>Ga0075347_1000004_pt1 | contig 337338 bp, 284 predicted proteins | sample RushSE_CattailNL_5_FD_120084 | JGI IMG/M metagenome (GOLD analysis project Ga0075347, IMG submission 120084) | Natural and restored wetland microbial communities from the San Francisco Bay, California, USA, that impact long-term carbon... | ecosystem: Environmental > Terrestrial > Soil >...
CTTCGAGCTCGAAGTCGCTATAGGTTGCTTCGGTGGTGAGGAAGAACTTTTTGTCGGCCTTGAGGTTGATCTCGCCGTTCTCGACCCAGGCTTCGCCCCACCCGTAAGCGTTCTTCCATCCGGTGAGGTCCTTGCCATTGAACAGGTCGGTCCAGCCCTCGTCTTGGGCGTGGGCGGTGGAAGTCATTGAAGTCGTGCAGGCCACGAGGGCAAGCATGAAGGCTAAGAGGGCGTAACGCATGATGAGGCTTTCCTTCTGTAGAGAGGATGGGGGCGAAGAGCCTTCAATCTAACGCAGGCAGGGTTCGTGATGCAATCCCTGCGGGGCGGAATGCCGCGGATCAGAACACCCCGGCCGATTGGAGGGTTTGGATGACTTCGGTGGCGCTTTTCTCGATGGTCTGCTCGTGCGTGGGCAGTCGCAGTTCGGGTCTGAGCGGGGCTTCGAAGGGCGAAGCGGCACTCAGACCGGTCATGTCTTTGATTTCCCCGGCGGCGGCTTTTTTGTAGAGTCCCTTGGGGTCGCGCTCTTGTGCGACGGCGAGGGGGATATCGACGAAGACCTCGAAGAAAGCCAGTCCCGCGTCCTCGTGGAGCTTGCGGACCTTGTCGCGCGCATCACGGTAGGGCGATACGAAGGAGCAGAGGGTGATCAGGCCGGCATCGGCAAAGAGCTTGGCGACCTCGCCGATGCGTCGGATATTTTCGTCACGATCTTCGGCGGAGAAGCCGAGGTTGTTGCACAGGCCGTGGCGGACGTTGTCGCCGTCGAGCCTGTAGGCGTGCTTGCCCATCTGGTGCAGCGCGTGTTCAACGGAGACGGCGATGGTGGATTTGCCCGAACCTGATAGGCCGGTGAACCAGACGGTGCATCCGCGCTGTCCCAGGCTCATGAAGCGAGCCTGACGCTCGACGGCGCCTTCGTGCCAGGTAATGTTTGTAGCCTTTGGTTCCTGCATGATTTATACGATCTGGCTAAAGAACGAATCACGATCTGAGGCGTCTTAGCCGATGATCCTACAATAAGAAGTCCAAGGTGTCTTAAGGAAAAGAAGCGATGTCCGTAGCCCTGCCTGAACAGATCGAAGCGGCGGTAGCGCCGGTGTTTGAGATTCTGCCGTTTGACCAGGCGATGCGTTCGCTGGTCCCGGTGGCGGGGGCGAGCGCTCAGGTGCTGGCGGTGGTGCAGCAGGTGATGAAGGACCCCGCGCTTAAGGGTCAGGACGCGATCAAGGCGGGGATTTGGCTGTACGTGGACGAGCTGGACCGCAGCCACGAGTTCAGCGAGGCCCTGCACACGCCGACGGGTTCGTACTGGCACGCGATCATGCACCGCCGGGAGGGGGACTTCCCCAACGCCAAGTACTGGTACCGCAAGGCCGGGGCGCACCCGGCGATGGGGCATATTGACCTGGCGGGCGGGGGCAGCGCATCGGGCTCGGCGATGGCGGGTTACGACCCGATCCTGTTTGTCGATCGTGTGGCGCGCGCCAATCAGCGCCGGGAGAAGGATTCGCCGGACCTTGTCGCGCTGCAGAAGCACGAATGGCGTGCGCTGTTTGAGTGGTGCGCGGAGCGGTAGGTTGGCCATTGCATGTAAGGACTAAAAAAGAAGCCCACGCCGATGCGGCGTGGGCTTGGTTGTTTTAATTCGCTGTCGTTTGAAATCAGCCTTGGTTAGGCAGGGCGGCGACGGCCTTCTCGATGATTTCTTCGAGTTTCGGATGCATCGGGTGGCCCGTCCAGATCATCTTGCCGTTGTGGTCGAAGACGAAGGTCTGGGGGACAGCGTTTACCTGGGCACCTTTGATGTTGCCGTGGTTGATGACGCTGATCTTGTCGTTGCCGCCGGCCTTGGTCCAGGCGGCCTTGGCTACATTGACGTCCTGGGTCCAGACCTGGTTGGCGATGACGACGAGCTTGTCCGAGGCGTACTTGCCCTGCAGTTCGACGGTGTGGGGTATGGCCTGGATGCAGGGGCCGCATTGATCGCCCCAGTATTCAATCATCACGACCTTGCCGGCCAGTGCATCGCTGGTGATCTTTGGGCCGTAGACATAGGTGCCAAGATCGACGCCATCGAGCGTGAAGGTTTCTTTGTCCGCCCGGGTCATCGAGACCGACGTGAGCATCGCAACGAGGGTGAACAGGGGGAGGCAGAGTTTGAACGTACGGGCCATGGTTTACTCCGGTGAGGTGTGGTTCTAGGGGTAACAACTCCTAGATCTGCAGCATTATTCCATAGGTCGGATGCGGACTGCTGAAATTACATTTCACAGCCGCAAAGCCTCAGTCGGGGTCCGTTGCCCGGCCGACGATTGAGATCCCGTGTTTTTCTGCCGCGGCGAGGACCTGGGGCTTGTCGAGCAGGATGACCCGGCCGGCGGCGACCAGCAGGCAGCCCGCGCCGGCGCTGGCGAGGTTCTCGATCGTTTTCACGCCGATGGTCGGCACGTCGAAGCGGGGGTCTTTCTTCGCCGGCGCACCCTTGGCCAGCAGCCACCCGGGCTTGCGGCAGAGTTCGCCCGCCCGCCGGATCATCGCGTCGGTGCCCTCCATCGCTTCGACGGCGATCACGTCCCCCTCCTTGACCGCAACCGCCTGACCGATGTCCAGGTCGTTCATCCGCATCAGGATCGGCCAGGCAAAGTCGATGTCGCGCCGCTGGCCGGCGCTGGGCGGGTTGGCGGTCAGCACGCCCTCGGTCGCCAAGTGCTCCGGGATGAATCGTGTCGTATCGATGAGCTCCAGCCCGCCTTTCATCAGTTCGCGTGCGACGCCGGCCAGCATCGCCTGGCTGCGCTTGTCGTGGCGGCAGTCCCAGAGGTACAGCCGGATCACACGCCAGTGCGGCATGTGCTTGACCCACTTCATCGGATTGTAAAGAAACTGGCTCTTCTCGACCTTGCCGACCATCACCGCCTGTGTTGCGCCGCGCTTACGCAGCTGCCTGCACCACCGGCCGATATTCAAGACGCCCGATTCGACAAACTCATCGCACTCCCCGCGCAATGCGGCATCGTACTGGTCCGCCAGCCCGACGCACGCCACGCGGTACCCCGCCGCACGCATCCCCCTTGCCTGAAGGATCGGCAGCCGACCCGCGCCGGCGATCAGTCCCATGACCGGCTGGCTCATGACCGGGCGATCTCCGCGAGGATCTGACGCGCCAGCGCCGCGTCATCACCCTGCAGGCGCTGGCTGGCTTCCTGCAATAACGCACGGGCCTGTTCGGGCTGGCCCAGGTATCGGGCGCGGATCAGGCCCAGCATCAGCTGCGCGTGCGCCCGCTCGTCGTGCCCGGGGTAGGTCTTGAGCAGCAGGTCGTAGGCCCGCGCGGCGTGGGGGTAGTCGCCCATGCCAAAGAGGGTGTTGGCGATGTCGAACTGGTGTCGCTGGCTGAGCACCTGTTCGCCGTGGCTGTCGACGAGCTGGTTGTAGAGCCGCGCAGCCTCGGACATCTCATTGCCGCTGATCGCGCGGCTGATCGATTGGCGCTGTTCGAGCAGGGCCTTGTCCTGTTCGGTCATCACCGGGCCGGGCTTGCCTTTCGTGCCGATCTGGGCGTGGACATGTGCTCGGCCTTCCCACGCATGGTATCCCTGGTGGGTGATCTTTCGGAATTGTTCGCGTCTGCGTCGATGCTGCCACATGGAAAACAGGTCGTAGGGCTCGCGCGATAGCAGCCGGGTGCCCAGCAGCGTCATCGCCACTACGAAGCCCGCGGCGTTGCCCGCCAGGTGTGCGCTGTAGGCGACCTGGCCCGCGCTCATACTGAAGAACAGCAGGTCCTTGAGGAAGTAGAACAGCACGACCACCATCGCCGGGATCTCGAAGGTCCCGATCATGAACCAGAAGTAGAAGAAGGTGACACGCGTGCGGGGGAAGAGCGCGAGGAAGGCGCCTGTGACGCCGGCGACCGATCCCGAAGCGCCGAGCACCGGCGCGATGGAGGTCATCCAGTGCGCCAGGCCCGCGAACACGCCCATGGCAAGGTAGAAGAACAGGTACCCGAGTTTGCCCAGCCGGTCCTCGACCGCGTTGCCGAAGACCCAGAGAAAGATCATGTTGCCCACGAGGTGCCAGCCGTCGGCGTGGAGGAACTGGTAGCTGATGAACTGCCAGAGTTTCGTATTGTCGTGGTGCAGGTAGTACTCGTAGACCGGGTGGTGCTGAACGGGGAGCATTGCGATCGGTCGGGCGGTGAGCGCGAAGACGATGACGTTGATGGCGATCAGCGCGTAGTTGACGTACGGCGTGGTTCGGAGCGGCCGGTCACTGCGGATCGGTATAAACATCGCGGTGCAGGATACCCGGTGGGGCGGCATTCTGTTATGGATAACCGCCGCCCTCGTGGCGGCGTTCAGCGCCATGCCGTGCAAGCGCCGCCACGAGGGCGGCGGCTAAGTGAAGACCCGTGTATCCTGCGCCCAATGACCACCCCCGCCCCCCAGCCCGCCCGCCCCCCGGCCGACCGCCCCACCCCGGACCCCGACCGCAACGACGCCCAGCGCTTCGCCATCGCCTCCGCGCAGCTGCTGAACGACTACGACTGCCAGGACGTGCGCGTGCTCGACGTGCGCGGCATCAGCCCGCTGACTAATTACATCGTCATCGCCTCGGGCACCAGCGACCGCCAGCTCCGCGCCATGGCCAACCACCTGGCCAAGCTCGGCGGCGAGATGGGCTTTGAACGCTACGGCGACGACAAGGACTCCGCCGCCACCTGGCTGGTCGCAGACTTCGTCGAGGTCATGGCCCACCTGTTTGAGCCCGCGACACGCGACCACTACGACCTCGAGATGATGTGGGGCGACGCGCCGAACGTGAAGTGGCGACGCTCCGCCGAGCGGTAATCCCCTTGCTCAGAATCTGGCTTTTGATCCTGGCGATCGACATGGTCTTCATGAGCGTGCTGACCTTCGCTCACTATGCGTGGGATAAGCGTCAGGCCATGCGATCGGGCCGGCGTGTACCCGAGGCGAGGCTGCACCTGTTCTCGCTCCTGGGCGGCTGGCCTGGCGCACTGCTCGCGCAGCGCTGGCTGAGGCACAAGTCGGCCAAGCGATCTTTCCGGGTGGTGTTCTGGCTGACGGTGATCGGTCACTTGCTCATCCTGCCCGCAGCGCTCTTTCTTTCAAAGCTCCTTGCCGATTAGCTACGGGTACACTTGAGTAGTTAGTACGCCAGCCGAGATGTAATGTCCTCCCAGCACCCCATCTTTGATCACCTGGCCCGCGATGCGCGGCAGCGGGCGCGTCCCAAGCCGGGTAACCCCGCCGGCGCGCCCGTGCAGGCGCTGCCCCCCGTTCCGCCCGTTCCGGGGCCGGTGCCCGTCTCGCCACCGATGCCCGTCTTGCGCGAGCAGGGACCTGTGCCTGTTCCGCCCCAAACCCGGCCCCCGGATCAGCCGATAGTTATTCGGCCCACGCTGCTCGAACGCGCGCTGCGGCGGATAGCCATGATCAGACCCATCCACGACATCCCCGCCGATGAGGCAGCAGCCTCGGCCACCCTGCCCCAGCGCGCCGCGGAGCCCGACGATCGCCACACCGATCGGCTGCTGCCCGTGGTCCAGCGCCTCTGGCTCAGCGGCAAGGTCGGCACGCGACCTTCTCCCCAGCAAGGGGCATCCGCAGGCGAGCAGATGCTGGACCTGATCACCTCGACGCCCGGCGAGCCCAAGCTGCCCGACGAGATCTTCCACCGCCTGCGATGGGGCGGCCAGTTCCTCTACGTCGCGACGAACGAAAAAAGCGTCCACAACCTCGCCGAGTCCTACGCGGGCAAACGCGGCTTCATCATCGAGCAGCCGGTCACGATGGTTCAGGCCAACACGATGGGCCTGCGCATCCCCGGCCTCACGCCGCGCGGTTACGCCTTCCTCGCACGCAAGACCCGCCTGCTCCAGCCCGGCGACTTCACCGAACGCTTCACCTACGACGTCCAGCTCACGCCCTGCACCGTCTGTGCCGACGCGCCCGACGGCTACGTCGTCACCAAGCGCATCCCGACCTACGAAGACCTGCTCCAGCGCCTCCAGCACAAGTTCCCCGACGCCGAGCCGGGCGACCTGCAAAGCCGAGCGCACAAGCTGGTCAACCACGTCTTCCCGACCTTCCTCACGCGCGAAGCCGCGATGCTCGGCATCCTGCAGAACCAGCTAGACCCCAGCTTCCGCCACCGCGTGCCCAAGCCCCTGGGCATCGAGAAGGACAGCCGAGGGTTTGTACGCACCCTGCACATGAAGTGGATGCGCGTCGGCGGGCCCGCACTCAGCCAGCTCGACTTCGCCATCCAGTCGGCGGAGCTGCTCACCGCGCTGCACGAGCAGGCACGCGTCATGCACCTGGACCTGCGCCTGGACAACATGGTCATCACGCCCGACGGCGTGGGCTTTGTCGACTTCGGCTCGGCCTGCCGCATCGGCGAACGCGTCGACCAGTCGCCCATGCTCGACACCCTCTTCTCCGAGATGATGCGCACCAGCCAGATCCAGCGCATGCTCGGCAAGATGATCGAACGCGGACACGTGACCAACAACGCCATCGCCGAGGTCTACGGCAAGGTCGACAAGACCGTCGACGCCTTCTACCTCGCCGTCCAGATCGCCAAGCCCCACGGCAACCCCGACCTGCGCCAGCTCATCCGCTATGACCCCGCGTCCGATGTCGCCAAGGCGCTGAGCGCCCTGACCGCCGCCGTGCTCCGGCCCAAGAACCCGGAGATGGCCCAGTACAAGACCGCACGCGACCTGGTCCGTGGCCTGCGCCGCATCCAGCAGCGCTTTGCGCCGTCGGCCTGAAAAATCTACACAACCTCGGGCCTGTCCGACACCCGGCCGGGTGTTTTCGTGTCGTTGGTGTATCTTGCTTAACGCCGCGACACACAACATGACGACGACGCCCAACATTTCACAGCAACTTGCCCCGGCCGCACACACCACCGCCGACCGACTCGGTGATGTGCTGCTGAGCGCGCAGGGCCTGGTCAAGCACCTGGGCGGCAAGCGCGTGGTGGACGGCATCGGCCTGACGGTGCGCGGCGGCGAGGTGCTCGGCCTGCTCGGGCCCAACGGCGCGGGCAAGACCACGACGCTGCGCCTGTGCTACGGCTACCTTCGGCCGGACGAGGGCTCGATCGCGATCGCCGGTCATGACCTGCAGCGCGAGCCCGATGCCGCGCGGCGGGCGCTGGGGGTCTGCACGCAGGACGACACGTTCGACAACGACTTCACCGTGCGCCAGAACCTCGTGCAGGCGGGGCGATACTACCGGCCGCGTCCATCGGACCTGGATGAAAAGATCGAGGCGCTGCTGGACCAGTTCGGGCTCATGCCCTACGCCGATCAGTCCCCCGAGACCTTGTCGGGCGGCTACCGTCGTCGGCTGATGATCGCCCGAGCGGTAGTGCACAGCCCGCGCGTGGTGTTCCTGGATGAACCCACGACGGGGCTGGACCCGCAGGCGCGCGTCGCGGTGTGGGAGCTGGTGCGCTCGCTGCGTGCGCGGGGCATGGCGGTGGTGTTGACCACGCACTACATGGACGAGGCGGCGCGGTTGTCGGACCGCTTGCAGGTGCTCCAGCACGGCAAGGTGCGTGCTCACGGCCCGGCGCGCTCGGTGCTGGGCGATGTCGTGGGCGAGCACGTGGTCGTGATGAGCAGCGATGAGCCGGGAACGCAAGCGGCGCTGCGCTGGATCGCCGAGCAGTTACCCGGCAAGGCCCGGCCGGCGCAGGTGCTGGCGGACTGGCACGTCCCGTTGGATGCCGCGGGCCTGTCGCGTTTTGTTGCTGCATTTGCCGAGCTGCGCTACGAGGTGCGCCCGCCGACGCTTGATGACCTGTTCCTCGCGCTGGCCGGGGAGGTCGATCCGCGATGAGTCTTTACCGTGCGGCGATCCAGTGGCAGTCCTTTGCCGTGCTCATGCGTCACGTGCGCGTTCACCTGCGCAACTGGCACACGGTGACGGTCCCGCCGGTGTGTGAGCCGCTGATCCTGCTGCTGGCGTTCGGCCTCGGGCTGGGCCAGCAGATGTCGGACCTGCGCTGGCAGGGCCGGGAAATCGACTACCTGCACTACCTCGCGCCGGGGATGCTGGCGTATACCGCCTTCATGTGCTCGTTTTTTCAGTCGCTGTTCTCCGCGTTCATGCGCATGCACTTCCAGAAGACATGGGAGGGCCAGCTCACGACACAGGTTCGTCTTGAGCACGTCATCTGGGGCGAGGCGCTCTGGGCCGCGACGCTTGCGACGTGCTATGCCGTGGTCGTCGGCATGGTGCTCTTTGTGTTTGGCCTGACGGGGCTGCTCGACCTGCACTGGTTGTACCTGCCGCTGGTCGTGCCGCTGCTGTTCTTAGGTGCGCTGGCGTTCGCGTCGGTGGGTCTGTTGTTTACCTCGTGGCTGCCGAGCATGGACCACATGACGCTGCCGTTTTTTCTGGTGATCCTGCCGATCGCGTTTGTGTCCAGCACGTACTTCCCGCTGCCGGACGTCGTGGTGCTGCGTGAGGTGGCGCTGATCAACCCGCTGCACCACTTGGCCGAGGGCGTACGCTGGCTGCTGGTCGCGGGCGAGTTGACCTGGCACCTGCCCGCGGCGGCGGTGCTGTGTTCGCTGATGATCACGCTGCTGATCCCGCTGGACCTGCGTCTGCTGCGTCGGCGGATCTTCGGGGAAAAGTAATCTCGGACGAGCTGCGGTTTACTGTTCAGTGGACTTGCGGCACGCAAATGACGATGATGCTGATAACTCAATGAGGTATCGAAAAACATGAAAGGCATCATCCTCGCCGGCGGACACGGCACTAGGCTTTATCCCCTGACCCTCGCGGTCAGCAAGCAGCTGCTGCCGGTCTACAACAAGCCGATGATCTACTACCCGCTGTCGGTGCTCATGCTCGCCGGCATCCGCGAGGTGCTGGTCATCTCAACGCCGACCGACCTGCCGGGCTTCAAGCGCCTGCTGGGTGACGGCGCCAAGTGGGGCATGGATTTTTCATACGTCGAGCAGCCCGAGCCCAAGGGACTCGCGCAGGCGTTCCTGCTGGATAAGTCGTTTACCTCCGGCGCGCCGTGCTGCCTGATCCTGGGCGACAACATCTTCTACGGCACGGGCCTGTCCAGGCAGGTCAGGGCCGCGGCGCAGGTCACCGACGGCGCGACGATCTTCGGCTACCCCGTCAAAGACCCCGAGCGCTACGGCGTGGTCGAGTTCGCCAGCGACGGCAAGGTGATTTCCATCGAGGAAAAACCCAAGAAACCCAAGAGCCACTACGCCGTGCCCGGCCTGTACTTCTACGACAAGAACGTCACCGCGATCGCCGAGGCGATCAAGCCCTCGCCACGCGGCGAGCTGGAGATCACCGACGTCAACCGCATGTACATGGAACAGGGCAAGCTCAACGTGCAGCTCTGGTCGCGCGGCACGGCCTGGCTTGACGCGGGCACGCACGAGTCGCTTTTACAGGCCAGTAACTTCGTCGAGACCATCGAACAGCGGCAGGGCATGATGATCTCCTGCCCCGAAGAGATCGCGTGGAAGGCGGGCTTTATCGATGACGCGCAGCTTGAGAAGCTGGCCGAGTCGATGAAGAGCAACGAATACGGCCAGTACCTGTACGCGCTGCTGCGCGGCGGGTTTTAGTCGCTGACGTGCTGAGCTGCTGCGCGGGCGGGGCGTTTGCCCGGCGGATTTGAGGGTAGATCTCGATGCAGGGAATCGATCTTCTTGCGGTGATCACGCGCGAGGGCCACTGGCGTCCGGGCATCGGCGACCCGACGGCGATGGGCTGGCTGATCGTCGGGTCGTATGTGTTCTCGCTGGTGCTTTGCTCGGGGTGCTGGCTGAGTCGCAGCCGCGTGAATGAAGACGCATGTTCCGTTCGCTATGCGCGGTTCTGGATGATGATGTCGGTGTTGTTTGCGATGCTGGCGATCAACAAGCAGTTGGACCTGCAGAGCTGGTTGACGCTTGTTGGCCGGGGCATCGCGCGCGAGCAGGGTTGGTTCGACGAGCGACGCTTGGTGCAGCGCTGGTTTATCGCGGGGGTCGGGGTGCTGGCGGCGATGCTGCTGGCCTGGGTGCTCTGGCAGGTGCGTGGCCTGGGTTGGCGGGTCGGGCTCGCGGCGGTGGGTGCGGCAGTGACGATGGGATTCGTGGTGATGCGCGCGGCCTCGTTCCACGGGATGGACGATCTGCTGCGTTCGAGTCTTATCGGACCGCTGAAAATGAACCACGCGATGGAACTGGCCGGGATCATCCTGGTCGGAGCCGGGGCCTGGCTAAGCCTGATAAGCCTGCAATCACCGCTGAATCGGCGCGAGTCGGCGGCTGGGCTGACCGATTAAGCTCCTGGCTTGCGCGCTGCCGCGCGGCGGGTCGCACTAAGCCGTTGATGATCTGTCCGTCTGAGCGATGTTTGTAGGCCTAAAGCCCCCCTAGTTATTGTTTCGATGGGTACAACGGCTCAGACCACACACGGTAGTGCCGTACGGTTTCAGGCGGTTCCGATAACCGAGCAAGCCTTGCTGGACAGAGCCGCGCCGTATTAACAGCCCGAAGGTCTTACGTATGCAGATCGTGTCGCTGGATATCCCGGATGTGAAGCTGATCACGCCCAAGCGTTTCGGCGATGCGCGCGGATTTTTTATGGAGACCTTCAGCGCACCCAGGCTCGCCGAGCACGGGATCAATCGCGACTGGGTCCAGGACAATCACTCGCTGTCGGCCCGGCCCGGTGTGCTCCGTGGCCTGCACTTCCAGGCCCCGCCTCACGCGCAGGCCAAGCTGGTCCGCGTGGTCAGGGGCCGTGTGTGGGACGTGGCTGTGGATATCCGCAAGGGCTCGCCGACGTTTGGCAAGTGGGTTTGCGCAGAATTGTCTGCCGACAATGATCAGCAGATGTTTATCCCCGAAGGCTTTGCCCACGGCTTTATCACGCTCGAGCCCAACACCGAGTTCCTGTACAAAGTCAGCAGCGTCTACGCCCCGCAGGCCGACGGCGGCGTGAGATGGGACGACCCCGATCTCAATCTCCCCTGGCCGCTGGAAGGCCTCACGGGCGGCCCGATACTCAGCGACAAGGACGCCAAGCTGCCTAAGCTTGCCGATCTCGATTCGCCTTTTATTTATAGTCCTTTGGGAGGTTTGGTCTAAGTGAGTGCCGCGCCAACGATCCTGCTGGTCGCGCCGCGCGGGATGCTCGGCCGCGCATGGTGTGAGCTGCTGGACGCCAAGGCGATCCCGTACCGCACCGCCGCGCGACCCGAGTTTGATATCACCGACCCGCAGTCGATCGCGCGTTTTGTCACGCCCGACATCGGCGTTGTCATCAACTGCTCGGCCTACACCAACGTCGACGGCGCAGAGACAAACGAACAAGAAGCGACACGCATCAACGGCGAAGGCGCGGGCTATCTCGCCGCGGCGTGCAAGGCGGCCGACGCGCTCTTGGTGCATTACTCGACCGACTACGTCTTCAACGGCAAGGCGAGCGAGCCGTACAAGATCGATGCGCCGCACGACCCCTGCAACGCGTATGGTCGCAGCAAGGCCGCGGGCGAAACGGCGATCCGCGAATCGGGCTGCGAGCACCTGATCCTGCGGACCAGCTGGCTGTACGCGCCGTGGGGAAAGAACTTTGTGCTGACGATCACGAAGTATGCAAAAGAACGCCCGACGCTCAAGGTCGTCAACGACCAGCGCGGCCGACCCACGAGCACCCAGCACCTGTCCACGGCCTCCCTGCGTCTGATCGAAGAAGGCGCACGCGGCACGCTGCACGTCACCGACGGTGGGCAGTGCACGTGGTACGACTTCGCGAAAATTATCGCGCACCGTGCGAACCCGGCGTGCCAGGTCGTGCCGTGCACCAGCGCCGAGTACCCGCTGCCGGCGGTGCGTCCGTTCTACAGCGTGCTGGAGCTGGGCCCGACCGAAGCGATCATCGGCCCGATGCCAAGCTGGGAGCACAACCTCGGGCGTGTTCTAGACGGGATCGCGTGAGCCCATTAACCGATCCGATTGACTCGAACCATTCATTCATGCAATCCTGTCCAAGACGAACAGGGAAAACAAACATGCATATTCTCCTCACCGGCGGCAGCGGCTTCATCGGGTCCAACTTCGTGCGGTACGTCCTGCGCGATCGGCCCGACTACCGCATCACCAACCTCGACGCGCTGACCTACTCGGGCAACCCCGAGAACCTCAGCGACGTCGAAAAGGACCCGCGCTATACGTTTGTCCACGGCAACATCCTGGACATCGATCTGGTCACCAAGCTCATGCAGCAGTGTGACGCGGTGGTGCACATGGCCGCGGAATCGCACGTGGACCGCTCGATCATCGATGCACGCCCGTTTGTCGAGAGCAACGTGCTGGGCACGCAGACGCTGCTTGATGCGCTGCGACGTGTTGATCCGGGTAACACCAAGAAGTTTGTGCACGTGAGCACCGACGAAGTGTTTGGCGACCTGCCGCTGGACGAGCCGGACAAGCTGTTCAGCGAGACGACGCCTTACGCGCCGTCGAGCCCGTACTCGGCGAGCAAGGCCGGCAGCGACATGGTCGCGCGGGCCTATCACCACACGTTCGGCATGCAGGTGATGATCACCAACTGCTCGAACAACCACGGGCCCTACCAGTTCCCGGAGAAGGTGATCCCGCTGTTCGTGACCAACCTGATCGAGGGCAAGAAGGTGCCGCTCTATGGCGACGGCAAGAACGTCCGCGACTGGCTGCACGTGGAGGACCACAACGAGGCGGTGCTGACCGTGCTCGAGAAGGGTAAGTCGGGCGAGCAGTACTGCATCGGCGGGAACAACGAGCGAACGAACCTCGAGCTGACCCACTCGATCCTCGAGCTGATGGGCAAGGGCAAGGACATGATCGCGCCGGTGAAGGACCGCCTGGGCCACGACCGCCGGTACGCGATCGACGCGACCAAACTCAAGACGCAGCTGGGCTGGCAGCCGACGCGCAGCGCCTGGCCTCAGGCGCTGGAGGCGACGGTGAAGTGGTACGTGGACAACCCACAGTGGTGGCAGCGCGTCAAGAGCGGGGCGTACCGCAGCTACTACGAGAAGCAGTACGGCGGGCGGTAGCTCTCATTTGCTCAGGTGCCGCCGGGCAACGCCCGGGCGGAAGGATCACCGCAAACCCCATCACTGCGATTTTCCATGACCGTCCGCCCGCGTGTGAGCGGCGGCTGAGGAATAGATATGAGTCGTCTTGAGTTCTACCAGGAGCCCGGCATGTTGCCGGGCCTGGGACCGAGAAACCGCCACGCATCCCGGCAATCGCGTGAGGGAGTTTGCCGCGACGCTCTGGCAGGCCTAGAATCCGGCCCCTGTAGTTCCTTGAACCCCGGCGGCCACCGCCACAGATTTGGAGTACTGCCATGGCCAGCGACGCTGTGCTTACCTTTACCGACACCAACTTTGAGGAAGAAGTCCTCAAGTCCGATACGCCCGTCCTCGTGGACTTCTGGGCCGAGTGGTGCATGCCCTGCCGCATGCTCGCCCCGGTCATCGACAAGCTCGCCGCCCAGTACAAGGGCAAGGTCAAGATCGGCAAGCTCGACACCGACGCCAACCGCGACACCGCGGTGAAGTACGGCATCCAGTCGATCCCCACCGTCATCCTCATCAAGAACGGCCAGCCCGCCAAGACCTTCATCGGCATGCAGCCGCCCGCCGCCTACAGCGACGAGATCGACAAGCTGCTGGCCTGATTTGAGACAACACCTCAGAAACACCCAAGCCCACGCTGTCAAGGCGTGGGCTTCTTATTTCTATGACGTATTGATCAAAGTCCCTCGGCGTGGCGATCTTCGGATGTCGCGGGGTCCGTCCTGCGCCGTGCCCACTTCTTGACCAGCACCGCCGCAGTCTCGATCATCCTCGGCTCGAACGACGCCACCCACTCCGCATAGGGAAGCAGCGCCGGATCACTTTGCAGCCTCGCCACGATCTCTTGCGGCGGCAGGTCCGCGTGCAGCGCCTCCAGCAGCGCCGCCTGCACGCGCGCCAGTTCTTCATCGCTGATCGGCGGCTCGGGGTTCAATGTCCCCCCACGATCGATCGCATACGCCGATAGTCGCTGCGGAACTGCTCGGCGGATCGTTCTGCTTCATGCTCGTCGAATGTCCGCCCCAGCCGTTCCATCGTCACGTACTCCACGCTCGTGCAGACCTTCAGCGCGTGCTCAAGCAGTTCGTAGACCTCCTCGGGCACCGCGTCGTCGTGCGTATCTCGCCGGATCGGGCCTGACTGGGGTTCGAGTGTGCTCTGGCTCCATGACCCGCCGGAGACGTGAAGCTCGCGTACGCGGTGCAGCGGGTAGCTGGCCATCAGCTCGGTGCCGGGGGTGTTGAAGTTGTGCGCCTGACAGTAGAGGTTGTGCAGGTCCAGCAGGAGGACGCCGTCGACCGGCGCGAGCAGGTCGTCGAGGAACTGGCCCTGCTCGGCGACATCGCGCGGGCTGAAGGCGAAGGCCAGGTTCTCTAAACCAACGGGCACGCCTGCGACCTCGGCGAGCATCTTCAGACGCTGCTGCCCGAGCGTGATGGTTCGCTTGTCGCGCGGGACCGGCAGGGGGGCGGACTGGTGGAAGTCGCCCGCGGTCATGAAGCCGAAGTGCTCGGTGATGTGGTTGTAGCGTCGCAGCGCAACCTCATCGCGCAGTCGATCAAGCCAGTCGGCCTGTCGCGGGTGCCACTGACCCGAGAGCGGAGAGAACGTGACACCGTGGCCGATGAGCCGGCGGTGGTCGGAGAAGAACTTGAGGAGTGGCTCGATGCCGGGCGGCAGGGCGTCGCGCGACCAGCCGATGTCGAAGCTCCACTCGATCGCGTCGACCTCGCCGGCTTCGAGCAGCGGCAGGGCCGCAGCGGTGAAGTCCGGCTCGACCATCAGCGAGAGGGTGCAGAGCGGCTTGGCCATGCGTTGACTTTAACCCAGGCCACAGCCGGGGCAGGGGTCGCCGCCGGGGCCGGGCGGGCAGGGCGGGGGCAGGGGAGTCGGCTGGGTGACAGGCGGCTCAGACGGCAGCGGGTCGTTGAGAACGGGCTGGTCAACAGGAGCTTGGCCCAGCGAGAGTGCGAGCAGGATCGAGGCGGGAGGGATCATGGTTCTTACCTTGTTTGGTGGACTAATAAATACAGTATCAACCCCGTCCGCAGGCCGGGCAAGGGTCCAGCGGCGGAACGGGCGGCGGGGCCGGTTCTTCGGCTGCAACTACATGATTCGCAATGGTTTGCGTGGATGCGTGATCGGCGGGGATTGCGGATAGACCGGCGCCAATGGGCCCGGGGTGCCCAAGCGTCAGTGCCAGCAGGATGGAGGTCGGTGGGATCATGAGTGATCAGACGCGGCAGGGACCGGTGGGTTCCATAGATTTTACCTGCAAGGCTCTGTATCCATTCAAAAAGCCCACGGATGAAATCCATGGGCTTCTCTATCTATTGATCAGTAAAGCCAATGGTTTTTAACCCTCGCCCGTGTCAAGCACGGCCATAAAGGCCTTCTGCGGGATGTCCACCGAGGCGATCTTCTTCATGCGGGCCTTGCCGGCCTTCTGCTTTTCGAGCAGTTTGCGCTTGCGGGTCACGTCCCCGCCGTAGCACTTGGCCGTCACGTTCTTGCCCACCGACTTGATCGTCTCGCGGGCGATGATCTTGCCGCCGATCGCCGCCTGGAGGGGGATCTCGAAGAGGTGGCGGTCGATCTCCTGCTTGAGGCGCTTGAGCAGGTGTCTGCCGCGGTACTCGGCCTTGTCGCGGTGGACGATGATCGAGAGCGCCTCGACCTTCGCGCCGTTGACAAGGATGTCCATCTTGCAGAGGTTGTCTTTCTTGAAGTCTTTGACGTGGTAGTCCATCGTGCCGTAGCCGGAGGTGATGGACTTTAGCTTGTCGAAGAAGTCGTAGATGATCTCGGCCAGGGGCAGGTCGTACTCGAGGATCTGGCGTTCTTCGGAGAGGAACTTCTGCTGCTTGTAGACGCCGCGGCGCTGCTCGCAGAGCTTCATGATGTCGCCGATCTTCTCGTTGGGGACGATGATCTCGGCGCAGACGATGGGCTCGCGGATTTCCTTGACTTTGCTCATGTCCGGCAGCTCGGCCGGGTTGGTGATGTGGATGGTCTCGGTCGCGCCCATCTTGCCCTGGATGAGGATCTCGTAGGTGACGGTCGGTGCGGTCTGGACGAGCTGGACCTGGCTCTCACGCTCAAGGCGTTCCTGGATGATGTCCATGTGAAGCATGCCCAGGAAGCCGCAGCGGAAGCCCGAGCCCAGGGCCTCGGAGTTGGTCGGCTCGAAGGTGAAGCTCGCGTCGTTGACGTGGAGCTTGGCGATGGCCTCGCGCAGGTCGTCGAACTGCGTCTCGCCCGAGGGGTAGAAGTCGCAGAAGACCATCGGCTGGGGCTCCTGATAGCCCGGCAGCGGCTGGTCGGCGGGGTGCGCGTCCAGCGTGATCGTGTCGCCGATGTTCACGTCTTCCAGCGTCTTGATCGACGCGCACATGTAGCCCACGTCCCCGGCCTCGAAGGGCTCATCGTTGGCGACCATGTGGGGCTTGAACTTGCCCAGCTCGCTGACGTGGAAGGTGCGCTTCACGCCCATCATGCGGATTCGGTCGCCCTTCTTCATCATCCCGTTGACCATACGGAAGTAGACGATGACGCCGCGGTAATCGTCGTACTTGGCGTCGAAGATCAGGGCCTGGAGCTTCTCGTTGGGGTTGCCCTTGGGCGGGGGGAAGCGCTCGCAGATGGCGTCGAGCAGCTCGGGCACGCCCACGCCGGTCTTCGCGGAGGTGAAGATGCAGTCGGTCGCATCAAGGCCGAGCACTTCTTCGACCTGGAGAGCGCGCTTCTCGGGCTCGGCGCTGGGCAGGTCGATCTTGTTGACCACCGGGATCAGCTCGAGGTTGGCGTCCACCGCCTTGTAGAGGTTGGCCACGGTCTGCGCCTCGACGCCCTGCGTGGCGTCGACCACGAGGATCGCGCCTTCGCACGCGGCCAGGGCGCGGCTGACCTCGTAGTGGAAGTCGACGTGCCCGGGGGTGTCGATGAAGTTCAGCTCGTAGATGACGCCCTTGTACTTGTGTTCGACGCTGACGGCCGAGGACTTGATCGTGATGCCGCGCTCACGCTCGAGGTCCATGTTGTCCAGGGCCTGATCCTTGCGTGTGCGCTCGTCCATCGCGCCGGTGCCCATGAGCAGGCGGTCGGCCAGGGTGGATTTGCCGTGGTCGATGTGGGCAATGATGCAGAAATTGCGGATGGTCTGCTGGGCGCTCATGCGTCTCACTGGTGGGTACGGAGGGCAGAAGCCCACGCCGTATCGGCGTGGGCTTCGGGCTGAGGATTGTAGCAGGACCGCCCCCATAAAGACGGCACCCCCGATCTGAGAATCGACCGAGGGTGCCGTGGTGCGTGGTGAGTTGTGAGTTGTGCGGATCGATCAGGCCGTGACGCGCGGCGGTAAGAGCCCGATGTGTTCGTATCGCTTGTCCAGGACTTTCTCCGAATCGATGGCCATCCAGTTGTCCAGGAGGTCGGCGTAGACGCTGCGGAAGTCGGTGGTGTGGATGAGGTCGCCCTGATCGAGTTTTTCCAGCGACGGGTAGGTGCCGTGGACGCCGGGCTTGATCGCCGGGCCGAAGACGAAGGACGGGCCCGCGACGCCGTGGTCCGTGCCGTTCGAGGCGTTCTGTCGCAGGCGCCGGCCGAACTCGCTGAAGGCGACCGAGACGACGCGGCCATCGTGCCCGGTGGCCTTGAGTTCTTTGTAGAAGGCCTGCATGGCATCGGCGAACTGCGTGAGCAGCTGCGGCTGTCTGAACGTTTGCTGCGCGTGTGTGTCGAAGCCGCCGAGCGTGACGTAGTAGACGCGCGTCGGAAGCCCGGCGCGGATCATCTTCGAGACGGTCTCGAGCTGCTTGGCCAGGGGGTTATTGGGGAATCTTGTGTCGGTTTGTCCGGCCACGGCCTTGATGACCCTGTCCGATGCGAGCTGCGCGTCGAGCGAGGTGCGCTGTACAAACGCGAGCGGGTCCGCGGGAGCAACATCGACGGATGTCTGCTGGATGTGCTCGTAGCCTTCGGAGATCATTGGGTGCACGTCGCGACCGATCCAGCGGAAGAGGTCGGGCTGCTGGAAGGTGACGGGCTTGATGTGTGCGCCCTGCACCGCCATCAGGGACTCGTTGCCGATCGACACGCAGGCCATCGCCGCGGCCTCGGGCGCGTTGCCGTGCTGATCCAGCGGATAGGCGGCGTCCATGGCCTTGCCGACCCAGCCCCTGCCGCGCTGGTCTTTCTCGTCGGTCTGGGCGCTGTGCCAGATGTCCATGGATTTGAAGTGCGAGCGGTTGGGGTTGGGGTAGCCCACGCCGTTGATGACCGCGGCCTGTCCCTGTTGAATCAGCTCTTGCAGCGGGCGAAGCGCGGGGTTGAGCCCGATGCCGTCGGCCCCTTCGAGCGTGAGTACGTCTTTCTCAGGAATCCCGATGCCCGGTCGGGCGCGGTAGTAGTTCGCATTGCCGAAGGGCACGACGGTGTTAAGCCCGTCGTTGCCGCCCGAGAGTTGGATGACGACGAGGACGCGGTCCTCGGGCGTGCCGGGCTTGGAGGAGGTGTACCAGTTGGTGTCGGCGAACGCGGCGGTCGTTGAGCCGACGAAAGAGGGCACAGTCGCGGCGGCGGAGATCATGGCCATGCCGCCGAGGAAGCGCCTGCGGGTGAACGCGGCGTTGAAGACTGCCGGCGTGTCTGTGCTGATGGGGTGGTAGTGTTTACACATGGCGGGTCCTGTGTGACAGGGGTCGGGGTTTGAGGATCAATCAGTGATCGGACGTCCGTCTTCATCAATCAACACAACTGATACTCGGGCATCGCGGTGATCAGCAATAGCAGGGCGACGAGCGAGTCGCCGGTGACGCCGTTGCTGCGTTCTTTCATGAATCGGATCAGCGGTTCGCGCCGTGCCGCGGAGACGTGCCTGCCCAGGAGCGCATCGCAGAGGTAGTTCGTGGCAGATTCGGCACCGCGATCGTCCAGGCCCTCGAGCAGCGCCATCGGGTCGAAAGCAATGTCGCTCTTGTTGAATTGTTTTCCCGGGGCCTTGCCGGTGATGAGGTAGGTGCTGGTGTTCTGCCTCAGGAAGAGCGTAGAGGTGTTGATCCACGAGCGGCCGCCTTCCCAGCCCGCGACGCTCGGCGGCTCGAAGAGGTCCTGGCCCATCAGGTTGAGCGCCTCGACCAGTCCGCGCTCATCACGCATCGGCGCGCCGGTCTGCCGGATCGTCCCGACCGTGACCTGTACGGGGCTCTTGATCTTCTGCCCGACGATGCCGGGGTCGTAGAAGTGCTTGCTCTTAAGGAGCGTCGTGAGGACCGGCGCGATCTGGTAGTCGTTTTCACGGAGCTGCCGGGCCAACGCCTCGACGACCTGTTGGGTGGTGCTGTCCAGCAGGTCCCAAGAATCGGAGACGTCGGCGACGAAGTGGCGGTAGAGCTTGAGCGCGATGAACTGCGAGCAGGCCGGCTGCTTGAGGAGGATCTTCACGAAGCTGTCGCCGTTGATCGGCCCATTAAAGCCCAGGATCGTCTTGTCCGCGTTGTCGTGTTGGTTCGGATTGAAGAGGTAATCGTTGTCGTCCACGTGGTAGCCGGTGAGGGCGCGGGCGCCTTGCTTGATATCGTCCTCGGTGTAGTGGCCTTCGCCGAGGGTGAACAGCTCCATGAGCTCGCGTGCGAGGTTCTCGTTGGGCTTGAGCTTGCGGTTCTGATCGTTGTTGAGGAACTTGATCATCGCCGGGTCGTGGATGATGCCAAGGGCCAGGTCAGCGAATGAGCCGTTGGCATGCTCGCGGAGCATGGCGTTCTGCTTCTCCATGAGGTAGGCATCGCGGACATCGCGATGGCGTGTGGCGAAGTGCCCGTGCCAGAGCAGGGTGAGCTGTTCCTCGGTGGGGCGGGGCGTGCGGGCCATGCGATCAAGCCACCACCGCTGGAGCTGGGCGTGCATGCGTCGGTCTTCGAATTGTGCGGCGACGCGGTCTCGCTGCGCCTGATCCAGAACTTTTTGGTCGCTCTCGCGTCGCGCCATCTGAAGATCGAGCCGCTCCTGCAGGGTCGGCGTGCGGATGACGTCGGGGTCCAGGTCGGCCGGCTCTAGGCCGGGCGTGGGGATGTCGTTGTACTCAACGAGGGATTTGACCGCCTGGTCCAACTCCATCGCCTGCCATCCGCGCAGCTCAAGCGGCTTGGCGCCGAATCCCGCGCGGATGAGCAGGTGCCTTGCCTGCGCCGGGCCAAAATCTCCTGCCGAGATGGGTTCTAGAGATGAAGTGATAGACATGATGAACTCCAGTTCAAGCCCTCGGGTTTATCGTCTAACGCCCGCCCCGTCCAAGTATTGCATCGGGTAGATCCCCAGGCGGTACGAATAAATCGATATTGAAGTTTTTTTCGGGCCTGTGCACCGAATTAAATCGTTGAGCGTTACCTGCTATGTTCAAATCCTCGGCTCAGATTGGATCGGGTCGGCCTCGCTAAACTACCCGCGCCCGACACCCCGTAAAGGTCAATTCTATGTTTAAGGTCGTTGTTTTCCTAGGTTTATTCTGGCTGATCCAGGCCCTGGTTTCGGTCGGATTCAAGCTCTCGAGCCTGCATGCGGACCGTTTTTGGCTGTGGTTTTGCGCGGCCCACGCGATCGGCGTGCCGAGCCTGTGGTTCCTCGTGCGTCTCTACAAGGAGATGAACGAGCCCGTGGCGTTCGGCCTGGGGATGGGCGGGGCGTTCCTGGCCTCTCAGTTGGCGCTGTTTCTGGTGTTCAAGCCCGCGACCTCGATGACCCAGTGGGTGGGGGTGCTGGCGATCTGTGCGGGCATGGTGCTGCTGGCCGTAGGCGGGCCCAAAGTGGCGAAAGCCCCGGCCGAGGCCTTGCCGCCGATCGCCTCGGACTCCTGAGCGTGGGGTTGGGCGGGTGTGGCTGTAAGATATGATGCTTTCATCGCATCCTGAACTTACTCGAAGATTTATCCGCCTCCCGTTCACTCTAACCGAGGATTGACATGTCCCAACAGATCCGATTTACCCGCCGTCGCTTCCTTCAGACCGCCGCTGTCACTTCTGCCTGGGCCCTGAGCGCCAGCTCGTACAGCCGGGTCTTCGGAGCCAACGGTCGATTGAATGTCGCTTTCATCGGTACCAGCGGCATCGCCGGCAGCCAGTCAATCGGACCGATCAAGAAGCTTGGCGCAGAATGCCCTTGCTACTGCGACGCAGATGAAGCCCGCTTCGGCCCGGCCGCGAAGGCCTACCCCCAAGCCAAGGGCTTCACCGACTACCGCAAGATGTACGACGCCCATATGAAGGACATCGACGCGGTCATGGTCGCTACCCCCGACCACCACCACTACCCCGCCACCATCATCGCCATGATGAACGGCAAGCACTGCTATACCCAAAAGCCCCTGACCCACACCATGTGGGAAGCCCGCCAGCTCGGCATCGCCGTAGAAAAGTACAAGCTCGCCACCCAAATGGGCAACCAGATGCACGCCAACGAGGGCAACCGCCGCATCGTCGAGTGGATCCGCTCGGGCAAGCTCGGCACCATCAAGGAAGCGCACATCTGGACCAACCGACCCGTTTGGCCTCAGGGCAACCCAACCCCCACGCCCGCTCCGGACAAAAAGCCGGCAGGACTGAACTGGGACGCCTGGCTTGGGCCCGCCCCAGAGCGCGAGTACGTCGAGGACTACGCCCCCTTCAAATGGCGCGGCGCACTGGCTTACGGCACCGGCGCGATCGGCGACATGGGCTGCCACACCACCGACGGCTTCTACTGGGGCATGGAGCCCGGCTTCCCCGTTGCATGCGAACTGGTCGAAGGTGAACCGGTCGCGGGCAAGGAGCAGTACGGCAAGTCCGCCGCACTCAAGTTTGAGTTCGCCGCCAAGGGTGATCGGCCCGCGTTCAACTACTACTGGTATGAAGGCGGCAAGAAGCCCAAGAAGCCCGACTGGGTCGACAAGGGGCTGGAAAAGGACGGCGGCCTCAAGCCGTCCGGAGGCATCATCATCGGTGAAAACGGAGCCATCCAGTACCTGGATGACTACGGCAACAACATCGTCGTCTACAGCTTCACCGGCCAGGAAATCCCCGAGCCCGAACAGACCCTCGAACGCTCAGAAGGCCACCACCAGGAATGGTACTCGGCCTGCCTCGGCGAGAAGCCCTACGACCACCCCAAGTCCAACTTCAAGTACGCCGCGATGCTCACCGAGTCCGTGCTGCTGGGCACCATCGCCGAGAAGGTCGGCGGCCGCGTCGAGTACGACAGCGTCAACCAGAAGATCACCAACAACGACGCCGCCAACGAGCACATCACCAAGAAGTACCGCGAGGGCTGGGAGTTCAAGATGAGCTGAGGCCCGGGTGTGCGGTTTGATGGGGTAAAATAAATCGCGAAAGAAACCGATGCCCGCGGCGTTGCGACAGCAATGCCGCGGGTTTTTCATTACAACTTTCAGGCAATCTCAGTGCACACCCTGGTCGCCCAGCCAGCGCTCGGCATCGATCGCGGCGCGGCAGCCCATGCCCGCGGCGGTGATCGCCTGGCGGTACACGTGGTCGGACACGTCGCCCGCAGCGAAGACGCCCTCGATACTCGTCATCGATCGGCCCGCGTCCTTGAGCACGATGTAGCCCGTCTCGTCCAGCTCAAGCTGGCCGCTGAGGAACTTGGTGATCGGCGTGTGGCCGATGGCCATGAAAAGCCCGCCGAGCGCGAGCTCGGACTCCTGCCTGGTCTTGTTGTTGATGAGCTTGACGCCGGTGATCTTCGCGTCGCCGAGGATGTCGAGCACCTCGGTGTTCCAGTGCATCTGGATCTTGGGGTTGTTCATCGCCCGCTGCTGCATCACCTTGCTGGCGCGCATCTCGTCTCGGCGGATGAACATGTGCACCTTGCTGGCGAACTTGGTCAGGTACGTCGCCTCCTCAACGGCGGTGTCGCCCGCGCCGACCACGCCCAGCTCTGCGCCGCGGAACATCGGCAGCGCGCCGTCGCACACCGCGCACGCGCTCACGCCGCCGCCCGACATCGCCAGGCGCTGCTCGTTCTCCAGCCCCAGCCACTTGGCGACTGCGCCGGTGGCGATGATGACCGCCTCGGCCAGCACCTCGTACCCGCCGTCACCCACGACGTGGAACGGGCGCTTGCTCAGGTCCACCGACTTCACATCCTGGAAGATCGAGAATAGCTTGCCGCTGATGTCCTTAGCCGGCATCGGCCCTTCATCGGTGACCACGCGCGTGTCGAAGCGTGCCGCCTGCTCGAAGAACTTCTGCATCATCTCCGGGCCGGTGACGCCCTCGGGGAAGCCGGGGTAGTTCTCGACCTCGGTGGTGAGCATGAGCTGACCGCCCGCCAGGAGCGTGCCCTGTGATCGGCCTGCGAAGACAAGCGGGCTGAGCGAGGCGCGAGCGGCATAGATCGCGGCGGTCCAGCCCGCCGGGCCGGAGCCGATGATGACGACTTTTTCTTTGGGCAGGTCTTTGGCTTGTGTCATGGGGTCGGATTGTAGCGGGGCTTCGCGGTGCTGCAGCGGGTAAAACGCATTGTGTGGATTGTGTATTCCCGGGCCGAAGCAGTAGAGAGATGAATCGCTGTTTGCCCCAGGCATCAGGGCAGGACGGAGGTCCAGGTCTTGAAGCCGTAGCGTGTGCCCGGGCCGTCACAGGTATCGAGGTTGACCACATCGCCGCTGCCGAAGGTTGCCCAGGTCTTTTCGCCCTCGGGCCTGGAGAGCGCCTGGGCGTGACCATCCAGGAAGGCGGTGTTGGCACGCTGGTCGTGACGGTAGTGCGCCGCGCCGCTGGTCGCGCTGGGCTTGCGGTAGGCGATGGTGTGCGGTTCGTAAAAGATGGCGTTAGAGAAGTCCTGGTGCACGGCGTCGGCGAAGGAGAAGACCTCGCAGGGCTGCTCGACCTGGTCGAGGCGGCGGGGATTTCGTCCGATGGGCATGGGCCAGACGATCCCGCCGTTGTAGCCAAAGTGCGCCGAGCGCTGGTTGAACTTGGCGCGGAAGCCCGGGTCGTCGGCGGGGAAGGCGGGGCAGGCCAGGCCTTCGACGATGTCGCTGCCCATGTAGTCGGCCAGCGGTCCGCGTGTTTTATCCAGCGGGCGGTTGAGCGTGCTGCCCGGGCCTCCGGCTTCAAAGCCGAACCACCACTGCACGCCGCTGTTGTCCGCAGGCTTAGTGGCGTAGTGCATGAGCAGGCCCTTGTGCTCGGTGGTGTAGTTGATGAGCGCTGCGCCGGTCTGGCGGAGGTTGCTCAGGCAGGCGGTGGCACGCGTGGAGTTGCGCGCACCGGCCAGAGCCGGAAGCATCACCGCAGTGAGCACGGCGATGATCGAGATCACCACCAGCAGTTCGATGAGCGTGAAGGCTCGATGTTGATTTGCTCTCTGCATCGGGAAAACGGCAGGCCGCCGCTGGGTGGCCTGCCGTAGGAAGGGCTCGTGTCAGCGTCGACGGCACACAAGTGCAAGCCCGCCCAAGGCGAGCAGGGTGATGCTCATGGGTTCGGGCACGATGGCGGGGGGCGTGCTGGTTGGCGCAATTTCCTGCGAGTTGAAGGGCGAGACGTTGAGCGCCCAGCCGTCGAGTGAGCCATCGGTCAAGACACGGTCGGTCGGCCCGACATAGGACTCTGCCCAGCCGGCGGGGTTGGACTGCGGGTCGTCGTTGACCCAGTAAGACCAGTTTTCGCCGCTTGCGCCCTCGAAGCCGGGTACCTCGCTATGGCCGAGATAGCTCAATCCGTTAACGAAAATCGTTGGGCCTGTGCCGAAGTCGAAGTACTGGTGGTGGACGCTCAGGGCTCCGGCGCTGTCGAGTTCGAGCAGCATCTGCTCGGCGGTGGCGCTGCCGTCGTAGTGATATTCAAAGAGGTAGGCGTCCCCGCCGACGAAGGCGAAGTCGATGACGAGCAGCGAGGTGCTCGCGCCCGAGCCGGCGGAGTAGCCGGTCTGGAGGCCGGCGTGCGCCGGAGCGGTGAAACAGAGCCCGGCCGCGGCGAGCGCAAACCTCGCGCGGATTCCAACGGGAACAAAACGAAAAAACATGATGTGTCTCCTGGCCCCGTAGACGCGGGGGCCTTGACGGGCCGAGCTCGCTCGACCATGCGGACATCCCCAGCCCGGAACGTCCGGGCGACAGGCAGGTCTTCCGGCTCAGGGCGAAATCCGGCCTGCCTTCCCAAGCCTGCCGTTGCAGCAGGCTCAGTGGCGTATTGGCCGGACACGTGCCCTTCACGGCGGCGCGTCCGCGGGGGAATCCCGAGCCAGGCAAGCCATCCACCGCATGTCGCGGAGGCCCGCTCGGTCACCCCACTTCCCTATTCACCCTCGGCCGGGCGGCTGACCCGATCCGAAGGCACCTGGGGGATACTTCCATAGAGTACTGCTGGCTAAATAGACAAGCAAGACATGCATGAAGGGCGAGAAGCTCTTCACCAGTGGGGGCTGTCTTGGATCGCGACTAGAGGTTTCGAGGGCCGGCCCCAAACCCCTGCTGCATGGATCATTACAATGCGTTGAGCGCTTGTACCACCTTACCTGTCCAACCTGTGCTTGCGTCACCGAGTCGCCTTTCGTTCGCAGCGGCGCGGTGATCCTCTGTACTTCATGTCAGAGCAAGTACCGCATCAAGTCCTCGCAGATCGAGCGCGTGGTCCTTACCGGTCCGCGCACGCTGGAAGAGACCGAGACCGTGCTGCGTACAGACAGCGTGGACATCGAGCCCGATGAAGTCACGCCGGTCTCGATCGACGATGATGGCAACGTCGTCGGCCTGTCGGGTCTGTCTGAGCTCATGCGCTGGTCGGACAAGGAGGGTGCGCGAGAGAAGCTCCGCGACCAGATGGACGTGCATAAGCCGCGTGAGGCGCAAGCCCTGAGCGAAGCGGTTGTGCCCAATGCCGATTCCAAGCCCGCGTTGGAGACCAATGTCCGCCGAAGCAGCCGCCGGCTCAAAAAACGTCGCCAGCAGAATACGAAGCTGCTGATCCTCGGTGGGCTGTTGATGGTCGTCATCGGGGTCGGCACGTTCTTCCTGATTCAGTTGACCCAGCAGGCAAGCGAGACTCAGGAGCCCGCAGACGATGGCGCCTCGGCTCAGAAACCCGAGCCTCCCGCCATCAAGCCTGAATTGCCGACGGTCCCGAGCGATCCGATTGTTAACAAGCCGGTGCCGATCGAGCCGGAGACGGTCTATCGCTTTAACGACAAGCCTTCGCTCAACCCTGATCCGCAGTTTGTGCCGCCCTGGTTAGCTGAAGCGGACACCCCGCCCTGCGACGTGCCGACGGTGCTGACCCCGGGCCAGGCGATCGAGTTCGAGGGCTGGTACGTCATGTCGCCGCCGCGCGGGCCGGCCGATGCCGTGGGCGATACCGATGTTCAGCTAGGCGAGCTGTTGCCCTCCGCGGAATACAACGGCAATCGCCTGCTCAGCGGAACGGTGCAGAACCGCTCGGCCAGTACCCTGGTCCAGGGCGAGATGCACATTATGCTGCTGGACAGCACCGGCCGGGTCTTTGCAGAGACCTTCACGCCGCTGATCATGATCCCGCCCGGCGGGGATCACTCGCTTACTCTTCCGATCCCGACACGCTGGTGGGACCGCGCGCGGGGTGTGCGTGCCGGTGCTGAAGCTGTCCAGTGGAGTGATGGAACCAAGCCGCTGCCCGATGTGCGTGTCGCGCCGCTGGGTACGGAAGAGGACACGGTTGTGCGTGTGAGCGTGAGGAACCCGGGTGAAAAGCCGCTGCGTGGGGTATTGATCCTGCTGGAGGCCACCGATGTGCGGGGCAAGCCCATCGCGCAGTTTGTGATCTCCGAGAAGAACCTCGACGTCCAGCCGGAGCGCTGGCTTGACCTGGTCGTCGCGACGCCGATCAGGGCGGGCGCGGACACGGTGCGGTGGTCGGCGACGGTCCAGCCGCAGTAAGGCGTCGAACCAGATGCATCTAAAAAACAGGACAGGCATCACGGCCTGTCCTGATTCATTTCAGTTGTAATGGGGCGATGCCTGAGTGTTTCAGGCGGCGGTGCGTGTGGTGACCGCGGGGCTGTTCGTGTCGCGTACCCACCGTGAGCTGCGGCCGCGGTGGTTGCAGATGGTCGAGAGCCGACGCAGGTAGGCGTCGAGTGTCCGCTCGTCGAAGCGAATGAGGAACTCGGCGCTGGCCGACTGGTTGCGCTGGCGGATGAGGTCGATGGTTTCTTGCTTGTTCATCGTTGCTCCCTGCCGCGACGTGGAAGCGGCTCGCACTCCATCGGTCGGCCTAATCAGAGTACTGGACCCGTTACTGAACAGGACACGGGAAAAAACCGAGGGGGCCTGTTTGCTCCGCGGTGCCATTCATTTTCGGACCCATAAAAGGGTCGGATCGGTTATGGGACAGTGCATGCCATGAGAGGCCGATAAGTAGACGATGAACTAGGTTTACGCTTGTTTTGCGGTACAATTTGCTTTAAGAGTCGTCGGCCGGCGGGGTCGACCAATGCCTTATTCACACCGTCAAAGGCCTGTTGAGCGATGCCACCTGTCACGATACTGAGCCCGTATTCAGGCCGACCCGTGATCGTGCGCGAGCAGGATCTGGGCCGCGCCATCCGCGACGAAGAAGGCCGCATCTTCTATGTCGTCGAAGACCCCGACCATGGTCGATACGCGGCGCGTACACGCAAGGGCTCGGCCAAGGACCTCGAGCGCTACCGGGCGCTGCAGTCCAAGCTGGGCAAGCTCGACGACAGCGCCGCCGTGCAGGCCTCGCGTAGCGCACAGGTCTACGATGCGACCGGCACCAGGCGACGTAACCCCAAAGGCATCCTGCTGCTGCTGATCGTCCTGGCCGCGGTTGTGGGTGGGGCGTATGTCTATCTCATGCATCCCGAGTGGCTTGGCCTGGGCACGAAGGCGTCGGACGCTCCGGCCCCGAGCGATGCCGACCCCGCAACTTCACCTACGAGCATGCACCGGCCTCAGACGCATGTGGTCGCCTATGTTGCGCCCGCCGAGCCAAAGCTCGATGCGCAGGCATCGACGCAGATCACCAAGCCGCCGCAGTCGCGTGTCAACCTGCCCGCGCTGGCAACGCCAAAGCACCTGCAAATCAAAGCGAATTCGCGGTACACCACGCCCCCGGCCGACATGGGGCAGGACCCCAGCCCGGTCATCGTGCCCACGCGCACCTGGAACCCGACTCCCGCGCAGCTGGCCGTAGTGCAGGAGGTCTTTGTCAGCACCGAAGCGCCACAGCAGTCTTCTTATGCAGATTTCCGCCACACCGCCTCGGGGCTGCGATACAAGATCACGCACACCTCCGATGGCCCGCCCGCGCAGGCCGGCAACTTCATCCACATCCGCTACACCGCGAAGACGCTCAAGGGCCAGCCGCTGATCGACGATGCCCAGCAGTCCTTTGTGCTGATGTCCGGCGAGGCGATCCGCGCGTTTGATGAGGGCCTGGCCGGCGTCCGTGAGGGCGAGCAGCTGAGCATGCTGGTCCCGCGTGGTCACTCGGAGAACGGCCACCTGCCTGGCCTGGCGCGTATCCCCGACGAGCCCTTTCTGCTCGATGTGCAGGTCGTCTCGGTCAAGCCCGGCGTTTCATTCATCGTCGAACGCCAAGGCAAGATCGACGACGATACCGCGATGCCCGGCGACACCGTCAGCGTTCACTACGTCATCCGCGTCGAGGGACGGGAGCAGGTTGTTGACTCGACTTCGCTGCGTGGCGAGCCGATGAAGTTCACCCTCGGTCAGAGCCAGGTCATCCCCGGGCTTGAACAGGGAATCCTCGGCATGCGACGGGGCGAGACGCGCCTGCTCTCAGTACCGCCCTATCTTGCATACGGCGACAGCGAAGTGGCCGGCGGGCTGATCCCGTCCAAGGCGGTGCTCAGCTTCCGAGTGATGCTGGTGGATATTGATCGGCCCGCGGACGGCTTCTGAGCACTTTGCCGCGCGGCTGTGTTGCGGCATACACTGGGGCGATGCAGCGGATCTTAACTGTGTTAGCCGTGATTGCTGTCGCGACGCTCCTGGTCGCGTTCGTCAGCTTTGATGATGGCCCGCCTGCGCTTCCCGACGACCCGCAGGACCGCGGCACCTTCACGTTCGCCGTCCCCAACGACCCGGGCAATCTGGACCCGGGCCGAACCAGCGCGTCCGTCGACTTCCGCGTGGTCAAGCTGCTCTACGAACCACTGCTGGTGATCAAGTACGGCGGCGGGGGCCTTGAGCCCGGCACTGCCAAGGCGATGCCCGAGCTCTCCACCGACGGGCTGACCTACACCTTTAACCTCCGCGACGATGCCAAGTGGTCCGACGGCAAGCCGGTCACCGCACAAGACTTTGTCTACGGCTGGCGACGCGCGATGCTCACCGAAACCGCCAGCGACTACTCCTCGCTCTTCAACATCATCGAAGGCGTGATCGAGTTCAACAACTGGCGGCAGGGCCTTCTAAACCTCAGCAACCTTGACTCGGTGTTCGAGGATGAGGCACAGCGCAATGCCTTCTTCGGCCGGTACCCCGACCTCGCCGAGCAGTCTGAGCGCCTGACGAAGCAGGAAAAGTGGAAACTCACACTCAAGGCGTTTGATGAGCGTGTCGGCGTCCGGGCATTGGACGATAAGACGCTGCAGGTCAGGCTCGCCTCGCCGACCGCCTTCTTCATCGACCTCTGCGCCTTCCCCACCTTCTCGCCGCTGCCCCGGCACGTGCTTGAACCCATGGAGGGCATCGATGACGCCGGCGTGTACCTGCCCTTTGATTATTTCGGCGACGCAGATCGCCTGGTCACCAATGGGCCGTATGTAATGAGCTCTTGGCGGCGCAAGGTGCGGATGGTGTTCGACCAGAACCCGCACTACTGGAACAAGGACGCGATGGGCAACCTCCGTATTGTTGAGCAGACGATCGCGGACACGAACCTGCAGATCCTTCAGTACGAGAAGGGCCAGATCGACTGGATCCCCGACGTCGGCAGCATGAAGAAGAAGCTGCTGGACAAGAAGTATCGCGATGTTCACAGCGTGCCGGTCGCGGGCACGTACTACTACCAGTTCAACTGCCGGCCGACGCTGCCCAACGGTGCGTCGAATCCGATGTCCGACCCACGCGTGCGACGTGCAATGTCGATGTGTATCAACCGCCAGGAGATCGTCGAGTTCGTGACCCAGGGCGGCGAGCCCGCGACGACACTACTTGTCCCCGACGCGGACATCCCCGGCTACACCGGGCCCAGCGACCGCACGATCGGGTACGACCCGGCTGCCGCAAAGAAACTCTTCGCCGAGGCGGGCTACCCGGAGGGCAAGGGCTTCCCGCCGTTCAAGATCCTGGTCAACAACGACGCGGGCAGCGCCGGCCACGCCAACATCGCGCTGGCGATCAAGAAGAACTGGGAGGACCAGCTCGGCCTGCAGGTCGGGCTCGATCAGATCGAGTTCAAGGTGCTGCTGGAACGCAGCAAAAAAGGAAACTTTGATGTCAGGCGGGCCGGGTGGTTCGGCGACTATGCCGACCCGACGACCTGGCTGGACATGCACCGCACCAACGACTCGAACAACGACGGCAAATACCTCAACCCCGCGTACGACAAGCTGCTTGCCGACGCGGCGCTCGAGCTGGACCGCGACAAGCGTTTTCAGATGCTCGCCGACGCCGAGGCGATGCTCCTGAATGACGCACCGATCACGCCGATCTTCTACTACGTAGGCACGATGATCTACGACTCAGACAAGGTCGATCTTCGTCCCGATGCGTGGAACAACTACCGGCTTGAACTGGTCCCGATGAAACGAAGGGAAGACGAGTAGCGGCGCAGCGCGGCAAGCCGCGTCGCTTCATCAACACCCACACTCATACCCGATACTCCATCAATGCTCCGACTCATTCTCTCACGCCTGCTCCAGTTCCCGCTGATCCTCATGGTGATCCTCACGGTCACGTTTGCGATGGCGTGGCTCATGCCCGGCGACCCGTTCACCGCCGACAAGGCCAAGCAGCCGCCCGCCGCCGTACAGCGCGCGATGAAGGCGCGCTACAACATGGACAAGGGGCCGGTCGTCTTCTTCGGCGGCTACCTCGAGGGGGTCTTCACACGCCTGGACTTCGGCGAGTCCACCGCCAGCCCCGGACGCAGGGTCAGCGACATCATCAAGGACGGGCTGCCCGTCTCGGCGACACTCGGCATGACCGCTATCGCCATCGGCCTATTGATGGGGACCACCGCGGGCGTGCTGGGCGCGCTCAGGCCCAACTCCCTGCTCGACGCAGGATCGCTGGCCATCACACTCATCGGCATCTCGCTGCCGAGCTTTGTCACCGGCGCGATCCTGCTCGCGGTCGGCGCAAGCATCCCGCTGCTGCACCTTCCGATGGGCGGCTGGTCAGGGGTCAGCGGCATGATCCTGCCCGCGATCGCGCTGGGTCTTGCGCCCGCAGCCTATATCGCCCGGCTTATCCGACTCGGGCTGGCCGACATCCTTTCTTCCGACTTCATACGCACCGCACGCGCCAAGGGGCTCTCGCAGAAAGACGCCCTCTTCAAGCACGCGCTCAAGGTCGCCTTCCTCCCGGTCCTCTCTTTCATCGGGCCCGCCGCCGCGTCGGTCATGACCGGCTCGTTCGTCGTCGAAAAAATCTTCAACATCCCCGGCATCGGCCAGGAGTTCGTCTACGCCGTGCAGAACAAGGACCAGCTGGTCATCATCGGCGTCGTGCTCGTCTTCGCCACGATGCTGATCTTGTTCAACCTGCTGGTCGACCTCGCCTACGCCTGGGTCGACCCACGCATCGAGCTCAGCTAAGCCGGCTTCAGTTATCTTGGGATTGCCGCATCCAACCGCCGAGCTTTTGCTGCTTGCTGCGGAGCGCGAGGGCGATCGTGGTGACGCCGAGCACCAGCAGGCCGAGGCTCAGCAGCTGGCCCTGGGTGATGATGGGCATGTGGTCATCCTTGATGAACTGTGCGTCGGGTCGGCGGAAGAGCTCGTTGATGACGCGTGCTACGGCGTAGACCGTGCAGAACCAACCGCCGATGAGCCCGGGCTTCACCGCCTTGCGATACAGCACGGCCAGCACGATGAACACCAGCACGCCCTCGGTCAGGCCCGCAAAGAGCTGCGAGGGGTAGCGAGGCGTGAGCATCTGCGAGAGCAGCGTTGTCCACGCCGGGTCGCCAGACTGCACCTGGTGGGCCGCGACTTCGGTCAGCTGATACTTATCCAGCATCGGCATGCCCTGGCTTCGTGCGAAGGCTTGAAGCTGATCGATCCGCTCGGGGTCCCACGTATCGGCGATCTCCTGCGGGAACTGCACGGCCAGCGGGAAATCGCTCGGGCATTCCCTGCCGATCAGTTCGCCGTTGATGAAGTTGGCGATACGCCCCATCATCAGCCCCGGCGGCGCGGCGAAGGCCATGAGGTCCAGCAGGTGCGCCGGGTGTACACGCTGTCGCCAGGCGAAGAACATGCAGCCCGCGATCCCGCCGAGCATCCCGCCGTGGCTGGCCATGCCGCCCTGGTTGATTTTGAGGACACCCCACCAAGGCAGGCTGTTGGTAAATTCGATGATCAGCCCGGGGCGGTAGAAGAGCACATAGCCCAGCCGACCACCGATGACGATACTGATGGCCAGCGTGACGACCAGGTCCGCCGCTTGTTCGGGCTTGAGCGGTGAGAGGCCCACGCGCAGTACCCGCTTGATCAGCAGGAACCCCAGGACAAAGCCCGCGAGGTACGACAAGCCGTACCAGCGGATCCCGCCGTTGAGTACATCACCGACGAACCCGCCGATCTGGATCGCGAAGGGGTCGAGGTTGTGCAGCCATGGGTCGGCGAGCAGGATCATGAAGATAGTTTAAGGATTTGGCCTGCACGTGTAGCGTGCGACGCGCAGCGTCCCGCGATGGAAAATCAGATGTGTGTATGCGGGGGCGCTTCGCGTCGCCCGCTGCGATACATCATCTTCCACCCGGCGGCATGTCCGGGTCGCCGACCAGTGTGTACACCCGGCCCTCGCGTCCGCCCACGCCGATGTCCAGGTAGGTCACTTCCCACGGGTCGCTCTCGTTGTCGTGCTCGCACCGGCTGCGGACCGCCGCCTGTCCGAGCGGGCCGGTCGCGGTGAAGGTCAGGTCGTAGGTGCCGTTGTGCTTGTCGTGCTTGCCCAGGACAAGCGTGCCGACCTCGATCGGCAGGCCGATGGTCTGCCTCACGACGTCGTTCTTCTCAAGCTCGGCGACGGTGGCCTTGAACGCGCCGCTGGACTTGATCGACAGGAAGCCGAAGTAAAGCCCCAGTCCCGAGCCGACCAGCGTCATCGCGAGCAGGATGATGATCGGGATCAGGAACTTCTTGCGCCTGGGCAGCAGGGGCAGAATTTCATCGTGTTCCGTACTCGGCTGGGTCATGGCGAAAGATTCTAGCGGATGTGTTATGCCTGTCCTGAATTGTTACGCTAGTGTCCGGTTCCACGTCTTTATCGCGTCACGGCCCTTCCACTCGGAGACTCGACATGCAAAAGCACAAGCCCATCGTGTTCCTCGTTCTCGCCGGCGTATTGGCCTACTCGGTCCTGATGATGCAGGGCAAAGCCGCGCTCGCCGACCACGACACGCCTCCGCCCTCGCCTGAAGGGCGGTGCTGCTGTGTGGGCATGGCGGCGACCAACGACCCCGATGTCGCGCGGGCTCTTGCAACGGCGCAAATCGTCACAGAGTTTGTGAAGCAAAACCCAACCACTCCGCCCAAGACGCTCGCGGAATTGACCGGCAGCATCTACAGGCAGCTCCGCTAACTCGGCCAAATTACGCCGATCAGTCCTTGGGCACGCCCTGCACCGCGCCGCGCACCTGCATCGGCAGGCCCAGCAGGTCGATGAAGCCGCGGGCGGCGGTGATGTCGTAGCCGGACATCGTGAAGCTCGCGAGCTTGGTGTCGTAGAGCGACTTGGGCGAGCTTGCGCCCACGGCCAGGGCCGAGCCCTTGTAGAGCTTGACCTTGGCGGTGCCGGTGACGACCTGGTTGGACTGGTCGACGAACGCCTGGAGCGCCTCGCGGAGCGGGTGGAACCACTGTCCGTAGTAGGTCAGCTCGCCGTACTTGAGCGCGAGCTGCTGCTTCTGGTGGTAGAGGTCGCGTTCGAGGGTGAGTTGTTCGAGGGCCTTGTGGGCTTGATAAAGGATCGTGCCGCCGGGCGTCTCGTAAACGCCGCGCGATTTCATGCCCACCAGTCGGTTCTCGACGAGGACGGTCGTGCCCACCGCGTGCTTGCCGCCGATGGCGTTGAGCGTAGCGATGATGTCGTGGCCCTCGAGCTTCTTGCCGTTGACCGCGACGGGGTTGCCCTTGACGAACTCGACCTCGACGTACTCGGCCTTGTTCGGTGCTTTTTCAACCGGCACCGACATCACCAGGCAGCGCTTCCAGTCCGGCTCGCGGTCGGGGTGCTCGATCTCGTCGCCCTCGTGGCTGATGTGCCAGAGGTTGCGGTCGCGGCTGTAGATCTTCTTCTTGGTCTGATCGATGGGGATGTTGTGGGCCTTGGCGTAGTCGATGGCGGTCTCGCGGTCGGTCAGGCCGTCGTCGATGAAGGCCTGGTCTTTCCACGGGCTGATGATCTTGAGGCTGGGAGCGAGGGCCTTGTAGGTCAGCTCGAAGCGCACCTGGTCGTTGCCCTTGCCGGTGGCGCCGTGGCCCACGGCGTCGGCCTTGGTCTGCTTGGCGACGAGGACCTGGTGCTTGGCGATCAGCGGGCGGGCGATCGACGTGCCGAGCATGTAGTCCAGCTCGTACGTCGCCTGGGCGCGGAGCATCGGGAAGCAGTACTGCTCGGCGAACTCCTTGCGCAGGTCCTTGACGATGACCTCGTCGGCGCCGGAGGCGTAGGCCTTCTTCTCGATGCCCGAGAGCTCATCGCCCTGTCCCAACTCGGCCGCGAAAGCGACGAGCTTGACGCCGGGGTAGCGCTTCTTGAGCCAGGGGAGGATGACGGAGGTATCGAGGCCGCCGGAGTAGGCGAGGACGATCTTCTTGGGGTCGGTGCTTTTTGCCATGGTGGGGTCGTAGGGGTGGGTTTTATGGGGCAGGGAGGGGACAGAATAACGGTGCGGGGCGATGGGGCCAAACCCGCAAAGCTGTTAGAAATGTCTCAAGCCCACGCCGAGACGGCGTGGGCTTGGGTGGACCCTCGTTTTTACCTCTTGGCCTGCCCGCCGTTCGACGATATAATCTGTGTTCGCATGACCAGCCTCCCTGTCATCCCGGCCGCCGTCCTCGCCCCCGCCATGATTATTCTGGTCGTGGCCCAGGTCGTCGTTAGCTGAGCGGACGACCCGCGGCCCCCATGACATTCTCAAACTTTACGTCGGCACCTTCCTAGTGACCGGCCCCTACGCTGCACCAGCGACACACGACCACGAACCTCAGAATCGAGCGATCCCATGACCGCCACCTCCGCATACAACCTCAACGCACACGCCGTGGACAAGCCCCACCACGGCAAGCCCACCGATAAGTACACCGGCATGACCGGCGCGCAGATCTTCCATCAGATGATGAAAGAGCACGGCGTCGACTGCATGTTCGGCTACCCCGGCGGGGCCATCCTCCCCGTCTTCGACGCCATCCACGACTCGCCGCATTTCAAGTTCATCCTCTCACGCCACGAGCAGGGCGCCAGCCACATGGCCGAGGGCTACGCACGCACCACCGGCAAGCCCGGCATCGTGCTCGTGACCTCCGGCCCCGGCGCGACCAACACCGTCACCGGCATGCAGGATGCGCTGATGGACGGCACGCCCCTGATCGTCTTTGCAGGACAGGTCGCCACCGGCGCGATCGGCTCCGACGCGTTCCAGGAAGCGGACATGACCGGCATCACCCGGCCTTGCACCAAGTGGAACACGCTGGTCAAGCGCGTAGAGGACATCCCGCGTGCGATCAACACCGCCTTCATGGTCGCCACCAGCGGCCGGCCCGGGCCGGTGTTCGTGGACCTGCCCAAAGACGTGACGGCCGCGACGCTCAAGGGCCCGTGCTACGACGAGCCCTACACGCCGGGCTTCCACATCCGCGAGCTGGGCACGTCGGCCGAGATCGAGCGGGCCGCCGCGATGATTAATGCCGCGAAAAAGCCGGTGTTCTACGTCGGCCAGGGCTGCGTGAACTCGGGCGGCAGCGAGCTGCTGCGCAAGTGCGTGGACAAGGCGAACATCCCCGTGACGACGACCCTGCAGGCGCTGGGCGCGTTCGACGAGCGCGACCCGCGCAGCCTGCACATGCTCGGCATGCACGGCAGCGCTTACGCCAACTGGGCGATGCGCGACGCGGACGTGATCATCGCCATCGGCGCACGCTTTGACGACCGCATCACCGGCAACCCGGCCAAGTTCGCGCCCACCGCGCGCGCGGCCGAACGCAACGGCACCGGCGGGTTCATCCACTTCGATATCGCGCCGGAGAACATCAACAAGACCGTCCCGGTGACCATCCCCGTCGAGGGCGACGCGAAGAAGAACCTCGAGCTGCTGCTGCCCCTGCTGGTCCGCAGCGAGCGCAAGGAGTGGTTCGAGCAGATCGCCAAGTGGAAGGCCCAGGTCCCGTTCCGCTACAAGAACGACGACCGCGAGTTCCACCTCAAGCCCCAGGCCGTGGTCGAAGAGTTCTACAAGCAGACGCAGGGCGAGGCGATCGTCACCACCGGCGTGGGCCAGCACCAGATGTGGGCCGCGCAGTTCTACCAGTACACCACCCCGCGCCGCTGGTTTACCTCCGGGGGCCTGGGGACGATGGGCTACGGCGTGCCGGCGTCCATCGGCGGGCAGCTCGGCGAGATGATCGAGGCCAAGAAGGCCGGGCGCGAACCGCTGCAGGTCATCAACATCGACGGCGACGGCAGCTTCACGATGACCTGCATCGAGATGACTACCGCCGCGCAGTACGGCATCCCCGCCAAGACCATCCTCCTGAACAACGACTTCCAGGGCATGGTCAAGCAGTGGCAGGACCTGTTCTACGAAGAACGCTACAGCCACACCCAGATGCACAACCCCGACTTCTGCAAGCTCGTCGAGGCGATGCACTGCAAGGCCTTCCGCTGCACGAAGAAGGCGGACCTGGCCGAGACGATGCGGCTGTTCCTGGCCCACGAAGGACCGGCCGTGCTCGAGTGCCTGGTCGAGAAGCACGAGCACGTCTACCCGATGATGCCCGCGGGCAAGACGGTGGACGACATGGTGCTCGGCGACTTTGACTGAGATTATGGTGCGTGTGGGCGGCGCAGCCTAGCTGCGTCGTTACGTCTGCTTGATCGTGCCCCGCGACAGGGACATCAGCGCAAAACAAAACCCCTCGCTTGGCGAGGGGTTTTATTCTTTTCTCAGCTCCGCACTTTTTCCTCACTCCGGGGTATTCCTCCTGCGGGTGCGGGGCTGTATTCTCCTGCGGGGTTATATGTTAATGCTAACACCTTGGCGGGGCAAGCCTTTTTCGGCATTTTATCGGGCCTGCCTGTAGCTGGATTCGATTGCCCCCTGGCGCTGTCTGAGCGGGGTTGTGGGCATTCCGGGGCTATTTGAGCCTGATATCAACAAGGCTTAACTCAGCAGACTGGTTCCCCCGCCAGTCGTTGATCGAGGGCTGGAAGACGACGTCGATCTGCGTTGCGACGGGCAGCTGCTCGGCCAGGTCGCCCATGCCCCAGCCCACGGCCCGGATCGATCGGCCGGGGCCTTTGAGTTGCAGTGAAAGATGCCGGCCCATCGAGCCCATGCGCTGAGCGGGCCGGTCGAGTTTGAGCCCCTGCATCATTAATCGCGGCTTGGGGTTGCCCCGGCCAAAGGGTGCCAGGCTCTGGATCAGGCTAAAGAGCGGGACCGTGCAGTCTTCGATCGCGGCGGACGCGTCGATGCTGATGTGCGGGACCAGGTCGGCCGTGTCGAGTACCGCGTTGACCTGTTGGACCAGGGCCTGCCGGAAGGCGTCGATGCTGGAGACAGGCAGGGACAGGCCGGCGGCCATCGCGTGACCGCCGAACTTGGACAGGTGCTCGCTGCAGGCGTCGATGGCTTGATGCAGGTTGACGCGATCGACACTTCGCGCTGAGCCTTTTGCGGTTGCGGTGGACGGGTCAATGCAGAGCAGGACGACGGGCCTGCAGAAGCGTTCGACCAGTCGGCTGGCGACGATGCCGACAACACCCGGGTGCCAGTCTTCGTGCGCCAGGACGATCGCGCGGGTGTCTTCGCGGTCGTATCCGGCGTCGAGAGTCATCTGTGTAGCCTGATCGACGATGTCGCGCTCGGTAGCCTTGCGGTCCTCGTTGGCGTGGTGCAGCTGCTCGGCCAGTTCCTTGGCGCGCACGCCGTTGGCGGTGGTCAATAGTTCGACGGCCTCCTTGGCGTGGCCCATGCGTCCGCAGGCGTTGAGCCTTGGGCCGAGCACGAAGCCGATGTGGTAGGCGTCGATTTTTTCGCTGCGGAGGTTGGACGCGTCGATCAGCGCGTTGAGCCCTTCAAAGCCGGTGTGGCTGATGCGCTTGAGGCCAAAGGCGGTGATCGCACGGTTTTCGCCGACTAAAGGCATGACGTCCGCGACCGTGCCCAGCGCCGCGAAGGCCAGCAAATCCAGTAAAAGCTCGCGGTAGGCGTCGGGTAGCTTGCCGCCTTGCTCACATCCGGTGTAGGCCAGCGCGAACTGCCAGGCGAGCTTGTACGCGACGCCGGCCCCGCAGAGGTCCTTGTTGGAGTATGTTCGATGCTCGATGTTCGTTGCGCGATCTTGGCCTTCTTCAGACATCGCGCATCGAACATCGAACATGTCGAGCCCCGGATGCACAAGCGCGTAAGCATCCGGCAGACGATCCGCATCAAACTCATGGTGATCAGTGATGATGAGGTCGACGCCGTGCTGCTTTGCGATCAGCGCGGGCTCGACGGCGGTGATGCCGCAGTCGACGGAGACGATGAGAGGGATGTCCGATGTCCGATGTTCGATATTCGATGTGCGATCCGTTACATCGGCCATCGCACACCGTACATCGCACATACGCCCGATCGCCTCGGCGTTCAGGCCGTAGCCCTCATCCATGCGGTGTGGGACGTAGGTGCTAACGTGGGCGCCGGCGCGGATCAGGGTGTGGTAGAGGATAGCGCTGGCGGTGACGCCGTCGACGTCGTAGTCGCCGTAGATGATGATGGGCTGGTTGTGGTTGACGGCCTGGACGAGCCGTCGCGCGGCGCGGACACAGCCGGGCAGGGTGGCGGGGTCGTGGAGCTGCTTGAGCGAGGGCTTGAGGAACTCGCCGGCCTGCTGGGGGTCGGTGATGCCTCGGGCCCGGAGCAGGCGGTCGATGAGCGGGTGGATGCCCGGGAGCAGGGGCGCAGCGGCGGGGGCCGGGGTCAGGGGCTCTTGCCAGCGGGGGGCCGGGGGCGTCCGTGCGAGGGGCATGGGTGTAGGATACCCGGGGTCGTGGGGGTTCAGTAGCGCCTTGCGGCCCCCGTAAACGTCGGTACAATGTTCGGCCCGACACACTGAACCCCCAAGGAGCCGGTCATGCCGAAGCTCAAGAGCCACAAAGGTCTTTTAAAACGGATTCGCATCACCGGCACCGGCAAGGTGAAGTTCAACAAGAAGGGCCGTCGCCACCGCAACAGCCATATGTCCGGCAACACGATCCGCGGCCTGAACCGCCCGAACATCCTCAGCCGCGCTGCCACGCTCGAGGTGGAAAAGATGCTGCACATCCGTCTTCGCGGCAAGGAAGACTAAAACGCTTTTTGGCGATGTGGTGATCTGGCGATTGGGTGAAGTAACAAAGCCAGCCACAAAGCCCCGTTTTCAACTTCACCCAAACGCCGGATCAGCAAAAACATAACCCGCGGACTGGGACCTAAGCGGAGCGCTGCTCCCCCCTTCACCGCACAACATGGAGACGAGCAATGCCTCGTGCACAAAAAGGCGCCGCCCGGCGTCAAGCCAAGAATCGTTGGTTCCAGAAAGCCAAGGGCAACCGCGGCGCACGCCGCACCCAGTGGCGCAAGGTCAAGGAAGCCGTCGTCCGCGCAGGCGTGTACGCCTACAAGGACCGCCGTCTGGTCAAGCGCGACTACCGCGCCCTGTGGATCACCCGCATCTCCGCCGCATGCACCCAGCGCGGCATCCAGTACAGCCGCTTTATCAACGGCCTGAAGCTGGCCAGTATCTCGCTCAACCGCAAGATGCTCAGCGAGATCGCTATCCACGACCCGGCGACCTTCGACACCCTCGTCGAAACCGCCAAGTCGGCGGTCCAGGCAAAGGCCGCGGCCTAAGCCCAGCCTCAAACTTGTAAACCCCTCGAAGCCCACGCCGTCACGGCGTGGGCTTCTTTCGTAAACTCATAGCCATGCTCGAAGACGAACTACAACGCAACGCACGTGAGATCGCACTGTCCCGTGAGACCTGGCGGCTCTTCCGGATCCTCTCGGAGTTTGTCGATGGCTTCGACATCATGTCCGAGATCGGCGTGGGCGTCACGGTCTTCGGCTCGGCCCGCACCCAGCCCGGCGAGAAGTACTACGAAATGGCCGTGGAGTGCGGCAAGAAAATCTGCTCTAAGAAATTCGCCGTCATCACCGGCGGGGGCCCGGGCATCATGGAGGCGGCCAACAAGGGCGCACACGACTGCGGGGGCCACAGCGTCGGCCTGAACATCAACCTCCCCTTCGAGCAGGTCCCCAACCCCTACCAGACCCACAAGCTCGACTTCCGCTACTTCTTCGTCCGCAAGGTTATGTTCGTCAAGTACGCCTGCGGCTTCATCATCTTCCCCGGCGGCTTTGGAACACTCGACGAGCTGTTCGAGACCATCACGCTCATGCAGACCCGAAAGATCCACCCCTTCCCCGTCGTGCTCATCGGCACCGACTTCTGGGGCGGCCTGCTCGACTGGGCGCGCAAGACCATGGACCAGAGATTCCACACCATCAGCCCAGAAGACATGGAACTCATGCACGTCACCGACGACATCGACGAGGCGGTCGACATCATCTACCGCTACTTCGATCCTAAGAAGTGGAAGAGCCAGGTACGCCCCGCGCTGCCCGGCCCGCGCATGGACACGGCGCGCCTGGAAAAAGACCTGGACCGTTAATTCAACGCGCGATCCGCTACGTCAGTTGTGCGGGCCGCTAAGCGCGAGGCCCGCATGGCCCGGCGATTTCCGCTGCAACGCAAGGTTTTCAATACGCCTTCTTGATTTCCGTCCCCGGGTAATAGAACCCAAGGATGCGGCGGTGGTCGTATCCTTCGCCGGCCATGTGCTGCGCGCCCCACTGGTCCATGCCCACGCCGTGGCCAAAGCCCCGGCCGGTGACGGTGACGCTGTTGCCGGCAATCACGTACTCGGCCTGGCTTGAGAAGATCAATTGCCTGGGGTCCAGCGTCGGCAGGGCGGCGCTGCGGAAGTTCGCGGCCATGCGAAGCTCCTCTGCGCCAAGCTCGTACACCTTGCCTTTGTCATCGGTCAGACGCACACGCGTGGGCCGACCGACGGAGTTGGTGGCGATCGTGTCGACGCGCTTAAGCGTGCCCAGCGAGGCGACGGGGTTCTTTTCGTTCACACCCCAGGCGACGATTTGACGCGACAGCGTCGCGCGGTCACGCACGACAGGCCCCCAGCGGAACTTGGTCGACTGCTGGCCCCAGGCGCCGTGGTCCCGGCCACGCAGGGGCTCAAGGTCGTCCACCTTGCCCGGCCACGCGGCGACCGCGTCCTGCCCCTTCCCGCCCGAGCAGCTCGAATAAAACGCCGGCAGCACGCGGCTGTTGTAGACCAGCACCTGGCCGGTTGTCTCGGCCACGGCCGCGATCGCCTTGTCACTGGCCTTCGCGCCGACATAGGCCTGGCTGGCCTGGCCGGCTTCAAGGTCGAAGTGGCTGGACACACGCAGCGGCAGGCTCATCTCCCAGATCGCGTAGCTGCGCGCGGCGATCGCCTGGGCGCGGTAGGCCTTGATATCCCAGCTCGGATACAGCTCCTGGCTCAGCACGCCCGGCAGGTACGCCTCCATGCCCACGTGGTTCACCGTGTCGAAGCGGCCGGTCAGTCCGCCGGCCTTGTCGGCGATCGCGACCAGTTCGATCTTGCCGGGGTAGGGGTGGTTGTCGATCACGACCTGACCGTTGTTGCCGGTGACGCTGAGTGTGCTTAGCCGCCAGCGGACGCTTGAGCCGTTGGGCTCGGTGATGACAAAGCCCTGTCCGTCGTGTTTGATGCGGAGCGGGGTCTGAAAGGTGTAGGTACGGGCCTTGCCCAGGTCGCTGCTTCCCGGGCCGACGGTGATCGAGCCCTTCCCGCCGAAGGTCGCCTGCTCCAGCGCCTGAGCCAGGCGGATCCGCAGCTTGGGCTCGGCCTGGATGCTGTCGACGCGCGGTCCACGCATGGCGGTCAGCCGGCTCTCGCCGGTGAGTTGGTTGTTGGGCGTGGGCTGGGGTGTGGGTGCGGGCGCTGGTGCCGGAGCGGGGACCGGGGTCTGACTGACCGGCGGCGGGTTGTGGTGCGGCTGTGCAACCGGCCGGCAGCTCGCGACCATGGCAAAGAGCATGCAGGCGGACAGCGGCAGGCCGATGCGAACGATAGCAGGTGGGGTCTTCATCGTTGTCTGGATCGGCAAAGTCAGGCGTTACGGGGCAATATCCTTTACATCTGCCCGGGCGCGTACAATCCGCCGCATGCACACCGACCTGCCTACGCTCAACAGACACTTCGGGATCGAGGACGTCCTCAGCTTCTCCGCCGGCGAGGGCGGGCTCTGGCGGGCGCTGATCACGACCGACAAATGCACCGCAGAGATCTACCGCCACGGCGCTCATCTGACCCGCTGGCGGCCGGACGGGCACGATGAAGTGCTCTGGATGTCAGCCAAGTCCAACTTCCTCTACGACATGCCGATCCGGGGGGGTGTGCCGATCTGCTTCCCCTGGTTTGGAGGCAACAAGCCCGCCAGCGACCCGCAGGGCCCCAGCCACGGCTACGCACGCATCAGGACCTGGGAGTTCATCGAAGCGAGGCAGGAGCAGGACGGCATGACCCTCGTGCTGCGCAACACGATCGAGCCCTTCGAGACGAAGTTTGCAGTGACCGTCGGCGACAAACTGAAGATGAAGCTGACGGTGACCAACGCAAGTAAAACGACCGCAACCTTCGAGGCGGCGCTGCACACCTACTTCACGGTCAGCCAGATCCGCGGTGTTAGTGTTCACGGGCTTGAGAACGCGGACTACATCGACACCGTCGGCGGGGGCAGACGCGAGATGAAGCAGGACCACAACCCCATCACCTTCACCGCCGAGACCGACCGCACCTACGCAAGCACCGCCACGGTACGCATCGACGACCCCGGCCTGTCGCGATCGATCACCATCGAAAAAACCGGCAGCAATTCTACGGTCGTCTGGAACCCGTGGGTGGACAAGTCCAAGGCGATGAGCGACTTTGGCGATGAAGAGTGGCCTGGCATGCTGTGCGTGGAGACCGCCAACTGCGGCGCCAACGCGGTGACGCTCGAGCCCGGCGCGACGCATGAGATGACCGCGGTGATTTCGCTCGCACGCAGGTCAAAGTGAGTTGCCCGCAGCCGCAACGCGATGCGTCGCGGGTCGTCTGACGCATCGCGTTGCGGCTGTAGATTTGAATGAGTGATATGACAATAGATGCCAGTAAAATCCTGCCCGGAGACAGCGATAGGTCGATCGCACGCGCTGCCGAAGTGCTGCGCTCCGGTGGCCTGGTCGGCATGCCGACGGAGACGGTCTATGGACTGGCTGCAAACGCGCTCGATACCTCCGCGGTGGCCAAGGTCTTTGCCGCCAAAGAGCGCCCGAGCTTTGACCCGCTGATCGTGCATGTGCCTGATGCGGCTGCGGCGGCAGAACTGGCGGAGTTTGATGCGACAGCAAGGCGACTGGCGGAGGCGTTCTGGCCCGGGCCGATGACGCTGGTGCTTAACCGCAAGCGCGATGCTCAGGGCACGCCGATCGTGCCGGACCTTGTCACGGCAGGGCTGGACAGCGTGGGCGTGCGTGTGCCGTGCCATCCGGTTGCGCTGAAGCTGCTCGATCAAGCACGTGTGCCGCTGGCTGCGCCCAGCGCGAACAAGTTCGGATCGATCAGCCCGACGACGGCTAAGCATGTCTTGTCTGAGCTTGGCGGTGAGGTTGATCTCGTCATCGACGGCGGCCCTTGCATGCGCGGTGTGGAGTCGACCGTTGTGCGTGTGCGTGAAGGACAGGTCGAGGTGCTTCGGCTCGGCGCGCTGGCGTTGGAAGAGATCCATGCCTTGGTCGGCGGCGCGGTCAATGTGCTGCCGCCCAGCAGCTCGCCCGGCAACCATGCCAAGCCCGCGCCGGGCATGGTCGATCGGCACTACGCGCCCGGCACGCCGATGCAGATGGTAAATGCGATCGCAGACCTACCGGCCATAGACCCATCTCATCGCGTCGGCCTGATCGGCGCCGGGGATTTGCCCGCGGATCGGCTGGGGTTCGCTGTGATTCGCAACCTGTCCGAGGCCTGCGACTTGGCTCAGGCCGCGTCGCGATTGTTTGCCACGCTGCGCGAGCTTGATGAGATGAAGCTGGACGGCATCATCGCCATCGCGGTGCCTGATGTGGGCCTGGGGCGCGCGATTAACGACCGCTTGCGCCGCGGCAGCACGCGATAGAATGGCCTTGTGCGTACGGTCCTCTACTACCTGTTGCTGCCCATCAACGCGATCGCGTCGCTGCTGCTGATCGCGATGGTCTGGGTGTATCGTTTTACGCTCGGCTGGCTTCTCGGCGGGCAGTGCAGGTTTCATCCGACGTGCAGCCAGTACATGCTCGACGCGGTGGCGAAGTACGGCCCCTGGCGCGGCGGCTGGCGCGGCGCTAAACGCATCTGCCGCTGCCACCCTTGGGGATCAAGCGGTTACGACCCGGCGTGAGTCTTTGATCGGTCCCAGTTCATTTTGAACCGGTTGATTACGCCGCCTTCTTGCCCATCATATTGACCAGCAGCATGCCGATCGATTCGGGGTCGAGTTGGGCGTGAGCGAGCCTGGCCTCGGCGATGGCGCGTGGCATGCCGTAGACCACGGAGGACGCCTCGTCCTGCGCGATGAGTGTCGCGCCAAGCGGGTGCAGCAGTTTTGCGCCCTCGAGTCCGTCGCTGCCGATGCCGGTGAGCACGATGCCCAGTGTTTGGCGTGCGGTGGTCTTGGCGCAGGATTCAAACAGCGCACTGACCGAGGGCTTGTAGGGCGCTTCGAGCGGTTCGTCGTTGACCGTGGCGAAGAGCCGGCCCGCGCGCTGGGTGACGTGCAGGTGCTTGCCGCCGGGCGCGAGGTGGATCTGTCCGGGGAGGATCGGCGTGCCGTGATCGGCGTGGACCACTTTCATCCCACAGATTTCATCAAGCCGACGGGCCATAGACTGTGTGAAGACCAGCGGCATGTGCTGAGCGATGACGATAGGCAGGGGGAAATCCGCGGGCAGCGGGGCGAGCAGTTTTTCGAGTGCCGGCGGGCCGCCGGTGGATGAGCCGATCGCGATCAGCCGGTAATCGCTGATCTTAAGCTGTGGCACCGCGTGTGCGGGTGTAGCGGGTGCGGGGGATGTCTCCTTGCGTCGCTTATGGTGGTGTGCAAGTTCTCGCACACGCTGCACCAGGTGCGACTTGATCTCCATGATGTTGGCGGCGCAGGTGGAGTGTTCCTTGGCGATCACGTCTGCCGCGCCCATGCGAAGCGCCTGCAGCGACGCGGTTGAACCCTCGGTCGTCAGCGAGGAGATCATCAGCACCTGCGTCGGGCTCTGGCGCATGATGTGTCGCAGGGCCGTGAGCCCGTCCATCACCGGCATCTCGATATCGAGCGTGATGACATCCGGCTCGTACTGCCTGGCGTAGTCCACGGCCATCTTGCCGTCGTGCGCCACAGCAACCACCTCGATATCCGGCTCCTCCTCGAGCATCTTGCGGATCGCCCGGCGCATGAAGGCCGAGTCATCGGTGATCAGTACACGTGTCTTATGCATGGCGACTTCCGCTGAGTCCTCACATTGACCTATCGACACGATCGTTCACCGGCCTAAGCGGCTTCGCCCAACTCGGCCTGGCGCGCCAGCATCGCGGGCGGGGCGCCGTCGTACTGGACCTGCAGCTGGCCTTTGCCGTCAAGGAAAATGCGTAGCGGGCCCCTGAGTTCGTTCTTGATCCGATAACGCAGGCCGCTGCAGATCAGCACCGTGTTGGGGTGCACCTTCTTACCCACGTAGATCTCGGCCGCGCGCATGCCCTCGGCTTTCTCCTTGGCGGATTCGATCGAGGGCTCGGCACGGTCAAGGTGCGTCTGGACCTCGGCGATCTCGTACATCAACTCGCACAGGCGCTCCTTGTGCGCATTGGTCACGCGTGCGCCGCTGCTCTTCTGGATCAGCTCCTGTTCATCCACCAGCTTCTGCCGTATCTCGACCAGCCTGCTGATGATCGTCGATAGCTTGTGGATCAGTGGGTCCAGGTGCGGGACCGTGCCGATCTGCACGGTCGTGATCGGCAGGCCTTCGGCTCCGAGCTCGGCGACCTCGATGACGCCGGCGGACTTCGTCTCGCCGCCGATGATCGCGCCTTGCGGGCTGGCGATTTTGCCCAGCACCATGGTGTTGCAGTTGATGATCTCGCGATCGACTTGCAGGTCGCCGCGCACCTTGCTCTTGACCGCGTCCAGGTATTTCGCGTGCAGGTTGCCGCGTACGCTGGCCATGCCGCTGTTACGCCCGGCGAATCCGCCTAGCGCGCGCAGATCGCCTCCGGCGATGACGGTCGCAGCTTCGATCAGGCCGTGGACTTCGATGTCTTTCTCGGCCTCGACGGTGAAGCAGTCGCGGATCCCCTTGCGGATGACGACGCTGCCGTTGAACCTGATGTTGCCGGTGTTGAAATCGACGTAGTTGTCCACCTCGATCGTATCGCGGATGCAGGCCATTTTCCCGCTGAGGTCGAGCATGCCGTCGGCCTGGGCGATGATCTTGTAGCCGCGACCGACCATGATCGATTCGTCGTACTTGAAATCAAGCGCCTTGCCGTCACGCGACGCGAGGTTCTTGCCGGTCACGTCTCGGCCGTCCTGTCCGGGTGTCGCGTGGTGGATGGTGCCCAGCACGTCGCCGGTTTTTACAACGGTAAAAACCGATCGATCGTAGAAGCTGACCGGCTCTTCTGCGGGCTTGGCGTTCGCGTCAGGACTAGGTGTGTCGGGCAGCGGCTCGCTCTCGGGCTGCTGGAGCTTGTCGAGGTGCCACTCGATGTGTCCGTCTTCGCCGTGGCTCGGTGCGGTGCCGCGAGCGATGACCTCCGAGAATTCACCCTCCGGCGCGGCCTGCGCCTTGGCGATAAATTCCTTGATCAGCTTCTTCGTGTCTGTCGTCAGTTCGATGCCCGCGCGCATGAGCATGGCATCGCATAGCTCGGGGACGAGCTTGGAACGATCAAAATCATGTGGAACAATCAGACGCGCCGAAAGGCCGTCCTGAGAGATTTTCGTTTTCAGTTCGCAGCGATCGTCCATAAGAGGGCCCCGTCTCGACCTAGAGCGTCGAGCTGGTTGAGCGAGATACCCGACCCCCCCGAGGTATCCGTTCAATCTCAGCGTGGATTACGCCGCAGCGCATCGCTCCAAGGTTTCCTTGATCCGCTCCGAGAGCACGTCCGGGGTGAAGGGCTTGACGACGTAGTTGTTTACGCCGGCCTTGATCGCTTCGACCACGCGGCTCTTCTCTGCTTCGGTGGTGACCATGATGATCGGTGCGGTGCCGCCCTGGCTGCGGAACTTCTTGACGAAGGTCAGCCCGTCCATGTTCGGCATGTTCCAGTCCACCAGGAGCAGCTGGGGCCCGAAGGCGCCGACCTTGCTCAGGGCGTCCAGGCCGTCCGCGGCTTCCTCGAGCTGGGTGTACCCGAGCTGCGTGAGGATACCCTTCTGGATATTACGCATGGTCTTCGAGTCGTCGACTAGCAGCACTTTCATCGCATCACTCCATCGGCCAAGTCAGGCCGGAATTGTTTACTCGGAAAACTCTGGATCCGATCTCGTTTCAGGGTTCGTTCTTACTTGGCAACACGTGCGGGCAGGAGCATCGAGACCTCGACGTTGAACTCGCCGATGTCGCAGGTGCAGGGGATCTCGACGGTGGTCATATCCTTGCGGCCGTAGACGCTGTGTTCGCTGCCGATGATGACCGACGGCGTGGAGATGCCGACGTGCTTTCCGGTGAACTGTGCCTTGGCACCTCCGGAGACCATGTTGACCAGCTCGCCGATGGCGTCGGCGAAGTCTTCGTGATTTGATTTGAGCTCCATGCCGGTGAACAGGGTCACGGCTCGTTCCGCGGTGGCGGTGGGGAAGCTCAGGACGACGGTGCCTTCAACGTCACCGGTCATGCCGATGATGCCCGAGACGTCGTAGGACGGCGAGCCGTTGCTCTTGATGCGCGGGGCGCCCACGTTGACCGGGAGCTGGAGCATGGTTTCAAAGACGTTCGAGATGGAGCCGACGAACGGCGTGATGTATGCGGGGTCCACGTTGAGCCTCCGGGTGGTTATTGGGGCGGTGTTCATTGCCCTTGGGTTTGTATCGGTTTATGCGGCCTGCTTCTCAAGGCCTGATTGGGACGATTGTCGAATCAATTGAACGACATCGAGGATCAGGCTGACGCGGCCGTCCTCACGGATCGTTGCGCCGCTGAACGGGCCGCCCTGGGTGTACGAGTCGTCAAGCGGTTTGATGACGATTTCCTGCTGGCCGATAAGTCGGTCGACGCAGAGCCCGGCGCGCTGGCCGCCGACGGCGACGATGACGGCGAACTTTCCGCCGTCGGCCTTGCCGATCTCGTTGAGCCTCTGGCGCATATTCACCAGCGGCAGGACCGCGTCACGCAGACGCATGACGCGCTGTCCGCGGATGGTCGAGACGCCGTTCTCTTCGGGGCGCACGATCTCCTCGATCGACTGCAGCGGGATGCTGTAGAGGTGCGCGCCGATCTCTACGATCATGGCGGGCATGATGGCGACGGTCAGCGGGATCAGTATCTCGATGGTTGTGCCTTTGCCCTTGGTCGAGAAGATGTTGATCGTGCCGTTGAGCTTGTTGATGTTGGTGCGGACCACGTCCATGCCCACGCCGCGGCCCGAGAGGTCGCTGACCTTGGCGGCGGTGGAGAATCCGGCCTCGAAGATGAAGCGGAAGACATCGTTGTCTTCGAGCTTTTCGAGCTGCTCGGCGCTGATCATGCCCTTCTCGACCGCCTTGCGGCCGATGACATCGCGGTGCAGGCCCTTGCCGTCGTCGATGATGGCGACGCGGACGTGGCTTCCCTGGTGGTTGGCCTCGAGGCGGATGGTGCCCTTGGGGTTTTTGCCGGCGGCCTTTCGGTCTTCGGGCATCTCGACGCCGTGGTCCGCGGAGTTGCGCAGGATGTGCACCAGCGGGTCGGAGAGGTTTTCGAGCACGGTCTTGTCGACTTCGGTTTCCTTGCCGACAAGCTCGAGCTCGATCTGCTTGCCGGTCTGTCGTGCGAGGTCACGGATGACGCGCGGGTAGCGGTCGAACAGCTTGGCCAGCGGCTGCATGCGGGTGCGCATGACGCTGACCTGCAGTTCGCCGGTGAGCCGATCGAGTTCGCCCGCGGCGGCGTTGAAGGACTCGCGCTTGTCCTGGTCGAGGTTCATGTCCTCGAGCATTCGGGTCTGTGCGAGTACGCGGTTTTTATTGAGGACGAGCTGGCCGACGAGGTTGAGTAGTGCTTCAAGCCGGCTGACTTCGACACGGATGGTCTGCTCGGCGACCTGCTTGCCGCCCTGAGCGCCGGACCCGTTTGCGTCGTCTTCTGTTGCTGCGGCCTTGGGCGCGGCGGGCTGCGGTTTTGCAGCGGGTTTTTCGGCGGCGGAGGAGGGCTTGGCTGATGCCTTTTCGGCGGCGGGCTGCGGTGCGGCAGTGGCTGAAGCAGGCGTCGGGTCTGAAGCATCAGCTGGCGTGTTTTGAGTAGAGCCCGAGATCACGCCGTCCAGCTGCAGGACTTTGACCGCGTCATTGCCATGAGCGCCGTTGATGTCGGCGGGCAGGGCTTCGTGGCGTGACAGAGTCGCGATGCGTTCAGTCAGTGTGCCAAGGTTCCAGGACAGAGCCCGGCCCTTCTCGAGCGCGTTGGTCTGCTCATCGACCAGCCACTTGATCCCTCGGATACGGATGATCAGCTCTTCGATGACGCCGTGGGGGGCGTCGGAGATGATCTGTGCGATACCGATCATCAGCTTGATGGCTTTGTTCAGGCCGTCGAGTTCGAAGAAGTCTGCGGTCTTGGAGAGGTTGTCTGCGATCTCGCCCAGGCCGTGCGCGGCATCGTCGCGTGTCGCGTCGTTGCTCAGCTGGCCGATGACCTCGTTGAGCTGGCCCGAGTAGTCTCGCATGTCGGCGACCATGAACTCGAGCAGGTCCTGCTTCTGAGGCGGGAGCAGAAGCGGGGTGCCACTTTCCTCCTTGATCGCGGCGTTCGTGTTGCCGGTTTCTGCGGCGGCCGGGGCCTGTTTCGACGCGGCACCTGTAGATGCGGCGGCTTCCTTCTGCTCGATGATGGCCTTGAGCTGGTCGACCAGCTCTTGCGGGGCTTCCTGTGCTTCCAGCCCCGAGCTGAGCTGATCGATCTGGTTGCGTACGACGTCGGCGGACTGCAGCAGCGCGTCCATGACGAGGGTGTTGACCGCGATCTCGCCCTTGCGCAGGCGGTTGAGCGCGTCCTCGGCGACGTGCGCGAAGTGGATCACGTTGTCCAGGCCCAGGAATGACGCAGCACCCTTGATGGTGTGCAGTGCGCGGAACGAGGCGTTGAGCAGCTCTGCCTGCTCGCTTGCGTCTGCGGACTCGAGCTTAACCAGGTCCGCGTCGAGCTGTTCAATCAGCTCGCTGGACTCGGTCAGGAAATCCTGCATCAGGCTTGCATCAAAATCGCTCATGTTTGCCTCTTATCCGTCGCCTTGGTCGTTGTATGAATCGCTTGGATCGTTCGTGCTCAGCTCTTGCGGTACGCGAAGGCCTGGGGGATATCGAGCTGGGTAAACGCGACATCGAGGCTGCGAAGCGTTTCGCTGTGCCCGATGAAGAGCGTGCCGTCGTTGGCAAGCTGGTTGTGGAACATCTTGACGACGCTCTTTTTCATGTCGTCGTCGAAGTAGATCATGACGTTGCGGCACATGATCATGTCGAAGGTGCCGAAGCGCCGGGCCGCGAACACGTCCTTGAGGTTGAGCTTCTCGAAGTGGACCATGGACATGATGTCGGGGTCGAGCTGGTAGTTCGAGCCGTCCTGCTTGAAGTAGCGGTTGAGGACGCCGGGGTTCACGCCTCGGACCGAGTAGTTGTGGTACTTGCCCGTGCGGGCCATGTTGAGCACCTTCTCGGAGATGTCGGTGCCCAGGATCTCGATGCGCCAGTCGGAGAGGCGGACGCCCATGGATCGGTGCAACTGCATCGCGAGGGTGTAGGGCTCTTCGCCGGAGGAGCATGCGGCGGACCAGATGCGCAGGGTCTTGGTGGACTTGCGTGCTTCCATGAGCTCGGGCAGGACGCGTTCCTCGAAGGTGCGCAGCTGCGGCTCGTTGCGGAAGAAGCTGGTCTCGTTGATGGTGATGCGGTTAAACATCTCCTGGAACTCGTCGACCTGGTAAGGGCCGGCGGTCAGGAACATGAGGTACTGGTCGAAGGTGTCGAACTCCAGCTCTTCGATCCGGCGGGACAGCCGGCTCTCGAGGACATACTTCTTGGTGTCCTGGAAGTGGATGCCGGAGCGGTCATAAATGATTTTCCGCAGCTTGTTGAACTGCGCATCGGTCATGCTGATGGTCGTGGGCATCTTGCCTCCGTGAGCCTGTTGGGGTGCTGGTTAATGCCGGATCACGCGGCCTGCGCGGTTGAAGCGGACTTGCTGGCGGCGTTCGCGGCCATCTCCAGCTCGCGTGAGCTAAAAAGCTTGTCCAGCGAGAGCAGGATGAGCAGGCCCTCTTCGAGCTTGCCCACGCCCAGCACGTATTCGCTGTCGGCCCCGCAGGCCATGGCCGGCGCGGGCTCGACGATGTCGCTGCCGATGCGCAGCACGCGGTTGACTCGGTCGACGGTGAAGCCCAGCACGCGGGCCTCGGTCGCGCCCTGGACCTCGACGACGATGATGCGCTCGTCGCCGGTGTTCTGGTTGATGGGCATGCCGAAGCGCTTGCGAAGGTCTACAACAGGGATCACCTTGCCGCGGAGGTTGATCACCCCTTCGACAAACGGCGGGCTCTGGGGCACGCGCGTGATCGCCATCATCCGGTTGATCTCCTGCACGGCGAGGATCGGGATCGCGTACTCCTCGGCCCCCACTACAAAGCTCACCAACTGCAGCAGGTCCTTGTCGGACTGCTGGCCCATGATGCGTGTGTCGGTCAGTTCATTGAGATGTTCAGACATGGCTTGCTCCGCGGTTGGACTTGTCTCAAGTTGCAGTGGGGCGACCTGTTGGCGCTTGCCCATGTCGGTCTCATCGACTGCGGGTTGGGTGGTCTTTAGGGGTCGTGATGACATGTGAACGATTTGGCCCCGCGCCTTACGAACGCTGATTCGTAGGTAAAACAGAGCCTCTGCGTGTCGCCAAGGTGCCCGAGCTCATGCCGGCAGTGGATAGACCGATAGTCCCGCGCGAAAGAGCCTTCCGCGGGGTTGCTGCTCGATAGCGAGGCTGGATAACTCGCCAGAGCGGTTAGTGCTTCATCTGCTCATAGACCAGATAAGTCGTCGGGGTCATGCCCAGGCGCTGATAGGTCTGCTGCGCGTGGTGGTTGTGCTGATCGACATAGAGCCGATAACCGCAGACCCCTCCGGTGGACTGGCCAAGTTCTTGCACCGCGCGGTAGAGCCGTTTGAAAACGCCGCGCCGACGATGCTCCGGGTCTACATAGACGCTCTGCACCCACCAGACCTGGCCGTTGCGCCAATCCGACCACTCGTAGGTGATCAGCAGGCAGGCGACGACCCTTCCGGCGTCGGTCGTGGCGACGAGGTACCTGCCGTGCCCCGGCTCGGTGAAGACGCAGCGGACCCCGGCGGTGAGTGTGGCGAGGTCGAGCGACTTGCCCTCGGTCTCGTGTGCCATGGCCTGGTTAAAGCGGGCGATCGTGTCGGCGTCATCGATCGTGGCGGGGCGGGTGGTGTAGTGCATGCGGGTGGCCGTATGTCGGGGGGTGCGTTCGTTAGCCCTCAGACTTTAAGCCCGGGGGGACGGCGCCGCGAATGTCGCGGTTCTCGTCTGTGGAGTTGGCCCGGATTCGATCGGCTACACTACGTGCATGCGAATCGCAGTCACACTGCTGGCCGTCGTTGTTCTGTTGCAGAGCGCTTGTCGTTCAACCCAGCAGGCCGAGCAGGCACCCCCCGCGCAGATGATGGTCTTCTCGGCGGATCAATACCCCGCGGTGCACAAGGCAGTAGTTCAGGTGCTGCGAGACTACGGCTTCCGGATCGCTCGAAACGACTATCGTTTTGGTGCGATCACGACCTACCCCAAAGAGTCGCCGACCTTTGCGGAGTACTGGATCGACGACGCAACAACACCCGCCCAGCGCCGCTCCGACACGCTCAACAGCCAGCAGCGCACCGTCGAGGTCAGCATCACCCAGCCCTCGGCAGATCTGGGCTACGAGTTGCGCATCGCGGTCAAGGTCGAACGCCTCCAGCAGCCCGAGCGTTACCTCACCCACTCCGCCACGCCCCGGCTTACCGCCAGTTACGACAGCGCCCCCGAGCACCTCGCCGTCCAGGGCATCGACGGTCCCTACGCCCAGCCTCTGACCAGCGATCCCGCGCTCCAGGCCCGCCTGCTCGAGTCGATCCGGGCGGCGGTCAGCGAGTAACAGTTCCTGTTAATATTTGCACCCGTATTGCTTCTCAGGCCTATGGCCTGTCAATTTTGACCTGCACTGACCAGAGCCACTCGATCACAGGCCCTTCCATGACCACCGCGACAGCCGAACGTACCTTCCCCGTCGACCTCAAGTCCTACAAGGATGTCGCCCTCGACCCGAGCAAGCCCAAGCTCACCGACGAGCAGCGCGCCGCCCTCAAGCACAACATCGCGATCTGCCGCGACGCCATCACCTTCTTCACCGCCTTCGCAGGCGCGCGTGGCCTGTCCGGTCACTCGGGCGGCCCGTACGACACCGTGCCCGAGGTTTGCATCATCCGCGGATTCATCGAGCACGCCAAGAAGGGCGGCACCCCCGACGTCCTGCCGATCTTCTTTGATGAGGCCGGCCACCGCGTCGCGACGCAGTACCTGCTCGCGGTCCTCGAAGGCAACCTGCCTGTCGAAAAACTCTTCCACTACCGCGAATACAACCAGCACCTGCCAGGCCACCCCGAGCGAGGCTTCACCCCAGGCGTGAAGTTCTCCTCCGGCCGACTCGGTCACATGTGGCCCTATGTCAACGGCGTGGCGATGGCGCACCCGGACAAGGTTGTCTTCATGCTCGGCTCCGACGGCAGCCAGCAGGAAGGCAACGACGCCGAGGCCGCACGCCTCTGCGTCGCGCAGAACCTCAACATCAAGCTGCTCATCGACGACAACGACGTCACCATCGCCGGACACCCGTCGGACTACCTCAAGGGCTACGATGTCTCCAAGACCCTCGAGGGCCACGGCCTGGACATCAGCGTCGGCGACGGCGAAGACATCGACTCGCTCTATCAGCGCATGTGCACCGCCATGCAGGTCGACGGACCGGTCGCGCTGATCAACAAGCGCAAGATGGCGCCCGCCATGCCCGGCGTCGAGGGCCACTGCCACGGCCACGAGGTCTTCAGCGCCAAGGACGCCAACGCCTACTTCGAACAGCGCGGCAACACCGCCGCCATCGAACTCATTAAGAACGCGCCCAAGCTCGACAGCGCCCCGGTCTACCCCGGCGTCTCCAAGGACGTCGTCGCCAACCGCGCCCAGTTCGGCACCGTCATGGTCGATGTCCTGAGCAAACTCGACCCCGAGACCCGTAAGCGCACCGTCAAGGTCTTCGACTGCGACCTCGAGGGCTCGACCGGCATCGCCGCGATTCACAAGGCCTACCCCGAGATCTACGTCATGGGCGGCATCATGGAGCGTGGCAACTACTCCGCCGCCGCGGGCTTCGGCATGGACGCGGACAAGCAGGGCGTCTTCGCCACCTTCTCCGCGTTCCTGGAGATGTGCGTGAGTGAAATCACCATGGCGCGACTGAACCAGTCCAACGTGCTGGCCCACTTCAGCCACGCCGGCGTGGACGACATGGCCGACAACACCTGCCACTTCGGGATCAACAACCTCTTTGCCGACGGCGGCATCGAAGAGGGCGACAACACCCGCGTCTACTTCCCCGGCGACCCCAACCAGTTCGCCGCCTGCGTCAGGAGCGTCTTCAACGACAAGGGCCTGCGCTTCGTCTTCTCCAACCGCTCCAAGATCCCCTTCATCCTCAAGGAAGACGGCAGCAAGTTCTACGACGAGGGCTACAAGTTCGTCTCCGGCAAGGACGACATCGTCCGCTCGGGCGACGGCAGCGGCTACATCGTGTCCTTCGGCTCGGCGCTCTACCGCTCGGTCGCCGCGACGGAGATCCTCAAGAAGGACGGCATCGTCGCCGGCGTCGTCAGCAAGGCCACACTCAACGTCTACGACAAGGACGTCATGTCCAAGCTCGCCAAGGCCAAGTGGGTCCTCGTCGCCGAAGAATTCAACGTGAAGACCGGCCTGGGCTCGCGCTTCGGCAGCGCCCTGCTGCGTGCGGGCTTCACAGGCAAGTACAACCACATCGGCGTCCACAAGGAAGGCCCGACCGGCCTGTGGCAGCAGATGGGCTTCCAGGGCCTGGACCCCGAGGGCATCGCGAAGGCGGTCAAGGCGCTTTCATAAAGTCGCAAAAATCAGGATAAACTCGAAGCCCACGCCGACTCGGCGTGGGCTTTTTCGAAATTGTCAAGAGTTTATATGATCGCTTTAAGATTTCGCGGGACGCTGCGTGTCGCCCGTTAAACTTTTCTTCCATAAATCAAACATAATCACTCATCAATCAAATCAATGCGGTACTTCCTTCACCGCGTTGCGGTTCCAGGCGGGGACGCGGACGGTGATTTGTTCGCCGGCGGACTGGATCTTGGCCTGGCAGGAGAGGCGTGAAGAAAAGTCGTTGCCGGGGGCTTCTTCGACGCGGTCCAGTTCCTCGTCTTCGGGCTCGTTGAAGGCTTCGTCGCCGGCGTCGATGTGGACGTGGCAGGTCGAGCAGGCGCAGACGCCGCCGCAGGCGTGCTCGATGGCGATGTTGTTTTCCATGGCCAGTTCGAGCAGGGACTGGCCGAGCGCGCCCTTGACGGTGACGGACTTTTCCGACTGGCCGAGGGAGGCGGGGTCTTCGAGCTCGAAGGTTACCGGGATGTTCTTCGGGCCAAGTTGTTTGCCCGAGGCTTTCATGTGCATGACTGGGGTCCTATCTGTTCGTGGCCTATTTTCGCGAGGCGTCTTTATTCTAGGCGTACTGTGCGGCGGCCTCACGCAGGCGGATCAGTGCGTCTTCCGGGGCGAGGACCGAGCCCAATCCTATCGCCTTGCGTGAGCCGTGGTAGTCGCTGCCGCCGGTGGTCAGCAGGTCAAAGCGATTGGCGAGGGTGGTCAGTCGCTTGGTGTCGATGGGTTCGTGGTCGGGGTGGAGGGTTTCCAGGCCGTCGAGCCCGAGGTCGGCCAGGCGTGCGATGTGGTGCTCGAGGTCGTCGGGGCTGAGCCCGAGGTGGACCGGGTGCGCGAGCACGGCGACGCCGCCGGCGGCATGGACAGCTTCGATGGCCTTATCGGCGGTGGGCAGCTCGCGCGGGATGTACGCGGCGGCGCCCTGTCCGAGGTAGCGGGCGAAGGCCTCGTGGATCGACTTGACGTAGCCGCGGTGGACCAGGACCTGCGCGATGTGCGGCCGACCGATCACGGCGACCTGGTGCTCGGCGAGCGGAGCGTTGGCCTGCGCGACGACATCGGTGTAGTCGATGCGGACGCCTAGTTCCTTGAGCTTCTCGATGATGCGCGGGTTTCGCGTAGCGCGGGCGAGGTGGAGCTGATCGATCAGGCTCTTGATCGCGGGGTGCAAGGGTTTGATGTGGTATCCCAGCAGGTGCAGCGAGCCGGGTGCGGGCTGGCCGTCGAGAGGCAACTCGGTGGCGAAAGGGTCGGGGTGAATCGAGAGCTCGATGCCGGGGACAAAGATCAGGCCCAGCTGTTCCGCGGCGGCTGCGGCGGGGACCAGGCCCGCGGCGGTGTCGTGGTCGGTCAGCGCGAAGGCGTCGAGCCCGGCCTGCTTGGCCAGGCGGGGCAGATCGGCGGGTGCGTCGGTCCCGTCGGAAGCGGTGGAATGGGTGTGCAGGTCGATGCGCATCGGGCCGAGCATGATAGCGTGAACATACCGTTGATGACCGGCGACGCTTAGCGTCGCGGCTGTAGTTGATGCCTGTCTTCGAGCATGGAAATAGCCGCGACGCTACGCGTCGCAGGACGAACTACACTACGTTTATGACCACGACCGACACTCAGACCCTGCGCATCGGGCACAGCCCCGACCCCGACGATGCGTTCATGTGGTACCCGCTGGCGAACTTCGTCGGGCCCGATGGCAAGCGCTATACGCCGAAGATCGATACGCGCGGCTACGAGTTCGTCCATGTGCTTGAGGACATCCAGTCGCTCAACGTCCGCAGCGCGAAGGGCGAGCTCGAGATCACCGCCATCTCGATCCATATGTACCCGTACGTCGCCGAAAAGTACGCGCTGACCAGCTGCGGCTCGTCCATGGGCGACGGCTACGGCCCGATGATCGTTGCGCCTCGTCAGCTAAGCGCGGCCGATCTCAAAGGCAAGAAGCTCGCGATCCCCGGCGAGCGCACCACCGCCTGGCTCGCGACCCAGCTCTGGCTCAAGGAGCACGGGCTGAGCAGGGACGATGTGCGCTACGAGAACGTGATGTTTGATCAGATCATCCCGCGCGTCGCGAGCGGCGAGTTCGATGCCGGGCTCATCATCCACGAGGGCCAGATCACGTATCAGAACAACGGGCTCAAGCTCGCGGTGGACCTGGGCAACTGGTGGACGGCGACGCGCGGGCTGCCGCTGCCTCTGGGAGGCAACTGCATCCGCCGTGACCTTGGCGAGAAGATGCCCGCGGTCTGCCGGGTGCTGCTGGACTCGATCGAGTACGCGCTGGAGCACCGCGAAGAAGCGGTGACGTTCGCGCTCAACTGGGCGCGTGACATGGGGGCGGACCTCGCGGACGAGTTCGTCGGCATGTACGTCAACCAGTGGACGCTGGACTATGGCCAGCGCGGCCGCGACGCGGTGCAGCGCTTACTTAGTGAGGGCGCGGCGGCGGGAATCGTGCCCAGTGTGCCCGGCGGCGTGGTGGATTTCGTGGACCCCGTGTAAGGGATTAATCGTTCTCGTTCTCGCGGATCGTAATCGGGCTTGATTCGATTACGAATTACAAATTACGAGTACGAGAACGAATCGCGGCATTGTCCGATCAGTGTTTCTATGATCTTGCCATGCAATACCGGCTGATCGCGATCGACCTCGATGGCACGCTGCTCTGTTCGCAGGGTCGAGTGAGTGCGGAGAACCGCGCGGCCTTGCACGCGGCGCACGAGGCGGGCGCGATAATCGTCCCGTGCACCGGCCGGGGCTGGCGCGAGTCGCGCGACGCGATCGAGTCGGTGCCGGACTGCGAGCTTGGGGTCTTCAACACCGGCGCGATGGTCTGCGCTCTTCGCAGCGGTGATACGCGGGACCGTGTCGCGTTTGATCCTGGCCTGGCGGGCGAACTGGTGAAACTGATGTCGCGGCATGACGAGGCGGTGCTGCTGTACACCGATGCGGCGGCGACCGGTTTTGATTACGTCGTGACCGGGCGCAGCCGACCGACGGAAAAAACGGTGTGGTGGTTCGATCAGTGCGGCCTGCGCTGGACGGTGCAGGAAAGGCTTGATTCACAAGTGCTTGACCACGTGGTGCGCGTCGGCGCGATCGCGCGGGTGCAGCAGGCGGAGCGCGTGGTGGGGCAGTTGCGCGGATCGTTCGGCGATGAGGTCGAGGCGTTTTCGTTTGAGGCTTTGCAGGACCCCGGCGCGACGGAGCCGACGCACATCGTGGAGTGCTTTGTGCGTGGCGTGACCAAGTGGCGCGGGATCGAGTGGATCGCCGAGCGCTACGGGATCCGGGATCGGCAGATCGCGGTGATCGGCGACCAGATCAACGATGTGCCGATGTTCCAGCGTGCGGGCTGCGCGGTGGCGATGGGCAACGCGATCCCGGCGATCAAGTCCGCGGCGCACTACCACACGCTGAATAACGACGAGCACGGCGTCGCGCACGCGATCACGAAGATGCTTGAGGGGTCGTGGTGAATCGGTTTTTGTCCACAGATTTCACAGATTCAAATCGTTAAGGCAAATCACAGAGGCCACTGAGACACAGAGGGCACAGAGCCAGGCCAGAGGCACATGGTTTTTTCTGTGACCTCTGTGTTCTCTGTGATGGCTTGGATTGATCTTAATCTGTGCAAATCTGTGCAATCCGTGGACGCATCCAAACGGTCTTAGACCGCAGCCGTCGCCACCGACTTCGCCAGCTTGGCGTAGTCCTTCGCGCCGTTGGAGTCGCCGGCGTAGGTCAGCACGCTCTGGCCGAAGCTCGGGGCCTCGGCGAGCTTGATGTTGCGGCGGATCGGCGGCTGGTAAACCACGGCGCCGGACCAGGGCAGGTCGGTCCCCCGCGCCTCGGTGAAGAAGCCCTCGACGTCCGCGACCACGTCGCTGGCCAGGATCGTGTTCGCCTCGTGCATGCACAGCACCACGCCCGACACGGTCAGCGACGGGTTGATCCCCTGTCGGATCATGTTGATCGTTTCGAAAAGTTTGCCCATGCCCTGCAGCGCGAGGAAGTGGGCCTGCATCGGCACGATGATTTCCTTGGCGCAGGTCAGCCCGTTGATGGTGAGCAGGCCCAGCGATGGCGGGCAGTCGATGAGCACGTAGTCGAACTGCTGGATCAGCTGGGCACATTTGTTGCGTAGGAGCGTCTGCGCGAGGCCGGTCTTGACCTGCTCGGCGAGCTCGGACTCGATGCCCGCGAGGTTGGTGTCGGCCGGGAGCACACCCAGGCGCTCGCAGCCATCGACCGTTCGAACCACTTCCGCGGCGCTGACCGAGCGGTCGGTGAGCAGGTCGTAGATCGACAGGTCCAGCTCGTCGGGGTTGATGCCCAGCGAGAGCGTGAGGTGCGCCTGGGGGTCGAGGTCGATCATGAGCACGCGCAGGCCCGATGCGGCGAGCGCGGCACCGAGGTTGACGGTCGTGGTTGTTTTGCCGACCCCGCCTTTTTGATTGATGAGCGCGATCAGCCGCGTCTGCGGCGGCGCGGGCAGGGGCTTGAGCATGGGCAAAATCGGCGCCCCGGCTTCGGTTGTCTGAGCTTGGACTTCGTCGGCGTCAACAGTCTCTGCAGCGGCCGGTTCGACGGACTTAGAAGCGGTCGGTTGGGCGGCTTCTCGAGTCGGGGCTTTGGCCGGGGCCTGTGCCACCTGCTTTGCCTGCTCGGCCTGCTGCTCCTTGCGCTGCTGCACGACCCACGCGGGCATGGGGATCAGGTCCTCGTCGATCTCGGTCGGGGCCTTGACCACCACGGGCTTAGTCGGCATCGGTACGGAGCCATAAGGCCCGTCCTCGGCGTGGCTGGGGCGGGGGGTCGTATCGGTGTTCTGACGAGTGTATTTCACGGACGCCTCCATGCGTCAAAATGAGATGCCATCCAATGGCGGCAGTATATACCAGCCTCGCGGCGTGCGAAACCGGTTCAGGAATCGTCTGCTATTGTAAGTATCTGGTCGACCGCCGCCCAAGCATGAAAGGTGAGCAATGTTCCGAAATATCTGGACCCGTCCTGCATATTTTGTTCTACTGCTGCTGTGCATGCTGGCGGTTGCGCCGCTGAGCCGAGCCGCGGACAACAGGCCGAACATCATCTTCGCTTTCGCCGACGACTGGGGGCGATATGCCAGCGCCTACCGTGAGGCCGACCGTCCGACCATCAGCGATGTCATCTCGACGCCCAACTTCGACATGCTCGCCAAGTCCGGCGTGCTGTTCTGGGATGCGCACTGCTCGGCCCCGTCCTGCACGCCTTCGCGCGGCGCGGTGCTGACCGGCCGACACTTCTACCGCAACGGCAGCGCCAGCCAGCTTCACAACCCCTGGGTCGGCGATCCCAAGGATGACCCGGTCAAGCAGCTCGAGAGCTACCACACGCTGCTGGAGAAGGCCGGCTACCACACCGGCGTAACCTACAAGACCCATGTCTCGATGCACCTGTTTGTCGGCAATGATCACCAGTACAACTCCGCCGGCTCGCGCGTCAACACCTTTTCGCAAAATCTCGCCAAAGGCAACACGCCCGAAGAGCGTGAGAAGATCAAGCAGGATTTGCTCGGCCAGGTGCGTGGCAATTTCCACAAGTTCCTTGAGGCCGGCAAAGTAGGCCAGCCCTTCTGCTGGTATTACGCACCGACGAACCCCCACCGGAGCTGGGAGTGGCAATCCGCCCAGCCGCAGTGGGGGCTGAACCCCGACGACCTCGAAGGGCGTATGCCCGCCTTCCTCCCCGACGTCCCGACTGTCCGCCAGGACATGGCCGACTACCTGGGCGAGTGCATGGCTTTCGACGCGCAGCTGGGCGTCATCATCGACGAACTCAAGCAGCGCGGCCTCTACGAGAACACCATCATCGTGGTCTCCGGCGACCACGGAGCGCCGGGCTTCCCGCGCGGCAAGACCAACCTCACCAACTTTGGCTCACAGGTCCCGCTGGTCATCTCCTGGCCCGCCGGTATCAAGGGCCCGGGCCGAGTCATCAACAACCCCACCTCGCTGATCGACCTCGCGCCGACCTACCTCGAGGCCGTCGGCCTGACCGCAAGCCCGCAGATGGACGGCAAGTCCCTGCTGCCGATCCTCAAGGATGAAACCGCCACGGGCTTCACCCCGCTGGGCAACGACTATGTCATCACCGGCCGCGAACGCCATCATTTACAGGGCCGACCCGGCAACCTGCCCTATCCCCAGCGAGCCCTGCAGACCAAGGACTTTCTCTACATCTACAACTTCAAGCCCGACCGCTGGCCCGTCTTTGAGCCCCCGCTGACCAAGGGCGAAGCCACTAATGGCGACCTTGACGGCGGCCCGACCAAGGCCTGGCTTGCAGACAACCAGAACGACCCCGCCTACGCAAAGTTCATCGACCTGGCCATCGGACTACGGCCTGCTGAAGAACTCTACGACCTGCGCTGCGACCCCGACCAGATGCACAATCTCGCCGAAGACCCCGAGCATCAGGAAGTCCGAAAGCAGATGCACGACAAGCTCATGAAGATCCTCAATGACACCGGCGACCCGCGCGTGGTCGGCGAGGGCGATGCGTTCGACGGGCCGCCCTACCTCAAGGTCGGCGGACGATGAGCGATTAAGCAGGGGCCTCGCACCCCAGCGTAAAAAAGCTACTACACAACCTAGATCAACATCGGAAGAAGAATCATGATGAATCGACGTGTCGGTTGGCATGCATCGGGTCCGTCCGTTCTGTATCGCTGCATCCGCTTGTTCGCGCTGCTATTGACCGCGTCGCTGGTCGGCTGTCAATCTTCGCAAGGCGGGCCGAGCTTCTGGGACCCAATCCCGCCGTCGGCCAGCACCACCCCGCCCGATACGATCCGCGATGGCTACTGGCATGGTGAGTTTGAGCGTGTAAATAAGGAAGTCGCTCAGGCCGATGGAACACAGGTCGTCTTCTTCGGCGACTCGATCACGCTCGGATGGTCCGGGCTCAAGGCCCTGGGCAAGCCCGTCTGGGAAGAGCGCTTCGCCAAATACAACCCGATCAACATGGGCAATTCCGGCGACATCACGCCGGTGATGCTCTACCGCGTTACCCACGGCAATCTCGATTTCCCCAAGGGCCAGGAGCCGCGTGTAGCGGTGCTGCTTTGCGGGACCAACAACTACGCTGTCACGCAGAGTGATGGAGGAAAAGTGAAGTGGGACCTCGGTATCAACACCGAGCCGGATGATGTGGCACAGGGCGTCCGCGCAGTTGCGCAGGAGTTTCGCAAGCGCCTGCCGGGCACGCGTGTGATCGTGCTCGGCATCCTGCCGGTGAAGCAGCAGGCGAAGTGGGCCAAGTGTCAGGAGACCAACCGCATCCTTGCCGGCTATGACTATCCGAGCAACGAGGTCGTATTCCTCGACCTGGAAAAGAATTTCACCCTCGAGGACGGCTCGCAGAAGAAAGAACTCTTCACCGACGGCACGCACCTGACCACCAAGGGCTACGAAGTCATGGCCGACGCGATCGGTCCGGTGATCGAGCGTTTGATTGCGCTGGGACCGATTCAGTAGTCGCGGTGCAGTACCCGGCGACCGCGTTATTTTTTCCCCGCCACGCGCCTGACCGCGGGCAGCACGACCGATTGAAGCCGCGCGATCATGGCCTGCCACTCGGCCGCAGCGCGGCGGAGTTGTGTTCGGCCGTCGGGGGTGAGCTGATAAATCTTGCGTTCGCGGCCGTTGTGGGTGTTGCTGGATGCGGTGATGAGGTGGGTCTGTTCGAGGCGGTGGAGCAAGGGGTAGAGGCTGGCGATGGGTAGCGACTGGCCGAGGGTGTATTGGAGTTGTTGGCGGATGGCGTAGCCGTGGATCGGGCCGTCGGCGAGGATGGAGAGCACCAGCACATCGAGCGAGCTTCGGAAGAGGTCGCGGCGGGCGTCGGGGGCGGTTTTGGCCATGGGTTCACCAATATATCGGATATCGATATATGTGGGTTGCGGCCCGGCGGCAGGGCAGTACACTTCGCAACTCTTTAGTGGGTTGCCTCTGGAGGCAACGCCAAGCCCTGATCCCCTGTCCCTAACCCCGGACCCTTACGACATGGCCAACGGAACCATCTCCCAAGTCATCGGCTCGACCTTCGACGCCCAGTTCCCCGAAGGTGAGCTGCCCGACATCTACAACGCACTCCAGCTCGAATACAAGGTCGGCGGCGAGACCATCCACCTGGTCGGCGAAGTCCAGCAGCACCTGGGCGGCGGACAGGTCCGCGCAGTCGCACTGGGCTCGACCGACGGCCTGACTCGTGGCGCGACCGTCGTCGACACCGGCGCACCGGTCTCCGTGCCCGTCGGTGAGCAGGTCCTCGGCCGCGTGTTCAACCTCCTGGGCAAGCCCATCGACGAGAAAGGCCCGGTCGCGGCCGGCAAGACCTCGCCGATCCACCGCAAGCCCCCGGCCTTCGTCCAGCTCAACCCCAAGACCGAGATCCTCGAGACCGGCATCAAGGTCGTTGACCTGCTCTGCCCCTTCGTCCGCGGTGGCAAGATCGGTCTGTTCGGCGGTGCAGGCGTCGGCAAGACCGTCATCATCCAGGAGATGATCGCCCGCGTCGCGCGTGAGTTCGGCGGCTACTCGGTGTTCTGCGGCGTGGGTGAGCGTACCCGCGAAGGCAACGACCTCTGGCGCGAAATGTCCGAGGCCGAGTACACCGACGCCCAGGGCAACAAGGCCCACGTCATCGACAAGGTCGCCATGGTGTTCGGCCAGATGAACGAGCCTCCGGGCGCACGTCTGCGTGTCGCTCTGTCCGGCCTGACAATGGCTGAAGAGTTCCGCGACGCGTCGGGCAAGGAAACCCTGATTTTCGTTGACAACGTTTTCCGCTTTACCCAGGCGGGTTCGGAAGTGTCGGCGCTGCTGGGCCGTATGCCCTCGGCCGTGGGATACCAGCCCACGCTGTCCACCGAGATGGGCGAACTGCAGGAACGCATCACCTCGACCGACAAGGGCGCGATCACGTCCGTGCAGGCGATCTACGTCCCGGCCGACGACCTGACCGACCCCGCGCCGGCCACGGCGTTCAGCCACCTTGACGCGTTCGTCGTTCTGGCCCGCGGTATCGCCGAGAAGGGCATCTTCCCCGCCGTCGACCCGCTCGCCTCGACCTCGACGATCCTCGACCCCGGCGTCATCGGCCAGGACCACTACCAGGTCGCACGCCAGGTCCAGTCCATCCTCCAGCGCTACAAGTCGCTGCAGGACATCATCGCGATCCTCGGCGTCGACGAGCTGTCGGAAGAAGACAAGCTCATCGTCAGCCGTGCACGCAAGATCGAACGCTTCCTGTCCCAGCCGTTCTTCGTGGCGGAAGTATTCACCGGCTTCCCGGGCATCTACACGCCGCTCAAGGAAACGATCGACTCGTTCCGCCGGCTGTGCGCGGGCGAGGCGGACGACCTCCCCGAGTCGGCGTTCATGTACGTGGGCACGCTTGATGATGCCCGCGCCAAGGCCCAGAAGATGGCCGCGAACGCCTGAGGCGGCTGATTGAAATCTTGAATGTTCAAATGATCGAAGCCCACCGTCTGAATCGGTGGGCTTCTTTTTTAGCGGTCGTGCTCTGCGGGTGGGCGCGGTATCTTGCTGCGATGCGAAACACCCGGCTGCTTACGATTATCGGTTTGATTGCTTTGCTGCTGTCGGGTTGCCAGGGCGCGCAGACGCCGCGCACGCTGGCGGCGGTGAATGAGCAGGCGACGCCAGCACCCACGCGGTGGGTCACGGCCAATCCGCGTGCGGCGGCGGTGGCGGTGCTTGCGTCGTTTGATGAGGGGCAGCGTACGAAGGCGACACGCCCGATCGACGCGCCGCTCCGCAAAGACTGGCACTTCATCCCGCGAGAGCGTGAGGGCCTGGGCCTGGGCGAGATGAGCGTCGAGCAGAAGACGGCGGTGCACACGCTGATGCATACAGCGCTGTCGGACGCGGGCTACCTCAAGGCCACCGACATCATCTGGCTCGAGACCGTGCTGGCGGAGATGGAGAAGAGGCCTGAGTTTCGCGACCCGGGCAACTACAAGCTTGTGATCTTCGGCGACCCGGCGGATGAAAACGCCGCGTGGGGCTGGCGGCTGGAGGGCCACCACCTGTCACTCAATATGACTTATACCGCCGAGGGCGTCGGCGTGACGCCTATGTTTTTCGGCAACAACCCCGCGGTCGTGCCGATCGGCCCGCTGGCGGGCAAGCGCATCCTCGCGGACGAGCACAGCCTCGCGGTCGAGCTGGCCAAGTCGATGAGTGATGAGCAGCGGGCGAAGATGGTGCTTGAGGGTAAACCCAAGGACATCATCACCTCGCCTGGGCACGAATCGTCTCTGGAAAAAGCGGTGGGTATCGCGGTGCAAGATCTATCGGCCCGTCAGCAGGATGAACTGCTCGAGCTGGTCTTTACGCACCTGAACAATCTCGAGTCCCATCATGCCGCATCGCTCTACAAGCGTGTGGTGAATCTCTACGGTGACGCCCCGGTTCTTGAGGGCTTTTCCTTTGCATGGGCCGGGCCCATCGACGCGGACCAGCCGTTTTACTACCGGATCCACAGCCCGAAGTTTGTGATCGAATTCTGCTGCCAGGGCAGGAACCACGTGCACTGCGTGATCCACGACTTGTCTGACCCGCTGCAGGAGGACCTGCTCAAGAAGCACTTTGAGCAGCACGAGCACTGATTAAGTGTGTCATCTCTCGAAGCCCACGCCGTGGCGGCGTGGGCTTCCAAAGTTTTTCGTACTTGTCCTGAGCTATTCGATCACGATCGTCGTCGGATCGAAAGTTGCCTTGGGCGGCCTGGGGTCCATCTTTTCCAGCGTATCGACCAGTACCTTGGTCACCAGCAGGTTGCGGAACCACCGGCGCTCGGCGGGGATGACGTACCAGGGCGCGTGCTTCTGACTTGTCTCGTGGAGCACCTGGCTGTAGCGATGCTGGTAGAGGTCCCAGCGGGCGCGTTCCTCAATGTCGTCGGGGTTGAACTTCCAGTTCTTGTCCGGGCGGTCCAGCCGGCGTTGCAGGCGCTCTTTCTGGTAGTCCTTGCTGATGTGCAGGAAGAACTTGACGATGGTGGTGCCCTCGTCGGTGAGCATGCGTTCGAAGTCGTTGATGTGGCCCGTGCGTTTGGACCAGGTTTTTTTGGGCACGAGGTTTTTGACCGCGACGGTGACCGCGTCCTCGTAGTGGCTGCGGTTGAAGACGCCGATGTACCCGCGCTTGGGCATGAAGTGGTGGATGCGCCAGAGGTAGTCGTGGTGCAGCTCTTCGTCGTTGGGCTTTTTGAAGCCCTTGACCCTGCAGCCTGCGGGGTCGATCGGGCCGAAGACGGATTTGAGCGTGGAGTCCTTCCCGCCGGCGTCCATCGCCTGGAGGACGACAAGCACAGAGCGCTGCTGCTCGGCGTAGAGGTTTTCCTGCAGATCGACCAGCCGATCGCGCAGGTAGCGGAAGGCATCCTTGCCCAGTTTCTTATCCAGCCCGGCGTCTTCGCGTGTTGCGCGTTGAGATAAGGTAAAGGCCTTATCTGCATGAACGCGAAACTTAAGGGTGTCGAGTTTAAAGTCGGGATCGAGAATTGGATTTTTTGGCATTTAATTCTTTTATCTGATTTCCCCGCTGCCTGCTCACTCGGCAACGCAGGCAGGACTGTCTGTTTGCTAAGCAATTCATGCGGAATTAAATCGAAGATTTTTACACATTTGATTGTTGTTTTCTAAAAAAGCCATGTTTTTGAAGTGATTTTGAATGTCTGGGGTGGCGAGAATTGCGAGTGTAGTTCACGCTGTATTTCTGGCACGCGGTTTGTTTTACTTCTCTATCAGGTGGGGCTTGACGTTCAGACCCCCTACGCCGGCAGACCCATTATTGACGCGTTCGCCGGACGTGCCCTGAATCAATTTAAAAGGACATCATGATGTATGGCCTTCTGATCGACATGGATGGCGTGATCTATAAAAGCAGCCAGCTTATACCCGGCGCTGATTTGTTTATTAACTCACTGCGTGAGCGTGGCGTGCCTTTTCTTTTCCTGACCAACAACTCGCAACGGACCCGGCGGGACATCGCCGCGAAGCTCGAGCGGATGGGCGTGAACGTCGGGCCCGAGCACGTGTTCACCTGCGCGATGGCGACGGCCCGCTTCCTCGCGTCCCAGAAGCCGGGGGGCACGGCCTACGTGCTCGGCGAAACGGGCCTGACCACCGCGCTGCACCAGAACGGTTTTGCCATCGTCGACAAGGAACCGGACTATGTGGTCGTCGGCGAGGGACGCACCTACACCTTCGAGATGCTCGAGCACGCGACCAACCTCGTGCTCAACGGCGCCAAGCTCATCGCCACCAACATGGACCCCAACTGCCCGACCAGCACCGGCACACGCCCGGGCTGCGGCGCGGTCGTCAGGCTGCTCGAAGAAGCCACCGGCAGGGCGGCGTTCTCCGTCGGCAAGCCCAGCCCCATCATGATGCGTGCCGCACGCAAGGAACTCGGGCTCGAAGCGTCTCAGACCTTCATGATCGGCGACACGATGTCCACCGATATCCTCGGCGGCGTGCAGCTGGGCTACCACACCATCCTCGTGCTCTCGGGCGGCACCCGGCGCGCGGACCTGGCCAGCTACTCGTACCAGCCGGACACGGTCGTCGAGTCGGTGGCCGAGCTCGGGCCCGGTCGATTCGAACAGCTCATGCTCGGCGGCCGACCAAGGCACCGGACCATGGCGATTGCCTGATTGTTTCGTCTGCCCGGCTTAACACGGCCGGACAACCCAGATTCCTCCTGCTCCGGCGATCGTTACAGCGGCCGTCGGGGTTTTTTCTTGATACGCTGGCGTGATGTCCAAGCCGCTTGAGCGCATCATCGCGGGCTGCATGACCGGCACATCGCTGGACGGGCTCGATGTCGCGCTGGTGAAGATCACCGGCACGGGGCTGGAGATGCGAGCGGAGCTGCTCGGGCATCATGCCGTGTCGCTGCCCGAGGATTTGCGCGCGGCGCTGATGTCGCTGGCGTCGGGTGAAGCGCGCGAGCCGATCGTGTACATGCGGGCCGCGCGGGCGCTGGGCGAGCTGCACGCGGGGGGCATCGAACAACTCCTGGCCGGCGGGGGGCATCCGCCCGGCGCAAAGCTGGACTTCGTCACCGCCCACGGCCAAACGATCTGGCACGCGCCGCGTGACTCCCGGAAGGATGACCTATCGCAACCTGAGCCCAAGAGTTGGCAACTGTTCGACCCCTGGCCGATTGTTCGCAGGCTGAAGGTGCCGGTGTGTTATGACTTGCGGCAGGCGGATTTGGTTGCGGGTGGCGAAGGCGCACCGCTGACGCCGATCGCGGACTGGGTGATGTATCGGGATCGTGCGGAACTGGTTTTTAATTTGGGGGGTATCTGCAATGCGACATATTTCAGTGGCGAATCGCCACGGGATATTCGTGGTTTTGATCTAGTGCCTTGCAATTTATTGCTAAACGGTCTTGCCGAGCGCCTGCTTGGTAAGCCGTATGACACCGATGGGCAATGCGCGCTTGCGGGAAAGCCAAGCCGAGCTGTTGTGAATGCGATTAAAAAGGATGCGATGCCACATGGTCAGGGCGTGCAATCGCTTGGTCGTGAATCGTTTCGTGCGGACTGGCTTGATCGTGTGCTGGAGTCACAGCCGAATGCGAACGCCGGCGAGGTGCTTGCATCCGCTGTGGAGGTTGTGTGCGAAATGATCGGCCTATTTGTGATGGGGTTGGAAGAGGTCGATCTTCAAATGGTTTTTGCTGGCGGCGGCGTGCGGAACAAGGCATTGATGCAAGGCTTGCGCACGCAGTTGAAGGTGATGGGCGAGGTGCTGATCTCCGACGACATGGGCATCCCCTGCGAGGCGCGCGAGGCGATGGCGTGGGCGGTGCTCGGAGCGCTGTCGCAGGACGGGGTGCCGGTGTCGCTGCCGCAGGTGACGGGTTCGACGAACCCGGGTGTCGCTGGGGTTTGGGCGGGGCTGTAAATTTTTTAGATCATCAAGTCTTAACGCCCGCTCTTTAACGCCCAACCGTTATCGCCCGCCCGCAAGGGCGGGGCCGACGAACTCTGCGAATTACCCCCGCCTTTGCGGGCGGGCGCTACGGATGGATCGCTGCATAAAAATGTGTGAATCCGCACGTTCGCTAAACTCAGTGCCTGATGCCTGATCAACCTGTTACTCCCGACCGCGGCCACCTCGCTACCGAGCAGCGCCTTGCCGCCGCCGCCGCGATCGATGCGCTGTCGATCGAGGCGACGCTCCGCCTGATGAACACGCAGGACATGGAAGTGCCGTTGGCGATCCGCAGCGCGATCCCGTCGCTGACCAAGCTCGTTGAGTTCGTCGTCGAGGGCATGAAGAACGGCGGGCGACTGATCTACTGCGGCGCGGGGACTTCGGGTCGGCTGGGCGTGCTCGATGCCAGCGAGTGTCCGCCGACGTTCTGCAGTGATCCGAATCAGGTCGTCGGCATCATCGCGGGCGGCGATACCGCGCTGCGTAATGCGGTCGAGGGGGCCGAGGACCAGCGCGAAGGCGCTCTGCCCGCGCTCGAGAAACTCGGCCTGACGCCCAACGACACGCTCATCGGCATCGCGGCCGGCGGGACCACGCCTTACGTCTGGGGCGCGATCGACTACGCCCACACGCGCGGCGCCAAGACCGCCATCATCACCTGCGTACCGATCAAGACGCTCATGGCCCGCCCGCGCGCTGCGGTGGTCAAGCCCAACGAGGCGGTGAGCGTGCCGCCCAAGCCCGAACTGCCCGCGCCGGTTTATCACTGCGTCGAGTTGCTGGTCGGCCCCGAGGTGCTGACCGGCTCGACACGCCTCAAGGCCGGCACCGCCACCAAGCTCGCGCTCAACATGATCTCTACCACCGCGATGCTGCAGATGGGCAAGGCCTGGGGCAACCTCATGGTCGACCTGCGCGCGACCAACGTGAAGCTGATGGACCGCTCGATCCGCATCGTTTCCACGCAGGCGCGCATCAGCCGGGAAGAAGCGGCGGACGTGCTCACCAGGGCCGGCGGCCGCGTGAAGCCCGCGCTGATCATGGCCATCCAGGGCGGCAGCCTCGAACAGGCCCAGCGCCTTCTCAATCAACACGACGGCAAGCTGCGCCCGATCCTCGGCGCACCGCGATGATCGATTGACCGACAGCGCATTAATCAGCGCCCGCCTTAGCGCCCCGTCGTAGCGCCGGTCTTATCGCCCCGCCATAGCGCCCGCCCGCAAGGGCGGGGCTGAGTCGCAGATGGCGCGAACCCCGCCCTTGCGGGCGGGCGCTAAGGCCGGCGCTAATACAGGCGCTGATCTTTGCTGGCCGATTCAGGTTTAGATGTATCATGCCCGCATGACTACCACCTCCACCTCCAACCTCGTCAACTGCCAGATCAAGCGCCTGCCGGGCAACACCTCTTCGCCGCTGCCGGCCTACCAGTCTGAGCACGCCGCGGGGATGGACGTGCACGCGCACCTCAGCGAGCCGGTGACGATCCAGCCGGGCAAGATTTTCCTTGTGCCCACGGGCTTTGCGATCGCCGTGCCCGAGGGATACGAGGCGCAGCTGCGTCCGCGCTCAGGCCTGGCGTGCAAGTTCGGCGTGACGCTGCCCAACTGCACCGGCACGATCGACGCCGACTACCGAGGCGAGGTCAAGGTTGCGCTGATCAACCTCGGCGAGAAGGACTTTGTCGTCGAGCCGGGCATGCGAATCTGCCAGATGATCATCAAGGAAGTGCCCAAGTGCGTCTGGCAGGAAGTGGACGAGCTCAGCGAAACGCTGCGCGGCGCCGGCGGGTTCGGGCACACGGGGCATTAAAGGTTACGGCTTAGCGCCCGCCCGCCAGTGCGGGGTTCGCGCCATCTGCGACTTAGCCCCGCCTTTACGGGCGGGCGCCAAAGGTGTTGCGCTCAGCCCACGAACGACTTGAAGTGCGTGTTCTGGATCGGCGTGACGACTTCGAGGATGTCGTGCAGGATGACCGCCGGGCTGCCGATGGAGTCGATGTTGACGATGTCTTCTTTCGGGTAGTGGTTGAGCACCGGCGCGGTCTCCTGCTGGTAGACGCGCCAGCGGTTGCGGATGACTTTCTCGTCCGCGTCATCGATGCGGTTGGACTTGAGCGCGCGTCGGCGGAGGCGCTCGAACATCGCCTTCTCGTCCGAGCAGCTGAGGTGGATGACCTTGTAGACCTTGATGTGCTGGTCCATGAGCTTGGCCTGTTCGACGGTGCGCGGTATGCCGTCGAGGATCAGGAGGTCGTCGTGGGGCTTGTAGTTGCCCAGGGTGACGCGGGCGGCGATGTTCTTGGCCCACATCTTGACGGTGATCTCGTCGGGCACCAGTTCGCCGCGCGAGGAGGTCTCGTAGAAGATCTTGCCCAGGTCCGAGCGGATATCGATGTTGCGGAACACGTCGCCGCAGGACATATGGAAGAAGCCGGGGATCGTGCCCAGGATGTTGCCCTGGGTGCCCTTGCCGGCCCCGGGGGCGCCGAAGAGGAGGATGGTCTTATAACGGTTGTCTTCAGCCATGGCGGCGGCCCTGTGGGAGGGGTTTACGGTATGTAGCGAGCCGGGAGAGTTTAATGCCTCTCTAACGTAATGTACGGCTTGTCCGGGCGGATTTTACGGCTTAGAATGATTCCAAAGGTCAATATTACCAAAAGACCCCTCTATAGGGTCTGGAAACGGGATATCATCTGCTATGAGCTTAAAGTTTCCGATCTACCTGGACCACAACGCCACGACCCCCTGCGACCCCCGGGTGGTGCAGGCGATGCTGCCGTATTTCACCGAAAAGTTCGGCAACGCCGCGAGCCGCAACCACCGCTATGGATGGGAGGCTGAAGAAGCCGTGGAGTACGCCCGGGAGCAGGTCGCGAAACTGATCGGCGCATCGGCCAAGGAGATCGTCTGGACCTCGGGCTCGACCGAGTCGAACAACCTGGCGATCAAGGGCGTGGCCGACATGTACGGCAAGAAGGGCAACCACATCATCACCGCGGTGCACGAGCACAAGGCGGTGCTCGACCCGGTCAAGCGCCTGCAGAAGCAGGGCTTTGACGTGACCTGGCTTGAGCCCAACAGCGATGGCATCATCACGGCCGCGGCGGTCGAGGCGGCGCTTCGTCCGGACACGATCCTCGTGTCGATCATGTGGGCGAACAACGAGCTGGGCACGATCAACGAGGTGCCCGAGATCGGCCGGATGCTGCAGAACAAGTTCGACGAAAAGGATAAGCCCATCTTCCATACCGACGCGACGCAGTGGGTGGGCAAGATGCCGACCGACGTCGAGCGTGACGGCGTGGACCTCTTGAGCTGCTCGGCCCACAAGATGTACGGGCCCAAGGGCGTGGGCGTGTTGTACGTGCGTCGCCGTCGGCCACGCGTGCGACTGACGCCGATCATCGACGGAGGCGGACACGAACGCGGCATGCGCTCGGGCACGCTCAACGTCACCGGCATCGTCGGCATGGGCGCGGCCTGCGAGATCGCCGGCAAGGAAATGGACAGCGAGCGCGAGCGCCTGCTCAAGCTACGCACGCGACTGGAAGACGGCATTACCCGACAGCTCTCCGTCTCGGTGGTCAACGGCCACAAGACCAAGCGCCTGCCCGGCACGACCAACATCAGTTTCCCTTACGTCGAAGGCGAATCCCTGATGATGGCGATCAAGGAGATCGCGGTGTCCTCGGGCTCGGCCTGCACCAGCGCTTCGCTTGAGCCCAGCTACGTGCTCAAGGCCCTGGGCCTGGGCGACGAGATCGCCCACAGCTCGATCCGCTTCGGCCTCGGCCGGTTTACCACGGAAGAAGAGATCGACTACACGATCCAGAAGGTCGTGAAGAACGTGCAGCACCTCTTGGACATGAGCCCGCTGTGGGAGATGGTCCAGGAGGGCATCGACCTGAGCACCGTGAAGTGGGGGGAACACTAACCGTTCACTGTGTATTTTTCTGTTAGAGATAATGACCAATGACCAAGCCGAAATGACCATTGGAAACAGCATGAGCGCCCGATGATCATCATTGGACATTTCGGCTTGGTCATTTGGGCATTAAGGAGCAAACCATGGCATACAGCGATAAAGTCGTCGACCACTACGAAAACCCCCGCAACGTCGGCACGATGGACAAGGCCGACCCCAACGTCGGCACCGGCGTGGTCGGCGCGCCCGAGTGCGGCGACGTGATGCGCCTGCAGATCAAGGTCAACCCCGAGACCGGCATCATCGAGGACGCGAAGTTCAAGACCTTCGGCTGCGGCAGCGCGATCGCGTCGAGCTCGCTCGCAACCGAGTGGCTCAAGGGCAAGACCCTGCACGAGGCGGACGAGATCAAGAACACCGATATCGTTCAGGAGCTGGCCCTGCCGCCGGTGAAGATCCACTGCTCGGTCCTGGCCGAGGACGCGATCAAGCACGCGATCGAGGACTACCTCGAGAAGCACGGCAAGACGATGGAAAGCCTGCACGACCACGACCACGAACACGAAGACGCGAAGGCGTAACTGAGACGGACTCGCAGCGTCGGATATAATGCAACAGAGCCCGGTCGTGACGACCGGGCAGACCGGGCAGACCGGGCAGACCGGGCCGATACGGCCCGGCTCAAACCGGCTCAAAAAGATTGACTAAAGAGGACACCCCTATGGCCATCCTACTGACCGAAACCGCGGCCCGCGAAATCAAGACCATCGTCGAGCAGCAGGAGCTGGACAAGGAAAAAGTCTGCCTGCGCGTCGGCGTCAAGGGCGGCGGCTGCTCGGGATTCAGCTACCTGCTGGACCTCACCGAGACCCAGCGCGACACCGACGAACAGTTCGAACAGCACGGCGTGAAGATCGTCTGTGACCCCAAGAGCTACCTCTACCTCAACGGCACGTCGATCGACTTCAAGGACGAGGTCATGGGCCGGGGCTTCGTCTTCAACAACCCCAACGCCAACAGCACCTGCGGCTGCGGCAGCAGCTTCAGCGCCTAAGCGAATCGAGCGGGATTAACCTGAAAATGTGGAAGCCCACGCCGCTGCGGCGTGGGCTTCGTGGGATTTGTGTTTTCTGCAGAAGATTAAGCCGCGATGTCTTCTTCTTCGTCCTCCATGTACTCTTCGTACTCCGCCTGCCAGTCGCTGTCGTCTTCCTCTTCTTCCTCCTGCTCCGCTTCGTGCTGGGCGCGGGTGTCTGTCTCGTCTTCTTCGGGCTCATCGACTTCTTCGTACTCGTCGACCAGCTCGTACTCTTCCTCGTCTTCTTCCGCGTCGTCTTCATCGACGACGGTCGTGTCGTCATCGTCGTCGCCATCGGTGTCGTGGTCGCTGTCGACGTGTTCCGCATAGCGCAGCGCGGGCTCATCGCTGTCGCGATCGGCGGTGCTCGATGCGACTGCATCCGCGGATGCTTGAGGCCGGTTGCCCGCCTGCTCGGCGTGCATCTGCTTCATCATCTCCCACTCTTCGGGGGTGATCTGCACTTCGCGGGCCTGGCTTCCCTTGTGGTCGCCGAGGATGCCCGACGCGGCCATGGCCTCGATGAGCCGTGACGACCGTGCGTAGCCGATGGTCAGGCGGCGCTGCAGGAGCGACACGCTGCCGCGCTTGGTTTCGAGGACGATCTGCACCGCCTTGTCGAACAGCGGGTCGTTCATCGCTTCCTCGTCGACATCCTCCTGGCCCGGTGCCTTGAGCTGGGTGAGCTGGGGCTCGAAGCTCTGGCGTGCGATGGTCTTGAGGAACTTGACGGTCTTGCGGACTTCCATGTCGTCGATGAGGCAGCCCTGGGCGCGGACCAGCTCGCTGGATCGCGGCGAGAGGAAGAGCATGTCGCCGTGGCCCAGCAGCAGCTCGCCGCCCTTCTGGTCGAGCACGATGCGTGAGTCCATGCCCGAGCTGACCTTCATGCAGATGCGGCAGGGCATGTTGGACTTGATCAGGCCCGTGACGACGTTGGCGCTGGGGCGCTGGGTGGCGAGGATGAGGTGGATGCCTACCGCGCGGGCCTTCTGGGCGATGCGGACGATGAAGCCCTCGACCTCCTTGTTGGTCATCATCAGGTCGGCCAGCTCGTCGATGACGAAGACCATGTAGGGCAGCTTCTTGGGGATGCGCGAGGCCTCGTCTTCCGACGCGGGCTCCATGCGGTTGCGGATCTCGTCCCAGCCCAGCTGGTTGTAGCTGCCGATGTCGCGCACGCCGACTTCCGCCAGCAGCTCGTAGCGCTCGTCCATCTTGGTGACGGCCCACTCGAGGATGGCGGCGGCCTTGCTCATCTCCGTGACCACCGGGCACATCAGGTGCGGGATGTTCTTGAACATCGACATCTCGACCATCTTCGGGTCTACCAGCACGAGCTTGAGCTCGTCGGGCCGCTTGGTGAACAGGAAGGACATGATGATCGAGTTCATGCACACCGACTTGCCCGAGCCGGTCGTGCCGGCGATGAGCATGTGCGGCATCTTGTTGAGGTCTTCGATCAGCGGGTTGCCGCTGGCGTCCTTGCCCAGGTACATCGGCAGGTTCATCCTGGTCGCGGCCTCGGGCATGGCGCGCATCAATTCAGCGATGCGGACCAGCTCGCGCTTGATGTTGGGCACCTCGATGCCCACGGTGTCCTTGCCGGCCATGTTCGGAACGATGCGGATGTTCTGCGCCTTCATCGCGCGGGCCAGGTCCGTCGACACGCTGGCCAGGCGCGAGACCTTCGTGCCCGGCGCCAGGCGCGCCTCGAACAGCGTGATCACCGGGCCCGAGTCGATGCCGACGACTTCGCCCTGGATGTTGTACTGCTGCATGGCCGACTCGAGCTTGACGGCCTGATCGCGGACGATCCTTTCCTGCTCTTCGGTGAAGTCGTGTTGGGGTTCTTCCAGGAGGTCCTGGCCGGGGAACTGGTAGCCCGTGAGGTCCTGCTCGATCGGGGGCGGCGGGGGTGCGGTGGTCTTGGGCGCGAAGTTGATGGGCATCTGCGCCATCTTTTTCTTGAGCGCTTCGGGGTCGAAGGCCTGCTTGTCCTGGGCGTAGTCCTCGGGGGCTTGGGCCTCGGTCGCTTCTTCTATCTCTGACTCGGCCTCGTCGTCGGCGTTGACGATGTGCTGCATCGCCTGCTGCGCGGTCGCGGTCGACTGGGCCAGGCGGGCACGCTGCTTGCGCAGCTTCTTCTCCTGACGCAGACGCTGCTTCTGGGTGAGCTTGGGCTGATCGTCTTGGTCGGCGATCGGGCCTTCTTCGACGTCGGTCTCCGCGCCCTCCCACTGATCGGGCGTCTTGCGCAAGCGTGCGGTGATCGGCTCAAGCAGCGATTGAACGCGAGCGATCAGGCCAATGCGAGGCAGGGGGATCTTCTTGGGGTCGATGTCGCAGAAGCGCAGGATCAGCTCGGCGGCGTAGCGGGGGATAGCCAGTGCGATCTTGTCGGCAGTGAGGATCGCGCCGACCCAGAAGCTGATCAGCAGCAGCACGAGTGTCCCGACGATGGCGAAGCGCTGGGTCAGGTGGTCGTTGATGAAGATGGCCAGCAGGCCGCCGGTGCCCTGCGGGGCGCTGGACTGCAAAGCGGGCTGGTAGCGTGCGGCGATGGCCCAGAGTGCGGAGAGGGTGACGGCCATCATGACCACGCCGATGCCGCGGAGCGCGAGCTGGTTGGTCAGCCGCTGGGTGGCGGTGCGGTAGAGGTAAACAGCCACGCCCATCGCGAGCGCCCATACGCCGGGGCCCAGGACGTAGTACAGGTTGTAGGCGATGGCGGCGCCGACCAGGCCGACCCAGTTGTGGGTGGGGCTGGCGGGCAGTCCGATGGCGTGGTTGGGCGCGTCATCGGGGCTGTAGCTGATCAGCGATGCGACAACCAGCATCCAAAGTCCGGCGACCACCGCCCAGCCCACTCCCCGATATGCGGCCAGGGCCTGTTTGGCTGACGGCAGATCGGCCTTCGTTGTTTTGCGTCGCTTTCCCATCACGTTTCCCTGCAAGGGTTTAAGTTATCGGTCGTTACCCGCAATCCGGGCGCAGTCCACCCCCGGTGACATTCACTGGTCATCGGCAACCGGATGAATCGCGGGTCAAAGATGGAGCATGAAATCGTCTTTGAACCCATTTCATGCATTACGCTGGCGAATGGTAGGGTTATACTGGGACCAACCCTGTCGTTTATTGTTCCTTATTCCGCGCTGGGGATGTTTGAGATGTCATTGCGTTTTACATTCCGGTTGGTTTTTTGCTTTGTTCTTTGCCTGTCGTGGGGCACTCGGGTTTTCGCGCAGCAGGACCGCTTCGATTTTTCTGAGAGCGAAAATGCATCCCGCGCGCAGGCCACCTACTTCGAGAACATCCTCAAGCTCCGCAAGGAATTTGATGTCAAAGTGGATGATGCCGACAACCGCTTTATCAAGTCCTCCGAACGCTACATCGAGCGATATGCCGGCATGATCGAACGCGAGGTCCGCAGCCTCACACGCCTGGGAAAAATTGACGAAGCCAGCCAACTCGCAGCCGCGTCCCGCAAAATCGTTGAGCTCGACATTCTTCCGCCCGATGCCCAGGGCAGTCACTTCCTCAACACAATCAGCCTGGAGATCCCCGGCAACGAGCAGGCGACCAAGTACGGCCTGGACCTGCGGGTGGAGATCGAAAAGCTAGGCGTCGCACACGCCAAGCAGGTTCAGATCGCCGGCCAGCAGTACTGCGAACAGGCCCTTGATACACGCAAGTTCCACATCGAACTGCTCAAGCGGATCCTGGTCAACGAGCAGTTTGCCGGCCGGATCAACGCGGTCCAGCAGATCCAGGCCGCGGTTGAAAAGCTCTCGGATATGCAGACGGTTGAGCCGCCAAAGATCGAAAGCCACGTGCCCGAAAAGGACCCCGTAAGCCAGACCGACACAAACACTCAGACAGATCCCGATCAGTCTCAGCCCGAGCAGTCAGAGCCCGGCCCGTCGCAAACCGAGAAACAGCCAGGCACTCCAACGCAGACCACTACCGACACGGTTACGGATTCGCAGTCCCCGTCTAAAGTAAAGATCTTCGACCTCGGGCCGGAGGATATTGGACAGCCCAAGGCCGACGACTCCAATCGCCTGCGTTATTACCTGATCCAGTACAAGCGGAGCCACAACGACAACGTCAGCTATGTTGTTTCGCTTGGTGATCGGGGTGGCAAGCTGCTTGATGTGTACTGGCCCGATATCAAGGACGGTAAGCGCGAGCATGCCAATCTTCCTATTGATGTCCAGAGATCCGGCGACCGCGTGACGCTCAAGCATTCACTGTCCGAGGGCGGCGGGATGATTGTTCAGGAGCTGGTACTCAAAGAGGGTCGGATCGATTCATGCCGGCAGTGGATGAGCTATACCGCTTATGACAATCGCTACAACCCCGACTCCAGCGGCACGATCAAGCCGCTCGGCTCGCCCGGGGCAGACCTGCTGGGCTGGGCGGACGGCGTCTACGCCATGAACCTGCAGATGCACAAGACCAAGAAAGATCAGCACGCCAGCGGTCCGATCCAGTTTGAGTTTGAGGTCAAGAACGGCTACGTCATCCTGACACGTGTCAATCGGTCGAAGAATGCCAACCAATGGTCCAAGTACTACAACTTCATCATGCAGGTTCAGACGGATGGCAAGAAGCTCATCATGACGTACGACAAGGACGCCTACGGCTGGGCCGACGTTTTCGTGCTTGATTTCTCAACCGATCAGCCGACCATGAGCCACTGGTGGGAAAAGAGCTGGTACGACAATGGCCAGCGGGCGAGCAACAGCGGCGTTATGGTGAAATCCGACGGTAAATAAAGATCAGGGATTGAGCCCGTCAGGCGGGTTTGCTGAGGGTGCTTAGAAGTTCTGGGGGGGGGCGGGCGCCTATGGGTTATAGTGTTGGAAGGCGGGTCAGGGGTCTGCCCGCTTCGTCATCATTTCTTGGAAGTTCGTCATGAAGCTTGTTGGTCGATGGGTGATGTGTGTGCTTGCGGTGACGCTCCTGGGAGGGGCGGTGCATGTGTCGGCGGCAGAGGACGCGGAGATGGCCAGCAGCCCCAACGGCCAGCGTGCCCAGCGGCTGTTCAACGAGCAGCTCGAGGCACTGAAGAAAGATTACTTCAAGCGTGCAGATGAGCCGGTACAGCGTTTCGAGCAGGCCTCCGAACGCCATGTCGCTCGCTACGTCGGTCTGCTGGAACGACAAGTGATCGCCCTGACGCGGGCGGGCAATTTTGATGCGGCGCAGGCAGTTCAGGCGGCGCTTGAACAGAGCAAGCAGTGGGTGCTCACGCCGCCGGACAAGGACGGGCTACATTTTTTGAGCAAGGTCAGCCTCGATGTTCCCGCCGACGCGCAGTCTTCCAAGTACGGCGTAGACCTCCTGGTCAACATCGAGAAGACGGGCGAACTCTACACCAAGCAGGTCGAGCAGCTGTTCAAGCGTTACGAGGCTGATGTGATCGCCGCGCGCATGGCCTTTGAGAAAACACTGCAGGACATCAGCGACATCGAGCAGCGAGAAGGCCGGCTCAGCGCGGTGAAGCAAGTGCGTGCCGCGATCGAGGTGGTCAAGAACCTTCCTGCGGTCCAGATGCCCGAAGCGCCCGTCGACAACGCCCAGCCGGACGGCCCGGACAAGCGGGCCGTCGCAGAAAAGATCGACCTGCCCGAAGGTACCGCCGGCACTTACAACGTCTTCTACCGTGATATCAACAATTCGAGCCGATTGCGCGCGATGCTGCTGATGACCTCGGAGGGTTGTTACTGCCTGGGCCGGTACACCCTCGCCGAAGGCGAAGAGCAAGCCCGCTGGGACGTCAAGCAGCTCCCGATTACGCTGCTGGAGCGCAATGAAAACACCCTAGTGCTCTCCTACACCCTGCCCGACGGCACAGACATCATCCACGAGTTTGCCGCAGGTCAGCGATCGCAATCCGACGCGCGCTACTGGCGGGGCAAGGAAAACTACCCGCTGCGCGGCAACGCGATGTCTTGCAACATCTACAAGTCCGGCTCAGCAATGCCACGGTCCCTCGGCATCGAGGACGGCGTCTACGAGATGAAAATGAAGATCTTGACCGACACCGAGGGCAACCCGATGCAGAAAGATGTACGACTGAAGATCCTCGTTATCGACGGCGTGATGGTCAAGACCCATCACAACTTCACCGACAGCCCGGACCGCTGGCAGGACAGCGAACCCATCGCCTACTACGCATACGAGCGGGACGGACAGATCAATATCACCCCCGACCGTGGGCTGGCGTTCATCAGGCATTTAGCCTACATGGACATGGAGGCGGTCAACGGCGAGCGCAAAATCCGCTACTGGTGGGACGACAACTGGCAGCGTGAGGGACAGGGCCCGAGCATGACCGGCGTCTTCAAGAAGCTCGTCGAAGAAGCGGATTAAAACAGCAGTAATACTCAGGCCGACGCGCCGACGGGGTAGGGCTTAAACTGTTGACCCAACAGCAACGGAGCCCGCCGCGTGCACCAAGCCAAGATTGCCAACCTCACCATCGGGCCCAGCCGCCCGCTCGCGATCATCGCCGGCCCATGCCAGATCGAGTCGCAGGAGATGTGTCTGCGTGTAGGCGAAGCGGTGCGCGACCGCTGCGCCGATCTCGGCCTGCAGTACATCTTCAAGGCCAGCTTCGACAAGGCCAACCGTTCGTCGATCCACACGCCGCGCGGCATGGGGCTTGACGAAGGACTGGCGACGCTTGAGCGCATCGGTAAGACCCTGGGTGTTCCAACCACCACCGACATCCACGAGCCCTACCAGGCCCAGGCCGCCGGTCAGGCGATCGATCTCCTGCAGATCCCCGCTTTCTTGTGCAGGCAGACGGACCTGCTGGTCGCCGCAGCGAAGACCGGCCGGGCGGTGAACGTCAAGAAAGGACAGTTCCTATCTCCCGGCGAGATGAGCAACGTCGTCAATAAACTCACCGAGGCCGGCTGCAATTCCATGATGCTCACCGAGCGCGGCACGTTCTTCGGCTACAACCGGCTGGTCAACGACATGCCCGGGCTCGAAGACATGATGGAGCTCGGCTGGCCTGTGTGCTTTGATGTGACGCACTCGACTCAGCTTCCCGGCGGCGGCGGCACCCACACCGCGGGCCGACCCGAACGCGCACCGCTGCTCGCGCGTTGCGCCGTCGCCGCAGGTGTTCAGGCCCTGTTCATCGAGACGCACCCCGAGCCCAAGACCGCCAAGTCCGACGCGGCAACGATGCTGCCGCTCACGCAGACCCTCGACCTGCTGGGCAAGCTCGCGAAGCTGCACGCGGCGGTGAAAGCGCTTTAGCCCTCTCATCTGTTGATTCAAGGTCTGCTTTGCGTAAAGAGTGCAGGATTGATTTCATTTCCCGGGATGGGTTTTCTTTTTGTTCGCTTCGTAAGCCTCGAGCTTGGCCTTGTCTTTTTTGAGTTGGATCAGGAAGAACCAGGCGCCGGCAAAGAGCAGCAGCCCCATCGGCAGGCCCACGAGCGCGAGCATGGCGAGCTGGCCGACGTTGGGTTGGTCGGCCATGGGCAGTGAGGTGCTGCCGAGCTTGATGAGCACGCCCCATACGCCCATCGCGAACATGATCAGGCCGACGGTCATGAGGATGGGCACTGCGGCGCTGCGGAAGTTTATCATCCCGACATCGGGTTTCTGGAGGTGTCGACGGTGGGACATCGATCCCGAGGCGGAGCCTGCGTCGCGGGCGGCGCTGCGTGAGCCGCTGAACTCGCCGCTCATGGACGCGGAGGCCTCGGCCAGGTCGGCCAGGGGGTCGATGACGGGCGGCGCGTCGGGTCGGTTGGAGCGTGGGGCGCCGGTGACGGGGCTGATGATCGAGTCGGACCGGTCGCTCTCGGGCAGGGGGGATTCGGATCGGCTTGGCCGGATGGGCGTGGAGCTTCCCGAGGCTTCGGCCAGATCGCGGAGGGCGTCTTCGGGGTCGGTCATGGCGGCAACTCCCAGAATTGGCTGTTTCAGTGTAACGATTACTGAACCGGAGAAGGCGTTTGGGCGTCAAATATCCGTCAGAACATTAGATATTGCTGGCCGGCCCATTGCTGGCGTACGATATGGTAGAAGGAAGATGTCCCCTCCCCGTTCCGGAGCCCATCCATGACCACCGCACTTGAGCGAAGCATCAACAAGGTCAAGCGTCGGATCCTTATTTCTCGGGTGCTCGGGGCGCTGGGCTGGGCGATGATGATCGGGCTGGTGTTGTCGGCCCTGGTCGTCATGGCGGACAAGCTGATGCCGATGACTTCGGTTCCGCTTTGGGCCTACGCGGTGATCGCGGGTTTGGGGGTGTTTGCGGCTCTTGGTGTTTCGATGCGCGGGCTGCCGAGCGATGCCGAGGCGGCGGTGCTGTTGGATGAGAAGCTCGGGCTCAAGGATGCGCTGGGCACGGGGATGTACGCCGCGACACTTACTCAGCAGAACGAGCTGACCGAGCAGATCAGGCGGGAGGCGGACCAGGCGGCGCAGCGTGCGCGTGTGATGGTGTCGAAGGCGGCGCCGATCGAGATGGCGAAGGTGTGGAACTGGACGCCTGTCGCGGCGGCGGTGCTGCTGGTGGTGGCGATCATCGTGCCGCAGAACGCCGGCGACCCGCTGGGCCAGGTTGCCGCGGCGGAAGAAGAGGCCGCCAAGCTCGCAGTCGAAGAGAAGGTCAACGAGGTGATCATCAACACGATCGACCAGGACCTCGGCCAGCAGGAGGACGAGAAGGCCAACCAAATCGCCGAGGGCCTGCCGGAAGAGCTCAAGGATCAGCTCGTGTCGATCTCGGACGAGATGCGCAACAACCCGTCGTCAGAGCGGGTGGAAGAGCTGAAAAAAGAGCTTGAGTCGCTGGTGTCGGACGCGGAAAACCGGCTGGGCGAGAAGACGGACATTATTGAGCAGGCGTTCAATCCGCTGCGCAATGATGCGAGCTCGCTTGACGCGGGCCAGAAAGGACCGGCCGACCAGTTCACCAAGGCGATGAACCAGGGCGACTTCGAGAAGGCCAAGCAGGCGCTCGAAGAGATGCAGAAGAAGATCGAGGAAGGCGACTACTCTCAGGAAGACAAGCAGCAGCTGGCCAACCAGCTGAACAACCTCGCCAACCAGCTCCAGCAGCAGGCCCAGCAGGCGCAGCAGCGCCAGCAGCAGGCGCAGCAGAACGCCCAGCAGCAGATGGCGAACCAGCTGCAGCAGAGCGGGATGAGCCAGCAGCAGGCCCAGCAGACCGCGCAGCAGATGGCCCAGCAGATGCAGCAGCAGATGCAGCAGAATGCTCAGCAAAACCAGAACGGGCAGCAGAGCCAAAACGGGCAGCAGAGCCAGAACGGCCAGCAGCAACAAAGCCAGAGCGGACAACTGACCCAGCAGCAGCTCCAGCAGATGCAGCAGCAGCTCCAGCAGCAGCTCCAACAAAACGGCATGAGCCAGCAGCAGGCCCAGCAGCAGGCGCAGCAGATGACCCAGCAGATGGCCCAGCAGATGCAGCAGGGCCAGAGCCAGCAGCAGAACGGCCAGATGCAGCAGCAGCTGAGCCAGGGACTGCAGCAGATGGCCGGCCAGTGCCAGGGCGGACAGCAAGGCCAGCAAGGCCAACAAGGCCAACAAGGCCAGGGCCAGGGTCAAGGCCAGGGCAACTCCGCGCAGCAGGCGATCAACCAGATGGCGCAGATGCAGCAGCAACTCCAGCAGCTCCAGCAGCAGCAGGCGCAGATGCAGCAGGCGATGAATCAGCTTGGCCAGGGCGTCGGCGGGCAGCAGGGCGGCACCGGCGACGGCGGCAACCCCTTCGGCGCACAGACCACCGGCTATCAGCACACCAACTACGCGGCCAACGACATCCAGCAGGGCGAGGGCCGGGTCATCGCGTCGTGGATGGAGAACGGCCAGGTCGCGGCCGGCGAAGCAACGGTCCAGTTCAACGCTTCGCGCACCGAAGCGATCCAGGCGGCCGAGCGGGCCGTGACCGAGGACCGCACCCCGCGCCGCTACCACGATGCGATCAAGGAATACTTCCAGCAGTTGCCCGAAGACCCCAACGCCGGCAAGGCCCCCGCGGCACCGCGCTGAGCCGATTTTTTAACACAATACTCGCCGAGGATATTTAGTGGACCGCTCGGCATCCCCAAGATCGCGATTAAATATCAAGCGTCGCTTTGGAAGTATGTGCGCACGCTAGATCGGCTTTAAAAAGCATCGCGTTTCTCTGCGAACTCTGCGGTAGAATCGCGATCAAAGATCACCAGGGCTGACCCATCCTCGACACGATTCTTTTTATCTCGGCCCTTGCCTTCCTCGCCACGGCGGGGCTGCTGGCGATGTGGCTGGCCTGGGCGGGCCTGCGTCTGGCGACCGGCAGGGGTGAGCGGCCCGGGCGCGTGCTGCCACAACTGATCACGCTCGGATCGATGATTGTGGTGGGCGCGGGGCTTTGGTTCGGCCTCGACCTGATCAGTAAGCTCGACTTTGATCAGCCGATGCTCCTGCTGCTGATGCTGATCGCGCTGCCGATCTTCGCGCTGGGCGCGTGGACGCTGCAGCAGCTTGGCCCGGCGAGGCGGTGGTCGTCGGTCTACCTGCGTGTTTTTGTTTTGCTGCTGATCGTGTCGATGCTCGCGGGCTTCCGCACGGTGCAGACGCACGACGAGCTGACGGTCGTCTCGCTGATCGATACCAGCGAATCGGTCCGGCGTTTCTTCCGTCCCCCCGCGGGCGCCGACGGACAGGTGCAGGACTACGAGCAGTGGCTCGCTTCTTACTTTGCGAAAGCGGGCGGCGACAAACGCAAGGAAGACTACTGGTCGGTGCAGACCTTCGATGCGCGGCCCACGATACGCCTGAGCCCGTCGCTGGGCTCGGTGACGATCCCGCTGGGCGTGATCGATGAGCCTTTCGAGGGCTCGAACGTGCAGCGCGCGATCGAGTCGGCGATGGCCGCCAAACAGCGCGGCGACTCGGCGCTGCGCATCGTGCTGGTGAGCGATGGCAACCTCGACGGCGAGGTGATGGCGGCGGTGCAGGCCGCGGCCGCGGCGGGCGTGCAGATCGACGTCGTGCCGCTGACCTACCGCGTCAAGGGCGAGGTCATGGTCGAGGCGGTGCGTGCAACCACCGAGGCACGCGAGGGACAGACGGTCAAGGTCTCGGTCGAACTGCGTGCGGCGGACAAGGTCGCCGGCCAGCTGCAGCTCCGACACAACGATTCATGGGTGGACCTCAACGGCCCGGCCGAGGGCATCGGCCTGCCGATCCAGGCCAGCGATTGGCGCACCCGCGTCGACGCCGGCGACGAAGAAGTTGGTCTGTACGCGCTGACCCGCTACATCGACCGGCCGATCAGCGAGGCGGGCGTGAACACCTACGACGCCGTGTTCATCCCCGATGAAAAAGAGGAGCTGGCCAACGCCATCACCGCCAACGACCGAGGCCAGGCCTTCACCCTTGTCGCCGGCCAGGGCAAGGTGCTCGTGGTCGACGGCGTGGGCGGCGAGGCGGGGCGGATCCTGCCGCGCTCGCTGGCGTCGCGCGGGATCGACACCGAGCTCGTGCCCGTCGCCGCGATGCCCAGCCGGCTTGCGGACATGCGCAAGTACGACGCGATCCTCTTCCACAACGTCCCGGCCGACAACGTCCCGCCGCCTGTTCAGCGCAACCTGACACGCTATGTTCACGACCTGGGCGGGGGCTTCGCGATGATCGGCGGGCCGGACTCTTTCGGTGCCGGTGGCTGGACGAATACGGATATCGATAAGTACATCCTGCCCGTCAGTTGCCAGATCCCCTCGCAGACGATCCTGCCCTCGGGCGCGCTGGTGCTGGTGATCGACCGCTCGGGCTCGATGTTCAGCGACGTCGGCGGCACGGGGCTTAATCAGCAGAACGTCGCGTCCGAGGCCGCCATCCTCGCGCTCGCGGCACTCTACCCGCAGGACATGATCGGCGTGGTCGCCTTCGACTCGTCGGCCAAATGGATCGTCAAGCTCCAGTTCAACCGTGACCCCGGCTCGACCGCCGACAAGATCCGCGCACTCTCGCCCGGCGGGGGCACAAGCATCAGCGCCGGCGTCGAGGCCGGCTACGACGCGCTTAAGAACCTCAATATGGAAGACGCGGCGATCAAGCACATGATCGTCATCACCGACGGGTTTGGCGATTACCCCAACAACTTCCAACTCGGCGCCAAGCTCGCGCAGTCCGGCATCACGCTGAGCACCATCGGCGTCGGCGACGGACACGACGCACAATCGCTCTTCGCCCTTGCACAGACCGGAAACGGGCAGTTCTACCCCGTCGTCGACCCCAAGAACCTCCCGCAGGTCTTCATTAAAGAAGCCCGGGCCATCCGCAAAAACCTGATCAAGGAAGGCTCCTTCGTCCCCAACATCCGATCGGTCGCCTCGCCCATCATGGTCGGCATCGACAAGGTCCCGCCGCTCAAGGGCTTTGTCCTCACCGGGCCCAAGCGCGACCCGCGCATCTTCATGCCGATCGTCGGCAACGAGGGCGAGCCCATCTTCGCCCACCACCAGGTCGGCCTCGGCCGCGCCGCCGCCTTCACCGCCGACGCCAGCAATCGATGGGGACAGGACTGGCTGGGCGACTGGGGCGGCACGTCAAACTACGCTGACTTCTGGGCACGCACCGTCCGCCAGATCGCCAGGCCCGCCGCATCAACCCAGGCCGACCTCAGTACCTCGATCGACGGCCAGACTATGACCATCCGCCTGGACGCCGCGGGAGACACCGACTTTGACGGCGGGCCGGGCAGACGCGCTAACTTCGGCAACAACCTCGCGGTGCAGGGAAGCGTCGTGGGCCCCGATGGCGAGGCGGTCGATGTCACGCTCGAACAGGTCGGCCCGGGCGTCTACGAAGCACGCCTCCCCGCGCAGCAGTCGGGCAACTACATCGTTGACCTGCAGATGGCTAACGCCGATGGTGAACGACGCCGCGTCATCGGTGGCGCGAGCAAGCCCGCAGGCGGTGAGCTCCGCCATTTCGAGTCCAATCAGGCGCTGCTTTATCAGATCGCTGAGATGACCGGCGGACGCGTGCTCGACCCGGCCGACCCCGCTGCCGCAGGGTTGTTTGATCGCACAACGCCGATCGAGAGCACGAGTTCAAGACCGCTCCGATGGACGCTCATGCCGTTCCTGCTGGCACTCTTGCTGATGGACGTGGCCTGCCGGCGCCTGGCGTGGGAAGGTCAGGAGGTTGCATTGTGGGCCAAGAGCCGAGCGAACGCGGTGCTCGGGCTCATGCACACACGCAAGATCGAGAGCGAGCCGACCATGGCCGCGCTCAAGGCCAAGCGACAGGAAACCGCAGATAAACTCAGCCGGCCCGCGCCCCCGCCACCGCCCAGCGCGCTCGGCGGACTGGCCTCGCGCATCAAGGCCCAGGCCAACGGCGACGCCGCCGAGAAACCCAAGCCCGCCGTCTCACGCACCCGCAAGTTCGTCGCCAGCGAGGAAGAACTCGCCGCCGCCCAGGACAACTTCAGCGAAGCGGTCGGAGGCGCGAAGGAAGGCACCGAAGCAAAGCCGATCGTCACCGCCGCGATGCGCAAGAGCGATAAACCCCAGGACCAGGGCCCGACAACCTCCAGACTGCTCGACGCCAAACGCCGCGCGCAGGAACGGATGAACGACTAAGCGGAATCGTATTAACCACAGAGACACTGAGGACACCGAGTTCAGAAAATTACCAACTCAAGCTAAACACATAGACATACAGGCCGGTGTGCTCTGCGTGTCTCTGTGGTGAAAACAAGGAATTCATTATGGCAACACACGACCACCAAGCCAACGAGCAGTCCATCCTCCAGCAGGCCGATGCCTTCCGCGCCGCCTACAAGAACGTCCGCGCCCAGATTGGCAAGATGGTCGTCGGACACGACGAGATCGTCGACGGCGTGCTGACCTGCCTTTTCACCGGCGGCAACGCGCTCCTGGAAGGCGTCCCCGGCCTGGGCAAGACCCTGCTCATCCGCTCGCTCTCGCAGGCCCTCTCGCTGGACTTCTCACGCATCCAGTTCACGCCCGACCTGATGCCCGCCGACATCACCGGCACCACCATCGCCGTTGAACAGGAAGGGTCCGACGGCAGCAAGTCGCGCGTCTTCCAGTTCCGCAAGGGCCCGATCTTCGCACAGATCATCCTCGCCGACGAAATCAACCGCGCCACACCCAAGACCCAGTCGGCCATGCTCGAGGCCATGCAGGAACGCTCGGTCACCGTCGGCGGCACGACCTACCCGATGAGTAAGCCCTTCTTCGTCATGGCCACGCAGAACCCCATCGAGCAGGAAGGGACCTACCCGCTGCCCGAAGCGCAGCTCGACCGCTTCATGCTCAAGCTCGAGGTCGGCTACTCCTCGCGCAAGGACCTGCACGAGATCATCAACCGCACGACCATGGCCAGCAGCCCGACGATCGACCCGGTGCTCGATGCCGAGAAGATCGTCGCCTTCCAGAAGGTGATCCGCCAGGTGATCATCGCGCCGCACGTGCAGGACTACGCGATCCGGGCCGTGCTCGCGACGCACCCCGACGGCGAGTTCGCCGGCAGCCTCGCGCGTCAGTTCCTTCGCTTCGGCGGCAGCCCGCGCGCCTGCCAGGCGCTGGTGCTCGGCGGCAAGGTCAAGGCCCTGCTCGACGGCCGGGCGCACGTGAGTGTCGAAGACCTCAAGTCGGTCATGCTGCCGGCACTACGCCACCGCGTGCTGATGAACTTCGAGGGACAGGCCGAGGGCGTGACCCCCGACATGGTCATCAACGACATCATCGCCAAGCTGCCGGTGGAAGCGGCGGGTCTGGCTGTTTGATTCTTAGATCGTGCGGTTTTACCACTGAGACACAGAGAACACAGAGATCAGATCAAGCTTTATTAGTCCATAAAAACACATGCACACTCAGGCCTCCGTGCCCGCCGTGTCTCTGTGGTTAAAAAATGCAATATGACCCAGCTCCACTCCCCCAACCGAACCCGCAAGACCGGCGACCTGCTCACGCCGGACTTCATGCGCCAGCTCGACCGGCTCGACGTCATGTCGCGGAAGATGCTGCGCGGGTCGCAGCAGGGCGAGCGGCGCACGAAGAAGAAGGGCCAGTCCGTCGAGTTCGCCGACTACCGCAACTACGTCGTCGGCGACGACCTGCGTTTTGTCGACTGGAACCTCTACGCGCGGCTGGACAAGCTCTTCATCCGCCTGTTCATGGAAGAGGAAGACCTCTCGGTGGCGCTGGTGCTCGATATCACCGGCAGCATGGACTACGGCGACCCGAACAAGCTCGACTACGCAAAAAAGATCTGTGCCGCGCTGGGCTACATCTCCCTGACGCACTACAACCGCACAAGCGTGTACACGATGGCCGACGGCCTGCTCGAGTCGTCGCAGGGCATGCGTGGACGCAGGCCGATCCCGCAGATGCTCGAGTTCCTCAACCGCCAGGTCGCCATGCCGCCGGACGCCAAGCGCCCGGGGGACATGACCGCGGCGTTCAAGACGCTGTCGATCGCGAACCAGCGGCCGGGCGTGATTATTGTCATCAGCGACTTCTGGGACAAGGGCGAGGTGAGCGAGGCGTTCCGCTACCTGGCGGGTGATAAGCGCGATGTATACCTCATCCACCTGCTCTCGCCGCAGGAAGTGGACCCGGTGAAGGGCAAGGTGCTCGGCGACCTGAGGTTGACGGACCTGGAAGACGGGGACGTTGCCGAGGTGTCGGTGAGCCCCGCGCTGATCAAGAAATACAAGGCGACGCTGCAGGCGTACTGCAACCACATCAAGGACCAGGCGCACCGCCGCGGCCTGGCGTACATGATCAGCGAGACGGACGTGCCGTTCGAGACGCTGGTGCTCAAGTACCTGCGTCAGCGCGGGCTGCTGGCGTGATTGTTTTGAACCACAGAGACACTGAGAACACAGAGTTCAGAAAAGTTTTCAAGATCAATAATCCACATCAGCACTCGGGCCTCCGTGCCCTCCGTGTCTCTGTGGTAAAGAGTTGTTAGAACAATGGGCTTTATCACTCCACTCGTCGCGGCGGTTGCAGCAGGGATCACGGTCCCCTCGCTGGTGTCGCTTTATTTCCTCAAGCTCAAGCGCAAGCGCATGGTGATCCCCTCGACGCTGCTCTGGCAGCGCGCGGTGCAGGACCTTCAGGTCAACGCGCCGTTCCAGCGGATCAAGAACAACCTGCTGCTGTGGGTGCAGCTGCTGCTGCTCGCGCTCCTGCTGTTTGCGATGGCGCGTCCGACGCAGAACGCGATGGCCGACCCGGGCAGGCGCATCGTCATCGTGCTCGACTGCTCGGGCTCGATGAACGCGACCGATGAGCAGGGCAAGTCCCGTCTCGAAGCGGCCAAGACTCAGGCCCTGCAGGTGATCGACAACCTCGATGCCGGGGGAACCGGTGATCACAACGCCGGGGGCACCGGCGCGATGGTCATCGCCTACGCGCACCGCGCGCTGGTGCTGCAGGATTTTACGACCGACCTCGCGCGCGTCCGCCGGGCGATCAAGGACATCCAGCCGACCGATCAGCGCAGCCACTTTGATACGGCAATCGCCGCCGTCGAGCCGCACGCCCGCCAGTCCACCGACGGCCAGCCGCTGGTCGTTCACGTCTTCAGCGACGGCCGGATCACACCCTCGACGGACAAACCCATCGCGCTGGCCGGGGCCGAGGTCCGCTACCACCGACTGGGCCAGTCGCTGGAGTCGGGGGACAACCTCGCCATCGCCGCGCTCAGCGCGCGCCGCGACTTCTCCAAGCCTCAGCTAGTACAGGTCTACGCCAGGCTTGCCAACTTCAGCAATCAGCCGATCACGACCAACGTCAGCTTCCGTGCCGACGACCGCGTGCTCTCGACGCAGAAGGTCACCGTGCCCGCGCTCAAGCTCGACCCCGCCGCGCCGCCGGGCTCACTGCCGGCGCCCGGTGAACTGGGCCTCACCTTCGATATGACCTGGCTGGGCGATGCGCTCTTGACCGTCAGCCACGACCACGGCGACCTGATCCTTGCGGACAACACCGCGCGCTCGCTGCTCGCGCCATCGCGTGACCTGCGCGTGCTGATGGTGACGACGGGCAACGGCTACCTCGAGCTCGCGTGCAAGGCCGCGGACGTGAAGAACCTCGTGCAGATGGCGCCCGATCAGTACGAGAAGCAGGACCCCGGCCGACTGCGTCGCGGGGGCTGGGACGACGCGGCCGTGACCGGCGCGACCGGCGCGGCGGGCGAAGGCTTCGACGTCATCATCTTCGACCGCTACGCGCCGAAAACCACACCGCCGATCAACAGTCTCTACTTCGGTGCTCTCCCGGCGATCGAGGGACTGTCGCACAAGGACACCAGCCCCGACGCGCCGTCCAACGAGCTCATCACGCAGTGGGACCGCTCCAACGAACTGTTGCGTAACGTCGAGCTCAGCGACATCCCGCTGCGCCGGCCCGGCCGGCTGATCGTGCCGGTCGACGGCAAGGTGCTGGCGATCGGCCGCGAGGGCCCGGTCATGGCCGAGGTCAAACGCGACGGCATCCGCCACGTGATCGTCGGCTTTGACCTCTACGAGTCGCTCTGGCCCCACCGCATCAGCTTCCCGGTGTTCATCAAGAACACGCTGCCGATCCTCGGCCTCGAGGGCACCGCGCAGGAGGCCGGCGTCGCCTATCACGCCGGTGAGAACGCCGTCATCATCCCCGACAAGCCGATCGAAACGATCGAGTACACCGGCCCGGCCTCGCTGACCGGCCGCGCACTGGGCACGACGCTCACGGTGGACGCCTTCCCCCGCGCCGGTCTCTACGAAACCAGGCAGGACATCTCGACGCGCTACAAGCAGCTTGCCGTGAACATGCTCGATACGCAGGAAAGTGACCCTCGCATCGTTGAGAAGCTGCAGATCGGCACGAGCGCTGCCGCGGCGCAGGCCCAGGCGGTTGAGGTGCGTAAAGAGATATGGCCCTGGTTCGTGTGGGGCGCGCTGGCGGTGCTGCTGCTGGAGTGGATGATCTACACCAAGCGGATGCGGATCTGATCGGATTCGTAACCGGCGTCGCCCGCTACGCATCCATTAAAAATATCGTTGTTCAATGCGCCGTCGATCAAAGCTGCGCGCCGCTGTCGAACCGGCCGATGAGTTCGATCTGGACCTCGTCGACGCTGAAGCCCGTGCGTTCGCGGATGTCGTCGAGCACGTGCTGGGGGAGGTTCTGGAGGATGATGCGGGACAGGTCGTCGGGCGCGTCGGCGACGACACCGGTACAGCGGTCGCGCAGGTGGGTGTGCGGCTCGCGGTGGGCGTCGTAGCGGGCGCTGCCGTTGTCGCCGGCGTCGGGGAGCTTGGCAATCAGGCCCGCGTCGGTGAAGGCCTCGAGGGTGTTGTACACGGTGGCCAGTGAGACGCCGGGCAACTGGTCCTGCACCTGGCGGTAGAGCTCATCGGCGGTGGGGTGGCAGCGGCTGGCGGTCAGCGCGGCATAGATCGCCTTGCGCTGCTTGGTGCAGCGGAGGTTATGGTCGCCGAAGAGCCGGCTGCTGTGATCATCGCATTCGTAACTCATGCTGTTAAAGAATCATATCGTCAGAAATTGAATGATTCCAGAAAGTAAATCCAATTGCGACTGAGTTTCGGGTCGGTGGGGTCGGAGGTTTTTTGAGCCGCGGACAGCCTGATTAAATGATAGGACGGTCATTCCCGAAAGTCCTGCCACCGCCCGCCCCCGCACCGGTACACTGTGGCCCCTATGCCCACCAAGCCCAATAAAAAGAGTTCGAACGCCAAGCCCATGACCTACGCCCAGTCCGGGGTGGATATCGAGGCCGGGGATGCCGTGGTCGGCCTGATCAAGCAGCACATGCGGCGGACCTACGGCCCGCGCGTCCTGGGTCAGCACGGCGCCTTCGCAGGCTGCTTCCGACTGGACTACAACGAGCGGCTGTTCAAGCGCAACTACAAAGACCCCGTCCTCGTCGCCTGCACCGACGGCGTGGGCACAAAGGTCCTGCTCGCCGTCGAGACCGGCATCCTCGACACCATCGGCCAGGACTGCGTGGCGATGAACGTCAACGACATGATCGTCCAGGGGGCCGAGCCTTTGTTCTTCCTGGACTACGTCGCGGTGCACGAGGTGATCCCCGAGCAGACGGCCAACATCATCAAGGGCGTGGCCGACGGCTGCGCGATCGCGGGCTGCGCGCTGCTCGGCGGCGAGACGTCGGAGATGCGTGACGTCTACAAGAAGGGCGACTTCGACCTCGCGGGCTTTGCGGTCGGCGTGGTCGAGCTCAAGCGCGCGATTGCCGGGACCGAGCGCGTCGAGGCGGGCGACGTCGTGCTGGGTTTAGCGTCCAGCGGCGTACACTCCAACGGCTACTCGCTGGTCCGCGCCATCATCAAGAAAAACAAGCTCAAGCTCAACAAGGTCTACCCCGAGCTCGACCCCCAGCGCACCCTCGGCCGGGTCCTGCTCGAACCCACACGCATCTACGTCAAGCCTATCATCGAGATGCTCCACCAGTACCGGGTCAAGAAGCCCATCAGCGGCATGGCCCACATCACCGGCGGCGGGTTGCCGGGCAACCTCAACCGCGCACTGCCCAAGGACTTCGACGCCAAGATTGATAAGAAATCGTGGGACATCCCGCCCATCTTCACGTTCCTGCAGAAGCAGGGCAACGTCGAGGACGCGGAGATGTTCAAAGTCTTCAACATGGGCATCGGCTACACGATCATCGTCCGCCCCCACTTTGCCGACGCGATCCAGCGCCTGCTACAGAAGTCCGGCGAGACGGTCTACCGCCTGGGCACGATCGTCAAGGGCACGGGCAGGGTGCGGTTGTAGGCCAGCATAAAATGGGACAAGCTTTTGAGTATTGCCAAGACCATGGATTGATTAACTGAGCATGTTTCCGTCGAATTAAGCAGGCATAATTATCATTCGATCTGCTAACTGTTTTGACGCCTCGTCCGGATTATAGCTCGCGTATTTTTCCCCTAGACGTTCAGCCTCAGTAGTGATCGATTCATCTAGAAGCATCTTTTGAACGCCATGGCTAATACTCTGTATATCTCTAAAATCTGCAAGTACTGCAGAACCTGATTGAGATGCCTGTTGTGCCACCGCTAGTTGTTCCAGCGACATCGGCAAAACCAACACGGGAATGCCGCATTGAATCGCCTGTGCAACGGAATCTGCACCGGAGCAAACGACGAAAGCCGTTGTTTCTCTTTTATTAAGCCAATCGATCGGCTTATCAACTAAGCATAGATTTTCACCATAAAAGTAGCCATTCTCGAGTCGGTTCATATTCGGGGCATATGCCAGTACAGGCAAACCCGTCTCGGCTAAAAGCCTTAGAGTAGCTAGCCGATGTGGGTATGGCTTTAAGTATGCGAATATACCTGGCGTATCCGGCCCATGATCGCACGACGGCCAGGGGGGCGAGTATCCCGAACGATACCACCACACACCGAGGTATTCCGTATCCGACCGAGGACTGTGCGGGTCGATCTCAGAGATCGATAGCATCATCGAATCATCGGCGCGATCAAACAACTCGTATAGGTTTGCGATAGGTGGCTGGTCCTGATCGGCAAGGCAGCCATTGATCGACTCGACGACGGCAGGCTCGGTGTCGGGGACCGGCCGGGCTAGGCCGGTGATGCGCGAATTGATGTCGGGAAGTGGGCTTACCCGCGGCGGCGTGCTCCAGTGATTCGCGAGCCAGACCCGTCTCATTGGCATACCGAAAGACGCGAGTAGTGCTGTTGGTGCGCTCTCCATCGCCAGCAGGTCCGGTGCATGATCAATCAACACCTCGCGCCAGCGACCCACCGCTTCTTGCAAGTGGCCCGGGTCCGACCACCCCAGCGCCGCCAGCGTGTCCGCCAGGTGTCCGATCCAGGGCTGACTCTCGCGTTTCGGGGCCTTGAGCCAAGGGGCTTCTTCGACCGGACAGGGTAGACCCATGGCTGCGTCCTTTTCACGTATCGCTAAACACCGCACCATCGCCCCCGCCGCCATGAAACGCTCGACCAGCGGGCGAAGCCGGCAGGTGTGCCCAATCCCCGCGCCCAGTTCCCAAGCCAGAATGACCCGCTTTTGTCCCATAATAACCCTTGCATACCCCCCCCCTTATGGTAGTAAGATACGTATATACGAGGGGAATCAAGCCAACCTTTGGCCAAAATTCTAGGACCAACATTATTACTGGTGCAATCTGGAGCGGATTGGGAAACCCATGTCACGAAGAATATTACCTAATTCCGTCCGCGCGTCGGCCGCAGCTTCCGTTGCTGCGTGTGCAGTAACAATGGTCAGCAGCCCCGCTGGGGCAGCACCAGTTTGGATCGACGCACCGCATCTTGAAGGAACAATCCAACCTACTTCTAGTGAAGATTACGATTCGGGCTTGGCTGATTTTGACCAAGATGGTCTTGTTGATTTCAGGGTATTTTTCTATATCGAATTTGGAATCAGTGCACTTTATCCTAACACTTTTAATCAAAATGCAGAAATTTTGTATTCCTCCGCTTCGCTCCATCCCAATTTCTTAAACACTTGGAAGGTCACGCCTACGGTATATACAAGCCGTGACGATTTGTTTGTTGCAGCAAGTGTGTACACGCCTCTGTCGCCATCACGTGACTACATTATTGCCGAAGAATTAAAAGATCAGTTTACAACACGGGGTTTTCTCGGAGTTGTTTTTCAGGGTGGTGACAGCAATACCTATGCTGGCTATTTTGATATCGAAGTGTTTCACAATAATGATTGGACGCAGGCTTCATATACGGTCTACGACGCTGGCTACGCCCTCATCCCCGAGCCTTCTTCGCTCGCACTTCTAGGGCTCGGTGGGCTGCTGATTGCCCGGCGGCGACGCGGCTGAGCCGTCTGACATCCACGCTCATGGCTTGACCAACGCTCCTCTAGGGGGCGTTTTTTATGCATTCATCCCTCGGTCTGCTTGTATCGCCTGGGTAAACCGGGTGCTCATTCGTGTTGCTATTCTTCAACATCCCCAATAACCCGTCGGCGGTCGCTTGAATCCGCGGGTGGGGTTATCGGCCTCTGTGGTGTTCGTAACTGTATTGATCACAAGGGTTTAATCGGACTACAGCGAAAAGCGTTCATATTCATCCTCGATTTCAGCTGGGCGCGTGGTACAAATGCGTAGACCCGCCAAGCCTCTTCGTGAAAGACCTGAAATGGACGAAAAAACCTTCCAGAACAAGCTTGCCAACCTCATGAGCGAGATCAGCACCCTACCGAAGACCGAGCGGGACAAGCTCGCCCGGCTGGCTGAGCAGACCCGCGACCGGCACGCCAAGATGAAGCAGACCGTCAGCGACCTGCAGGAATCGCTGGATTATCTGCGTCTCTCCATCAAGTACCTGGTATTCGACCTCGAGGCCACCCGTCGCGAAAACCAGTACCTCCGCGACATGCTCAACAAGCAGAACCTCAGCGGCGGTGAGACGCTGGACCACGAAGACGACTCCATCCAAGACTAAGAGACCCGACCCCGGGACCGAGACCCGACCAGGACACCGAGGCAGAGGCGCGATCCTTAGAGATCGCAAAACGCAGACCCGATCCCAAGAGAAACCCGCGTCCGTCGCGGGTTTTCTCATGCGCCACCCCGGATCAGACCGACCGGCTATCATGCCCCTGATACAAGGTCGGCCCGGCACGGATGACCGAGGCCCCGAACCGCCTGTTCCCTGATTAATGACCGCCATGACCCAAGACTTCGCCCAACTCCCGCACTTCCAGGCCGCCTACCTCGGTATGCAGGCCAGCGCCTCTGTCAACGCCGACCCCCGCTACCAGCCCGCGCGCCTCTCGCCGCCGATCGGCCGCTACCGTGAGATGACCATCGACGAGATGCTGCTGGAAAACCGCGTGGTCTTCCTCCTGGGCGAGATCAATACCGGATCGGCCATGGGCGTGGTCATGCGACTGCTGCACCTGCAGAACCAGAAGCCCGGCACCGACATCCACCTCTACATCAACTCCCCCGGCGGCAGCGTCGACGACACCCTGGCCATCATCGACACGATGAACCACATCAGCTCCGAGGTCGCGACCTACTGCATCGGCAAGGCGATGTCCGGCGGCGCGCTCACCCTCGCCGCGGGACAGAAGGGCAAACGCTACTGCCTGCCGCACGCCAAGGTCATGATCCACCAGCCCTACGGCGGGCTCTACGGTCAGGCCAGCGACGTCGAGATCCAGGCCGAGGAAATCCTCAAGACCAAGGACGAGCTGAACAACATGCTCGCGGGGTTCACCGGCCAGCCGATCGAACGCATCCAGCGCGACTCGGAGCGTGACCGCTTCTTCAGCGCCAAGGAAGCCGCGGCTTACGGCCTGGTTGATGAGGTGCTCAGCATGCCTGCTGCGCCAAAGAAAGACTGAGCCCGGGGCACCGCTCGGCTTTTTTGGCTGTTTCGGCTTTTATTTTCAGTCATTTTCAATTCAGGCTTTCGTCGAGGCGGAGGATTTGCGATAATCATCTCTGCGATGTCGGAGTTGTTTTTTCTGCGTCGCTGAGGTCGTTGATTGTTCAAGGTTTCATCTCTTTTTCTGCGGTCAATGAAGGATTGAAAAATGATGAATCGGATGATGGTGCGTGACCTGGTGTCCCGGGCGGGGCGTGGCGTCGCGGCTGCCTGCGTGGGGATCGGTGCTGCGTGCTTTGCTCATGCAGCGGGCGCGGAGACGCTGTTTGCAGACACGTTTGATCGCAAGCCCGGCGAGCGGCAGGATGGCAGCGACCTGAACACCAACGACCGGGGCAAGGTGGGTTCGCTCGGCCGCCTGCAGTGGAAGGGCCGAGTCTTTAACTCGGTCATGGACATCAAGGCGAATCGCCTGCGCATCAATACCAACGGCGACGACGGTAACTTCGGCGGTTCCGCCTGGCTGGAACACAACTTCATCGGACTCAGCGAGTTTTCCATCACCGTCGATATCGACGCCCAGAAATCCAACGGCAACGGCCGATACATGTCCATCAGCGTCGGACAGTCGCTCGACAATGTGCAGAACGTTAACAAGGCCACGCCGAGCAACCGGCCCGCAGACTTCAGCGTCGCCTACGACAGCATCGGCACGGTCAAGGGCGTGATCGTCTACCTCGCCGGCAAGCCGCTGGAGAAGGTCAAGGTCACGCCGCACCCGCCGGACAAGCTGTCGGTGAAATTCGCTTACGACGACATGAAGGCCGGAACGACACTGAACTACGAGGTGCTGGTCAACGGCATCTCCATCACGACCGGGTCCACGAAATGGAGCGGCACGGACGAGAACTACATCAGCCTGCAGAGCAACTCCACCGAGGACTCTTACTTTGATAACTTTGTCGTACGCGGCACGGTAGCGGGCAAGGCGAAAGAGGAACCTGCTGAAGAAGCTCCTGCCGAGGCGCCCGCCCAGACGCCTGCTGAGCCCGCAGCAGAGCCGGAACAGGCTTCGCCCGATGCGGCCGCCGCGGATCAGTAATCAGCGGTCGACTGCCGGTCCAGCAGCTTGAGCTTGCCCTGGGATTCTTTGCCGCAGTGCTTGCAGTAGGCGTTAGCCAGGGACTTGGGGCTTGATTGTCTGTGGCGCTGAGCCAGTTCACTCTGGCACAGGTTGCAGACGATGGCATATCGGCTCTGGACGACTTCGACGGTTTCGTCGGCCAGCCGCTGAGGCTTCGCGCCGACCTTGATGCAGGCGGCTTTCCAGACCTGGTTGTGCCCGTTCTGAATTCCGGCGAAGGCGTGGGCGATTTCGTGGAGGATGACGTCGCGCACAATCGACTGCGGGTTCATGGCGACCAGGTGTTTGGAGAGTCGGATGAGCTTGTGCTTTACGACTTTGCCGGTCCTGGGGTCGCGGGTCTGCTGGATGCGGGTCTCGCCCATGCGGCGCTTGCCGTGGCTCCACTGGAATGTCCATCCCTTGGCGGCGATGCCGTGCTGCTGCATGAGCGCGCGGGCGAGCTGCTCGGCCTGGGGGTGGGTGAGTTTGGGGTCGTGATCGTCCACGAACAAAGCATAATGGTTTGTGGTCCGTGAAGATGGGCAGGCGGGCGGCGGTTTGTCGTGTGCCGGGTCGGGTTGAGCCGATGGATGGAGCTATGGTGCGATCCGCGCACATCCTTATAGCATGCGCCACAGCCCTTTTGGGGATGGGCGTGATCATGGTGCACTCGGCCGGTTCGTCGGTCGGTGGGCCGGGCGGGTCGGTGGTGGATTCGACGTTCGGGCCTGCCGGTCCGTGGTCGATGTTTGCCAGCCGGCACACGGTGTACGCCGGGATCGCGATCGTGGCGATGCTGCTGGCCTCGCGGCTGAACGTGCGGCAGCTTTTTACGGCCCGGGGCATGACCAGCCCGCTGCTGATCCTGCTGCTGGGCGCGATCGCTCTGCAGGGCATGACGCTGGTGCCCAGTTTCGGGCATGAAGTGAACGGTGCACACCGCTGGCTCAAGTTCGGGCCGGTGACGTTTCAGCCGTCGGAGCTGGTGAAGTGGGTGATGGTGCTGGCGATGGCGTGGTGGTGTGCGCGTCGCAGCGGGGTGATGAATCGTTTTACGCCCGGGGCCCTGCCGGGGATCCTGCTGATCGGCCTGGCGTGCGGGATGATCGTGAAAGAGGACCTGGGCACGGCGGTTCTGGTCGGCGCGGTGGCGGTGGTGCTGCTGATCGCCGGCGGGATGCGTCTGTGGGTGATGGTGCCGGTGCTGGTGCTGGGCGTGACGGGGATCGTCGGCGCGATCATGGCGGCTCCGTACCGGATCAAGAGGCTGATGATTTATCGCGACCCGTGGATCGATCCGCAGGGCGCGGGCTACCACCCGATCCAGAGCCAGCTGGCCTTTGCCGAGGGCGGAGTGTCGGGCTCGGGCCTGGGCCAATCGATCCAGAAGTATTACATCCCCGAGGACACGACGGACTTCATCTTCCCGGTGCTGACCGAGGAGCTGGGTCTTGCAGGCGCGGCGCTGGTCATCGGCCTGTTCCTGACGATCCTGTGGACGGGGATCGGGATCGTGCGTGACAGCAAGGACACGTTCAGCCGACTGGTGGGCCTGGGCGTGATCACGACGCTGGGTGTTCAGGCGGCGATCAACCTGGCGGTGGTGACGGTGGTGGTGCCGACCAAGGGCATCGCGTTGCCGCTGATCTCGGCCGGGGGCACGGGCTGGATCATGACGGCCGCGGCGATCGGCATCCTCGCGGCGATCGACAACGCCAACGCGCTGGAGGAGTCGGGCCTTGCCAGTGATACCACCGATTCCACAGATTTAGAAGGCGGCAAGCCCAAGCTTCGGCTCACAGCATGATCGGGTTGCTTTTTACGCCAAGCCGCCAAGCCGCCAAGACGCCAATCGGCAACATGCTGCCATGCTTCCCGGTAACACGGCTCCACCGACTCTTGGTCCATTGGGGCTCAGGTCGATTTAATTGGCATTGCCGGGCCTTGGCGTCTTTGCATCTTGGCGTCCTGGCGTTAGAGATCAGTCCCATCCATACAGGCGATTACGATCGTGGCTAACAAACCCACCATCCTGTTCGTCGGCGGCGGCTCGGGCGGGCACATCTACCCCAACGTCGCGGTGCTCGAGCGTCTGCAGGAGATGGGCGTCGAGGTCGATGCTCAGTTCGTCGTCAGCGACCGCAAGATCGACGACGCGATCCTCAAAAAGCTTTCGCTCCGTGGTGTCGCGATCAGTGCCAGGCCCTTGTCGCTTCGGCCCGACCGTTTCCTGGCTTTTTACAAGGCTTTTAAGCGTGCAGAGCTCGAGGTCGCGGACCTGATCCGGGCGACTGGCGCCAAGGCGATATTGGCGACCGGCGGGTTTGTGAGCGGGCCGGCGGTGCGCGCGGGTGGGCAGGCGGGGATCGCGACGGGGATGATCAACCTCGACGCGGTGCCGGGCAAGAGCAACCGTTTTACAGCGCGTTATGCGAGCGACCTGTTCAGCGCGTACGAGACGACGAAGATCCGCCGGGCGCAGCACGTGGGTGTGCCGCTGCGGCGCGATGTGGTGGGGCACGTGAGCGCGGAGCAGGCGCGGCTGTCGCTTGGGCTTGATCCGCACCTTGACACACTGCTGGTGTTCGGCGGATCGCAGGGCGGGGGCACGATCAACCAGGCGATGACCGAGCTGGTCAGTCGCGCGACGGTGCGTGATCTGTTTGAGGGCTGGCAGGTATTGCACCTGACCGGTGAGACGGATGTCGCGGCGGTGCGGGACACTTACAGGCAATACGGTGTGGCCGGGCGGGCCGAGGCGTTCTGCACGCAGATGGGCCGGGCGTGGAGCGCGGCGACGCTTGGGGTTTGTCGTGCGGGCGCGGGGACGGTGGCCGAGGCGTGGGCTAATGCGGTGCCGTGCCTGTTCATGCCTTACCCGTTCCACCGAGATGAGCATCAACGTCTCAACGCCGCGCCGATGGTCAACCGTGGCGGGAGCATGCTGCTCAAGGACCGCGTCGAGCCGCACGCGAACGTCGGCGAGCTGATGGGCCCGTTGCGTGACCTGATGAAGAACACGCTGCGTCGCGAGCAGATGCGCAAGACCCTCGAGCAGTCGCGTCCGGCCGACGGCGCGACGATGCTGGCGGATTGGATTGTCCGAACGCTTGGGCTTGGGGTGGTGCCTGCGAAGATGATGAAGCGTTAGCTGGCACCTGCAAGGCGGCGCGTGTGCTTCGCGATCGATTGGCGATATGCTTAGGTCATGCGAGCGAAGGTTCAGCCAAACCCAATCAGTGACGCCGAGCTGCTGGATCATGTCGATCAGGCCTTGCGTTCTTTTGTTGGCAGCGTTGCGTTGCCCGCGGCACTGATCGATGCGATCGCCTACGCGCTGTTCAGCGGCGGCAAACGCGTGCGCCCGGTGCTGTGCCTGCGGTCTTGCCTGGCGGTGGGGGGTGAGTTCGAGAACGCGCTCGCCGGCGCCGGCGCGCTGGAGCTGATCCACACGTTTTCGCTGGTGCACGACGACCTGCCGGCGATGGATGATGATGACTTTCGCCGCGGACGACCCACGCTGCACAAGCACACGAGCGAAGCGATGGCGATCCTTGCCGGCGACGCGATGACGGCGCTGGCCTTCGAGCTGATCGCCGAGCGGGTGCAGGACGCCGCGATCGCTGCGCGACTGACGCAAGAGCTTGCGAGCGCGACCAACGCCATGATCGCCGGCCAGGTCTACGACACTATGGGAGGCCAGCCCGAAACGCTTGCGCCCATCGAGCGTCTTAAGCTGACCCATCGCAACAAGACCGGCGCGCTGCTGCGTGCCTCGGTCCGGATGGGCGCGATCGCGGGAGGTGCTGGCGACAAGCCGCTGGCCTGTCTGACCGACTTCGCCGAGGCTGTCGGCCTGATGTTCCAGGCCGTTGACGACCTCTTGGACGTCACGCAGACCGCCGACAAGATGGGCAAGGCCACCGGCAAGGATGCAGAGCAGGGCAAGCTGACCTACCCGGGCCTGTTGGGCATCGATGGCACACGCGCGGAGATCGAGAAGATGAGAAAAGAAGCGATCGAGGCGTTGCAAGCCTTTGACGCCAAAGCCGACCCGCTGCGTGATATGGCCCAGCGGCTGGCCAGCCGGGAGCGATAGAAGGACTTAAGCCCACGCTTTCAAAGCATGGGCTTCAAGTGCTTTACACACTTAAACCCCCTACAATAAAGCGTCTTACCGGCGACGTCCGATCCCTACCCTATGGCCTACGAACTGCTCCAGAACATCCACGGCCCGGCCGACCTCAAGAAGCTCTCTATCGATGAGCTCAAGGTCTTGGCACAGGACATCCGTAACGCCATCTGTGACCAGGTCTCGCAAACCGGAGGCCACCTCGCGCCCAACCTCGGCGTCGTCGAGCTCACCCTCGCACTCCACTACGTCTTTGACTTCGGCCCCGAGCACGACCGCCTGCTGTTCGACGTCGGCCACCAGTGCTACCCGCACAAACTTGTGACCGGACGCCTTGGTTTACTTGGCAAGCTGCGTCAGCGCGGCGGCATGGCCGGCTTCCCCGAGCCCGCGGAATCTGAGCACGACCTTTTTGCCGTCGGTCACGCCGGCACCGCGATCAGCACGGCCGTGGGCATGGCCCGCGCCGACCAGATGCTCGGCCGCGGCGACCGTCACACCGTCGCACTCATCGGCGACGCATCGATCGTCAACGGCGTCGCGCTCGAAGGGCTCAACAACGCCGGCACGCTCAACCGACAGTTCCTGGTCGTCCTCAACGACAACGGCATGTCCATCGCCAAGCCCCAGGGCGCGATGGCCGGCTACTTCGACCGCATCCGTGTCAGCCCACGCTACGCAGGTTTCAAGCGACGCAGCCGACAGATCCTCAAACGCATCCCCGCCGGCGGCAAGCTCCAGTCGCTCTACCACCGCTCCACCGAGGCGCTCAAGGCCATCCTCAAGTCCGAGCACCTCTTTGAGCACTTCGGCCTGACCTGCGTCGGCCCGGTGGACGGCCACGACCTGGACCACCTCATCCCGCTGCTCCAGGAAATCAAGCTGCTGGACAGGCCCGTGCTGCTGCACGCCAAGACCATCAAGGGCAAGGGCTTTGATTTCTCCAGCGGCGACCCGACGACCTTCCACAGCCCCAAGCCCTTCGTGGTCAACGGCTGCCGCGTCGAGGTCAAGTCCTCCGGCCGGTCCTACACCAGCGCCTTTGCTGATGCGATGATCCAGCTCATGCAGGACGACGGGAAGATCGTCGCGGTCACCGCCGCGATGCCCGACGGCACGGGCCTGGCCGACGTCGCCAAGGCGATGCCCGGGCGCGTGATCGACACGGGCATCTGCGAGTCGCACGCGATGGATATGTGCGCCGGCATGGCCAAGGCGGGGGTCAAGCCCTTCTTCGCCGTGTACTCGACCTTCGCCCAGCGCGCGGTCGACCAGGTGTTCCAGGAAGTCGCGCTGCAGAAGCTGCCGGTGCGCGTGTGCATGGACCGCGGCGGGTTCGTCGGTGGCGACGGCGCGGTGCACCACGGCTTCATGGATATCGCGATGCTGCGTGCGCTGCCCAACGTCGTCCAGCTCGCGCCCTGCGACGAGGCGACGCTCAAGCTCGGCCTGGAATTCATGCGGCAGTACGAGGAAGGCGCAAGCTTCATCCGCTACCCGCGTGACAACGTCCCGGTCAAGCCGCTGCAGCAGCACACCCCGCCGTTTGAGCTGGGCAAGGCCAACCTTGTGCATGCTTCTCGCAGCGACAGGCCGGCGCTGGCGGTGCTGGCCTACGGCGTGATGGTCAACACCGCGCTGGCGGCGCTGACCGAACTCGAACAGCAGGGCTACGACATCGCCATCTACGACGCGCGCTTTGCGATGCCGATCGATATGACGCTGGTCCGCTCGCTGATCGAACAGCGTGTGCCGATCGTGACGATCGAAGACCACGCGCTCGAGGGTGGCTTTGGCAGCATCGTGCTTGACGCATGCAACAACGCCGGCCTGCCGACCGATGGGATACGACGCTTGGGCATGCCCAGGCAGTGGATCGGCCCGGACAGCCGCGGCAACCAGCTCGCCGAGGCCGGCCTGACCCCCGCGCGCCTCGCCGCCGCGGTGCGTGAGATGCTCGATCAGCCGCAGCACGACCCGTCGATCACGCCCATGCCGCTGCCGAAGTAAGCCTTCGCGTCTTGGCAGAGCTTGACAGTTTTATTTATGCCCCTTGGGCCCCTCGCCGCGCAGGTACTTGTTGCGTACGGCTTCTTCGAGGTCGACGTTGTTGATGTTCGCCAGCGTGCAAAGCCAGGCGAGCACGTCCGCGAACTCACCGGCCGGGTCGCTGTCGCCGGAGGTGTTGCCGCCCTCGCCCCTGGACTTGAGCAGCGCGGTCGCCAGCTCGCCGACCTCCTCGACCAGCCACATGAACGTGCCGGGCGTGCCTCGGGCCGCGTCGGTGGTGTAGTATCGGTCGTAGATGTGCTGCTGCAGGGCCTTGAGCGAGAGCGGGGTGTTTTCTGGGATTGCCATGCGGGGATCATACCCGACCTAGAATACGAAACAGATGCCAAGAACCAGCCTCAAGATCGATGGTATGCACTGCGCTTCCTGTGTGGCGAGCGTTGAGAAAGCACTGCGCTCGGTTGAAGGTGTGGAGGGTGCTTCGGTGAACCTCACGACCGGACGGGCCGACGTCGAAGGGCGTGGGCTGGTTGATGCTGCACTGATCGATGCGGTCAAGCGATCGGGGTTTGATGCCTCTGCAATGGGCGGGGCTCAGCCATCCGACGCGCCCGCGAAATCAAAACGGCGGTTCACACGAAGCAACGCGATTCATCGCGCCGCGCTCTGTCTCCCGCTCGCCGCCGGCCTCATGGTGCTCGCCATGTCGGTGCATACCCCGTGGTCGGCGTGGACCCAGTTCGCCATCGCGTCGGTGCTGATGGTCCTGCTCGGCACGCCCTTCTATGTCGGTGCGCTCAAGGGCCTGCGCTACGGCCGGGTCGACATGGACACGCTAATCGCGCTGGGCAGCGGCGTCGCCTATGTCCAGAGCCTTTACGTATTGCTTCTCGCCAGCCACGCGATGCTGAATTTTGAAACCGCCGGCGCGATCCTCTGGTTCATCACCCTAGGCCAGGCGCTCGAGCACCGGGCCCGCCGATCCGCCGCGTCCGCGCTCGACAAGCTGCGAAACCTCGCGCCGCAGACCGCGACGGTCATCCGTATCAACCTCGAAGAACAGATGCCCATCGAGCAGATCCCCGAGGGCGCGATCGTGCTCATCAGGCCCGGCGGACGCGTGCCCCTCGACGGCGTGGTCAAACAGGGCACATCTGCGATCGATCAGTCGATGATCACCGGCGAGCCCGAGCCGGTCGAAGTAAAAGAAGGCGATCTCGTTTACGCCGGCACGATCAACCAGACCGGGTCGCTGCGTATCACCGTGTCAGCGACGGGTGCCAAGACGCTGCTTGCAAAAATCGTCGAGATGGTCGAGCAGGCGCAGACGAGCAAGGCCGCGATCCAGCGCCTGGCCGATCGCGTCGCAGGCGTGTTTGTGCCTGCGGTCGTGCTGATCGCGGTGGGAACGCTGCTGGGCTGGGGGCTTGCCGGTGGCGACTGGGCGCGGGGGTTAAATGGCTGTGTCGCGGTGCTCATCGTTGCTTGTCCGTGCGCGCTGGGGCTTGCGGTGCCGACGGCGATCCTCGTGGGCACGGGCGTCGGCGCGCGGCAGGGCATCCTGATCAAGGACCCCGTCGCGCTCGAGCGTTCGCACGGCCTGACGCACGTCCTTCTGGACAAGACCGGCACGCTGACGACCGGTCGGCCCGCGGTCACCGATGTGCTCTCTTGCGATCCCGAACTCACCAACGATCAGCTCATGCGCTACGCCGCCGCGGCCGAGCAGGACAGCGAACACCCCTTCGGCAAGGCGATCGTCGCGCACGCAAAGTCGCTCGGGCTGGACCTGCCGCCCGCCAACCAGTTCGCCTCGGCGACCGCGGCGGGCGTGACCGCGAGTGTCGAGGGCAAGATCGTGAAGGTCGGCCGGGCATCGGCGCTGCGCGAGCAGGGCGTGGAGATCAGCAGCGAGCTTGAGCAGCTTCGCGACAGCCGGCTGAGCAGCGCACGGACGAGCGTGGTCGTTGCCATTGACAACCGCGCGGTGGGATTGATTGGGCTTGCCGACCAGGTGCGCCCGGACGCGGCCGACGCCGTCGCGGCATTAAAGAAGCTCGGCTTGCGTGTCGAGATGATCACCGGCGACTCGCAGAACGCGGCGGACTACGTCGCGCGTGAATTGAAGATCGACCGCACGTATGCCGAGGTCAAGCCGGCCGACAAACGCCAGAAGGTGCTGGACCTGCAGGTGGGCAATCGGTCCGTGGTGATGGTGGGCGACGGGATCAACGATGCGCCCGCGCTGGCCGAGGCGGACCTGGGGATCGCGATGAGCGGGGGGACGGATATCGCGCATGACGCGGGGCATGTCGTGCTGATGGGCGACAGCCTGAAGCTGATCGCGACGACGGTGAAGCTCGGCCGGGCGGTCATGCGCCGGATCATCGCGGGCCTGCTATGGGCGAGCATCTACAACATCTGCCTGATCCCCTTGGCGGCGACGGGCATCTTCAGCCCGATGTACGCGGCGCTGGCGATGTCGTTAAGCTCAGTAAGCGTGGTGGTCAACGCGCTGTGGTTAAAGTGGACTTGGAGGGAGTAATTCGCTTTGAACCACAGAGACACCGAGGGCACGGAGGTCGGACCAGGGCAGAATATGTATTGCCTAAAATGTAGCGATACACTGAATTATCTCGATAATCAGCGATGACCAGAATGCGGAAAATATTTGATTCATCCGATCCGTCAACTTATCGATCTAAGCTCGATTATGGTTGGAGGTGGGAACTCATCGTTGCTGCGGGATGCTTGGCAATGGCTTGGCTCAGTTATCCATTTCGTGTGAATTGGAGCTATTTCCCAAGCTATTTCTATCCATTCTTTTTTTGGATTTCATTTAGTTTGGTTTTGTCATTCTCGGCAGCTCGGCAGGGTAACTTAGTGAATCGATCAATTGCATTACTCATTCTTGTCATGAGTGTTATATATATCAACCACATCCTCATCGAGTTGTTAGGGCGGGCGTTTTTATAGATTACTTCTTTGTGTTCTCTGTGTCCTCTGTGTCTCTGTGGTTCAAAATATTTAAACCAGGTCCAACCAAGCCTCCGGCAGCACCTCCAGCCAGAAGCGGCCGTGGTTTTTCTTGACGTAGACCCTGCAGCCGTAGACATCGCTGAGGGTCTCGGGGTTGATGACCTGGTCGGGCGGTCCTGCGGCGACAAACTTGCCGTGCTTCATGAGCATGACGTGTGAGGTGCGTGGCGAGAGTTCTTCGACGTGGTGGGTGATCATCAGGAGCGCCGGCGCATCGCTCGCAGCGAGCAGGCGCTCGATGGTGGCCAGCACCTGTTCACGTCCGCGCAGGTCGAGTCCGGCGGTGGGCTCGTCGAGGATGAGCAGCTCTGGCTTGTGCACCAGTGCGCGGGCGATGAGTGCGCGGCGCTGCTCGCCGGTGGAGAGCTTGCCGAGCGTGTGGTCGAGTCGGTGTCCAAGCCCGACGGTGTGTAAAAGATGCCGGGCGTGTTCGATTTGCTCGTCGGTCGGTTTGTCGTAGAGCCCGACGGTCGCGAAGTAGCCGGTGCACACGGCAAGTGTGGTGGGCAGCGCTGCATCGACAACGGCGCCGGTGACGTGCGCGAAGTTGTTGTCGGTCGTCGGGTTGACCAGGCCGATGCGCTTGCGGAGCTGGAGGATGTTGGTCTGGCCGATGGTCTGGTCCAGGACGGTGAGCCTGCCCTCGGTGGCGAACATGCTGCCGGTGAGGCATCGGACGAAGGTGGTCTTGCCGCAGCCGTTGGGACCGAGGATGGCCGCGGCCTGCCCGCGCGCGACCCGGCAGGTCAGTCCGTCGAGGATCGTGGTGTTGCCACGCCGGACGACCAGCCCTTCGCAATCGATTGCCTGTTGCGGCTCTGCCATGGCAGGACTTTAACAGATGATGTTGCTACGGTAGTAAATCCGCCTAGGCGCCTTGGCGGTTCAACCCTGCCTTGTGGCTGTAGAAATCGTGTTGATTTAAAATGGCGACGATGCGTGACCAACACCAAGCGATCTTGAAGGAGCTCACCAGCCTGCCCACCGCGGCGGGATTGGAAGCCGATGTGATCGCATGGATCGAGCGCTGGGCCAAGGGCTGTCGCAATGTTGTGCTCAGCCGGGACTGCTACGGGAACGTCACGATTAAGCGCAAGGGCGCGCGTTCGAAGTCGCCGATCTATTTAACTGCACACCTGGACCACCCGGCGTTTGTGGTGACGGATGTGCGTGAGGACGGGCGTCAGCTTCAGGCCGAGTTCCGCGGCGGGGTGCATGACGCGTATTTCAAGGGCTCGCAAGTTAGGGTCTACCCCAAGGTCGGGCGTCCGACAAAGGGAACGATCCTCTCGCTGGATCGCAAGCGTGAGAAGGATCTTCCGCAACTGGTGACGGTAAGAGTGGATCGGCCTGTTGCGGCCTTGGCGGGCGACCTGATGACGTGGGCGCTGCCCAGGTCGGTGATCCGTAAGGGGCTGTTGCACGCGCCGGCTTGTGATGACCTTGCTGCCGTCGCGGCGGCGGTGTGCGCGTACGAGATGATGCTCGCCAAGCCCAAGGGCCTTGGGGATGTGCGGCTGCTATTCACTCGGGCGGAGGAGGTCGGCTTCATCGGCGCGATCGCCGCAGCCAAGGGCGGGACCATACCCAAAGGCTCGACGCTGGTTTGCCTTGAAAACAGCAAGAGCATGGTCGAGTCGCCGATCGGTGGCGGGCCGATCGTGCGCGTGGGCGATCGGATCAGCATCTTCGAGCCTTCGCTTACCGCGAGACTGGTCGCGGTGGCCGAGTCGATCGTGATAGACGACAAGTCATTTAAGTATCAGCGCAAGCTCATGCCCGGCGGGTCGTGCGAGGCGACGGCGTTCCGTCTGTACGGCTACATCAGCTCTTGCATCTGCCTGCCGCTGGGCAACTATCACAATATGGATGAGCGGGCCCAGCGGATCGCGCCCGAGTCGATCTCGGTCAGCGATTTTCATCACCTGGTTCAACTGCTCGAGCGGGTCGGTCGAGACTTGGAGCGTACGCAGGCGGAGCAGGACCTCATCGGTCGGCTGGATGCGCTGTTTGAGCGTGAACGCCGTCTACTGGATTAACGCAGGCAATTCAGATCGCGCAGGTCGTGCGCGGCGAGGTGCGTGACTTGCGCGGGCGTGTCTTGCGCGGTTGGGTCGCGCGGGGCTCGGCGTGCCATGCGCGGCAGGAATCTGATGCGTAAGTCTTTTATTTTTCTTAGCTAATAGCGTCCCGATAACGACTGATCGATGTTCTTGGTCGTATGGCATCAGCCTTGCGTCTACATGGGCACGCGGCATCCCCCGCACAAAATGACCCATGCAGCAACCAGGCAACATGTCGAACACCGATCGCGGCCCACGCCTGATGGACCTGCTGCCCGAAGCGGGCTCGGCTGGCTTTGGCGCGGCGCTGCTTCGCATGGCGCACACGGCGGCGGCGCTGCATCGCGCTCAGCTTGCAACGCAGGGCGCTCAGCCCTGGCAGGGGCTCACGGCTCTGGATCTAACGAACATGGACAAGGCCGGGCACGGAAGCCCGGCCGATTCCCGTAGCTCCCGCACACGCGGGGCGGTGACCACGGAGGGTGACCGATGAACTACGGGCTGTACGTGTCCGCTTCGGGCGTCATGGTGAATGCACATCGCCAGGACGTCCTTGCCAACAACCTGGCGAACGTGAACACCGCCGGCTTCAAGCCGATGTTCACCGATATCCGCCAGCGACAAGCCGAGGCGATCGAAGACAGCTCGGTTGGCTTTGACCTGTCCAACGCCATGCTCGACAGGCTCGGCGGTGGGGTCTTCGGCAACGCCCAGCGCGTCGATTTCACCGCCGGCGCTCCGGTCAAGTCCGACAACCCGCTCGATGCTGCGCTGACCGAAGACAACGCGTTCTTCGTTGTCCAGACCACCAACCCGATCACCGGCGAGCAGGGCGTCGCGCTCACACGCTCGGGCCAGTTCATGCAGAACAACGCCGGCGAGCTGGTCACGCTGACCGGCCACCGCGTCCTCAACGATGCGGGCGAGCCGATCGTGATCGAAGCCGCCAAGGCGCTGATCGACTCGAACGGCGCGGTGCAGCTAACGGATAACGAGGGCAACTCGCTGGGCGCTGAAAAGCTGCAGATCGTCCGCGCGGACCTCAACCAGCTCAAGCCCAGCGGCCGAAACCTCTTTGAGATGACCGGCGGTGACAGCCGCCAGCCGATCGAGTACCCCGTGCTCAAGCCCAAGCACTACGAGTCCTCGGGCACCAGCGCGATCCAGACCATGATGCAGATCGTCGAGGCGACCAAGGCCGCGACCGGCAACGCCAAGATGATCCAGTACCACGACCAGATGCTCAACGCATCGATCAACACGTTTGCACGCCTGGCGTAATCGCCTGCTAAATAAGGGAAAACGAACCGATGGCCATTCAAGCCCTCCACGCCGCCGCGACCGGGATGACCGCACTGTCCACCGAGCTGGACGTCATCTCCAACAACCTCGCGAACGTCAATACCACCGGGTTCAAGGCCTCGCGCGTGAACTTCGAAGACCTCGTCTACCAGCAGAAGCGCCAGCCGGGCCTGGAGAGCGGGCCCGAACAGACCCCGCCGGCCGGGCTGCAGGTAGGCCTGGGCACGCGCATCAGCAACACGCAGTACGACTTCTCGCTCGGCAACGCCATGCCCACCAACAACCCCACCGACTTGTTTGTTGATGGCGATGGGTTCTTCCAGGTCAATATCCTCAATGAAGCGGGCGGCGGCATCGGGTACACACGCGCGGGCAATTTCTTTGTCAACAGCGAAGGCGACCTGGTGCTGGGCAACTCCGATGGCCCGCGATTGACCGATGGCATCTCGATCCCCGCCGAAGTGCAGCCGAATCAACTCTCGGTCTCGCCGGACGGCGTAGTCAATGCCACGATGCCCGATGGCTCGATCCAGGAACTGGGCCAACTCAATCTGCACACCTTTGTGAACAAGGCCGGGCTCAAATCCATCGGCGGCAATATCTACGTCGAAACCGAGATCTCTGGCCCGGCCATCAGCGGTACGCCGGGCGAGGGCGTGCTCGGCACGATCATCCAGGGGCACCTCGAATCTTCCAACGTGAGCCCGGTGAACGAGCTGGTCTCGCTGATCAAGACCCAGCGCGCTTTCGAGATGAACAGCCAGACGATCCAGGCGGCGGACGAACTCCTGCAGACCGTCAGCAATCTCCGCCGCTTCTGATAAGTGACAAGTAGCGGGTCGGGCGGAGCCCGGCGACGCGATGACAACAAACCCACAGGCAGGGAGGCCTAGCCATGCGACACGATGAGCCCGCGACGATGATGCACCTGATCCGCCCACTTCTGCTTCTGCTTGGTGTGCTGATGGTTCTTCTCATGTCCGAGGCGGCGCGGGGGGATTCGATTCGGATTTACGAAGTCGCGGGCTCGGACGGGCCCGAGGTCATGCTCTCGCAGGTCGCTGAGCTTGACGGTGATTATGCAAAGGGCTTTGGCAGCGTCGTGGTCGGCAAGATCGACGCGGATCAGTCGCAGGTCGTGATCGACGCGTCTTCGATCCTCACCGCGATGCGGGACTCGGGCGCGAAGCTGGGCCGGCTTGACCTGCGCGGCTTTGGCAAGTGCACGGTCCACCAGACCTACACCGGCCAGCACCGCGCGGAAGTCAGCAGCAACGAGCCCGCCGCAGCAAACATCGACACGAACGCGGGCTCTGAGCCGATCACGATCAACACCCCGACGACGGTGCAGGCGCTGATCGAGCGCAAGGTATCGGAGGCGATGGGGATCGACCAGGCTTCGCTGAAGATCACGTTTGATGATCGCGACGCGGACCTGCTTGGCGCCAGCGCGGTAGCCGGGCGATTCGAGGTCGAGCCGGTGGTCGAACCGACGCTTGGCGCGATTTCTTTCAAGGTGCAGGGCTACAACGGCACGCAGCGTTCTGGCGCGGCCCAGTCCGTATCAGCTCGGGTGCAGCTCAAGGTGATCGCGGTGGTTGCATCCGAGCGGATCGCTCGCGGCGAGCTGATTACCCGCCGACAGATCCGACTGCGTGAAGTGCTGCTGGACAATACCAATCAGGCTTACATCGATGACACCGCATTGGTCTCCGGGCAGGTTGCGTCGCAGACACTCGAGGCCGGCGACCTGATCACCGCAAGCCAGGTGAAGATGCCCGTCGCGGTCAACCGCCGCGAACGCGTGTCGGTCCAGCTTGAGAACCGTGGCGTGCGGATCACGTTCAACGGCGTTGCCCAGGACCAGGGCGCGATAGGGGACATGATCGAGGTGATGAACCCGCAGACGCGTGAAATCATCAACGCGACGATCGTCGGCCGGGGCAGGGTGGTGGCGGGCATCGATAACAAGACAAGCAAGGAAGGCGCTTGATGAAGCGATACATGAAACACGTGATTTTGGCAGGGATTTTGATGCTCTGCGGCGGTAAGGCCGCGGGGCAGTCTTCTTCTCTGTACTCCGCGGACCAGGACCAGATGCAGAGCCTCGCCGCCGAACGCTACGGCCTGCCGCTGGACCGCACGCGCCGGCCGATACCCGATATCCACCCCGATGTCCGGCGATACAGCGCGTACTACTTTGCCCGGCCCGAGCCGCGCGAGTTCATGATCAACGACCTGGTCACGATCATCGTGCGCGAGTCGTTCGACAGCGAGATGGAGTCTTCCAAGTCGACCGAGAAGAAGGCAGAGCTGAGCGGCGGTATCAACCAGTTCCCGCGCCTCACACTCAAGGACCTCCTGGACCTGCAGATCCCCCAGGGCACCGCCGACGCGGCGCTGGTGGACGTCGGGTTTGAACGCAAGCACGAGGGCGAGGGCGACTACGAACGCTCCGAGTCCATGACCGGCCGGGTCCGCGCCCGCATCATCGATATCAAGCCCAACGGCATGCTCGTGCTCGAGGCCCGGCGGACGGTGATCAACGACGGCGAACAGTCCGTGCTCGTGGCGACTGGAAACTGCATGCCCGAAGACGTCAACGCAGACAACACTATCCTCTCGACCCAGCTCGAGAACCTGTTCATCGACAAGCAGCACTCGGGCGACCTGCGCGAGTCCGGCGAGAAGGGCTGGCTGACCCGCCTGTTCGACGCCGTGTTTGACTTCTAATCACTGTGGCACCGCCGTTGCTCTGGTGAGACTGGCAGCCTCTGTGTTTCAAGGACTGAAACATGATTACGCGAAGGATTCGAACCATGAAAAGCCTGATGCGATCGGCCCTGTTCGGGCTCATCATTGTGCTCGCTGCAGCTCCAGCATCGGCGACACAGATCCGAAACGTCTGCGAACTCAAGGGCTCGGAGCAGAGCGTCATCAGCGGCATCGGCGTGGTCGTCGGGCTCAACGGCACGGGCGACAAGAAATTCGGGCCGGCGCACAAGGCGGTGCTCAAAGCCGTGCTGCGTGACCTGGACGCGACCGCGACGCCCGCCGACTTCAGCAAGGCCAGCAGCATCGCGCTGGTGCATGTGCGTGCCGAGGTGCCTGCAGAGGGTGTGCGCTCAGGGGTCGATCGTCTGGACGTGACGGTCTCGACGATCAACGAGGCGAAGAGCCTGAAGGGCGGCGTGCTGCTGGACGCGGTGCTGTTCGCTCCGGGCACCGAGGGCCGTGGCTACGCGGTGGCGTCTGGCAACATCATGCTCGAAGACGAAGAGCACCCGACCAGCGCAAAAGTGGTGCGCGGTGCGCACATGGTGCGCGATGTCCCGTCAATGAACCTGGACAAGAACAACCGGCTGACGCTGGTTCTGCAGGAATCCAAGGCCTCTTGGGAACTGGCGAACTTTATCGCCGAGGCGATCAACGGCGTGATGGTGCTCTCGCTGGACGCTGAGCCGATCGCTCACGCGGTGGACCCCAAGAACGTAATCGTTCAGGTGCCCGATGAGGCGCTGCCCAACCTGTCGGAGTTCATCACGCAGATCATGGTGACGACGATCGACTCGGAGGTCGCCAGCGGCGGCGCGAAGGTGATCATCAACAAGGCCGAGGGCACGATCGCGATGACCAAGGATGTCGAGCTCTCGCCGGTGATCATCTCGCACAAGGGGATGACGATCCAGATCGTGACGCCCGAGCCGCCGGTGGACGCGCTCAACCCGAAGGTGGAGAACGTGTCGTTCATCGGGATCAGCTCGGACAAGGAGCAGCAGGAGAGCCCGCGTCTTCGGCAGCTGCTGGACGCGCTGAACACGCTCAACGTCCCGGCCGACGACCGTATCGCCATTATCAAGCAGATCCACGACCTGGGCGTGCTGCACGCGGAGCTGATTTACAAGTGATCGACTCGACGAAACAACTCGCCCCCGATTTATCGCAGGCATCCCGGCTCGCCGGGTTCGGCGCGCAGGCACCGCGTTCGATGTCGGAGTTCGCCGGATTTCTGGATCAGGCAAACGGCGGTGGAAAAAGCGAAGAACAGAAGCTGCGCGATGCCGCGGAGAAGCTGGTCTCGACCACGATGCTGATGCCGATGTTCGAGCAGCTGCGTGAGGACCCTCTGGCGTCGGAGCTGTTCCACGGCGGTCGGAGCGAGAAGATATTCCAGCAGCAGCTGGACCAGATGTTTTCCGACCGTATCGCCGGCGCGGCGCGGTTCGACCTGGTGGACGCGGTATACAACGAACTGAGCGCCCGGATCAAGGGCGGGGCGGTGGACACCCATGCCTGAGCCGGTACACAAGTACATCCCGGTGCTCGAGTCGGTGCTCAAGCAGTTGGCGGATCGGCACGAGCAGCTGCTGGCGCTGATGCTGCGTCAGCGTGAGGCGCTGCGCCTGGCCGACCACCGCAGCGTGTCGGAGTACTCGCGGCTGGAGAACGTGCTGGTGCAGGCGATCGGCGACCTGGAGAAGCGTCGTCAGGAACTCGTAGCGCAGATGACCCGTGCGATAGACCCATCGGCGCCGGCGCCGATGCGGATGCGTGACCTGGCCGAGCGCCTGCCCGAGCCGGCGCGGGGCCGGCTGCTGGTGCTGCGTGAGCAGTTGCGTGAGAGGATCGCGAAGGTGAAGGAGCAGTCGTCGGTTGCGCGACGCGCGACCGAGGCGCTGCTCAAGCACATGCAGGGGCTGGTGCACACGCTGGGTAACGCCGGCCGCGCCGCGGGCTACGCGCCCGCCAATCAGCCCCAGCCTAAGAACACCGCCCCGATGGGAACCCTGCGGGTAACCGCCTGACCGGAACACGACCATGGGCCTGACCAGTTCACTACACATCGGACGCTCCGGCCTGCTCTCGGCGCAGGCGGCGATCCAGATGACAGGCAACAACCTGGCGAACATCTCCACGGTCGGCTATCACCGCAACGACATCTCGCTCACCGCGGTGCGCTCCAACGAGATCCAGCGCGGCATCTTCCTGGGCAACGGCGTGCAGATCGCATCGGTCACCCGGCAGGTGGATGAGGCGCTCGAGGCCCGCCTGCGTGCCGCGATTTCGGACCAGGGCGGCTCGCTTGTCAATCAGGACCTGTGGTCGGAGATCGAAGCGATCGAGAACGAGCTCTCGGAGATCGACATCTCCACACGCATGGGCGAGTTCTTCAACGCGTGGTCGCAGATCGCCAACAATCCCCAGGACCTGTCGCTGCGTACGCTCGCGGTGAAGCAGGCCGAGACGCTGGCGGACTACATCCAGTCGGTGCGTGGCGAGTTCACGCAGATGCAGAAGCGCATCGACGATCGGATCTCGAATGCGGGAGAGACGGTCAATGACCTGCTCGATCGTATCGCGCAGATCAACCAGTCGATCGCGGTGCAGGAGGGCGGCGTGCCGACCCAGGCCGCGGGCCTGCGCGACCAGCGTGACCTGTACCTCACAGAGCTTTCGCAGTACGTGGACTTGTCGGTGATCGAGCAGCCCAGCGGCGCGATCGATGTTTTCATCGGCTCGCTGCCGGTGATCCTCGGCAGCCAGAACCGGGGCGTGGCGGTGACGACCGAGACCGTCAACAACGAATTGGTCACGACGGTGCGCCTCGCGGCCGACGGCAGCCCGCTGACGATCCAGTCCGGCGAGCTTGGAGCGTTGACACGCTTCCGCGGCGTGCACCTCGAAAACGCCATCCAGACCCTGGACACCTACGCCAACTCGCTCATCCACGAGGTCAACAAGCTCCACAGCCAGAGCCAGGGCCTGCGACTGCTCGACTCGGCGCTGGGCACGACCGAGGTCATCGACACCACCGTCGCGCTCAACGACCCCGCGAGCCAGATCCCCTTCGAGATCACGCACGGCTCGTTCCAGATCCACGTCACGCAGAAGTCCACGGGCCTGCGCACCGCGCAGACGATCAACATCGACCTCGACGGCATCGGCACCGACACGTCGCTGGACGATCTTGCTGCGGCGATCGACGCGGTGGCCAACATCTCGGCGGTGGTCACTGTCGACGGCCGGCTCCAGATCACCGCCGATGCGCAGGACTATCAGTTCAGCTTCAGCAACGACAACACCGGCGTGCTCTCGGCGCTGGGGATCAACACGTTTTTCACAGGCAAGGAAGCCGGGGACATCGGCGTGAACACCGACCTGGTCGGCGACCCGCGTTATGTCGCCGTCGCACGCGAGCACCTGCCCGGCGACAACCGCGGCGCGCTGGCGATCGCCGGCCTGCGTGACGCCGGTGTTGAGTCGCTCGAGGGCATGAGCCTGCCGCAGTACTGGCGTCGGCATATCGAGGACGTGTCGATACGCACGGCGCAGGCCATCGACCAGCTCAACGCCGACTCGGTCGTCAAGGAAAACCTGCAGGTTCAGCAGCAGGCGTTCAGCGGCGTGAACGCGGATGAAGAAGCGATCAACCTCATGAGCTACCAGCGCATGTACCAGGCCAACGCCCGATTCCTGTCGGTTGTCGACGAGATGATGCAGACGCTGATCAACATCGTTTAGTGGCTGGCGCCCGGCGTTTAGCGTCCAGGCCTGGCGTCGAAACAGTTAAAAACAGGCAATTACCCACAAAACCACGCACTCCACACCCAACACTACTCCAACATGAGCACCATCGGCCCCCTGTTTTCGCGAACCTCGAACCTGATGTCCAGCGAGCTATTGCGCCGCAGGCTCCAGGAGACGCAGCGCGAGCTGCTGATCGCGCAGGACCAGGCGTCGACCGGCAAGATCCTCAGCCGGGGGTCGGATGCGCCCTCGAGTATCTCGGCGGTTTTGTACCTCAACCAGGCGAAGGTCGCGCGTGAGCAGCAGCTGCTGAACATCGAGAACGCCAAGGGTGTGCTGGACTTTGCCGACACCTCGATGCGCGACATCACCGACATCCTGATCGAGGCCCAGCAGATCGCCTCGAGTCAGATCGGCGTCGGGTCCGACGCGACGACGCGGGCAACCCAGGCGGGCGTGATCGACGCCCAGCTCCAGGGCGCGATCGATGCCGCGAACCGCAAGTACAACGACATGGCGATCTTCGGCGGGAACAACGCCTCGGTCGGCAGCCGCCCGGTCTTCGAGTCGTTCCTCGGCGGCGTGCGTTACACCGGCGGGGACCTGAACCTGTTTAACGACCTGGGCGGCATCGGCGCGCTGGCGTTCAACAGCAACGGGATCGACGCGTTCGGCGCGCTCTCGTCACGCGTCGAGACGCTGGTGGACCTCGATCCCCGGGCGGACACGCAGGTGCTGCTCAGAGAGATCAACGGGGCGCGTAGCCGCGGCTATACCGCCGGCGCGATCCAGCTCACGATCAACGGCACGCCGGTGGCGGTCGACCTGACCACGGCCGATACGCTCGACGACGTCGTCACACGCATCAATGATGCGATCACCAACAACGCGCCCGGTGCCGGCTCGATCTCGCTGGGTTCCAGCGGGTACACGCTCACGGCCAACGCGGGCAACACGATCACCATCACCGACTCGGCCGGGGGATCGACCGCGGCGGACCTGGGCATCGCGATCAGCGCGACCTCGGGCGCGACCGCCGGTGGTGACCTGAATATCAAGCTCACCCCGCGGACGCTGCTCACGAGCCTGGGCACGTCGGTCGACTTTGCCAGCGGGCTTCAGATCACGCATGGCGAGGTCACGGCGATCGCCGACTTCTCGAGCGCAACGACGGTTGAAGACCTGCAGAACGTGATCTCGTCGCTGAACCTGGGTCTGCGGCTATCGATTAATGACGATGGCACGGGCCTGGACCTGGTCAGCGAGGTAAGCGGGATCAGCCTGAGTGTGGGTGAGAACGGCGGGACCACGGCCGAGGACATGGGCATCCGCACGATGGGCCAGACCACGCTGCTGTCGGACTTCCGCAACGGTGTGGGGGTGCAGACGACGGCCGCGGGCGAGCCGGACCTGAGCATCACGCTGCACGACGGAACCAGTTTCACGGTGGATCTTGCCGCGGCGTCGACGGCGTCGGACGTGATCAGCCTGGTGCAGGCGGCGGCAACGACGGCGGGCCTGACGGTCGGCGTTGATTTTGATATCGCGATGGTGTCGACGGGCAACGGCTTTGAGCTGACGGACAACACGGTGGGGGGCAGCAGTTTTGTCGTGACGAATGCGGGGCTGAGCTTCGCGGCGGAGAACCTTGGGATCAAGGTGAACGCGGGTGCGGGCACGACGATCAGCGGAGCGGACATGTCTGAGGTCCGAGTGGAGAATTTCTTCACACATTTAATTGAATTAAGCAGGTCGCTGACAAATAACGACGAGCGTGGCATCACGCTTGCTGGAGAGTCTCTACAGACAGACATCGATCAGGTGGTGTCCGCGAGGGCACGGGTCGGTGTTCAGGCCAGACGGATCTCGGATCAGCTGGCGATTATTCAAGACCGCGACATACAGGAGCAATCGATGCTCAGCCAGTTACAGGATGCGGACTTGACGGAAGTGCTTACGCGATTTTCGCAGCTGCAGATACAGCTGCAGGCATCATTGCAGATTGGCTCGGCCAGTCAGCAACTGACTTTGTTGGACTTTCTGCGCTGAGGCGCAGGAGTTGCGCGGGCCTGGCCAAGCAGCCGGCCGGCACCGCGCAAAAATGATCGGCGGCTGAAGCCGCCACCCGCGACAGGATGTCCTCAGCGGGCACGGACACCAGGATGGATCGGGCTGCGGTAAAGGCGACGACGATGAAGATCAACTCGTCACGATTCGGTGAGATTGAGGTCGATGACCAGCGTGTCATGAATTTCCCCAAGGGCCTGCTGGGCTTCCCCGACTACCAGCACTATGTGCTGATCGAGGCGGGGCAGGACAGCTACTTCTGGTGGCTGCAGTCGGTGGACAAGCCCGACCTGGCGTTCATCGTGACCGACCCGACGCTGTTCATCCCCACCTACAAGGTGCCGGTGCGGATGGACCAGATCAGCCAGCTCGAGCTGAACACGGCGGACGACGCGCAGGTGCTGGTGATCGTGAACAAGCGTGGCGAGACGCTGACCGGCAACCTTCAGGGCCCGCTGGTCGTGAACGTGAAGAACTGTGTCGGCGAGCAGCTGGTGCTCAGCGATCGCCGGTTCACCACGCGGGTTCCGCTGGTGGAAGTCAAGGCCGCCGTCCACGCCCAGAGCGCGTGAGGTCGGGGTCGGAATGTTGTCAGTGCCCGGCGACCATGAGCCGGTTTGTGTTCAGAGATTGGAAACGCCCGTGCCGCCGGATGCGGTGCGGGGCCCCGTTTGGACGCGGGGCGTGAACAGGCCCAAGGAAGGAGCCACCCAGGCATGCTCGTGTTATCACGACAGCGCGACGAAACGATCATGATCGGCGACGAGATCGAGATCACCATCGTCGACATCAGGGGGGACAAGGTTCGTCTGGGGATCAACGCCCCGCGCACGATCCAGGTCCACCGCAAGGAAGTGTATGAAGCCATCCGTAAAGAGAACACGGAGGCCGCCCAGATCGAGATCAGCGACCTGAGCGCAGCAGACCATACCCTGCGACAGAGGGGCGTCCAGAGTAACGGACGCTCGAAACTGGAGCAGTCTTAATAGATCCGTAGGACCGGCAAAAGCAGTGCACGCCGGATTGTGAAACGGGCAAACGCCCGGAAACCCAACACCCATGCGGCCGCTTGGAAGTGTGCCGCGACAGACGACAAACACGGAGGTTTGTCCACCATGACCCGGATTAATACTAACGTCTCCGCCATGGTCGCCCGGACCGCACTGGACCGGACCAACGCCGACCTCGCCACCCGCCTACAACGCCTGTCCACAGGCCTGAAGATCAACCGGGGGGCTGATGACCCCGCAGGCCTGATCGTGTCCGAACGATTGCGGGGCGAGATCTCCAGCATCGGCCAGGCGGTCAGCAACATCGAACGCGCCTCTAACGTCATCGCGACGACCGAGTCTGCGCTCCAGGAGATCAACGACCTGTTGATCACCATCAAGGGCCTGACCGTCGAGGCCGCGAACACCGGCGCCTTCTCCAAACAAGAGATCAAGGCCAACCAGCTCCAGATCGACTCGGCCATCGACTCGATCACCCGTATCAGCAACACGGCCAGCTTCGCGGGCCTCAAGCTGCTCAACGGATCGCTGGACTACCTGACCTCCGGCGTCACCGCCAGCCAGATCTCCGACGTCTCCATCAAGGGCGCGAACTTCGGCCTGAACACCTCCATCCCCGTCACGGTCGAGGTCCTCCAGTCCGCAGAACACGCCTCGCTCTTCCTCTCGGGCAACGGCACGGGCACCTTCAGCTCCGCCGTCACCTTCGAGGTCCAGGGCAACAAGGGCGTACAGGTCTTCAACTTCGCATCGGGCACCGCGCTCTCCGCCGTTGTCAACGCCATCAACCAGGTCTCCGATGCCACCGGCGTCACCGCGGCGCTCGCCTCGGCCGCCGACCCCACCTCGGGCCTGACCCTGACCTCCGAAAAATTCGGCTCCTCCGAGTTCGTCAGCGTACGCAAGCTCTCAGGCGGCGCGTTCTTCGACACCTACACCGCGCAGGGCGGCGGCGCAGTCAACCGCGATATCGGCGGGGACACGCTCGCGCTGATCAACGGCAACCTCGCGATCGGCGACGGCCTGGACATCTCGCTCAATGCTTCGACCCTCAATGTCGAGATGACACTCACCTCCGCCGCCGCGCAGACACTCAACACGACCTTCACCTACTCCATCACCGGTGGCGGTGCGACCTACCAGGTCGGCCCGAATATCAACACGCTCCAGCAGATCGGCTTCGGCATCCAGTCCGTCGCCGCCTCGCGACTGGGCAACACCGAGCTGGGCTACCTCTCCGAGGTCCTCACCGGTGAGGCCAACTCGCTGACCAACAACGTCCGCGGCGCCGCCGACATCATCGACGTCGCCATCGACCAGATCTCCACCCTCCGTGGCCGGATCGGCGCCTTCGAACGCAACACCCTCGATACGACCCTCCGCTCACAGCAGGTCGCCCTCGAGAACCTGACCGCAGCCGAGTCGACCATCCGCGACACCGACTTCGCAGAGGAAACCAGCAGGCTGACCCGTGCCCAGATCCTCCAGCAGGCCGGCACACAGACCCTGGCCATCGCGAACTCGACCGCACAGTCGGTCCTCTCGCTGCTGCAGTAGCGGTTAGCGTTTAGGGTCTGGCGTTTAGCGTCGAAAAATCATGACTTGAAAGCCCCGGCTCGTACCGGGGTATTTCATTGGCGGGGCGTGTAGCGGGCGACGCAGAGCGTCCCGCTCGATCAGAAGTAAACTGATCGTATGAAACAGATCCCATACCCTGTTGCCTTATGCCTGACAGTCATCGCGATCCTAATGCCTGTCTTCGCTCAGGCGCGGCCCACGCGTTTTGAAGCTTGCGACTCGCAAGGCGTCAAAGCATCTCGCGATGATACGACGCTCTATTTAACCATCGACGCCACTGTCAAGAGTCCGATCACGATCCCCCGCCTCGCCGCAGCGCTGCGCGTTGCTACCTTTGCCAACCCGCAGGTCGAGGGCCAGGTCACGATCATCCCGAATCAAGAAACATGGGAGATTCATTGGAAAGAAAGGCCCGCCGGCGATCTGGCTTTGCTCTGGCTGCAGTTCGACAGCGCGCCGCTGTTGCCCTCAGAACTCAAGCCCATCGCCGCGACAGGCGATGGCTCAATCTACCTGCCCGCGCACCTGGCGAGGACCCGCGGCGAAAAAATCCGCTACGAGCCCCAGCCCCACAAGAACACCGTCGGCTACTGGACCGGCAAAGCAGACTCGGCGACTTGGGCGTTCGTTGTCGACAGGCCCGGCCGATTCAACGTCGCCATCCTCCAGGGCTGCGGCAAGGGGCAGGGCGGCAGCACGGCGACCCTGGCCTTCTCCAAGAAAGACGAGAAGCCCGTCGAGGCGATGCTCGGATTTGAAACTCTTGAGACAGGACACTTCCAGAACTTCCAGTGGCACAACATCGGCGAAGTCGAGTTGTCTTTCACCGGTGAAGCCGAAGTGATGATCGCGCCTAAGCTGATCAACAAAGCGGCGCTGATGGACGTCCGTGCGGTGCACCTGATCCGCTTGCCGGATCAGAAATAACCGCGGCTTACCTTTTTTTCGAGAGGTACCCGTGGATCGCCGCCGACATCGCCGTGCCGACCAGCAGGCACGCGATATCCGACCACAGGAATTGAGTGCCCAGAAGAAATCGCGTTGGCCTAAAGCTGCGCAGCGTCGCCAAGGGTTCCCCTCCGTAGAGCTGGCTGACCTCGATCGACACCGTGATGAGCAGGGTCAGCCCCGCCAGCGTGAGCGTGCGCAGGCGTGGCAGGCACGTCGCGATGGCGAAGTAAAAAAGAACGGCCCACAGCGTGTCGCCGAGGTATGTGGCGACGAAGCCCGAGGCGGTCGCGGGGTCGGCGTGGGCGCGCATCGAACGAGCGAGCAACCCAATGGGCACGACCAGGACCGCGATGGCGAAGTAAAACCAGCGGATCCGCCCGGATAACAAGCATGATTTGAGAACGCCCTTGAGCACGCGCACCTCACGCCATCGAGGCGAGCCTGGGCCGCGGCAGGCCGAGGAAGTTGGCCAGCAGGGTCGGGCCTTCGGTGGTCATGAAGCTCTCGGGGTGGAACTGCACGCCTTCCATCGGGGCGCCGAGGTCTTTGCCGAACGCGCCGGGCTTGGCGCGCAGGCCCATGATCTCGCCCTCGTCGGTCCATGCGGTGACCTCGAACTTTTCACTGTTGAAGCTGTCGCGGTTGACCACGAGCGAGTGGTAGCGGGTGGCGATGAAGGGGTTGGACATGCCGACGAACAGGCCCTTGCCGTCGTGGTGGATCGGGCTGGTCTTGCCGTGCATCAGGCGCACGTTGCGTTCGACGATCATGCCGAACTTCTGACCGATGGACTGGTGGCCCAGGCAAACGCCCAGCAGCGGGACCTTGCCCGCGAACGCCGCGATGATGTCCATCGATACGCCGGCCTCGTTGGGCGTGCAGGGCCCGGGCGAGACGATGACACGCGTGGGCTTGAGCGCGAGCGCCTCCTCGACGGTGATCTTGTCATTGCGCACGACCTTCACCGGCAGCGCATCGGGGTTCTTGCCGCTGGCGACCATCAGCTCGCCGATGCGCTGGACGAGGTTGTAGGTGAAGCTGTCGTAGTTGTCGATGAGCAGGATCATGGTTTTAAGTATGTATAGTGAAGTCTGAAGTTCGATTAACCCATCCAGGCCTGTGGCATGTCGCGCAGCGGTAGGACGCGGGGTCAAATCGCGTGCCTTCTGCCGCCACCGGATCAGTCGCAAAAGCCTGTAATCCGCACCAGCCCTGCACATCACTATACTCAGCCAGGCGTATTTGATCCTGCCGTGCCCTGAATGCTGGAGATTCCCATGAAATCGGCCCAATGGTTGCTGGTCCTGTCCGCGGTTTTTGCAGGCGTTTTCTTCACCGCACCCAATGCCTCGGCCGACGAAAAGCCCCGGCTCAATTTCCTGCTGATCACCGCCGACGATATGAACTGGGACTCCCCCGGGTGCTTTGGCAACACGCTGCCCGGCGTGACGCCGAACATCGACAAACTCGCTACCCAGGGCGCCCGCTTTGAGCAGGCCTACGTCACCATCGCGATCTGCCAGCCCTGCCGCGCTTCGATCATGACCGCCCGCTACCCGCACCGCTCGGGCGCGCTGGGCTTTAACAAGATCATCCCCGGCATCCCCACGCTGCCCGAAACGCTCAAGGCCGCCGGCTACTACACCGCCTGCATCGGCAAAGCGGTTCACACGATCCCCAGCCGACACAAGACCGCCTTCGACGAAACCTACGACATGGCAGACCTGGGCTATGGCCGATCACCCGTGCGCTACCGCGACACCACCCAGGGCGCGATCGACCAGGCCAAGAAGCAGAACAAGCCCTTCTTCCTCAACGTCAACCTCCACGACCCCCACCGCCCGTTCGCCAACGCGCCGCAGGAACAGCGTGCCAGGAACCCCAAGGCTTGGGAAGGCGTGCCGCTGGTCGCGAACCCCTACAAGCCCGAGGAGGTCAAGGTGCCCGGCTTCCTGCCCGACCTGCCCGAGGTCCGCATGGAGATGGCCGAGTACTACACGTCGGTGCGTCGCTGCGACCAGAACATCGGCGAAGTCTTGAAGGTGCTCGAGGAGTCGGGGCAGGCCGACAACACGGTCGTGATGTTCTTGTCTGACAACGGCATCTCGGTGCCGTTCGCCAAGACCAACTGCTGGTTGAATAGCAACCGCACGCCGCTGATCATCCGCTGGCCGGGCACGGTGAAGGAAGGCTCGGTCATCAGCGAGAAAATGGTGAACTCGATCGACCTGGCGCCGACGATCCTGGATATCGCGGGTATGGAGAATCTGGAAGGCGCGGACGGCGCAAGTTTCCGTGGGCTGATCGATCCGGCGGTGTCGTCCGAGGGAGCGGGACGGGACTTCGTGTTTGTCCACCTTAACGCGCCTTCCAACGGCCGCCCGTACCCGATGCGCGGGGTGGTCACAAAGCTGGGCAGTTATATCTGGAATGGATGGGCGGACGGAGATAAGGCTTTCAGCAACGAATCGATGTCCGGACGAACTTTCAGTGCGATGCAAGAGGCGGCGAAAACCGACCCGGATATCGCTGCGCGTATCAAGCTGTACTTATATCGTTGTCCCGAAGAAGCCTACGACTACTCGGTTGATCCGAATGCGTTGGATAATTTCATCGACAATCCGATTGCGCAGAAAAAAATTATCCGAGAGCGTGCCAGGCTGCTTGAGCACATGAAGGCGACGGAAGACCCGCAACTCGAGGCATACAGCGCGTTTCTGGCTGAACTCAACAAAGCAAAGTAATCACCCCACCACAAGATTGACCAGCTTGCCGGGCACGATGATCACTTTGCGGATCGTCTTGCCCTCGAGGTGGACCTGAACATTGGTGTCCTTCTTGGAGATGGCTTCGATCGTGGGCTGGTCGGCGTCGGCCGGGACGGTGATCTTTGCCCGCAGCTTGCCGTTGACCTGTACGGGCAGCTCGATGGTGTCCGCCTTGAGCGCGTTCTCGTCCCACGCGGGCCAGGCCGCATCCGCGATGTAGGTTTTGGAGCCGAGTTTCTGCCACAGCTCCTCGGCCACGTGCGGGGCGATCGGGCTCAGCAGCAGCAGCAGCGCCTCAACCGCGGCGCGCGGCGGGTTGCCGATCTTCACCAGCTCGTTGTTCAGCTCGATCATCGCGGCGATCGCGACGTTGAACGCCATCGCCTCCATCGCCTCGCTCACGCGCTTGATCGTCATGTGGATCTTGCGGTTGAGCTCGTCGCCGGGCTTGTCTTCGGTGATCTTGAGCCGGCCCGTCTCTTCGTTGACGATGACGCGCCACAGGCGGTTGAGGAAGCGGTGGACGCCCACGATATCGGCCGTGTTCCACACCTTGCTCTGCTCGAGCGGGCCCATGTACATCTCGTAGAGCCGCAGCGTGTCGCAGCCGTACTGCTCGCAGATCGCGTCGGGCGCGATGGCGTTCTTGAGCGACTTGCCCATCTTGCCGAACTCTTCGGTGACCGGCTGGCCCTCGTAGACGAAAGCCTGTCCCTTCTGGCCCTGGGCCTCGGCGGCGGGTCGGCCATCGGCGGTCCTGACGTTCGACGCCTCGACGGGGATGCCGCGCTCGTCGCGGTAGCAGTAGGCCTGGATGTAGCCCTGCGCGAAGTACTTGCCGAAGGGCTCGGGCGTGGTTGCCACGTTGATGTCGTAGAGGAACTTGTGCCAGAAGCGCGCGTACAAGAGGTGAAGCACCGCGTGCTCGGCCCCGCCGACGTACAGGTCCACGCCCCCGGCCGCGCCCTGGTCGTATGAGCTCATCCAGTAGCGCTCGGCCTCGTCGCCGACCAGCTTCTGGTCGTTCTTGTTGTCCAGGTAGCGCATGTAGTACCAGCACGAACCGGCCCAGTTGGGCATCGTGTTCAATTCGCGCGTGTACGTCTTGCCGTCGATCACGACATTTTTCCAGCTTTCATCGGCCCGGCCCAGAGGCGGCTGAGGCGGCGCGTCGGGGTCGTCGCTGCCGGTGGGCTTAAAGTCCGCCATGTCCGGCAGGTTCACCGGCAGGTCGGCTTCATCGACGGTGCGGATCTCGCCGCCGGGCCCGTGCAGCACGGGGAACGGCTCGCCCCAGTAACGCTGGCGGCTGAACAGCCAGTCGCGCAGCTTGTAGTTTTCTTTCGCCCTGCCAAGCCCCTTGCGCTCGAGCCACGCGGTGATCTTCGCCTTCGCCTCGGGCACGGGCAGGTAGTTCAGCGAAATCTCGTCGTTCGACGAGTGAACGGCGATGGCGTTCTGGTTGTCGGTCATCGCCTCGCCCAGGAGCGTGGAGAGCTTCTGGCGGATCGCCGCCTGCTGGAGGGAGTAGACGCCCAGGTCCAGCAGCGGCCGCAGCGCGTCCTGCCAGATCGTAGAGATCATGCCGCGGGCGCTGATGTCGCCCGGTCCCTTGTCCGCTCCGCGCCGGGTATTGATCTGCTCCCAGACGGTGGCGTAGTCGGTGCGGTTCTGGTTGACGCACAGGCCGACGTAGTCGATGACCATGGCGCGTGCGGCGTCTTCGTCGTCGAAGCTGAACTCGTCGCGCTGGGCGGACTCGAACAGGCCGTAGAGCGCGGCGACGGGTTTGTCGGCCACGACGTCACGGATAGGCAGGTTGAACCGGCTGGCGAACTCGAAGTCGCGCGAGTCGTGCGCGGGCACGGCCATGATCGCGCCGGTGCCGTAGCCCATCATCACGTAGTCGGCGATCCAGACGGGGATCTTTTCGCCGTTGACCGGGTTGATCGCGTAGCCCCCGGTGAAGACGCCGGTCTTTTCCTTGTTGTCGGCCTGGCGGTCGATGCTGGTCTTGCGGGCCGAGGCTTCCTGGTAAGCGATCACGGCGTCGCGCTGGGCGGGCGTGGTGATGAGCTCGACCATTTCGTGCTCAGGCGCAAGCACCATGTAGGTCGCGCCGAAGAGCGTGTCCGGCCGTGTGGTGAAGACGCGGATGAAGTCACAATCGAGCCGGCCCGTGTCGGGCTGGCTGGCCGGGGCGTCACGCCCCGGCTCGCAAAAGAGCCTGAAGTCCACCTCCGCGCCGACCGACTTGCCCATCCAGTTGCGCTGCAGCAGCTTGATGTTGTCAGGCCAGTCCACCAGGTCCAGGTCCTCGATCAGGCGGTCGGCGTACGCGGTGATGCGCAGCATCCACTGCTTGAGCGGGCGTTTGAACACCGGGAAGTTGCCGCGCTCGGACCGGCCCTCGTTGGTCACTTCCTCGTTGGCCAGCACCGTTCCCAGGCCCGGGCACCAGTTCACCTCGACCTCGGCCATGAACGCCAGGCGGTACTCATCGAGCAGGCGCTCGCGCTGGTCTTGTGTGAGTTCGGTCCACTTGTGGATCGTCGGGTCGCCGATGCCCGCGAGCGCTTCGAGCGACTCGGTGTCGCCGGAGACGATCAGCTCGCCGTCGATGCCGATGTAGTAGTTTTCCTGTTCGAGCTGGTGGATCAGGTGGCTGATGGGCGTGGCCTTGCCTTCGACGGGGTCGAAGTAGCTGTGGTACATCTTGAGGAAGATCCACTGCGTCCACTTGACGTAGTTAGGATCGGTAGTGGCCAGGCAGCGGTCCCAGTCGTAGCCCATGCCGAGCTTGCGCAGCTGGGCGACCATGTTTTCGATGTTCTTTTCGGTGGTGATGCGGGGGTGGACGTTGTGCTCGACGGCGTACTGCTCGGCGGGCAGGCCGAAGGCGTCAAAGCCCATGGGGTGCAGGACGTTGAAGCCGCGCATGCGCTTGTAGCGCGCGACGATATCGGTGGCGATGTAGCCCAGGGGGTGGCCGACGTGCAGGCCCACGCCCGAGGGGTAGGGGAACATGTCGAGCACGTAGAACTTGGGCTTGGACGGGTCAAAGCCCGGCTGCCCGGGGTTGGGCGTGGCAAAGGTGCGGGCGTTTTCCCAGTGCTGTTGCCAGCGGGCCTCGATGGCGTTGAAGTCGTATTTCATGGCAATGCGATCGGCTCTGCGTGATTGGGCAGGATAACGGATCGATCAGACGTTGGCGTGGCGGCCGGCCCGGGCGATGCGGTCGACCACAAACGCGTACCAGGCCAGCCAGCAGAGGTTAAAACCGAACCACAGCAGGAAGACCAGGAACTCGGTGTCCAAGACCTGCAGGTTTTCGATGTATTCGATGATGAGAATCATCGCCATGATGAACCCGAAGTTGCTCAACGCCCAGAAAGGCAGCATCCCGGACGCCAGGCACGCGGCCTTGCAGTAGGCGGGCATGCACTGCCGATTCTTAATCATGTGCGTGAAGCCGGCCAGCAGCGACCCGACGGTCAGAATCATCAGCGCCGCGGCGACGGCCATGAAGACCCCGGCAAGCAGCCCGTTAAACAGGGTCTCGATCAGTCGGCTCAGGTTCAGATTATCGTAGCTGTAGTTAAATCGGATTCGCTCAATGACATGGACCGACATCACGCCCACCGGGCCGACCAGGATCGTCAGGCCCAGCGCGATCAGCAGGCACAAGGCGGGCATCGGGGTCCGGCTGCGGGTGATCAGGCCCGAGCCAAGCATGGACGGACGCACCAGCGCATCGACCATCGCACGCAAGGGGTTTCCCTGGAGCGGGGCGCGCTGAGCGTATTTGCTTGCTGCGACCGGCCTGCCACACTCGGGGCAGCTCTGCGCATCGCTAAGCCCGGCCAGCGCGTAGCCGCAGCGCTCGCAGCTCGCCGGCCAGCGGCAGCTGGGGAACCACGTGGGGTTGTCGCGGTGCACCGCCAGGGTCGCCAGCGTCGACCACAGGCCCAGCAGCAGGAAACTGCCGACGAAAAATAGCGCGACGGCGGTCACAATCACGCCGGCCCAGCTATAGCCGATGAAGTCGGCGAGTCCAGAGCTTCCGTAAGCCAGGTTTTCTATTTCATCGATCGCTTCGATGCCGATGACCAGCCCGACACCCAGCGCCGCGTGCCAGGGCGTGAGCTGGTACCAGCGTGCCAGCGTGCGGTAATAGCTTGATCGCCAGCTTTCGATCCCCGCGCCCCAGCATGAGGTCATCAGCGCGACCAGCAGGTACATCAGCTCGATCATCAGGAAGAGGAAGGCCAGGCCCAGCAGTTCGCCTGTCGGGTCGAACGGGTCTTGAATGATTTGCTCCAGGAAATCAATAAAGTCGGACGGGTAAAACACGATCATGGCGAAGGCGAATAGCCCAAGCCCGCCCAGGTGCAAAAGGTACGACAGGCCCGCGTTCAGGCGGCGGAGGGGGCCTCTCGCGGCGTACGCCGGCACCAGCCAGGTCAGCAGGGGGTGTCTCACGGGGTCCCGGTTCATGGGGTAGAGGATAGCGTGGCGATAATGCTGCGTAATCGCCTTGCTTGGCTTATGATGGTCGATCCTGCTGGCGCGGGTCAGCCGCGTTTGTTTGTTGAAAACCCTCTTTCCATTACAACCATGCCTACTCGCACCGAAACCGCTCAAGCCGCAGCCGCGGGCCTCCGCGCGTTTGCCAAATCAATCAAGCAGACCCCCGTCATGATCGGGTTCGACGGCTTTGTTGACTCGATCATCGCCGTCGTCGACAAGCGCCACGACACGCAGCGCTATGACGCGGTCCACACCCTCAGCGACTTTGGCGGCCGCATCACCGCCTCCGCCGGCCGATCGTCCAACGTCGAACTGGTCACCAAGCTCGAGAAGCTCGGGGGCAACGGCCCGATCATGGCCAACGCCATGGCCAACGCGGGCTTCGGCGTCACCTACGTCGGCAACCTCGGCGAGGGCACGCTCCACCCCGTCTTCAACGAGCTGGCCCGCATCGCCACCGTCTTCTCCATCGCCGAGCCCGGCTACACCGACGCGCTCGAGTTCGACGACGGCAAGCTCATGCTCGGCAAGCACTCGTCCCTGCGCCACGTCAACCAGCAGACCATCGACCAGCGCATCGGCCGCGAGCAGTACGTCGAGCTCATCCGCCGGACCAAGTTCCTGGGCATGGTCAACTGGACGATGCTGACCGAGCTCAACTCGATCTGGGAAGCGCTGATCGAAGAAGTGCTGCCGCAGATGGACAACGACCGCTTCATCTTCATCGACCTGGCCGACCCCAGCAAGCGGACCAGCGGCGACATCGCCAAGGCGATGGAGCTGACCAAGCGGCTCAACGCGGAGTCGAAGGTCGTGGTGGGCTTCAACCTCTCCGAGGCGACGCAGGTCGCGAAGGTGCTGGGCGTGAAGGTGCCCGAGGGTGATGCCGCGCAGAAGGCCGCGATCGAGCAGATCGCGCTGGACCTGCGTGCCGCGCTGGACGTCCACTGCGTCTGCGTCCACCCGCGCGAGGGCGCTGCCGGGGTGATCAAGACCGACGCCGGCGTGAAATCGGCCCTGTTCAAGGGCCCGTTCGTCGCCAAGCCCAAGCTCAGCACGGGCGCCGGCGACAACTTCAACGCGGGGTTCTGTTTAGGCCTGCTTGCGGGCCTGCCGATCGACCAGTGCCTGTGCTGCGGCACGGGGACCAGCGGCTTCTACGTCCGCAACGCCAAGTCGCCGACCTTGGACGAACTGGCGGCGTTCTGCGACGACCTGCCGCAGCCGGAGTGAGCTTGTTGTGGTTTGATTTTTGAACCGCGGAGGCACAGAGATCACTGAGCAAGCTATCCCAATTCGCCTTGCCCTGTGAACTGCGTGCCTCTGTTTTCTCTGTGAATGGTGATTTGGTATTGCCTTGCTTGGCGAGCTTGGCGCCCTGACGGTTAAAACGGCTTGAACGAGCTCCCAATAAGTATCCAACCTACAATCCACGGTACAACCGACAGGATGTTACGCTGGCCGCTTTCACGGATGATTTGCCTCGATGACCGCCGCCCCTACACCCCGACAACAACGCCCCGAGCGCAAGATCGACGTCGGCCAGCTCTTCGACAAGCTGCCGCCCAGCGCGATCCAGGCCGAGTGCGCCGTGCTCGGGTCGATGATCCTGGACTGGCGGGTCTGCGGCGAGGTGGTGCAGATCATCAAGTCGGCCGAGGACTTTTACAAGCCCGCGCACGCCGCGGTCTACCAGGCCCTGATCGAGCTGTACAACCAGGTCCAGTCGATCGACATGGTCCAGCTCACGCAGAAGCTGGTGGACAAGGGCATGCTCGAGCAGGTCGGCGGGGTGGAGTACCTCATCGAGCTCTTTGAGAGCGTGCCCTCGGCGGTCAGCGCAGGCCACTACGCGCGCCTCGTGCGCGAGAAGGCGCTGGTGCGTTCGCTCATCGATGCGTCGGGCCAGCTCTTGCACAAGTGCTACAACTCCGGCGACTCGGCCGACGAACTGCTCGCGCACGCGGGCCAGCTCATCTACCACATCCAGGAGAAGCGTGGCATCACCGATGCGCACAACCTCCACATGCTGCTCGAAGAAACGATGGCGCTGCTCGAGGCGCACGACGGGCGGACGATCACCGGGCTCGAGACGGGGTTCTACGAGCTCGACGAGATGACCAACGGGCTGCACGGCGGGGAGCTGTCGATCATCGCGGCCCGTCCCTCGATGGGCAAGACCGCCTTCATGCTCAACATGGCCGAGCACGTCGCGACGGTCAACCGCATCCCCGTCGCGGTGTTCTCGCTGGAAATGAGCAAGCAGCAGCTGGCCCAGCGTCTGCTGTGCTCGCGCAGCGGCGTGGACTCGCAGAAGCTGCGCAAGAACATGCTCAGCCGCGACGACTTCGGCCGACTGCAGATGACGGTGGGCGAGCTCTCCGAGGCGCCGATGTACATCGACGACACGCCCGGACTCAACCCCGTCGTGCTGCGTGCCAAGGCGCAGCGGCTGGCGAACGAGCGGCACATCAAGGCGATCTTCGTGGACTACCTGCAGCTGATGTCGGACCCCGGGAGCAACTCGCGTCAGGAAGAAGTGAGCAGTATTTCGCGTCAGATCAAGGCTTTGGCGCGTGACCTGGAGGTGCCGGTGATCTGTCTGAGCCAGCTCAACCGCCAGGCCGAGCAGCGTGAGGGCCACCGCCCGCGCATGAGCGACCTGCGTGAGTCGGGCTCGATCGAGCAGGACGCGGACGTGATCATGATGGTCCACCGCGAGGACTACTTCCACCGCCAGGACCCCGACTACGAGCCCGACCACATCGCCGAGATCATCATCGCCAAGCAGCGTAACGGCCCGACGGGCGTGGTGAAGCTGCAGTTCCACGGCCCGACGACGCGCTTCAACAACCTCGCCAGCGACCGCGCGAACTTCTGATCCGCATGGAGCGCGCAAGACGCGTGTAGCGGGCGACGCGCAGCGCCCTGCGGCCCCGTTTACCTTACTCCCAATTTGTTCTCGTTCTCGTTCTTGTAATCGTAATCGAGGATCGTCAGATCCTCTGGCGTTTGAGGCTGCGCGGTTCGAGCATGAGCACGAGCACGAGCACGAGTTCGAGTTTGAGAACGAGTACGAGAACGAGAACGAGAACGAGCGGCGCGGTGTTTCTGCCGTCCTGTGGTTTTCCACCTGTATAACTCAGATGGACCTTGCTCGGGCGTTCGATATGCTTGCCGCTTTACCCCAACGAGAGGTTCAAGAATGGATTCTCAACAGCACCTCACGCTCCGGCTGACGCCGGACAACTGCGTCAAGCTCAAGACCACGGTCGGCGAGGCGACGCACGAACTGGCGATGGATCGCAACGAGTTTGAAAAGTTTTTCCACCACCTGCTGCGGATCCGCGCCAAGCTGGACCTGCGCCAGGCCTGCAGCGCCGCCGATGATGTCCTCCGCTACGGCCGGCGATAACGAATCGTCCTTACCCCGCTGCTATAGTGTGGCCTCTACTCAAGATTGAAGTGAGGTCGATATGCACTTGCGCAAGCTTTCAGCCCTGGTTGTGCTGCTCGTTCTTGTTTCCGCCTGCAAGACGGCGCGTCGGCCAGCGGACATGGCGACGCCGGATACGCCGGTGCGGGTTGCTGCACAGCCCAATGTGATCTACATCCTCGCGGACGACCTGGGCTACGGCGACCTGGGCAGCTACGGCCAGCAGAAGATCGCCACGCCCTACCTCGACCTGCTCGCGCAGGGCGGGATGCGTTTCACCGACCACTACGCCGGGTCGACCGTCTGTGCGCCCTCGCGGTGTGTGCTGATGACCGGCAAGGATACGGGCCACTGCTTTACGCGCGGCAACGTGCACGGGCCCGACGGCTACGCGATTGCCATGCCCGCAGACGAGCCCTCGCTACCGCGCCAGCTCAAGCTGGCCGGTTACAGCACCGCGTGCATCGGCAAGTGGGGCCTGGGTGGGCCCGGCGCGGCGAGCAGCCCCGGCAACTTCGGCTTCGATTTTTTCTACGGCTTCCTCGACCAGAAGCACGCGCATAACCACTTCCCCGACTACCTCTGGCGAAACGACCAGAAAGAACCGACCGGCAACGTCATGACGCCCCAGAGCACCGCCGGCCCGCTGGGCCACGGCGTCGCGGTCAAGCGCGTGGCCTACGCCAACGACCTGTTCTTCAAAGAGTCCAGCCAGTGGATCGCGCAGCAGGCCCGCGGAGACAAGCCCTTCTTCCTCTACCTCGCGCTCACCGTGCCGCACGCGAACAACGAGGCCGCTTCACGCCTGCAGTTCATGCCCGAAGAAAACCGCGAGCAGAAGGGCCAGGAAGTCCCGGACCTCGGCCCGTATGCGCAGACGAATTGGCCCGGCCCGAACAAGGGCACCGCGGCGATGATCACGCGCTTCGACAAGCAGATCGGCGAGCTGGTGCAGCAGCTTGAAGACCTCGGCCTCGCGCACAGCACGCTGATCATCTTCACCTCGGACAACGGCCCGCACGCCGAGGGCGGCAACGACCCGGCCTTCTTCGACTCCAACGGGCCTTACCGCGGCATCAAGCGAGACCTCTACGACGGCGGGATCCGTGAGCCGATGATCGCCTACTGGCCCGGAAAGATTAAGCCGGGTGTCACCGATCACGTCAGCGGGTTCCAGGACGTGCTGCCTACGCTCTGCGACCTCGCGGGGGTTCAGACACCTAAGCAGATCACCGGCATCAGCTTCGCGCCGACGCTGCTGGGTAAAAAAGATCAGCGGCAGCACGAGTACCTCTACTGGGAGTTCACCGAGCAGATGGGCAAGCAGGCCGTGCGCATGGGCAAGTGGAAGGCGGTCCGCCTGAAGGTGGACAAGGACAAGGACGGCCCGATCGAGCTCTACGACATCACCGCCGACCCCGGCGAACAGAACAACGTCGCGGCACAGAACCCCGAGGTGATCGGGAAGATGGCTCAGATCATGCGTGAGGCGCGCGTTCGCAGTGATGAGCCAAGCTACCAGTTCCAGTGGGAGAAGTAGCCAGAAGCAGGCCCGCGCTACTTTCGCTACATTTCTCCGCATGGCGTACACAAGCGAGTTGATGGTTGCGGTGGCGGCGGTGCGTGACGCGGCGAAGGTCTGCAGGAAGGTGCAGGCGGCGCTGGTCACGGCCCAGACGCTGGAGAAAAAAGACAAGAGCCCGGTGACGGTCGCCGACTTCGCAAGCCAGGCGGTGGTCTGCCGTGCGCTCTCGGTGGCATTCCCCAACGATCGGGTTGTCGGCGAGGAGGGCGCTGACGACCTCAACGGTGTCGAGGCGACATCGCTGCGCAATCAGGTCGTGCAGCACACCGCCGAGGTCGTCGGCGAGGCGACGGCCGACGACGTGCTTAACTGGATCGACCGCGGCGGGTTCGACCCGGCGCGGCAGGGCCCGGCCCCGCGCAAGCGCTACTGGACGCTGGACCCCATCGACGGGACCAAGGGCTTTCTGCGTGGCGAGCAGTACGCCATCGCGCTGGCGCTGATCGAAGAAGGCAAGGTGGTGCTCGGCGTGCTGGGCTGCCCGAACCTGGAGTTTGCCGATGGCAGGCTCGGCTGCCTGTTCACCGCCGTGCGCGGGCAGGGCACGAAGCTGATGCTGCTTGATGGCGAGGACCTCGCGGGCACGGCCGTGTCGGTCGACGCGGTTTTGTCTACAAGCGAGGCACGCTTCTGCGAGTCGGTCGAGTCGGGCCACTCCAAGCAGGACGACGCGGCACAGATCGCCGCGATCCTGGGCATCACGGCCGAGCCTTACCGCATCGACAGTCAGTGCAAGTACGCGGCGGTGAGCCGGGGCGATGCGAGTATCTACCTTCGCTTGCCGACGAGCGCGGAGTACCGTGAGAAGATCTGGGACCACGCGGCCGGGGCGATTGTGGTCGAGGAGGCCGGCGGCGTGGTGACCGACGCGACAGGCGAGCCGCTGGATTTTTCACTGGGCCGAACGCTGGCGAACAACCGCGGCATCATCGCGACTAATGGCCACTTTCATGAAGAAGTCGTTTCGGCGGTGCAGAGCGTGATCGGTTGATGGGAATACATTTGAGAGATGCGAGCGGCGCGGCGTAGCCGCGTCGCTTCAATTACGTGGATAACACGGCACGCGGCTACGCGGCTACGCGGCGCCGTACACGTCACACACCTTTGATGTCCACGATGTCCGCGCGCAGCGTGTCGAGATCGACCACCGCACAGGTGCAGCGGTCGTTGACCCAGCCGCAGCACTCGCCGGGGTTGAGGATGAGCTGTTTGCCGGTGGAGGTTCCGGGCGCGTCGCGCAGTTCGTTGACGGTGCTGTGCGTGTGGCCGGTGATGACGAGGTCGGCACCGGTGATATCGCCGGGCTTGAGCCAGTCGATGAAGTGGTGCATGACGACGATGCGCTGCTTGCCCGCGGCGGTGGGCAGGGCGATACGCATCGGTCCGTCCTGGATCTGTGGTAGCGTTTTCTTGAGCCCCGCACGTTCGCCGTCGTTGTTGCCGTAGACGCAGAACACCGGCGTGTCGCCGACCAGTTCCTTGTCGGTCAGCAGCTTGGCGGCGAAGGGCGCGACCAGGTCGCCGGCGTGGAGGATGGCGCCGACCTTGAGGCGCTTGAACATCGCCAGGGCTTGTCGCAGGGTAGGCAGGCGGTCGTGTGAATCGGCGATGACCCCGATCTTCATGGCGATAATCTTAGTTTTTTTCGGAACGAGGGTCGAACCCGGCCCGTCGATCGTGGTTGATGTTTAATGGCGCTTCTCTGCGGGGCGGGGTGAGCCTATACTTACGGCGCCTGCCGTGAATCGCGTTCTGGGAGTTTCATCATGCCCGCCCCACTGACCCGCCGACTTTCGCTGGCCCTGCCGATCCTGTTCTATGTGCTTGGGCTGGTGGCCCTGCGTCTGCACCTGCCCACGGGCGACCGGGCGATGCTGGTTGTCGCGCTGCTGGCGGGTTTAGTTGGTGTGGGGATCGGCGTTGCACTGGTCATGCACCAACGCGTCGAGCTGGGTCGGCTATCCTCCCACGGATGAGTGACCGTCTGACCCAACTGCTCAAGCTCCACGCCGCGGACCCCGCCGATGCGGACCTGCCCTACATGATCGCGCTCGAGCTCGGCAAGGCCGGCGAAGCAGATCAGGCGATCACCTGGCTGGACAAGACGCTGGCGATCAACGCCCACTACCACTACGCCTACTTCCAGAAGGCCAAGATGCTCGATCAAGAGGGCGAGACGGACGACGCGGTCGCCGTGCTGGACCTGGGCATCGAGAAGGCTTCGTCGGTCGGCGATGGCAAGGCGCTTGGCGAGCTGCAGGAACTGCGCCGGGTCATGGCGGGTTGAAGTACGAATAGTGAGTTTAAACCGACGTTCGTGTCGTAGCCCCGGGGCAACGTCCCGGGGGTCCGCTGAATCCAGATGATCCCCCGAGGCGCTGCTCGGGGGCTGACGCAAGTCGTAAAAAAGACGCCATGCCCCATCCGGAACATGGCATCACTTGAAGGAGCAATAGGTTTTTGAACTTCCCAGGCCTCTGCTTGTCTAGCTTCAGCGCACGGTGAATCCGGCATCGCTCGCGGATTTTCTACCGGGATACAGACGCTTAAGGATCCGTTTTGTTCAAAAGTTTTTCAGGGCCTGAACGACGCCAGCACCGCGTCCCACTTGCCCTGGGCCTTGAGCAGGTGTTCGCAGGCCTCGCGTGCGGCGCCGTTGCCGCCCTTGGCCTGGGTGACGTGGTTTGCGGCGGCCTTGGCCTCGGCGGAGGCATCGCCCACGGCCATGGCGTAGCCGCAGACCGCGAAGGCGGGCAGGTCCGGCAGGTCGTCCCCGAGCATGGCCGTCTGCTCCAGCGTCACGCCGATTTTCTCGGCGAGTTTCTTGATGTCCGTCGCCTTGTTTTTGCTGCCCTGGATGACGTGGTCGATGCCCAGTTCCTTGGCGCGGTGATCGACGACCCGGCTGGTCTTGCCGGTGAGGATGGCGACGGCGATGCCGTTCTTCATGGCGAGCTTGATGCCCAGCCCGTCGCGGACGTGGAAGCGCTTGGAGGGCTTGCCGTCGTCATCGACGTAGAGCCCGCCGTCGGTGAGGACGCCGTCGATGTCGAGGACGAGCAGGCGGATGGTGTTGGGGTTGGGCATGGTTGAAGATCGATTTTTGCGTTAACCGCCGGGCTTGTCCCGGCGATCGATGTATGGCAAGCGCCGGGACTGGCCCGGCGGCTAACGTCATCCTTCGATGACTTTCAGCGCCGCGAGGTCCTGCACGTCGATCAGGCCCAGGGGTTTGCCGGCGGTGTCGACGATCGGGATTTCGTCGAAGCGTTTTTCACGGACGACGTGGACGGCGTCGCGCACCAGCGCCTCACGGGTCAGGGTCGTGGGGTTTTTCGTCATGACCGCGTCGATCTTGCCGGTCCAGACGGCGGGGCCCTGTTTGATAAGCGCACTGCGCAGGTCGCCGTCGGTCACGATGCCTGCGAGTTTGCCCGTGCTGTCGACGACGAGCAGGGCGCCGGCCCGTCTCAGGCCGCTGTTGCTCGCGGAGTGCTCGGCCTGTCGGTAGGCGTCCTGCATCGGCGTGCCCAGCGCGATCATGGGCATGTTCGCGTCGTCGCCGACGCACTTGAATCGCATGGCGCTGGTGACGGGCATGAGTTGTCGGCCCAGCCCGCCGGAGGGGTGGAACTTATGGAAGTCGTCGGCGGAGAAGTTGCGCCGCTGCATGACGCTGAGCGCGAGCGCGTCGCCCAGCGCGAGCATGGCGGTGGTGCTGGCGGTGGGCGCGAGGTTGTGCGGGCAGGCCTCGGTGATGTCGCCGATGGCAAGGGTGATGTCGGCCAGACGACCCAGTTCACTGCCCGGCCGACCGACGATCGCGAGGGTGGGGATGCCGTCCTGCTTCAGGAGCATGGCGAGGGTGAGCACTTCCTCCGTGCCCCCGCCGTTGGAAAGCAGCAGCACGGCGTCGCCCTGACGGACCTTGCCCAGGTCGCCGTGCATGGCCTCGACCGGGTGCAGGACGTGGCTGGGGGTGCCGGTGGAGGCAAACGTGGCCGAGAGCTTGGCGCCGATGAGCCCGCTCTTGCCCAGGCCCGAGACGACCAGCGCGCCCTTGAGCGAGGCGATCAGCTCCACCGCCCGCAGGAAGCTCTCATCCAGGCGGATATGCCCGATGGCCGAGGCCTCGGCGTCGAGCACGCTCTGGGCGAATTGCAGGTCGTCGGTATTCGGGGTTCGGGGTTCGGGCATAGCCGGTTTATTAGCCGCTATCATAGCGGTAACACGATTCCACCGAGCGCAAGATGCAACAGCAGGGCACGGCCATCGAGCCAGACAACACGAACCCCGAACTCCAGAGCCCGATCGCCGGCACGACGGACTACCGTGTCCGTCTGGACGCCTACGCCGGGCCGCTGGACCTGCTGCTCTACCTGGTCAAGCGGCACGAGATCGACCTGCACGACATCCCGATGGCCCGGCTGACCGAGCAGTACCTGCGTCACCTCGAGGTGATCCGCACGATCGACGTGGAGTCGGCCGGGGAGTTCCTGGTGATGGCGGCGACGCTGGTGGAGATCAAGTCGCGGATGATCATCCCCCAGTCGATGCGTGAGCCCGGCGAGGCGGATGAGGACCCCACGCAGGAGATCGAGCAGACGGAAGACCCGCGCTACGAGCTGGTGCAGCAGCTGCTGGCGTACAAGGCGTACAAGGACGCGGCTTATGCGCTCGAGGACCGGGCGATGGAGTGGGAGCACCGCATGCCCGTGCGTGTGAAGGCCGGCACGCGCCCGGTCGAAGAAGAGAAGCCGCAGGAAGTCACGCTCGACCTGGAAGACGTCAACGTCTTTGACCTCTGCGAGGCGTTTGGCCGGATCCTCGAGTCGGTCGGTCACCTGGGCGACCACGCGGTCCGCTACGACGACACGCCGATCTCGATGCACGCCGAGGACATCCACGACCGCCTGCGCAGTGAAGCGCCGTCGGCGGGCCTGACGCTGCGAGAGATTTTCGCGGGGCGCAAGTCGCGCTCGGAGATGATCGGCCTGTTCCTGGCGACGCTGGAGCTGGTGCGTCAACGGCTGGTGCGCGTCGTGCAGGACGAGAAGCCCGCCGACGGCTTGCCGGGCGCGAATGTCCGTCTGATCCTCGTGCCCGAGAGCGAACGCGCGGCGATGTCGGACGAGGCGTCGGCTCAGGTCAAGAGCAAGGACGGCCCGACGTACGACTGGCCGGATGAAGAAAGCCGGCTGCGATTCGAGCGGCGCGAAAGGCTGCGTGCGACGCTGCAGGCCAAGGCCCAGGCCGAGGCGCGCGGTGAGAAGTTTGATGTCAAGGCGTACAAGGCGAAGCTGGCCGCGGAGCGTGGCGGCGAGATCGGCGAGCTGGATGAGGAAGAGCTCGCGATCGAGGCCGACGACGCGGAATACCTGAATAAACCCGAAGAAGACTGAGTTTTATCTAATGACGGCAACCGAATCACGCATGGCTTCAACCCTCTCCGACAACCCGCTGATGCTGACCGAGGGCCTGCCCGCGTTCGATCGGATCACGCCCGAGCATGTCGTGCCGGGGATCGAGGCACGCCTTAGTCAGATCGAGGCGGGGTTTGAAAAGATCGAGTCTGAGGCGAAGCCGAGTTGGGAGGGCCTGCTCAAGCCGCTCGAGGACCTGTACCGCGCGTACGAATACAGCTGGGGCCCGGTGTCGCACCTGATGTCGGTGAAGAACTCGGACGAGCTGCGTCAGGCGTACATGGCGGTGCAGCCCAAGGTCGTGCAGCTTGGCCTGAAGATGAGCCAGAGCCGGCCGATCTACGACGCGCTCGTTGCGCTGCAAGAGAGCAGGGACTGGTCGAAGCTGGAGCTGGCGCAGCAGCGCATCGTCGAGGCGAACATCCGCGGGATGAAGCTGTCTGGCATCGCGCTTCAGGGCGAGGCGAGGGAGCGATACATCGAGATCGCCGAGCGTCTGTCGGCGTTGTCGACCGAGTTTTCTAATCACGTGCTCGACGCGACCAAGGCCTTTGAGCTGATCGTGACCGACCCGGCCGACGCCGAGGGCTGGACGCGGACGCTGCGTGTGATGTCGTCTCAGTCGTACAACAATTCGAAAAAGCCTGAGGTGCAGGCGACGCCCGAGGCCGGCCCGTGGCGGATCACGCTGGACGGCCCGTGCTACGGCGCGTTCATGCAGCACAGCCGAAACCGCGCGCATCGCGAACAGGTGTACCGCGCGTTCATCACTCGGGCCTCGTCGGGCAACCTGGACAACAGCCCGCTGATCGTGGAGATCCTCAAGCTGCGCAAGGAAAAAGCGTCGCTGCTGGGCTTCAAGAACTTTGCCGAGGTCTCGCTGGCCTCGAAGATGGCGGGGACGGTCCAGGCGGTGCAGAAGATGTTTGACGAGCTGACCGCGGCGTCGCGGCCGGGGATGCTTCGCGACCTCGAAGAGCTGCGTGCCTTTGCGCGTGAGAAGGGCGAGAACGCGGAGCTGATGCACTGGGACTTCGCCTTCTGGGCCGAGCGGATGCGTGAGCAGAAGTTTGATTACACCGATGAACAGCTCCGGCCGTACTTCCCGCTGCCGCGCGTGCTCGAGGGGCTTTTCGGCGTGTGCACGCGGCTGTTCGGCGTGACGTTCGAGCGCGATGACGCGGCCGCGCCGCGCTGGAACGATGACGTGCAGTACTACCACGTCATCGATACCGACGGATCGCGCATCGCGGCCTTCTACTTCGACCCCTACTCGCGCCCGGAGAACAAGAGCGGCGGGGCCTGGGTCAATGACTGCAACACTCGGCGGGTAATCGATGGCAAGCTGGTGCTGCCGGTGTATCACGTCATCTGTAACGGCACGCCGCCGGCCGGGGGCCTGCCCTCGCTGATGAGCTTTAACGAACTGATCACGCTGTTCCATGAGTTCGGCCACGCGCTGCAGGGCATGCTCACCGAGGTGGACTACTCCGAAGCCGCCGGTCTTGGGACCATCGAGTGGGACGCGGTAGAAATCTGCAGCCAGTTCATGGAGAACTGGTGCTATGACAAGCCCACGCTCCAGGGTATGACCCGGCATGTCGAGACCGGTCGGCCGCTGCCCGACGATTTATTCGAGAAACTTGTGCAGGCGCGGACCTATCGCTCGGGCTCGATGTACATGCGGCAACTGCTGCAGGGCGTGGTCGATATGACCCTGCACACGACCTATGACCCCGATGGCTCACAGACCTTCGGGCAGGTCTACGATCGCGTGTCGCGGGACTACGCAGCAATCCCCCCGCTGGCCGAGGACCGCTGGCTCTGTTCGTTCGGGCACATCTTTGCCGGGGGGTATGCGGCGGGGTACTACGGCTATAAGTGGTCGGAGTTGCTGAGCGCCGACTGCTTCGCGGCGTTTGAGGAGGCGGGGCTGGATAACGAGTCGGCGGTTGCCGAAACGGGCAAACGTTTTCGTGAAACATTCCTCGCTCTGGGTGGCGGAAAGCATCCGATGGAGGTATTTAAGGCCTTCCGTGGCCGAGAGCCGCGGTCCGAGGCTCTTCTTCGCCACAACGGGCTAGCTTGAATCTCGCGCAAAACGTTTAAAAGACTTATCAATCTCATTTGTTTTGCCGATAAGAGCTTGGGGTCGGTCACCGTTTTCATCCAAGGAATGAAAAAGTGTCCGAGATTCACCTGATCTATACCAGTCGTGCGGTTGCGTCTCTTACTGCGGCGGAACTTGATTCCCTTGCTCAACTCGCTCAGCAGCGAAACGAAGAGCTCGGCATCACCGGCGTGCTTCTCTACGGCGGCGGCAGGTTCCTCCAGCTCCTGGAGGGCCAAACCAACGCGGTCGAGTCGCTCTACTTCGACAAGATCGTGCACGACAAGCGCCACACCGAATGCACGGTTCTATACCAGGCGCCCTGCGAGTCGCGTCTGCTGCCGGACTGGCACATGGGCCGGCTGTACATGCAGGAAGCCGTCGGTTCGGCGCAGTGGGCGTGGGATGCGCTCTGTGCCGAGATCGGCCGGCAGAGTCCCGCCGCGGTCTTTGCCCGCAACCCGGCGACCTACTGCATCAACCAGTTCATCAAGCACTTTGGCGAGAACCTGGACCGTATCGCCAAGGTTAGCGCCTGACCGCTTTGGGACTGGGTGATAGGTGATGACACCGATTCGAACTCCGATAAAGGGCCTGCGATGCGGACTTGCACTCTGGTCTACTCCAGCAAAGCGAAAATTCAATTTACGGATGATTCGATCCGGAGCTTAACCGAGAAGTCCTCATGCAATAACGCATTGTCGGGGATCACCGGCCTCTTGCTCTACGGCTCGGGCAACTTCCTGCAGGTCCTCGAAGGCAACAACTCCAGCATCCACATCCTCTTCGAGCGTATCCGTCGTGACCCGAGGCATGATGACTGCGAGCTGCTGTTTGAACACACGCGCGATCGTCGGCTGTTCCCGAAATGGAACATGGGGCTCTTGAACCTCGACGGGCCGGGCTACACCGATGGCGGCACCTGGGATCACATCAGGTCAACGCTGTCCGGCGCAGGCGCGGTCAATGGGGAGCAAACGGACCCGGTCATCGGCTGGATCCGGCAGTTCATGGCGCACAACGGTGGCGGAGGCGGCTTGGCTATCAGCGCGGCATGAGTCGCGCCAGCCGGCCTGAACCGGGCCGCTCAACGCCGCCGCATCCCCATGTATTTCTCGCACGTCAGCTTTTCCCCAAAGCGGGCGAATATGATTCCCGGGCGCGGTTCATGAGCCGTCTTTGGGGCAGCGGGCCTATCATTGAACTGGAAACGCGGATTCTGCCGGGCGAATTTGGCTCGGGGGGCGGGCTCGGCTACACTCGCTGAAATTTTGGACCCGGCCACCCCGCGCGATGCCTGCGCCCCGCGATCATCAACCCCTACCCGCCCTCCACGATGCCCAAACGCACCGACCTCAAGACCATCCTCATCATTGGCGCAGGCCCGATCGTCATCGGTCAGGGCTGCGAGTTCGACTACTCCGGCACACAGGCCTGCAAAGCCCTCAAGGAAGAGGGATACAACGTCGTCCTGATCAACTCCAATCCGGCGACGATCATGACCGACCCGCAGTTCAGCGACCGCACCTACATCGAGCCCATCACGCCCGAGGCCGTCGAAAAAATCATCGCCAAGGAATACAAGGGCCCGTACCACATCGACGCGCTGTTGCCGACCCTCGGCGGACAGACCGCGCTCAACTGTGCCTGCAAGGTCGAGGAGCTGGGCATCCTCGAGAAGTACGGCGTGGAGATGATCGGCGCGACGCGTGAGGCGATCTACAAGGCCGAGGACCGAGAGCTGTTCAAGCAGTGCATGAACTCGATCGGCCTCAAGAGCCCCGAGTCGGTCACCGTCAACAACATGGACCAGGCCCGCGCCGCGGTCGAGAAGCTCGGCCTGCCCGCGATCATCCGCCCGGCGTTCACCCTCGGCGGCACCGGCGGGGGCGTGGCCTACAACATGGAAGAGTTCGAGGACATCGCCAAGCGTGGCCTGGACGCGTCCATGACCACGCAGGTCCTCATCGACCGCTCGCTGCTGGGCTGGAAAGAGTACGAGATGGAGGTGATGCGCGACAAGAACGACAACGCCGTCATCATCTGCGCTATCGAAAACTTCGACCCCATGGGCGTTCACACCGGCGACTCGATCACCGTCGCCCCCGCGCAGACGCTGACCGACAAGGAATACCAGCAGATGCGCGACGCGTCGCTGGCGATCCTCCGCGCCATCGGCGTGGAGACCGGCGGGTCCAACTGCCAGTTCGCCATCAACCCCGACAACGGCGATATGGTCGTCGTCGAGATGAACCCGCGCGTGTCGCGCTCCTCGGCGCTGGCGTCCAAGGCCACGGGCTTCCCGATCGCCAAGATCGCCGCGAAGCTGGCTGTGGGATACACGCTCGACGAGCTGCCCAACGACATCACGGGCAAGACGGTCGCGTGCTTCGAGCCCTCGATCGACTACGTCGTGACCAAGATCCCGCGCTGGACTTTCGAGAAGTTCCCCGAGGCCGATGAAACCCTGACCACGCAGATGAAGTCGGTGGGTGAGGCGATGTCGATCGGACGCACGTTCAAGGAGTCGCTGCAGAAGGGCATCCGGTCGATGGAGGTCAAGCGCTTCGGCCTGGGCCTGGACCAGAACGACAAGTACCTCCAGAACATCCGAAACGTCGAGCTGGCCGACGGCTCGAAGGTGCAGTGGCCCATCGACAGCGACCGGCTCAAGCGCAAGCTTCGCGTGCCCAGCCAGGGCCGGCTGTACTACATCCGCTACGCGTTCAAGATGGGCTGGACGATCGACGAGGTCTACGAGTTCACGAAGGTCGACAAGTGGTTCCTTGATCAGCTCAAGCAGCTGGTGGATTTTGAGAGCAGGCTCGCCGCGGCCGGCACGCTGGCGGAATGCCCGCGCGACCTGCTGTTCCAGGCCAAGCAGCTTGGCTACAGCGACCCGCAGCTGGCGAACCTGTTCTTCGGCGCGATCACGACGACCAACATCATGGCCGTGCGCAAGCACCGCCAGAAGCTGGGCATCGAGCCGGTGTACAAGCTGGTGGACACCTGCGCCGCCGAGTTCGAGGCCGCGACGCCTTACTACTACTCGACCTACGAGACGCCCTTCACGATGAACGGCGAGTCGATCATCGACGACGAAATCCGCGTCACGAACAAGAAGAAAATCATCATCCTCGGCGGCGGGCCCAACCGCATCGGCCAGGGGATCGAGTTCGACTACTGCTGCGTGCAGGCCGCGTTTGCCGCGAAGGAGATGGGCTTCGAGGCGGTGATGGTCAATTCCAACCCCGAGACCGTCTCGACCGACTACGACACCTCCGACCTGCTCTTCTTCGAGCCGCTGACGCTCGAGGACGTGCTCAACCTCTGCGAGCGGCTTAACGGCAAGCCCTTCGAGCCGGGCCGTGTCGGCCCGGACTCGGGACTGGTCCACGGCGTGATCGTGCAGTTCGGCGGGCAGACGCCTCTGAACCTCGCCAACGGCCTGCGCGCCGCGGGCGTGCCGATCATCGGCACAAGCGTCGACTCGATCGAGCTCACCGAGGACCGCGACAAGTTCAAGGCCCTGTGCGACAAGCTCCACGTGCGCCAGCCGGCCAACGGCATCGCCTACCACGTCGACCAGGCCATCGAGATCGCCAACCGCATCGGCTACCCCGTGCTGGTGCGTCCCTCGTTCGTCCTCGGCGGCCGCGCGATGGAAACCGTCTTCGACGACGACCAGCTGCGCCACTACATGGCCATCGCCATCGGCGCATCGGACCTCGAGGGCCAGCCGATCCTCATCGACAAGTTCCTGGCCGAGGCGACCGAGTGCGACATCGACGTGATCGCGGACTTCGGCCCGACGACGCCGGGCGGCGAGGAAGCCGATGATCAGCGTGCGCTGGTCTGCGGCGTGCTCGAGCACATCGAAGAAGCGGGCATCCACTCGGGCGACTCGGCGTGCTCGATCCCGCCGTACTCGCTGCCGGCCGAGGTGGTCGAAGAGCTCAAGCACAAGTCGCGTGAGCTGGCCAAGGCGCTGGGCGTGCGCGGGCTGATGAACGTGCAGTGGGCGATCCGCCAGAAGCACCGCGGCCAGGGCGCCCCGGCCGACCACGAGATCTATGTGATCGAAGTGAACCCGCGTGCCTCGCGCACCGTGCCGTTCGTCGGCAAGGCGACGGGCGTGCAGTGGGCCAAGCTGGCGGCGAAGGTGATGGCCGGCAAGCAGCTGGTCGATTTAGGGATGACCGAGGAGGTCGTGCCGGGTCACACGTCGGTGAAGGAGTCGGTGTTCCCGTTCAGCAAGTTCCCGGGCGTGGACGTGGTGCTCGGGCCGGAGATGCGTTCGACCGGCGAGGTGATGGGCGCGGACGCGGACTTCGGCGTCGCGTTCGCCAAGGCGCAGATGGGCGCGAACCAGTCGCTGCCGACCTCGGGCAAGATCTTTATCTCCTTCCGCAAGAGCGACAAGGACCACGCGGTGGGTATCGCCAGCGAGCTCTCGAAGCTCGGCTACGAACTGCTGGCGACCAGCGGCACGCACCGCCACCTCGCGGAGCACGGCATCGCATCGACGCGTGTGAACAAGATCAGCGAGGGCCGGCCCAACGCGGTTGACCTGATCAAGAACGGCGAGATCGCGCTGATTATCAACACCCCGACGCGCAAGGGCGCGGGCACCGACGAAGGCAAGCTGCGTGCAACGGCGGTGCGCTTCGGCGTGCCGATGATCACGACCGCGACCGGCGGCGTGGCCGCAGCCCACGCGATGCGCGCGATGAAGCAGGGCGGCTGGGACGTCCACGCCCTCCAGGACTACGCCGCAGCAAAGATCGAAGCGGCCGCGACGTAAGGTCACAAGCACAGGTGTAGCGGCTTAAGCCGGTACGCCGAGCATTCCTTAAGAAAGTCGCCGTTTTTCAATCGGTATCAACCCGCGACCCTCGTGCAATGCATCGCCGGCTGGTACGTTATGCGGTGGTTACGGTGTGCATATTGAAAGGACATCGGATGCGTGGGAAGCTGATTGTTTGCGCCGCGATGTGCATGGGGGCTCACTCCGCCTTTGCCCACCCCGGGCATGACGCGGGTGAGTCCGGCGACGTGGTCTTCATCGCCGCCCAGCGGGAGCTGGCCAAGAACCGTGTCCAGATCGAGGTCCGCGGCGAGTACCGCTACATCACCTCCAACGGCATCCCCGACCACGAGCCCGGCGCCTTCCCCAACCGAGGCAACCCCAACTCCATCTCCGAGCAGAGCTACCGCTACCGCGTGCCCGCCAATCCCTCGGCTGCGGAAAAACTCACCAGCACCTACGGCCAGCCCTTCGGCGTCGCGATCAACGGCGTGCCCTTCGACCCCGGCACCGCGGAAGTCTGGTCCAAGAACGGCCGGACCCACGGCAACCCGCAGAACACCAAGGGCGTCTGGAACTACGACGCGCTCTCGGGCAAGATCGATCTCGGCGTCGACGACAACAACGCGCACGTCCAGCCCAACGGGGCCTACCACTACCACGGCATCCCCAACGGGCTGGTCGACCTCATCAAGAAAGAAAGCAAGCCCGCGATGATCCTCACCGGCTACGCGGCCGACGGGTTCCCGATCTACGCGGAACTCGCCTACACCGACGCCGACGACGCATCCAGCGAGGTGCGCAAGATGAAGCCGAGCTACCGAGTCAAGGAGGGCAACCGCCCCGGCGGAGACAACGCGCCTTCAGGCAAATACGACGGCACCTACATCCAGGACTTCGAGTACGTCGAGGGGCTCGGTGACCTGGATGAATGCAACGGTCGAACGGGTGTGACGCCTGAGTACCCGGACGGCACGTACTACTACGTGCTGACAGAGGACTACCCGATGATCCCCCGCGCGTTCAGAGGCACACCGGATGAAAGCTTTGCGCGAAGGCGGGGTGGTCAGGCAGGCGGACCCGGTGGACCGGGCGGCGAAAACCGCGGCGGCCCGCCCGGAGGAGAAGAGGATGATAGACGCCCGCCGCGCCCCGGAGATCGCCCGCCGCCACGCGATGGAGACCGGCCACCACCGCCGCGGTGATAAATGTTAGACCACTCGTAGCCCACGCCGTCACGGCGTGGGCTTTTTTCAAGTCAACGTTTTTTCACTGAATTTCTATCGCTTTTGAGAATCTTTCTTTGATACGCTAACACCATGAGCGATCAACATATCAATGAATTGGCGTTGGCTCTTGGCGAATTGGCCGCAAGCGCGATGCATCCATCGCGTGATGATGCAGGCGTTCCGCGGGTCTGTCCGGTCTGTGGAAAAACCATGGAACTGCTCAAGCAGTTTGATCTCACAATAGATGTATGTGCAGACCACGGCGTCTGGTTGGACCAAGGCGAGCTCGCCGTACTACTGGAGCGCACCTACTGGTACCGACGAGAGGAAGAACAGCATAGCAATCGTCGTGATCTATCCAATGAGATAGACCGAACACGCGAGCGATTCAAAACGAGTCTCAACCGGGTTGCCGGTCTCATTGGGATCTGAAGTTTCCGATTCTTTCAATCAGTAGATATACCGACGCGGAATCCCTACCGACAGGCGGCAGAGCATTTCGTACACGTTGGTCTTCGCCAGCTCCGCGAGGTTGGGCAGCGCGTTGGGGGCGCTGCGGTCGGGGCTGTAGATCTCGGCCCAGGCGTCGAGCAGGAAGCTGTTGTCACCGGCGACGTTGTCGCACAGGTCGGTCAGGTCCACGATGATCTGGTCCATGCTGACCGAGCCGAGCACCTTGCAGTTGGTCACCGGCTTGCTGCGGTCCTTGGGGTGGACACGGACCTCGGCCTTGTTGCCCAGCGCGACGGGGTAGCCGTCGCCGTGGCCCACGGGCACCATGCCCAGTACGCTGTCGCGTTTGAGTTTGTGGGTGCTGCCGTAGCTCACGGGCGTGCGCTTGGGGTAGTGCTGGACGTGGATGACGCGTGAGCACCAGCGCAGGACGGGGCTGAGTTCGGGCAGGCGCTGGAGCCAGGGGCCGGCGCCGGGTTGCTCGGGCACACCGCCGTAGCCGTAGAGCCCGACGCCGAAGCGCACCATGTCCAGGTGCGTGGCGCCCGAGCGCAGCAGCGACTTGGTGTTGGCCGCGTGACGGATGGCGTCGGTGGGCAGGGCGCCGCCGGCCTGCGTGATGCAGTCGTTGAAGAGTTCGAGCTGCTGGAAGGTGAACTCGGGGTCGGTCTCGCTGGAGGCGAAGTGCGTGAACACCCCGGCGATGCGGACGTAGCGGTGGCTGGCGGTGGAGCGCAGCACGTCGAGCGCCTGCTGCGGGCTCAGTCCCGAGCGCGACATGCCCGTGTCGATGTAGAGGTGGCAGGGGAGCTTGATGCCCAGCTGCTGGCCGATGGTGTTCAGTTCGGCGAGCTGGCGGGTGTCGTGGATCGAGAGGTGCAGCTTCTCGGCGACGGCGTGGCGGTAGAGCCCGTCGGTGCGGTTGAGCTCGCGCATCGGCATGAGCACGAGGATGGGCGCGGTGACGGCGTTGGCGATCAGGTGCTCGGCCTCGTCGGGCGAGTAGACCGCGAGCATGTCGATGCCGTTGCGTACAAGGCGGTGGGCGACCTGCACCGAGCCCAGGCCGTAGGCGTCTTTCTTGATCACGGCGCAGAGCATGGTCCGCGCCTGTTCGGAGGGGGCCAGTGGTCGGCCGTGGACATCGTGTGCGGCGGCGTGGTCGACGGCCTCGCGGATGGCCAGTAGGTTCTGGTCGACCTTGCGCAGGTCGATCTCCAGCCAACTGAGCTCACCGAGTCCCGGGGCCTCGAGTCGGACGGGTTTGGAGATCGACAGGGGGCTAGACATTTGTATCAACAGCGTACCCCTTCTATAGTCTGTGTGTCGAAGGTCGCTTCAGGGAACACGAGGCGGCCAGGGACTCGGCAACCGTTGCCGCGCACCCGGATAGGTCATCGGCAAGGGCCGATGGTCAATGCCAGTATTCCCCAACCACCCGCCGATAGCTCATTATCCGGCGGCCGAAAGCGATCAACTCATGTCAGACACCCTGCGAACGGATATCACTTTTGACGATCTTGGCCTGCGCGACGACGTGCTGGCGGGGATCCGGGCCTATGGCTTTGTGCACCCCACGGACATCCAGGCGGCGCTGATCCCCGTCGCCCTGGCCGGCAGGGACATTATTGGTCAGGCCAAGACCGGCACGGGCAAGACCGCCGCCTTCACCCTCCCGATCCTCCACAACGCCGACCCCTCGATCAAGGGACAGGCCCTGATCCTCGCCCCGACCCGCGAGCTGGCCAACCAGATCGCCAAGGAGATCCAGGAGCTGGCGGTGGGCACGAACATCGGCGTGACGTCGATCATCGGCGGCGAGTCGATGCGCGACCAGAAGGACTCGCTGGACAAGGGCGGGCACATCCTCGTCGGCACCCCCGGCCGCGTCATGGACCTCCACGGCCGACGCATGCTCGATTTTTCCAACATCCGCTACGTCGTCCTCGACGAGGTCGACCGCATGCTCGACATCGGCTTCCGCGACGACATCAAAAAAATCCTCTCCAAGATGCGCGGAAGCCACCAGACCATCTTCGTCTCCGCCACCATGGATAAGGAGATCGAGTCCCTGGCCCGCGCGTTCATGCACGAGGACGCGGAGAAGATCACCACCGTCGGCTCGGCGCTGACCGTGTCCATGGTCGATCAGCTCCACCTGCCCGTCGAGCCCTGGGACAAGAAGCAGCTCCTGCTGCACCTGCTTACGCACGAGGAGCCCGCCACCACCATCGTCTTCTGCAGGACCAAGATGACCGTCCGCAAGGTCGCGCTGTACCTCAAGGAAAAGGGCGTCAACGTGCGGGAAATCCACGGCGACCTGCACCAGTCCAAGCGCACCAAGGTCATGCAGCAGATGCGCGACAACAAGCTCGACGTGCTCATCGCCTCGGACCTTGCCGCGCGTGGGCTGGACGTCGAGCACATCACCCACGTCATCAACTACGACCTGCCCGAGGACCCGGAGGTCTACGTCCACCGCATCGGCCGAACCGCCCGCGCGGGCCGGCGCGGCACGGCCTGGTCGTTCGTCACCCCCGAGCAGGGCCAGATGCTCAGCGAGATCGAGAAGCTCACCGGCGTGCTCATCGAGCAGATGCTCTACCCCGACTTCACGCCCGGACGGGTGCCCAGCGATGTGCAGGTCGAGCGCGATACGAGAGCGCAGCAGAAGCTCAAGTCCACCACGGTAGCCGACCGCGTGGTCAAGCCCGACCACGAAGGGCTCGGGCTGAGCGAGGCCGAGCTCAAGGCGATGTTCCCCGACGGCAAGATCCCCAAGAACCTGCCCAAGCGCGGGATCGGTGCGAAGTTCAAGCGCCGCGGTCGCTGAGCGGTTATGCCGCGGCGCGATTCATATAGTACGCGTACTTAATATTGTGATATCGCGTCCAATAGTTCTCATTTCCTTAAAAAATAAGGAAAAACGCTTTTTGTCAGTAAGCGTTGGCAATATAATTGCGTCATTGAGGTAGATCGGGACTGGCCGGTTAGTGGAGCGGTCGGGACCGAGGGTGTCCGGGCTTGGGGCCCGGCATGCCGCGCGACGCACGGTTAGGATCAGGCGGCCATTCAGCCAACTTCCACTTCCGGAGTTTGCCATGTTCAACATCAAACCGCTTCAGATTGTGACGCTATCGGTTGCTGCGATCGGGCTTGCGTTGGCCGGCCCGACCGCCTGGGCAGGGCATGATGACTACCGATCCACCCGGGATGTCAACCGCTGCGACTACCCCAGCAACAACGGCTACTCCCGCAACCAGGGCTACAGCAGCGGCACCTCGTTCAGCTACCGCAGCAGCGATGTCCGTGTCGTGGTCAGCAGCGGGTCGACCTATCGCTCCGACTGTCGCCCGGCGAGCTACCCGGTCTACCGCGCTCCCTCCTGCCCGACCGACTACCCCAGGGACTACTCGGTCTACCGCAACCCCACCCAGGGCGACTGCCGGACCGTTTACCACGACATCCGTTCGGGCTACTGGCAGCGGGCCTATGTCCCGCCGGTCTATGACTACCGCTACGATTCGTGCGGCCGACTGGTGCGTGTCTGCGTCCGCGAGGGGTACTACGACCGCGTCTGGGTCAGCACCGGCCGGTATTGATCGGTCACCCAAGCGCCACACGTCTTAGCGCCCATGTACTGCCCCTTAGCGCCCATATGATTCCTCCTTAGCGCCCGCCCGCCAGGGCGGGGCTTTTTTGCGCGGGGCAGGCCCCGCCCTGTCGCACGGGAAACGCCCCGCCCTGGCGGGCGGGCGCTGAGGATTCACTATTGAGCGCTAAGCGGTCACTTTTGAACGCTATGGGGAACGAATGCGGGCGCTGCGGGATTGCCGCGACCGCGTTAGCCGGTATGATGTCCGCCCTATGCCAGCCAACATCCGCGAAATCAAGGGCCGTATCAAAGCCGTCGGCAATATCCAGCGCATCACCAAGACGATGCAGCTGATCGCCTCGGCCCGGTTCCAGAAACTGCAGAAGCGCGCCACCGAGGCCCAGGCCTACACCCGCAAGGTGGCCGAGGTCGTCGGCGAGGTCGCTTCGTCGCTCGGCGGCGAGGATGTAAACCTGCCGCTCGCTCAGCCCCCCGCGAAGTCCTCGGGCAAAGAACTGGTCCTGATCCTCTCGGCCAGCCGCGGCTTCTGCGGCGCGTACAACGCCAACGTGATGCGCCCGGCCATTAAGCACATCCGCGACCTGGGCACCGACAAGGTCCAGATCGAGGTCGTAGGCAAGAAGGGCGTCGCGCTGCTCAAGTTCTCGCGTCTGCCCCTGAACACGTTCCACTCGCACATCGGCGACACGCCGGCGTACGAGGACGTGCAGGCGCTGGCGCAGCAGTACATGGACGATTTCATTGCCGGCAAGTACGACGCGGTGCGCGTGGTGTACATGCGGTTTATCTCGATGAGCAAGCAGAAGCCCGAGGTGATGACGCTGCTGCCGCTCGAGCCCCCGAAGGCGGACAAGGCCGCGGGCGAGGCCAAGGCCAGCGCGAACTACGAGTTTTCTCCCAACCCGCAGGAACTGCTGGGCGAACTGCTGCCGATCACGGTCAAGTCGACGCTGTACCAGGCGTTCAACGAGGCGGCGGTGAGCGAGCAGCTCGCGCGCATGGTGGCGATGAAGGCGGCGACAGACGCGGCGGGCAAGGTCGGCAAGTCGCTCAAGCGCCGCTACAACCGCGCCCGCCAGGCGGCGATCACGACCGAGCTGAGCGAAATCATCGCCGGCGCCGCGGCGCTGGAGTAGTTTCTTTTTGCCTCACGCAAAGGCGCGAAGGCGCAGGGCCAATGCGAGCTGGCTTGTGCGGATTTGTCTATTGAGAGATGTCCCCGGCCACCGCGCCCCTGCGTGAGATATTCACACCCATGCCGCAGGAACCCCGCAAAAAGAAGACGATGTTCGGCAACCTCCGCCCGCAGGACGTCAAGGCCCTGGGGATCGGGCTTGAACTGTCGGCGGTCATCGGCGGGTTTGCCTACGGCGGGTACTGGCTGGACGAGCGGTGGGGGACCGGGCCCTTGATGCTGTTCGTGGGTTTGTTCATCGGCCTGGGCGGGGGCAGCTGGCACACGATCAAGGTGGTCAACGGCGGCAAAGTGCCTGACTTTGGCTTCAAGCGCAAGCAAAAAGGTGTTGATAAGCAGCCGAATGAGACATCGGAAGGTGGAGATAAGCCCAAGTCATGACGCGGGGAATCCAACAAGCAAAGCTTCGGGTTGCGCGGGCGGCGACGCTGTCGGCGGTGGCCGGCGCGTTGGTGACGGGCCTTGGTTATGCGCTGCTGCGGTTGATGGGAAACCCACAGGTGGCGAGCGATATTGCCATGGCCGGGGTTGTGCTTTTGCTGGCGGGTTTGCCGGGGCTAGTGCTGGCGGTGGTGCTGACAGGTGGTGTGCGCGGGGGCGCGGCGTTTGGGTTTGTCGGGGGTATCGCGGTGAGGCTCCCGGTCGGTGGCGTATTTGCGTTAAATGGCCTAAACTGGGGCTCTGCCCAGACGCAGTGGTTCCCGCAGATTGTGGCGGGGATGTACCTGGTGCTGCTGGTTATTGAAGTGTTGTTTTTAAGTCCGGCCGTGAAAGAAACCGCGGCCGCTGAAGCACGAGCCACGCGCGATCGAGAGACGCCGGGCGAAGAGGAGTCGGTTTGATGTCATTGCTGATCGCTGCCGGTGCTGTGCCGGACCCGCAATCTCACATTGAACGCCACGCGATCTTCCACAGCGAGTCGCTGTCGTGGCTTAACAATCACCTGCTCATGTCGGTGGTGGCTTGTTCCATCGGCCTGTTGGTGCTGATGTTCGTTGCCAGGTCGATGCAGCCTCGCAAGAGCGAGGGCGCCAAGGGCTACGTCACACGCAGCCGGCTGGGCGGATTCTTCGAACTCATCCTCGTCTACCTGCGCGACGAAACCGTCAAGCCCCTGCTGCACCAGAAGACCGACAAGTACATCGGCTTCCTCTGGTCGATCTTCTTCTTCGTGCTGTTCGGCAACCTGCTGGGCATGATCCCGATCGGCGCGGTCTCGGGCCTGTTCGGCGGCAGCTCGCACATCGGCGGCACCTTCACCGGCAACATCAACTTCACCCTCGCGCTCGCGGTCATCGCCTGTCTGGTCTGGCTTGTTGCTGGGCTTAAAGAAGGCGGCATGGGCTACATCAAGCACTACTGGGTCATCCCGCTCAAGGGTCAGCCCCTGTGGCTGCTCCCTCTGCTGGTGTTGATCGGCATCGGCATCGCCGGGCTCGAGCTCCTGGGCAACGTCGTCATCAAGCCCTTCGCGCTTTGCGTGCGTCTGCTTGCGAACATGATGGCAGGCCACCTGGTGCTCGGATCGATCCTGCTGATGTCCGTGCTGGCCTTCGATGCCGGCAGTTACGTCGGTGCGGGGATCTCGTTCCTGGGCGCGCTTGCGATCTCGTTCCTCGAACTGTTTGTCGCCTTCCTGCAGGCTTATATCTTCATGTTCCTCACCGCGATCTTTATCTCGCTGGGCCTGCCGCATGAGCACGACCACGAGCACGAGGGCCACGACGCCCACGGCCACGACCTGGTCGACGGGCCGCACGGCATGAACCCTCCGCCTGGCATGGAACTGCCTGTATCGAGCTAAAAATGATAGAGGGGCCGTGTCGACACGACACGGCTCGCAACCGAAATCGGGCCCGCCGGTGTACCGCCCCCAAAGACCGGCAACGGATACCTTCTCAACCCCCTTTATCCCGCTTCAAAAGGAGCAACCCATGTTCAGCACTCTTCTCTCTTCGATCGACGCAGCCGGCTGGGGCGCTGCAGGCGCCGCCGTCGGCGTCGGCCTGGCCGTGCTCGGTGCCGGCATCGGCATCGGCAACATCGGCGGCAACGCCACCCAGGCGACCGCCCGCCAGCCCGAGGCCTCCGGCCAGGTCTTCATCCAGATGCTGATCGCCGCCGCGCTCATCGAAGGCGTCGCGTTCTTCGGCATCATCACCGCCAGCGGTACCGCCACCAAGGCCATGGACAAGGCTGCTGAAATCGGCCATGCCGATGCCGCAGCGCCCGCCGAGTAATCAAACTCATCTCACCCGGTCCCGTGGACACACGGCCCCGGGCATTGGCTACGAAACTTTGTATAGTTGCCGACCCCAACCCCGACCCCGAACCTCAACGCGATGAAAAACCTTAAGACAATCGCCTGGACGCTGGGCCTGGCCCTTCTGACCCCGATGACCGCACTGGCCGAAGGCTCGGTCAACGGCGACCCCATGTCGCTGTCGCAGATGGAAATGATCTGGGCGACCGTGCTGTTCATCCTCTTTGCGGGGATCCTCGGCTTTGTCGTGTGGCCCAAGATCCTCGGCGCACTGCAGGCCCGCGAGCAGAAACTCGAAGGCGACCTGGTCGGGGCCGAGCAGGCGCGCAAGGACGCCGAGGCGGCGCTGACTGAGTACAAGGCGAAGATCGCCGAGGCGCAGAAGGAAGCCCAGCGCGTGGTCGAAGAAGCGCGCAAGGCCGCCGAGCAGGCCGCGGCCAAGACGCTGGCCGACGCCCAGGCGAAGATCGCCAGCGAGAACCAGCGTGCGCTGGCGGAGATCGAGGCGGCGAAGAAGCAGGCGCTCAGCGATGTGTACGCCCAGACGGCCGAGCTGTCGACGGCGATCGCGGGGCGGATCCTCAAGCGTGAGATCAGCGCGGCGGACCAGATGAAGCTGGTGAGCGACTCGCTGGCGGAACTGACCAAAGCCGGCGTGTAAGCCGGTGATGTGCGGGTGCGGCTGAACCCGCATCCAGACAGGGATAGGCCGACGACATGGCCGACGAAAAGCAAAAAGGCTTTTGGGGTCGGTTAAAGGACAGCCTGTCAGGCGGGCACGGCGACGCCGCCGCGCAGGGCGGCAAGAAACACGGAGAGCCAGGCGTGCAGAGCACGAGCGAACTAAAAACCGACAACGTTGGACGAGTGTATGCCGAGGCGCTGCTCGAGCTGGCGGTCGAGCGTGGCGTGATGGACGAGCTGGCGCTGGAAGTGCAGTCGATCTTGCCGATCGTTGCGGTCGGCGGCGAGCTTCACCGCATGCTGACCAACCCGGCGATCGGTGACAGCGAGCGCGGCAAGATCGTCCGGCGCGTGTTCGAGGGCAAGGTCAGCGACCTGCTTTACAAGATGATGCGCGTGATGGGCGACAAGCGTCGGCTGGGCTCGCTGCCTCAGATGGCGGCGGGGTACCTGCTGGCGGTTGCGGAGAAGCGCGGGCAGATCGACGTGCAGGCGTTTGTCGCGACCGAGCTGGACGCAGACACGGCCCGCCGCGTCGCCGAGCAGATCGGCCAGGCGCTGGGCAAGCAGGTCACGCTGACCCAGAAGATCGACCCGACGCTGATCGGCGGGCTGAAGATCAAGGTGGGCGACCGCCTGATCGACGCGAGCGTCGCGTCGCAGCTGCGAAACATGAAACAGAAGATGATCGCCGCGGGACGCGGTTAAGACCTGAAGAACGAATACTGGGCCCCTTGGCCCCTGGCCCCTAGCCCCTTTCAAAACGATGAAAATCAACACCGACGAAATCACCAGAGTTATTAAGCAGGAAGTCGCGAACTACGACACGCAGCTCGACGTCAGCCAGGTCGGCACCGTGGTCGAGGTCGGCGACGGCATCGCCCGCATCTACGGCCTGTCCAACGCCATGGCCGGCGAAATGCTCATCTTCGACACCGACTCGGGCGAGCCGGTCCGCGGGCAGGTGATGAACCTCGAAGAGGACATCGTCGGCGCGGTGATCTTCGGCGACTACCTGGGCGTGCGCGAAGGCATGACGGTCAAGTCGACCGGCGAACTGCTCAGTGTGCCGACCGGTGAAGGCATGCTCGGCCGCGTGGTCAACGCGCTCGGTGAGCCGATCGACGGCAAGGGCCCGATCGCGGGCACCACGCTCCGCAAGGTCGACATCATCGCCCCGGGCATCGCCGCCCGTCAGCCCGTCAGCCAGCCGCTGCAGTTCGGCGTCAAGGCCGTCGACTCGATGGTGCCCGTCGGCCGGGGCCAGCGCGAACTGATCATCGGCGACCGCAAGACGGGCAAGACCGCCGTCGCCATCGACGCGATCATCAACCAGAAGTACACCCACGAGACCGACCAGCCTGTTTACTGCTTCTACGTCGCGGTGGGTCAGAAGGAATCGACCGTGGCCGGCGTCGTCGAGGCGCTGCGTCAGAACGGCGCGATGGAGTACACCACGGTGATCAACGCATCGGCGTCAGAGGCGGCGCCGATGGCGTACATCGCGCCCTACTCCGGCACCGCGATGGCCGAGTACTTCATGTGGAAGGGCAAGCACGCCCTGATCGTTTACGACGACCTCTCGAAGCAGGCCGTCGCTTATCGCCAGCTCTCGCTGCTGCTCCGCCGCCCGCCCGGCCGTGAAGCGTACCCCGGCGACGTGTTCTACCTGCACTCGCGCCTGCTCGAGCGTTCGACCAAGCTGTCGGACGAGAACGGCGGGGGCTCGATCACCTCGCTGCCCATCATCGAGACGCAGGAAGGCGACGTGTCGGCCTACATCCCGACCAACGTCATCTCCATCACCGACGGCCAGATCTACCTCGAGCCCGACCTGTTCTTCGCCGGCGTCCGCCCCGCGATCAACGTCGGTATCTCGGTCAGCCGCGTCGGCGGCGCCGCGCAGATCAAGGCGATGAAGAAGGTCGCCGGCTCGCTGCGCCTGGACCTGGCCGCCTATCGCGAGCTGGAAGCGTTCGCCCAGCTGGGCACCGACCTCGACGCCGCCACGCAGAAGCAGCTGGACCGCGGTGCACGCATGGTCGAGCTGCTCAAGCAGCCTCAGTACAAGCCCATGCCCGCGATCGACCAGGTCATCCAGATCTGGGCGGCCTCCAGCGGCTACATGGACAAGATCCAGGTCAGCCAGGTGCAGAAGTACGCCGCCGGCCTGATCGACTACTTCAAGACCCAGGCCAGCGCGACCTATGAACTGCTCAAGAAGGAGCAGGCCATGTCCGACGCGGTGGTGGCGGGCCTGAAGAAGGGCGCCGAGGCCTACACCGCCGGGTTTGCCGGCTAAGCCGAATCGTGAAGTATTGATAAAACACTCGAAGCCCACGCCTTCAAAGCGTGGGCTTTTTTACTGCTATGCTGCTGTGGGAGGTTCTGATGATTCGCTGCTCTATTCATCTCATCCTGCTGCTTGTGTGTGCCTGCGTGTTTGCTCTTTCGACGAGCGCCAAGGAGGAGCAGGGCAAGGACGAACAGGGCAGGGACTACTGGGTCTACACGCCCGACACGATCGACCCGGAGAAGACCTACACGCTCGTGCTCGGTGTGCACGGGTACAAGGGCAACGGCAAGGGCGCGGGCGGCTACGCCGGCTGGGTCAAGGATCGCGACGTCATTGTGCTCGGCCCTTCGTTTGATAACGATGGCTATCAGTACCTGGGCAAGGGCAGCGACCAGCAGGCGCTGGACCTGATCAGGCAGCTCCGCCAGCAGTACAAACTCGGCGACAAGATTTTTGTCGGCGGCTTCTCCGGCGGGGCGCAGTTCTCCCACCGCTTTGCGATGAAGTACCCCGACCTGGTCGCGGGCTGCGCGGCGCACTCGGCGGGGACCTGGGGCACGGGCGACTACGACAAGGCCCAGCCCAACCCCGGAGCAAAGGACGTGCTTTTTGTTATTTCCTGCGGCGAGAACGACACGGCCAACTCCTTTGAAGGAGTGCCGATGAACCGGCTGGATTGGGCCAAGAAATACGACGAGCTGCTCAAGGAAGGCGGCTACATCTACGATGCGCAGTGGTGGGCTGGCGTCGGTCACCAGTACAGCGCGGGGGCGAAGCAGATGACGGCGGACTGTTTCGCTGCATCGACCCTGCTCTTGCCCGCGTACAAGTCTGAGCGAGAGGCGATCGACAAGGCGATGCGTGGCAAGGATTACGTCCAGGCCTGGTCGATCCTCCGCGCTCGGCTAGAAGACCCGGCGGGCGAGGACAAGGGCATCATCGGCAAGGTCTACACGCTTTATGCCCAGTCGCTGGCGAAAGACGTCGATCAGCTGGACGAGGTCGTCGCGCGTCAGGTCCAGCGTGCCGCACGCGAGCAGAAGGATGCGCAGGCCCGTCGCGCGGTGCTGGAGAAGATGAAAAGCGACTATGTTGGGCTTGTAAAGACTCAGAAGTCGATCGAATCGGCGCTGGCCGAGGTGAAGTAGTCATGGCTGAGCTGACGGTGACGATCAAGCCCTTCGACGCGCTGACGCTTTTGGAATTGCACGCGTGCTACAAGCTTCGGGGCGAGGTGTTCGTCGTGGGGCAGGGCATCTCTTGCGAGGCGGATGTGGACAGCGATGACCCGCTGTGTCACCACGTGATGGTGCGGGAAGGTGGCGCGCTGGTCGGGACGGCCCGACTGCTGCCGATCGACGGCGGCAGGGCGATTAAGGTCGGCCGGGTGGCGGTGGATGCCCAGCGTCGCCGGCGCGGGGCGGGGTCGGCAATGATGCGGGCGGTGGCGGCTTGGATTATGCAAAAGCCCGGCCGGTCGGGCGTGATGTCGGCCCAGGCGTATCTCGAAGGGTGGTACGGCTCGCTGGGCTGGCGCTCGGTGGGCGAGCACTACGACGAGGCGGGGATCGAGCACGTGAAAATGGTGCTGGATACGGCGGGTAAAGGCCAACTAGCGGAATCCGCCCCTACGATCTAAACTGCATAACCCGGTCACGGGCTCCTGAACGCAGTTTCTCGGCCCGGGACCCTGTTTATACCCTCGCCAGCACCCCTAACGCGGGACCCCCTGATATGCCCGACGCGATCGCCAGCGATACCGCCAAGCTCCTGCTTCCCGGACACGACGAAATGTCGCTGCCGGTCACCGTCGGCTCCGAGGGCGAACACGCGATCGACATCACCGCCCTGCGCGACAAGACCGGCTACATCACCCTCGATCCGGGCTACCGCAACACCGGGTCGGTTGAGTCCAGCATCACTTTCATCGACGGCGAAAAGGGCATCCTCCACTACCGCGGCTACGCCATCGACGAGCTTGCAAATAAGAGCAGCTTCCTTGAAGTCGCCTGGCTGCTGATGTTCGGAGAGCTGCCGACACGTGCCGAGCTCGACGGCTTCAAGGCCAAGGTCGCGGGCTACGCCGAGATCGACACGCAGGTGCTGCGCGCGATCGATGCGTTCCCGAACAGCGCCAACCCGATGGCGAAGTTTGCCGCGTCGATCCACGCCGCGAGCGTCTTCCACGAGGGGCTTGAAAAAGTCACCGGCGACAAGGGTTTCATCGACGCCGCCGCACGCCTCATCGCGCAGGGCCCGACCCTCGCCGCCGCGGGGTACAAGGACGCCATCGGCAAGATGCCCAACCCGCCCCAGAAGGGGCTGGGCTACATCGAGCAGTTCCTGCACATGATGTTCACGGCCGATGGCCAGCCGGCCAACCTCGACGCGGACATCGTCCAGGCCATCGACCTCATCTTCATCCTCCACGCGGACCACGAGCAGAACTGCTCGACCTCGACCGTACGCATGGTCGCCAGCTCGGGCGCGAACCTGTTCGCGTCGTGCTCGGCCGGTGTCAGCGCGTTGTGGGGCCCCTTGCACGGCGGGGCGAACGTGGCGGTGCTCGAACAGCTGCACCGCATCCACAAGTCCTCGCTCACCGTGCCCGCCTTCATCGAGAAGGTCAAGAACAAGGAAGACAAGCTCTTTGGCTTTGGACACGCGGTCTACCGCAGCTTCGACCCCCGCGCGAAGGTCCTCAAGGCCTCGGCCGACAAGGTGCTCAATAAGCTCGGCATCAATGACCCGCTGCTGAAGATCGCCATGGAACTCGAGGCCGCCGCTCGCAGCGACGACTACTTCGTCTCCCGCAATCTGTACCCGAACGTCGATTTCTATTCCGGCATCATCATGCGTGCGCTGGGCATCCCCGAGGATATGTTCACGGTGATGTTCGCCCTGGGCCGCATGCCCGGCTGGATCGCCAACTGGAAGGAAGTCCGCGACCAGAAGTCGCGCATCTACCGCCCACGCCAGGTCTACACCGGCCCGTCGGACCGCAAGGTCACGCCGATCGCCGATCGCGGTTGAGGCATCAATTTCCTTTTTCGACGACGACGTCTTCGAAGACGATTTCTTCGCCCCAGATGTTGTAGCAATCGACCGATCGCTTTGCATCTTCGATTGATGGGCGGAGGATAACGTCTATGGTCTTGCCTGCGAGGTCCATGTCAGTTGACCCGCTGGTGTGCCATCGTGATTGCGCTGATGCGGGCACGCAGAAACTTCCCACGGAAGATTTGGTTTCCACGCCGTCGATCCGAATATAAATTTTGAAAGCGATGTCGACAGGTCTTGGTTTGATATCGAATTGAGATTGAAGGTCCCATTGTTTAGTGTTTTTTGATGAGTACTGGTAGTTAAGGACTTTATCTAGTTGGATCGATTGCTCTACAGCGGCGCGGTATGCCGGGTCTTTCGTGACAGTCACTGATGTGGCGCCTTCGGTCAGCAACTCAAAGGTGTCCGATGAATTGATCTTGATATTGGCGAGCAGGGGTCCGGCGTTCCACCCGTTTGCTGTGTTCAACTTGACGTCGATCGTCGCGTCGGCGGTATGGATTCCGGGATCAAGACTTTGGTCTTCGCGCATTCTTAAAACGGAGCTTGTGGAGCCATTTGAGCCTGAACTCAGCACGCCGCTGCTTGCGCCGTGGTACTCCATTTGTAACTGACCGATCTGTGTGACGATGTGGCCACGTCGGACATAAAGCTTTTCGCCTAGATTTGAGTCACCGACGCGTGCGGAATTCGATACGATTTTGAAAGGGATCTCCTTGCCCATATCGACCCGTTCACGGACCTTGTATTCATATCCTTCGGCGACAGCCTGTGTCGCGTATTGTTGCCACTGTGTATCGCTGACCTGCTGATTCGATCGAGCGATCTGGATCAGGCTGCCCCAGTCGGGGTTCCAGGGCTGCGACAGGTCGGCTTGCTGTTTTAGAGCGTCGTTGACCAAGCGAGAGATTTCTGAGCCACTGAGTAGCCCCGCGTCCTGTCGGCGTCGTAGCTCGAATAGCGCTTTGTTTGAGGCGGTGCTTCCCTGTGTGCTATTCGCCTCGCGCATCAGTAGCCAGACCGGCTTGTGGTGTTGCCAGTTAACGCCAGCCGCATCGGTGTAGCCCTTGAAGCCGAGGCCGCCCAGGCTCAGGAGCAATACGAACGTGCCGAGCAGGATCAGGCCCCTGCGTTTTTGCCGCTGGCCGACGCGGACTGCCTTGGGCTTATCGAGGTCGCTGCCGCACTCGGGGCATTTGTTGCTCGCACCTTCGTCGCGGCCGAACAGGTCGAACCGGCACTTGCGACACCAGGGGTGGTCGTCGATGCGTTTGCCGACGCGCCCGAAGATGATCAGGAAGATGCCCAGGCCCAGGACAAGTCCGCCGAGGATGTAGAACAGGATGAATGGGCCCGGATCGGGTGCTGCAGACATGCGATTAGTGTATCAGTGGTGGGGGCGTTGTAACGATTCTATTTGATCAAGGTCGAAGCTTTTCGTCGCCGTAGCCGCGCGCTGATACTGCTTGTCTTGTAGATGGATACGCTCGACGCTTAGCTGATTGTCTTTGATGACGACGCACCAGGGCTTGCCGGGGAAGGTGAAGGCTCCGGTGTTGATGATGCTGCGTTGTCCGCGTTGCCAGACGCCTGCGTGGTGCGAGTGGCCGAGGATGATGAAGCGTGTCTTGGGCGCGTAGCGCTGGATAAACGCGTCGGCGAGGTCGGGCTCTTGTTTCCAGTATCGCAGGACCAGCGGCACTTCCCACGGCCGACGCAGCGCTTTCCAGATGCCGCCTTCACCGCGACTAGAGAGGACGTACTCTTCGAGGAACTCGCTGTGGCCCACGTGCTGGGCGATCGCGAGCCGGTGCTTGAGGCAGTTTTGGTCCTCGGGTTTGAGGGCCTGGATCGCGCGCTCGGTCAGCCGCCGCATGGACTTGGCCGAGGGCGTCCACGGCGCGACCGCGGGGTGCAGCGCGTCGCCGTGCATCACGAGGATCCTGCCCTCGTACAGTTGAAGGCATCTTCGATCGGTGAGGTAGGCGTCGTGGTTGCCGGAGATGAGCGTGAGCTGCACGCCATCGCGCCGGGTCAGATCCTCCAGCCGGTCCAGTTCGCGCACGGAAGCCCCGCGCAGCCAGGGGATCTGGACCTCGGCCGAGTCGCCGTTGATCACCAGCTCGTCCACACCCTGCCACATCGGCCTAAGCGCCTGGGCGGTAACGGTTCCGGGCCTGCCCAGATGCGTATCGGAAATGATGAGGGTGCGGTGGGGCATGTCTTCAATGGTGCATCGGTCTGCCCGCTGGGACTCCAATAGTCCTCTGTCATCCTAAAGTGCCTATGCATCCTATTTATACGTTTTCTCATCACGGAACTCGCCGACCGGCATGATCAAACGATCTGATAAAAATGCCCGTTAGGGTATTTACCCAGATAACTACAAAGTGTAGTTGTAACAACTTTTCATCTCGCTATTGTGTAATGACGATTGGCTAGCCTCTCAAGGTTATGCTAATCGATGGAAGAGTTTGATTGTCATTTTTCTGGCAAAAGAGGAAAGAAAATGAAAAGGCTGTCTACTACCGCGATCGCTCTCGCTGCGTTGTCCTGCGCGAGTATGGATGTCCAGGCAAACCTGGTCATCAATCTTAATTTCACGAATTTCGACAGCGGGCCGTCGGGTAACGTCAATACGATCCTCAACGGCGCCAGCCTCGCTCAGGCCAAAGCCGTGATCGAGCATGCGGCGAGTATCTGGGAAGCCGCCTTCGCCAGCTCGTCCTCCGGCCTGAGCTGGGCCAGCAGCGGTGTCATCACTCAGACCATCAACGTCGGCTGGGCCAGCCACGCCGCGGGAACCCTCGCGACCGGCGGCACTTCGTACAACGGTGTCACCGGCGCATACGGCACCGGCTCACTGAACTGGGACCAGGACGAGTCGAGCAAGTTCTTCGTCGACCTGACCCCGAGCCAAAGCAGCGAGTGGAACCAGTACAGCTCGCGTTCGCTGAGCCTGGGCGGCGTCAACGTCAACGTCGAACGCGTCAGCTACGACGCGCCCGCCGGCATCGCCCGTAGCAACTCCGACATGCTCAGCGTCGCGATCCACGAGATCGGGCACGCCCTGGGTATTCTCAGCAGCTATCCGCTCTACCTCTCCTCGGACATCGGCAGCGACAGCGACATCGATATCACCTCCGGCGCATTTAACGGCGCAGATATCCCGATCTCCGGCGGACACACCAACATCTCGATTGCACGGCCCGGCAACGACGCGCTTGGCGCGGGCAAGAGCGACTTCCCCTACAACCCCGGCGGCGGCGGCTACTTCCCCAACAACACCTACAACCCTACCGCCATGTCGCCGACCTCCATCATCGGCGTACGCTACGGCCTGACCGAGGCGGACATCCTCATCCTTGCCGAAGTCCTCGACTTCGATATGTCCACCGTCAACTTCAACCCCGTCCCCGAGCCGACCTCGCTGGCGCTGCTCGGCCTCGGCGGCCTGCTCGTGCTCCGACGCCGACGCGCCTAACCGTAACAACGTTTTTAGAACTCAAAAGCCCCCGAACCCTCGGGGGTTTTTGTTTGTTTTGTCGTGCGGATCGCCGATCCCGGACGATAGTTCCCCAGATATGCGTTGTACTGCGCGGGTGTTCACCTGGGAGCTTACCGATCCGGATCGTCATCGCCATCCCCGTGTTCAATGACTGGCAGGCGCTGGCGCTGCTGCTGCAGCGGCTTGACGGCTGCCTGTCGGGTTACGAGCGGGTCGAGGTGGTGCTGATCGACGACGGCTCGACGCAGCCGCCGGGGGTTCATTTGGAAGGGCTTGCCTTGAGGCAGATCGCGCGGGTGCTGCGTCTGCCGCTGCGTCGCAACCTCGGGCACCAGCGGGCGATCGCGGTGGGCCTGTGCTGGATCGAGCAGAACCTGCCGGACTGCGATGCGGTGGTCGTCATGGACGCGGACGGTGAAGATGCGCCCGCAGACGTCCCGCGTCTGATCGATAAGCTCATCGAGCAGCATCGCCGCGCCATCGTCTTCGCCAAACGGACCAAGCGGTCCGAGAGCACGGTCTTCCGAGTCTGCTACCACACCTACCGCGTGGTGCACCATCTGCTGACGGGGATCAGGGTCTCGGTCGGTAATTTCAGCGTGATCCCGCGGCCGCTGCTTCGGCGGATCGTCGTGCTCTCGGAGCTTTGGAACCACTACGCCGCGGCGATCGTCAAGTCGCGCATGCCCACGGACTCGGTGGATACGCAGCGCGCCCACCGGCTGCACGGCCAATCCACGATGAACTTCGTCGCGCTGGTCACCCATGGCCTAAGCGCGATCTCCGTCTTCAGCGACCGCGTGGGGGTTCGGCTGGTCATCGGTATCTCGTTTATCGCCTCGGCGATCGCTGTGGCGCTGGGCGTCATCCTCGTGATCCGCCTGGGTACCGATCTGGCGGTGCCCGGCTGGGCGACGTACACCACGGGCATCCTGCTCATCCTGCTCGCGCAGATGTTTTTGCTGCTGCTGGTGTCGGTGTTCGCGATCCTCGCCGGGCGTCAGTCCGCGGATGTCATCCCCGCGCGCGACTTTGTCTACTTCATCGATCAGCCCGAGGCGGTGTATGGCGGCGAATGAAGACTACCAGTACGTCGGCAACGAGCTCGCGCACTTCGCCGACGCGACGAACTGGAAGCGCTACTATCACCGCCAGATCAGCCCCTATATCAAGGGCGATGTGCTGGAGGTCGGCGCGGGCATCGGCTCTACAACCCAGGTCCTCTGCGACGGCACCCAGGCCAGCTGGCTCTGCCTCGAGCCCGACAGGCGGCTGAGCGAAGCGCTCGCGCAACGGCTGGCAATCTCAACCCTGCCGATTGCCCCGACGGTAAAGACCGGCACGCTCGCCGACCTGCCCGCCGACCAGCGCTTCGACACGCTCTTGTACATCGATGTGCTTGAGCATATCGAGGACGATCAGGCGGAACTGGCCCGCGCTGCAAAGGCGCTCAAGCCCGGCGGCCGGGTGATCGTGCTCTGCCCGGCCCACAACTTCCTCTTCAGCCCGTTTGATGAGCACGTCGGGCACTTCCGCCGATACAACCGCGCGATGTTCGCATCGCTTCAAGTGCCGGGGCTGGGCACGCCGACGATTTTCTACCTCGATTGCATGGGCATGCTGCTCTCGCTGGCCAACAGGCTGCTCCTGCGTGCGAGCCTGCCCAGCCCGTCGCAGATCCGATTCTGGGACCGCCGCGTCGTGCCGGTCTCTGGGCTCATCGACCCGCTGATCGGACGCCGCCTGGGCAAGACCGTGATCGGCGTGTGGCAGAAGCAGGTCTAGCGCGCCTCGGGCTTGTGCCGGTACACCGCGGCGCCGTCGTTCTCATACAGCAGCTCGAACCGCGCATCTTGCCCCAGCCAGTCGCGCTCCGCTTCCGCGAGGACCCAGAACGGCCGGTCGCGCAGCTCGTCGGGGACCACGTGCGCGTCGAAGAATTCCTGCACGCGTTTGGACTTGTTCTCGATGTCCAGCGCGTTGTAGTAGTGCCCGTAGTACGGCCGGGCCTGGCTGTATGTCGCCGACAGATAAGCAAATTCCGGGTCTTTTGAAAGGACCACCGGCTTGCCCGGCTGCTTGCGGATAAAGCGGAACGTGTCGAGCTGATCGGCGCGGGTATAGATGCCGACGGTCTTCTGCGTCTGCACGGCGAAGAACACCGCGTTGTCGCTGAGCATCACGATGAAGAACACCGCGACGGCCAGCGTCGCCAGCGCACGGCGTTGCGCAAGCCACTGCCAGGCCTGGACCAGCGCCGGCAGCCCAAGCAGGCACAGCGGCAGCCAGATGTGCCCGCGGGTAAAGTGCAGCGGCTGGTGTGCCGTGACGAACGCCTCGTGGTTCGCCATGCCGAAGGATAGTATCGCCGCGAGGCCCAGCAGACGGTTGAACGGCTGGCTGAAGCACTCGATGAGCCTCTGTGGTGTCCTGCACCGAAGCGTGAAGAGACTAAAGACGAGGATGTAGGCGGGCACGATCGTCGTGATCTTGTACGACCAGTCCAGCGCCCACTGGCTGACCAGTTCGCGGTGGCTGGCGTGCGACATGAGGAACACGCCGTAGTAGCCCAGCGAGTACGCCAGCGGCAGCGCGTAAAGCCAGGCCCAGCGCCAGCGGAACAGGCCCGAGCGCACGTACATCAGTTCGATCCCGACCCACGCGAGCACGATGATCGCGTACTGGATGCCCGTGTACGGGTGGCATACGGCAAGCAGCAGTCCGGCCAGCAGCATCAGCACGTGCCTGCCCCGCAGCGCCGCCCACAGCATCAGCAGCACGATCAGGTGGTAGAGCCCTTCGGTGGGATAGACGAAGTTTCGGCCGAAGTTCAGAAACCACCAGCCGTGCGAGGGGTCCAGACGCAGTACATCCAGTCTCATGCCCTTACCAAGCGTGTACAGCGCGCTGGCCAGGCACAGCAGCCCGCCTCCCCACGCGACGGTTACGACCAGCGCGCGGTGCTGCCAGCGACCGAGCCCCGGGCACAGGTCCTCAACCAGTCGGCCAAGCACCCAGAACCCCGCGACCGTGACCACCAGACCAAACATCGCCAACAGCAGGCCCGGCGAGTCGGGGCTCATCACCGTGAACAAACCAAACAGCACGACCTGCGGCTGAAAATAAATCGCCTCATGCCTCTCGTAGATGTACGGGTTGCTGTAGAAGATGCCCGATGATTCGCCGTCGAAGTACTGCCTGCCGTTGGCAAGGTAGTAGGGCATGTCGCCTTGTATGAAACCCGTGCCCTGCATCCCCTCGGGCGCGCTGGCAAGGTGCCAGCCATAGAGCGCCGCGACCGGCAGGCTCAGCAGGATCGCAAAGATCAGTCGACTGGCGTTCATGGCCCGCTCGCTAGGTGCTCATGGATCGGCTCTCCATGCGACGGCAAACCCGACCACGGACACGCACGGACTAGCTGAAGATCGGCGGTCAATCGCGGGTGCAAACACTTTTTGGATCGTATCCAATTCAATCGGGACCGGGCTAAGAACACCACGCGATTCAGCGGTAATCGCTGGCCGGCCTGGGCCTGACGCCGAGCTTCTCGTAGTCGAAGCCGTCGACCATCGGCTTGAACTGGCCGACGGTGTCGACATTCATGTCGGGCTTGATCTGGTCTTCCATGTGCAGGCCCCAGTACAAGCCGTTGATCACGACCCGGCGGACGCCTTCGTTGGCAAAGTCCTCGGCCGATCCCATCGTGAAGTGCAGGATGCGCGAGGGCGGCACGGCGTTGCCCTTGTTGCCTACCCATTCCTTGGTCCACGCGATGGGCAGGGCGGCCTTCTCGGTGTTCGCCGGCGCAGCGCGGTCGTGGCTCATCATCGGCTGGCCGAGCAGGAGGGCGGTGCAGTCGGCGGGGAACTCGCCGTCCTTGTGGCAGCGGTAGACGTCGCTGGTGCCCCAGACGTCCTTGACACCTCTGAGCACGGGGTGGCTCTTGCTTTCTTCGACGAGGATGCCGCTGGTCGCTTCGCGCTTCCATCCGCCGTGGTGATTCATGAAAGCGCCGCCGAGCATGTCGCGCAGCGAGACGTTTTTGCCGTTGACGACGTAGGGCTTTGTGCCCTGCAGGCCGTGGTTGGCGGTGCGCAGCGCGATGATGGGCTTGCCCGAGTCGAAGTAGTCGTAGAGGTGCTTGGCGTCTTCATCATTGAGCTTGAGGAAGCGCGAAAGCCAGATCAGGCCGTCGGCCTTGTCGAGCCGGTCCATCCCGGGCACGCGGTTGAACTTGTCCGCCTCTTTGATCGGCGACTCGCCGGTGGGGTCGACCAGGCCCTGGTCGTTGGTCAGGAACAGCACGGTGCAGGTAAAGCCGTGCCGCTGCGAAAGGATCTTGGCGAGCATGGGCATCGACTGCTCGGCCCGGTACTCCTGCTCCGCGGCGATCAGGACGATGTGCTTGCCCTTGCCCGGCCCATCCCCGCCGGGGAAGGTCAGCCAGAGCTCGGGCTCGGCGGGGCGATGCTCGTTGGCCAAGATGCTGTTGCAGCCGAGCAGGGCGAGCAGGAGGGTGAGGACGCCGAGGGTGCTGGCGTAGTTCATCGTATGGAATCCCGACGAATAGATGGGGTGATGAATGACCGGGCTGGGGTCCGAACACCCCACACAAAACAGCAGAAATATAGCCCATCCGGAATCAGGCGGCGCAGAATCCGGCGCACGGCCTGCCTTATCCCCAAACATAACCCCCGAACTGGCCGGCCTGATCGACGCCTGGACCAGCCTGCCCGAGCCCGTCCGTCGCGGCATCCTGGCGATGGTCGCAGCGGCCAAAGGTACCGGCGGATGAAGCCCTGACTCATCGAGATGGCGCTACTTTGCAGATCGCCAACGCTTATCTCTAGTGGGAGACCATCATGGACCCATTCACCTACGACGACGACACCCCCATCCCGCTGCCCCTGGTCCCCGACGTGTTGCAGGCCGAGTACAACCGCCGCGTCACCCGGCAGACCGTCTGGTCCTGGACCCAGCACGGCCTCACCCTGCGCAACGGCAGCCGCGTCCGCCTGCGCTCCTGGGAGATCGGCAGGAAGAAGTACACGACGCTGCGATGGCTACGTTGGTTCCTGTGCGAAGAAGGCTGAGGCGGGGGGCAGCAACCACCCTCGCGATGGGATGGGACTCCGACCTCCTACTCTAATGTCCGATTCGGGACGGCTTCAAAATCCGGTCTGACAAAGCTTTACAGTCCTCAGGCTTCCCTCGCTCGCTATGTCGTAAGTTCCTTGATAGGTCTGATCGCCCGCTATACTGGTCGATCTAACGCCTCACCAGGGAGTCATTTCACCCCATGTTCGAACAAGCCTTCCGGAACATCGACAACGCCCTCCGGCAGGACGCCGGCTGCACCACCGAACTCGACTACACCGAGCAGGCGTCTTGGCTGCTCTTCCTCAAGTACCTCGACGGCCTCGAACACGAACGTACCATCGAGGCTCAGATGCAGGGCCATACCTATGCCCCCATCCTTCCCCCGGAATATCAATGGGCCACTTGGGCGGCACCTAAAGACGACGACGGCAACATACTCACCACCGCAGCCACCGGTGACGACCTCAAAGACTTCGTCAACGACCAGCTCTTCCCTTTCCTCAAGTCCTTCAAGCAGTCCGCCGAGTCGCCCGACACCATCGAGTACAAGATCGGCGAAATCTTCAGCGAGATCACCAACAAGCTCCAGTCCGGCTACACCCTCCGCGATGTCATCGACCACGTCGATCAGCTCCGCTTCGGCTCCCAGAAAGAAAAGCACGAACTCTCCGCCCTCTACGAGGTCAAGATCAAGAACATGGGCAACGCCGGTCGCAACGGCGGCGAGTACTACACCCCGCGCCCGCTCATCCGCGCCATTATCCAAGTCGTCGATCCCAAGCCCGGCGAGACCATCTACGACCCCGCCTGCGGCAGCGCGGGCTTCCTCTGCGAAGCCTACGAGCACCTCACCCGCGACCGCAAGAAGCTCAGCACCTCCGACCTCCAGACCCTGCAAGAGCGCACCTTCTACGGCAAGGAGAAGAAGTCCCTCGCCTACGTCATCGGGATCATGAACATGATCCTCCACGGCATCGAGGCCCCCAACATCGTCCACACCAACACACTCGCCGAGAACCTCGCGGACGTGCAGGCCAAGGACCAGTTCGACATCGTCCTCGCCAACCCGCCCTTCGGCGGTAAAGAACGCCCCGAAATCCGCCAGAACTTCACCGTCCAGACCGGCGAGACCGCTTTCCTCTTCCTCCAGCACTTCATCAAACGCCTAAAGCCCGGCGGCCGCGCGGGCATCGTCATCAAGAACACCTTCCTCAGCAACGCCGACAACGCCTCCAAGGCCCTGCGCCAGCAGCTCCTGACCGACTGCAACCTGTACACCATTCTCGACTGCCCCTCCGGCACGTTCCTCGGGGCCGGGGTCAAGACCGTCGTCCTGTTCTTCGAGAAGGGCGCACCGACGCAGAAGGTCTGGTACTACCAGCTCGATCCGGGCCGAACGCTCGGCAAGACCACCCCGCTGAACGATGACGACCTCGCCGAGTTCGTCAAGCTCCAGAGCAAGCGCGCCGACAGCGAGAAGTCGTGGACCTTGGACGTCAAGGACATCGACTTCGACAACGGCTGCGACCTGAGCGTCAAGAACCCCAACGCCCCCGAGGCCGACCCGCTGCGCGACCCGGCCGAGATCATCGCGGAGATTCAGCAACTCGACGAAGAAACCTCCGCGATCCTCGAAGAGATCGGGGGGATGCTGTGAGTAAATGTCAGCAGGTGAAGATCGGCGACCTTTGCCAAGTCCGACAGGACAAGAAAGAAGCCAAGAAGACAATCACTGATGGGGACTTTGTTTCTTTCATCCCGATGGATGAACTGGGCATTCGTGACAAATCCGTTTCAGGGGCACAGTTCCGTTCTCTTGGCGAGGTTTATTCGGGATATACCTACTTTGCTGAAAATGATGTACTTCTCGCCAAGATCACCCCGTGCTTTCAGAACGGAAAACTTGGAGTTGCGCGAGGCTTGAAGAACGGCATCGGCTTCGGCTCTTCAGAGTTCTTCGTTCTCCGCTGTGACGAACGACTGCTTCCAGACTTTCTGTTCTACTACCTCAGTCAAGATGATTTCATCGAAGGTGGTGTTGCGAGCATGGGCGGCGCAGTCGGGCATCAACGTGTTCCTCCAGAATATGTTCTTGGTTGCTCAATCCCCCTCCCGCCGTTGTCGGAGCAGCGTCGGATCGTGTCGGTGCTGGACGCGGCCTTCGCGGGCCTCGCCACCGCCACCGCCAACACCCAAAAGAACCTCCAAAACGCTCGGGAACTGTTCGACAGCTCACTGAATACGGTTTTCACCTCCTCACAAAACGGGTGGAATGTAAGTGACCTTTCAGATGTCGTCGCATCTAATTGCTCTCTTTCTTACGGAATCGTACAACCCGGAGAAGACCGAGAAGATGGCTTGCCTATTGTTCGCCCAACCGATCTGGGACGGAAGATCATTACCCCAACAGGCTTGAAGCGGATCGACCCCAGCCGGGCCGATTCATACTCCCGGACGACACTGAAAGGTGCTGATCTACTTCTCTGTGTGCGAGGAACCACGGGCACACTATCCATCGCTTCGGAAGCGCTTGCTGGAGCAAACGTCACGCGCGGTATCGTCCCCATTCGATTCAATGAGGACATAATCGATCAGGGCTTTGGATACTACGCACTAATCTCTCCATTCGTGCAAGCACAGATTGCGGAGGCTACTTATGGTGCAGCACTCATGCAGATCAACATACGCGATCTGAGGAAACTCAAGATTCGATTTCCTTCGATTGAGGATCAAGCCTCTATCTTGCATCGTCTTGATCATCTCACCGAGAGTACAGATCAACTATCTGAACACTGCGCGAACAAACTCAATGCCTTCGAAGAACTCAAACAATCCATCCTCCACCGCGCCTTCCGAGGCGAGCTTTCCGGGGATGGCTCGACCCTCAACACCAACCTCATGGAGACCGCCAAGGCATGAGCGAGATCAGACACTTCGACCGCCAGAGGATGCTCCAGTTGAGACAGGCAACGTAATTAGATCACAATACCGATAAGGATGCACACATGCTTCAAACAGACGAGAGTTCTGAACTGCCAATTACCAATGTTTCGAGACCCAAACTTGCATCGCGACTTGGCAGAGGCGTTTCCGCATGGCTTGAATATGAATATCAGTGCCACCACGGCCATCTATTTTCTGAAAAATATCTCTCTGTTCCAATTGGGAATATTCTCTCGACTTACTACTCAACAAAGGTATATGCAGAGGTAACTCATCCAATACTGGAGTCAGATAAAGGCATAGTCGCGGGAAAGCCACCTAAATTAGATTTTGCTGTGGTCAATGAAAAGAAAGAGATTCAGCTTGCTATCGAAACTAAATGGTGTGGGGATACACTGCCCACCGCGTCTAGTGTTGTCTGGGATTTAATCAGACTGGAGTTGCTCGCCGCCGCATATGGTACTCAGTGCTTCTTTTTGCTTGCAGGCCAGCATAAGCAAACGCATAAATTCTTTCAGAGCGTCGCCTTCAACGAAAAAAAAGGCCGAGCGATTCTTTCACGCAGAAAAGAACAATATCGCCTCAAGCTCAACGAGCCAAAGCAGGATCGAGTAAAGAACTTCAAGGACGCGATTAGGTCGTCTGGCAACACTCTGATCCCATGTAGCGTTATGACACAATGCGTTGGCCCCTACCCCAAAAACTTAGAAGGCATGGGTTTTGAGGTCTACATCTGGTATGTCCAGCCATCTGATAAAAGAGATACGTTTGATCCAACGAAGCATTATCTCTACCAGAGTTGATGGCAGCTTTGCCTATGCGGCACTGCGGTAAAGACTTCTGCCCCGTTGCGGGACTAAATATGAGCAAGCAAACCCCCTTCACCCTGACGATCTTCGTCGCCGACGGCGATCCGGACGGGCTCCAGATCGTCGAGCGGACGAACTGGAACGGCAAGGCCGTGGTCTTCCCCCGCGCGACCTACGCCGACGTTCGTCAGCGGGATGAGTTTTCGCAGACCGGGGTCTATCTACTACTCGGGCCGGACGAGGATAGCGACCGAGACATGCTCTATGTGGGCGAAGGTGATCTGGTGCGAGATCGCTTCAATCAGCACATCGTCAACAAGGATTTCTGGACGCGGGCCGTTTTTTTTGTCGCCGGGCCGGGTCAACTCAATAAAGCCCACGTGAAGTACCTCGAACACCGATTGGTCGATCTCGGCAACCGGGCCAAGCGCGTGAAGCTGGAGAATGGCAATGCGCCCAGCGCCCCGAAACTGTCGGAGTCCGACCGGGCCGCGATGGATGTCTTCCTTGGCAACATGCTCGGCATCCTGCCGGTGCTGGGCGTGAACGCGTTCGAGCAGAGTTCCGCAGCCGCGATCGCCACGCCATCGAATCCGCTGTTGTACTGCGAATCGAGCAAGGGGAAGGGAACCGGGAAGGACACGCCGCAGGGGTTCGTCGTGCTCGAAGGCTCGCTCGCATCCCTGACCGAAGTGCCGTCCATGTCCAAGCACCTCCCGCACATCAGCAAGCTGAGGAAGATGCTCGTTGAGAACGGCGTCTTCGTCGAGGACGGCAAGTTTTACCGCATGACCCAGGACTACACCTTCAGCTCCCCGTCACAGGCGACGGATGTGCTTTTCGGTACGTCAACGAATGGGCGCGAGGCATGGAGGGACGCGAGCGGTCGGACGCTCAAGGAGATTCAGGAGGCGCAGGCGGCGGGGTGAGTTATACCGTCTGGCCTTGCCTAAACCCCCAAAGGGGTGGATAATCCATCTTTTGCTTGACATCTGTCAACACCCTGCCGTAATATGCCGATGGCTAGAAAAAGACACTCCAAACCCGAAGTCGAGAAAGCCATCCAGTACGCCGAGGCGTTGGGTTGGCGGGTAGAGAAGGGTAAGAACCACGCGATCTACCGACTGTACTGCCCCCACGCGACAAGAGCCGGTTGCCAAGTCAGTGTCTGGTCTACCCCCAAAAACCCCGGCAACCATGCCCGGCAGATTCGCGCGGCAGTGGATCGCTGCCCGCACCAGCCCCCCACGGACGGGACTGAGCAAGAGGACCCATGATGAGCGCAAGCACAGCACCCCAATGCGAGCGTGAGTACGACTTTGCCCTGATCGTGGGCGGCGTCGGTGAACTCACCGGCGAAGTCGAGGACGCGCTGTATGAGGCGGGTTGCGATGATGCGACCGTGAGTATGCAGTACGGCCTGCTGTACATCGAGTTCAGCAGGACTGCGACTTCACTACAGGAGGCGATCCTGTCGGCGATCCGGCAAGTCCACGCGGCTGGTATTGGGGCGGTCGTCTATCGCGTTGACGATTGCAACCTCGTCACCGCAGCCGACATTGCGCGGCGGATCGATCGATCGCGCCAACTGGTGCATCAGTACATGACCGGTCAGCGCGGGCCCGGCGGGTTTCCTCCGCCCGAGTGCCACATCACCGATGGCAAACCGCTCTGGGCGTGGTGCGCGGTGAGTTTCTGGCTGGCCCAGAACGATCTGCTGCGCCCAGAAGAAAGCTGGGACGCAGAAGTGATCGCGGCGATCAACAACGAGTTGGAAATGCTCCGCCAAATGAAGCGACATCCAGACTTGGTGAAAAAGGTGAAGCATGATCTGGAAGCAGTGAAAGCTTAGAGGTTCAGGTCTGTGTCACGTTTTCGAGGTGGGTATTGAACGAAGCTGAAACCCGAGCCGAGTTGATTGATCCGGCAATCGCTGCGGCGGGCTGGGGGACGGTGCCGGGCTCGCGTGTCGCGCGGGAGCAGCGGATCACGCTCGGGCGGCTGCACGGGCACGGGGGTCAGCGGCCGCGCGGCAACGGCGACCTTGCGGATTACGTGCTGCACTACAAGGGCCAGATGCTCGCGGTGATCGAGGCGAAGAAGCGGGACGCACCGCTGACCGAAGGACTGGGACAAGCGAAGGATTACGCGGCGAAGCTGGAAGCCCCGTTCGCCTACTCGACCAACGGCCAAGGGCTATACCGCGTGGACATGCGGACGGGGGAAGAGGCGGAGATCGGGCACGCCTACCCGACGCCGGACGAACTCTGGCAGATGGCCTTCGGAGAACAAGAGGCGATCGCGGACCGCTGGCGGCAGGCGTTCGGCGCGGTGCCCTACGAAGATCGGGGCGGGATGTGGCAACCGCGCTACTACCAACACAACGCGATCAAGCACGTGCTCGAAGCGATCGGTGCGGGCAAGAACCGCATCCTGCTCACGGCCGCGACCGGTACCGGCAAGACACCCATCGCGTTCCAAATCGTCTGGAAGCTGTTCCATGCACGATGGTCCCTGGCCAACCGGCAGAACCCCGGTGCGGAGTCGGGTCGGCCGAGGGTGCTGTTCCTCGCGGACCGGAACATTCTCGCGAATCAGGCATTCAACTCCTTCGGTGCTTTTGAAGAACGGGCGTTGGTGCGGATCGACCCGTCAAGCATCCGCAAGCGTGGTGGGGTGCCGACGAATGGCAGCGTATTCTTCACGATCTTCCAGACGTTCATGACATCGAGCAGCGACGAGGACACCGAGTTCACGTTTGGTGAACTGCCGCCGGACTTCTTCGACCTCATCATCATCGACGAGTGCCACCGTGGCGGGGCGAAGGATGAATCGTCTTGGCGTGGCATTCTCGAATATTTCTCACCGGCGGTGCAGATCGGCCTGACCGCAACGCCTCGGCGCGATGTCAACGCTGACACCTACAACTACTTCGGCGAGCCGGTCTATACCTACTCGCTCAAGGAAGGCATCAACGATGGCTACCTAACCCCGTTCCGCGTCCGGCAGATCAGTACGACGTTGGACGAATATACCTTCGTCGGTGACGACGAGGTCCTCGAAGGCGAAGTTGATCACGGTCAGACGTTCAAGGAGGCCGACTTCAACCGCGTGATTGAGATTAAGCAGCGCGAGGCCAAACGTGTCGAGCTAGCTATGAGCGCGATCGGGCCAAAGGAAAAGACGCTTGTCTTCTGCGCAACCGAAGAGCATGCGTTGGCAGTGCGTGATTTAATCAACCAGAACAAGCCTGCCGGCGTCACGGACCCGAACTATTGCTGTCGAGTCACCGCGAGCGAAGGCGCGATAGGCGACAAGCATCTCAAGACGTTCCAGGACAACGAGAAGACGATCCCGACGGTCCTGACGACCAGCCGCAAGCTATCGACCGGCGTCGATGCGCTAGGCGTGCGGCATATCGTTCTGCTGCGGCCGGTGAAATCGATGATCGAGTTTAAGCAGATCATCGGCCGGGGCACTCGCCTCTACGACGGCAAGGACTATTTCACCGTCCACGACTTCGTCAAGGCCTACGAACATTTCAACGATGCCGAGTGGGACGGCGATCCCCTCCCTCCGGAAGCACCCGCCCCGACGACCACTGAGCCGAGCGAGCCGAAAGAGCCGGCCGATCCCATTGAGCCAGAAGACGAAGACAAACCATCCGGGGGCAAGATCAAGATCACGCTGGCACCGGGCAAAGAGCGCCTGATTGATTCGATGGTGCAGACCAGTTTCTGGGACCCCGAGGGAAAGCCGATCTCGGCCGAGGCGTTTCTGCACAAGCTCTATGGCGACCTGCCGGAGCTTTTCAAGGATGAAGCAGAATTGCGCAGACTCTGGGGCAAGCCCGACACGCGGGCGAAGCTGTTGGAGGCCCTGGTCGAGCGGGGCTACAGCCCGAGCCAGTTGCGCGAGACGATGAAGCTGATCCACGCCGAAGAGAGCGATCTTTATGACGTCCTGGCGTATATCCGGTTTAACCGGCCGACGGTGACCCGGGCCGACCGCGTCGCGTCGCGGGTGGATCACCTGTTGGATGGTCAGAGCGAGGAACAAAAAACCTTTGTGCGGTTCGTGCTGGACCACTACATCACGGATGGGGTCGAAGAGTTGAGCTTTGAAAAGCTGCCGCACCTGCTGGAACTGAAGTACGGCGGCACCACCGATGCCGCCGCGGCGCTCGGTGGGCCAGAGGGTATCCGAGAGACATTTACGGGTTTCCAGCCATCGCTATATGCCGACTGACCTAAATCTGTCTGCAGCCAATGTGATTCCCTATCGCGATAGGGCGCGTTGAAAAAGCCGCCCTAGAAGCCTGAAAACCGCACTACGGAATTGCCCAATACGACGAATCACGACCAAGTACGACAAAATTGGGGGCGATCGGTACGAATCGTTGGTCTTACAAGGTCATATCGGGCATCGCATGTAAGTCCTGCCGGTCGATCCTTTTAAGATGGCGAGCAGCGCGGCGCGGGCTACGAGTCATCCCAGCATCACAGCAACAGGGCGTGATCCGTCTATACTCGCATCGACAACCAACGGGTGATTGTCCGCCGGCCAGCGGGTGATCAAGCGGCCTCGGCGCAGTGATGGCAATCTGCATCGCCGTCACCGCGCCGGGTCGGCCCGCGTATAGAGGCGGAATCTATGAATGAGCACTATTACATTGGCGTTACCGGCGTGACCTGCTTCAACAATCGCCAGGGCAATCGATTCTGGATTGATCGTGCGGAGCGGGCATTTCGTGTCATACATCGCGTTGAGACGAAGCGGACTGCCTATGAAATCATTGGCGAATTATCAGCCGAACTCACTCAGTTCTTTAAGTATCCGGTGGATCACGATCCATCAGAGAAAATCGAAATGAAGGCTTCTACTGAGATCACGGCAGACGAACAGCGCGACTACGAAGAACGACTCCAGGATATACAGCAGCGTGTACGAGATGGAAACCCTAACGCTCACGATGACGCGATGAATAGATGGGATGTAGAACTGGCAAAACGAGCAAGAAGGTGCCAAATACCCGGTGAAGACCCTTGGGCGATCCTGCTTCCGAAAATTGATAGTGAAGATCAGTCAGCTGTAACGCCGCCTACCGTCAATGCCATGGCCCAAAGCGGTATGGGGTGGCTGGACGCTAAGAAGCGAGCCGAGGAACATGTCAAGGCGCATGGCGGTGTATTTCCGAGTGTCAATCGGCTTGCTGGCATTGTGGGTTGCTCACGTCGCACGATTGATAAAGCTGTCGAGAACTCCGTGTACCTCAAGGCGAGGCATGCCGAATCTAAGAAAAAGGCTTCGGGGCGTACTGTACCCTTATCTGATGCCGTGATTGAAGAAGTGTCGGAGAGCCGAGACGATCAACTGGCGAGGCTTGTAGGCGAGCAACAAGCGGAATTGAAAAGAGAAGCACGGCAGGCACAATCTGCCAAAAAACGGCGATCTTAGCTCGTGCTGAGCGGTGCGACGCCGCACATGCGGCGTTTGCTCCGTACGCAATACGCCGTAAATTACACCATGCGACGCCGCATTTCGCGGACTTCCACAGGGCACCAATGCCCGGAAAGGAAGTCAGCGTTATGTCCCAATCTACGGCACCGCCAGCCCTTGATACCACCGGCCGGATTGCCGGGAAGCTAGGCGTCCCCCTTCATCGGGTCACTTACATCATCAAGAGTCGAAGATTGAAGCCGGCAGCGCTGGCAGGTCGTCTACGGCTGTATGACCGCGATTCTGTAGCTGTGATCCGACACGAGTTGAACGCGATTGACGCTAGGCGTTGCTCGGGTAGTGAGGAGGTGGGTCTTGACTAGATTACCTACGCCTATTCATGGAAACGTAGAAAAGCTGTTGAGTTACCGGCAAGTGGGGGAACTGCTCGGCGTCACCGACCGCACTGTCTGGACTCTTGTAAATGATGGCGAGCTGCCTGCTATCCGGTTCGGGCGATCGGTCCGGATCGACCCTGCTGATCTAAGGGCATATATCGAGCGTTGCAAGGCGACTGTGAAGGGGGGCGGCTATGACGCCTCTTGAAATGATGCTATCAAAACTACCGAACGCGAAACGCAGCGGGTCTGAATGGATTGCACCATGCCCTGCCCATGACGATCGCCGGCCGAGCCTGTCGATTGGCGAGGGGACTGATGGGAAGGTTTTGCTGCATTGTCACGCGGGATGCACCTATGAGACAGTCGTTAAGTCTATGGGTCTGGAAATGTCGGACCTTATGCCCGCACCAAATGGCAAACCTAGCCAAGCAACTGCACGGTCGAAAAATGATCGCCAACCCCGCCATATTTTCGCTACTGCCCGCGATGCGCTTATATCACTCCAACGGATAATGGGAAAGCGCTCTGAGTATTGGACATACCACAACGCCAAGGGCGAGGCGGTTGGGCATGTGATTCGCTGGAATATGCCATCGGGGAAGACTATACGGCCTATCAGCAGAATAGCGGATGGCAGGTGGATCATCGGCGGGATGCCTGAGCCACGACCTTTATACGGCCTGCCTGAATTGCTGAAAGCACCGCCAGGTTCGCGCGTGTACGTCTGTGAAGGCGAGAAGGCGGCGGACGCTGTGCGGGCCTTGGGCCTGATCGCCACCACGTCCGCGCATGGCAGCAAGTCCGCGTCGAAGACGGACTGGTCCCCGCTGATCGGGCATGAAGTGGTGATCCTGCCAGATGCCGATGACGCCGGCGAACGCTACGCCGAAGACGTGGCGGACCTGCTGGGCAAGCTGCGGCACGATCCGGGGGCATCGCCTAAGGTCAAGATCGTTCACCTGCCGGACCTGGCCCAAGGCGAGGGCGGGGATATGGTGGACTTCGTGGCGATGCGCGGCGGGGATGCCGAGGCGATCCGGGCCGAGGTCGAGGACCTGGCCGACATCGCCGAGAAGATCATGAGAGTATTACAAGTGCCCTACAACGCCCCGCGTTTGATTCGCATGTCGGACGTGGATCCGGCGGACATCCGCTGGCTTTGGCCGGGTCGCATCCCCCTGGGCCGGCTGACGCTGCTGGTGGGTCGGCCGGGCGATGGCAAGTCCTTCCTTACGGCCTATCTTGCAGCAAACGTCAGCAACGGCCGGGACTGGATCGATGGCAGCCCATGTCCTAAGGGTTCTGTGGTGTTGTGCAGCGCCGAGGACGACCCGGCCGACACGATCGCCCCGCGCCTGATTGCCCACGATGCAGACCGTCAGCGCATCCACCTGCTATCCGGCGTGATGACCCGTGCGGAAAACGGCGAGGAAGTCGAACGGGTGTTCACATTGGCAGACTTGTCTACCTTGCGGCAAACGCTTGAGCAACTATCCGACTGCAAGCTGATCGTGGTGGACCCCATCGGCTCGTATTTGGGCGGACATGCCGACGCCCACCGCGACAACGAAGTACGTTCGATACTAGCACCGGTCTGCCACCTAGCGACGCAATACGGGGCGGCTGTTGTTGTGGTGGCACATACCCGCAAGGCGATAGCGGCTAACGCGGACGACATGGCGATGGGCAGCCGGGCCTTCACCGGCCTTGCCCGCTCAGTCTTGCATCTAATGATCGACCCGGACGACATGACCAAACAACGCCGGCTACTGCTGCCTGGGAAAAACAACTTGGCCGAGCGGCCGGCGGGCCTAGCCTTCGATATCGGGCCGGGTGAAGTAGAAGGCCGAGCTTGTATACGCTGGCTGGATGGCGAAGTGACCATCACCGCAGACGAAGCGGTGAACCGCGAACCACAACAGGATGACGAAAGGCGGACCGAACGGGATGAAGCCGCAGAATGGCTGCGGCGGACCTTGGCCAATGGCCCGATGCTTGCGAGTGAGATTAAAGAAGTAGCTAAAGAAAGCGAGGGCATCGCATCACGAACCCTTGACCGCGCGAAGAAGACCGTCGGCGTAGAAGCCTACCGACCCGAGAATCCCGGCCCGTGGTACTGGCGACTGCCAAACACCGAGGCAGTACGCCACGCCCCAAAGGGCACATGCGGTGGCGATCTGGCGTTCTGCCCTGGTGATAGCGCGAGCGCGGTTTCCAGCCCCGAATAGAGAGCACGCCGCCAGAGCGCCACATTGACGGCATCGGGGAAGCTGCCGTCTAGGATGAAAGCTGCGTTTTAGATTATGCTTTACTGAGAGGTAAGCAATGGTTAGAATAAGAATCATGGCACCGATTTACGACGATATTCGCGAAGCGATCGAGGCGAGCGACAAGACCCGCTACCGCATCGCTAAAGAAACGGGCATCAGTGAATCCCAGCTATCGCTATTCATGGCGGGGAACAAGGGCCTGTCGGTCGAGGCGTTGGAAACGCTGGCCGATTGCCTGGGCCTTGAGATCACGACACGACGCAAGCGCAAGAAGTCCAGCAGAAAGGACAGCAAGTAATGGCAAGTATCAGCAACGATCCGAACGGACGCCGGCGTATTCTTTTCGTCAACGCGGCTAAAGATCGCAAGACGATCCGGCTTGGCAAGGTATCGCTTCGGCAAGCCGAGGCGGTCAAGGTCAAGGTCGAAGACCTGGCGGGATCAGCAATCACTGGGCACGCACCGTCTGATGAAACGTCCCGTTGGCTGATGACGCTTGATCAGGACCTTTACGACAAACTGGCTGCGGTTGACTTGGTGAAGAAGCGCGAGGCCCCGACGCTGGGCGCGTTCTGCCAGTCCTATATCGACGGCAGGAAAGACATCAAGCCGGGCACGCGGATCAATTTGGAACGCATTAAGCGGTATCTGGTGGAGTTCTTCGGCGAGAAACGCGCCTTGCGGACGATCACCGCCGGCGATGCTGAAGACTTCCGGCAGGACCTACTGGGCAAGGACAAGTCGGACAACACCGTGCGGCGTTCGATCGGCCGGGCGCGTCAGTTCTTCAACAGTGCCAAGCGTCGCGGCCTGATTCAGTCCAACCCCTTCGATGGGATGGCGGCGGCGGTTCGGCCTAATGCCGAGCGGTTCTATTTCGTCAGCCGGCGGGAAGCGGCCAAGGTGATCGAGGCTTGCCCCGACACCCAGTGGCGTCTGCTTTTTGCCCTGTGCCGATTCGGTGGCTTGCGATGCCCGTCCGAGGTCCTGGCCCTGACTTGGGGGGACGTGAACTGGGAGCACAACCGGATTCGTGTGCCTAGCCCGAAGACCGAACACCTTGAAGGCGGCGGCAGCCGGATGATCCCGCTATTTCCCGAACTACGCCCGCACCTGCTGGCGGCGTTCGAGGAAGCCGAGGCCGGCGAAGAACACATCATCACCCGCTACCGTGACGCGAACGCCAACCTACGGACCCAGCTTCACCGGATCATCAAGCGTGCGGGCCTGGAGCCGTGGCCGAAGACCTTCCAGAATCTGCGCAGCACCCGCGAAACAGAGTTGGCCGAAGACTTCCCGATGCACGTCGTTTGCAAGTGGATCGGGAATAGCGAGCCGGTGGCGGCCGCCCACTACCTGCAACTGACCGATGAGCACTTCGAGCGGGCTATTGGCGAGGGGCCGAAGGCGGCGCAAAATGCGGCGCAGAACCAGCACGAAGGCACTAGAAACGTCCCGAATCCGGACCCCGACGAAGATGCGGAAACCGCTGGGAATGCTAGGGATTTCCAAGCATTTCCAGAAGGTTCCGAATACTTCACTTTGGGAAAAGTGACCGGGCTGGGACTCGAACCCAGAACCTGCGGCTTAAAAGGCCGATGCTCTACCATTGAGCTACCCGGTCGGGGAGGGACATTATAGACAACGCGGCGGAGCCTGCTCGGGTAGCATGTTCGGCGGCATGGATGCATACTCCAAAGACGCGCGGCTGCGGTTTTCATCGGCGGATCAAGGGAATCCTGCGGTCGTGGCGGTCATCGCGGAGATCGGGGTGAATCATGATGGTGACGCGGCTCTGGCGAGTCGGCTGATCGATGCGGCGGCTCAGGCCGGTGCGGACGCGGTGAAGTTTCAGTACTTCCACCCCGAGCGATTGCTGTCCAACCAGGCGGAGCTGGCGGGCTATCAGCGGGGTAAGGCGTCGAGCCAGCGCGAGCTGCTCGAGCGCCTGGCGCTGTCGCGGGATGAGCTGGGTCGGCTGATCGATCGTGTTCATGCGGCGGGGCTTTCGGCGGTGGTGACGCCGTTTAGTCCGCAGGACCCGGGGGAGCTGGTGGGGCTGGGCTTGGATGCGGTGAAGACGGCTTCGCCTGACGCGGTGAACCCGCCGCTGTTGGAGGCTTGCGCGGCGATGGGGTTGCCGATGCTGGTGTCGACCGGGACGTGCGAGCTCGGTGAGCTTGTTTTTGCGGCGGATTTAGTGAGGGGGCACGACGCGGGCGGCGCGCTGCTGCACTGTGTGTCGAGCTATCCGACGCCGATGCAGGAGGCGGGCCTGGGCGGTGTGGGCGTGATGCGTGAGGTGTTGAACGTGGCGGTGGGCTACTCGGACCACACGCAGGGGCTTGAGACGGGGGCGCTGGCGGTGTCGGCCGGTGCGGTGGTGATCGAGAAACACCTGACGCACGACCGCAGCGCGATGGGCCCGGACCACGCGGCGAGCCTGGACCCGGCGCAGATGGCGCAGTACATCCGAAACGTAAGAGTGGCGCAGCAGGCGATGGGTGCGCGTTTCAAGGGTGTGACGGCGATCGAGCGTGATGTGAGGCGGGTGTCGCGGCAGAGTGTTTGCGTGATGCGTGACCTGCCGGCGGGGCATGTGCTTGGGCCGGGGGACCTGACGGTGAAGCGTCCGGGCACGGGTGTGCCGGCGTGTGAATTGCGGGCGGTTGTCGGCCGACGGCTGGCTCGGGCGGTGCGCGGCGGGGATCTTCTGGTGTACGAGGATTTAAGCGCCGTCTGAACCGCGCTCGCAAATTGTGCAAAAATTGTTGTACATGGTTCGCGGCAATTTCCGATGTATTTTGCATAGGATTCAGTCTATGGGTTGACCGCCGACCCTTGATCCTTTCTCGCAGATCCATTCGGAGCCGACGATGTCGCAGGTCCTGCTGATCGTATTGGGCGTCTACCTGGCCGTGTGTTATGCGTATGGGATGTATGTGCTGGTCAGGCTGCTGATGGCTAGGACGCTGACGCGACCGACTTCGCGGCTTGAGCCCACGGAGCTGGTGCGTGCGGCGAAGGCGGAGCTTGAGCAGCGTGAGATGGAAGAGAAGCGTCTGGCGGCCTAAGCGGCTTGACGCCGGTCAAGCGCATCACGGTAGACGCGCTTGAGTGCGCCGGCGAAGAGGCACATCACGACGACCCACCAGATCGCGAAGACGGCGATCGCCAGGAAGCCCGGACACAGCAGCAGGCTCGATAAGCCGAGGATCATTGCCAGCGGCTGGGCGCTGGTGTTGTTGTTCACTGCCATGAGCGTGATGACGAGGATGACGAGCAGGCCGGCGATGAGGACGCCGCCGGCGATGATGTTGCCCCAGAAGACGATGGTGGTCTGCTTGGCCAGGCCGGGGTCGGGGATGCGTCTTGCGAGGTATCGGAGGTAGAGCAGCGACGCGGGCACGCCGACGGAGAGGCAGAGGGCCGAGAGCAGCTGCAGGGCCATGCTGGCGTAGAGCGCGGGCTGGTTGGCGAGCAGAGCGATGAGCGACGCGAGGATGCCGGCGGAATAAGCGACGACGATGTTCCAGCGTGTGGTGGCGCGTGCGGTCGGCGGGTTGAGCGGGTTCTGCTCGGGGCTTGTGAGCTTGAGTGTGCCGACGATGAAGATGATGCCGACGGCGATGCCCTCTGCGGAAAAAAGCGCGGTGAGCCAGTACGGGTAGGGCGGGGGCGTGAAGTTAAAGCTAGGCGCTGGCGGCTGGTTGGGGCTGGCCATCGTTGTGGGCGGCATAAAAAAAAGACTCAGGGGCATATTGAAAAAGCCGATGCCCAGGGTCGTGAAGATGCCGACGACGATCCAGAACGCACCGCGGCGAAGCGCATCGAGCCAGGCGGGGTCTGCATCGCACAGGCGATTTGAAATCATCGCGTCGGCAACGGGTGCTCCGCACTCGGGGCAGTTGCCGTCGGTTCGCTGGCCGCGGAGGTTGTACCGGCAGCTTCTGCAGGGCAGGTCGAAGTCGATCGTCTGGATGTTGGAGTGATCGGCGGGGTTCATCGGTTTCCCGGCGTGTTACGCCCTGTATTCACGAAGTTCGGCGTTGAGGTGGTGCGAGCGAGCGATCTGCAGGGCCCGGGCAAAGCGGGCGCGGTACTGGCAGACCTGCACGATCCACCAGATGCCGAAGACCGCCAGGCCGATGAGCGTGAAGCAGAACACGATCCCGAACAGGCCCAGTATTGCGCCGGGCGGGCCGTAGGAGCCGGTGCCCTGTGCCAGTGAGATGAAGAGGGTGAGCAGGGCGGCCCCGATGAAGACGCCGATGCAGGAGAAAACGCCCCACATGACGATGAGGGTCTGCCGGGCGAGGCCGGGGTCGGGGATACGGTTGGCCAGCGTGCGGAGGTAGAGCATGTACGAGGGGAAGCCGACGGCTATGAGGCAGAGGTTGATCAGCTGGAAGAGGGAGGAAACGATCTCTGCGACTTCGGTCTGACCCAGTTGGATGATACTGGCCAGCGTTCCGCCGCAGAGGGAGGCGAGCAGGGTCCAGCGAGCGAGGCGCCGAGAGGTGCGGTCCTTCATCGCGCCCGGCTCGGGCTGGGTGGTCAGCCAGAGGGCGACCGCAAAGACCACGGTGAGCACAAGGTTCGAGATCACGCCGAAGATAAGCATCGCGATGGGCTGGCCGGCGACGAATCCGCCGCTGCTCGAAGCCGAGGCCGACACTGCAACGCCGACGAACATGGCCAGGGCGACCATGCCGAAGCTCGCGCAGATGCCGACGATCATCCAGGTCATCCCGCTGCGGAGCGACGCGAGCCAGCCGACGTTGGCCTGGCAGAGCTGATCGGTGCGCAGGGAGTGTACGACGGGTGTGCCGCACTCGGAGCAGGATGCGCCGACATCCTGGCCTCGGAGGTTGTAGCCGCACTGGATACAGGTGATGTCAAAGTCCAGCCGGGTGTTCACGGCCTCTGCGGGCGGAGCGGGCGACGATGTCGTATCGGCCGGGCTGTTCGCCGATTCGTACGCCATGTCATGCGTCGAGTCGTCAAGAGGCGCGTTGTCATCCGGTTGCATGCGTGTCCCCGTGAGGATTGAGTGCACGCATGGTAAGGCCTGCGGGGGTCTTACGCCGGGCTGGGCATCGCGCCGCGGTCGGGGCCTGTATCGCCTTCACCGGCGGGTCGGGCGGGCTTGTCGGCCGCGGACTTTTCGCGCTCGGCACGCAGCAGGTCGCTGACGGTGGTCCTGCCCAGCGACTGGCCACGCATGATCTTGTCGACCTCCTCTGCGGTCAGGGTCTCGTGCTTCAGGAGGGCCTCGGCCAGGTCGGTGAGTTTGTCCCAGTTCTCGTTGATGATCCGCGTGGCGTCTTCGTAGGCCTCGGTCACCAGGCGCTTGACTTCGACGTCGATAAGCTTGGCGGTCTCCTCGGAGTAGGGCCGCTCGGGCATGGGCGACTCGTTGTACTCCGGGGTCATGAGGTCGATGAAGCCGAGCTTCTCGCTCATGCCCCATTCGAGGATCATGTGCCTGGCGTACGACGAGACCTGGCGGATGTCCTGCATCGCGCCGGAGGTGGCGTCGCCGGTCTTGCGTTCTTCAGCGATGCGTCCGCCGCAGGCCACGCGCATCTGCGCCTCGACGTGCTTTCGGCCGTAGCCGTAGCGGTCCTTCTTGGGCAGCTGGAACGACGCGCCCAGGTAGCCGCCGCGCGCGATGATCGTCACCTTGTGCAGCGGGTCGGCGTCGGGCAGCAGGTGCTGCAGCAGTGCGTGGCCGGCCTCGTGGTAGGCGGTTGCGACGCGCTCGTCCTCTTCGAACTTGCGACCCTTGCGCGCCCGGCCGAACTTCACCTTGTCGCGCGATTCCTCGAGGTCTTCCATCTCGACCCAGTCCTTGTCCTGCATGGTCGCGGCGATGGCGGCCTCGTTGATGATGGCTTCGAGCTCGGCACCGGAGAACATCGGCGTGCCACGCGCAAGCTGCTCGAGGTCAACGTCAGGCGACATCTTGATCTTGCGGCTGTGGACCTTGAGGATCTCGACGCGGCCGAGGATGTCCGGCAGGTGGACCTGGACCTGGCGGTCGAACCGGCCCGGGCGCGTGAGCGCCGGGTCGAGCACGTCCGCGCGGTTGGTCGACGCCAGCACGATCACCTGGTCGGAGGAGTCAAAGCCGTCCATCTCGACGAGGATGGCGTTGAGCGTCTGCTCGCGCTCGTCGTGCCCGCCGGAGCTGAAGCCCGATCCGCGGCGGCGTCCGACCGCGTCGATTTCATCCAGGAAAATAATGCATGGAGCGGTGTCCTTGGCCTGCTTGAAGAGGTCGCGCACGCGGCTGGCGCCTACGCCCACGAACATCTCGACGAAGTCCGAGCCGGAGATCGAGAAGAAGGGGACGTCCGCTTCACCGGCGACGGCCTTGGCCAGGAGCGTCTTGCCGCAGCCCGGAGGCCCGACCAGCAGCACGCCACGCGGCACGCGGCCGCCGAGGCGCTGGAACTTCTTGGGGTTGCGCAGGAACTCGATGATCTCGCCGACCTCGTCCTTGGCCTCGTCGATGCCCGCGACGTCGCCGAGGGTGATCGACGAGTGCTCCTTGGTCAGGACCTTGTGGCGTGAGCGGCCGAAGTTGCCCAGCATCCCGCCGGGGCCGCCGCCCGCGCCGCGCATCGCACGGAAGAAGAAGAAGTAGACGAGGAACGCGATGATGATCAGCGGGCCCCAGCTGATGAGGATCTGCAGGAAGATGCCCGTGCGGTCGATCTTCGACTCGGTGTCGACGCCGATCTGGTCAAGCTCGTAGTACCACAGCCGCATGTTCTCGGAGTGGACATCGACGTAGATGCGCCCGCCCTCGGTCTCGCGGTTGGGGTGCTTGACATCGTCCTTGAGCTTGGCGATGAAGCGGTTGTCCTTGATCTCGTACTTGTTGTCGGCGAAGTGACCGGCCTTGGCCTCGGCCTTGAACTTGTGCCAGGTCACCTCGTCCACGCTCGTGCCGCTGCCCTGCATGATCAGCAGCAGCGCAAGGCCGGCGAGGATCAGCAGAACCCAGCCCAGGGGCCAGCGGTTCAGCGGGCTTGTGGCGGGCTTGGAGCCCGAGCCTTTGCCGGACTCGGTGGGCTTATCGGATTCGGGCTGGCGTTGATCGTCGCGCGGCTCGGGCATTCGTGGTTCTCGTCACAGGAAAGGGCGGCCGGATGGGCGGCAGGTGCATTCTAGCCCCGATGCCCGATCGAGTCGGGCCGGGGGCAATAATCGCTATCGAGGAATGTATCGGCGATCCCAACGCAGGCAAACAGCCGGCATCGATTCCCGGCGATCAGGGCGGGGATTACCAGCCCCCCTCACGCATCCGCGACACGATGTCCTGGGCCAGCCGTTGTACGGCCAGCCTCAGCCCGTCGTCGGCGAACTCGCCGATGGTGCGGTTGGGGACGAACTGGCCGGAGCTGCTCAGGCCCCGGTAGCCGCGGAGTGTCTGGCCGGTGCGCAGGTCGCGCCAGGCCACGTCCGCGGTGACCGTGACCTCGATCTCCTGCGGCAGGCCGGCCGTCGCGTCGCGGCTGACCAGCTTGCGCTCGACCCGGGTGACCGTGCCGATGAGCTGGGTCTGCGCCAGGCCCGTGCCGCTGACCGCCTTGTAGGGCGTGCGCTGCTCGATCTCTTTGATCAGGGCCTCGCGCAGCGTGAACTCGACGCCGCGCTGGTCCGAGTGGTTCTCGAAGTTGGGCACCGCCACGCTGGTGTACTGCGTCGGGTACAGCTCGCTGGTCGAGTAGCCGCAGCCGGTCAGCAGCAGCACCGCGCAGCACATCAGGAATAAGGCGGTTGCTTGTTTAGCCCTCATCGCCTTGCTCCTTCTGGTTCTCCGGCCCGCGCGGGTCGACCAGCGGCTGGCCACGGTCCTCGAGCTCCTTCATCGCCTCGACCGCGGCCGAGGAGCGGGGGTAGTCACGGATCAGCCGGCGGAACATCGTGATCGCGCCGCGATCCATGCCACGCTTGGCGTACCAGCGCGCGGTCACCAGCTTTTTCTCCGCAAGCGATTCGTTGATGCGGACCATCAGGGCCTGGGCCCCGATTTTCTCCGCCGCCGCCGGATAGTCCCGCGTGTACTCACGCAGGCGCTGCGAGGCGTCGGTCAGGCCCGAGGCGTCGAACTCCGGCCCTTTGTACCGCGCCAGCGACGCCTGGATCAGCCGAAGCATCGCCCACTCGCGCTGCCGGCTGTCGGGGTAGTTCAGCAGGAACAGGTCGTACGCCTCCGAGGCCATCTCCATGTCGCCTCGGTCGTAGTAGTAGTCGCCGATGTCTATGCTCGCCCGCTCACCGAGCTCGCTGCCGGGCAGCCGTTCCTGGATGCGGATGAGTAGCTCGATGCCCACATCATCAGCGGGGAACAGGCGTACGCCCAGCCACTTGCTCTTGCGCTTCAGGCCGCCGATGTAGAGCTTGGCGATGTTGTACTCGCGCTCCAGGGCGGTGCGGTACTGCTCGGTGCCGGGGAACATGCCCAGCAACAGCTCGTAGTCCTCCAGCGCGATGTAGTAGTTGCCACGGGCCGACTGCGCATCGCCGCGGATCAAGAGCGCCTCGACCATCAGCGGGTCGAGCTTGTTCTCGTCGATCCAGTCGTCGGCCATGTCCTTGGCCTTGGACGGGCTGCCGCTGACCAGCTCACGGCGGATCAGCTCGAGCTGGCCGGCGGGCGTCGCGGGGTCCGGCTCGGCGACGGGGACGAAGCTGCCGCTGTCGTCCAGCACGTGCGTCGGCTGGGCGATCACGGGGGTGCCCATCAGCACCAGCAGCGTCATCGCCGCAAGCAGCAGCCGGGCCTGAACGGGGGCAGAGTTGTAGCGGGGCGTGTTGAGCACTAGCGGATCATACGGCCAGTGCTATCACCCCTGCAAAAAGTCACCCCGCCCTCGCGGGTAAGACGATGCGGATCACCCTACAATGGAAAAGACAGAATCACCCGCGGGCAACCCGCCCATGCGCACAGGAGCGACCCGGTATGTCAGGCATAGATGATCGTCGTAAGGCAATGGACGCAAAACTCGAGCACGACAGCGAGCTTCGATTCAAGGTCAACAACCGCCGCAACAAGCTCCTGGGGCTCTGGGCCGCCGACAAGCTGGGCCTGGCCGGAGACGCCGCGGCCCAGTACGCCAAGACCGTGGTGCTTTCAGACTTCGAAGCCCCCGGAGACGACGACGTGCTCCGCAAAGTGCTCGGCGACTTCAACGCCAAGTCCCTCAAGGTGGATGAAAAAACGATCCGCCTGAAGATGAACGAGCTCATCGAGGTCGCGCACGACCAGGTCGTCAAAGAGTAAACCAGCTACGCGCCGCGACCGAGAAGAAGCGGCTCGTCTTCATAAGCACTTCAACCGCTCGATACCCGCTCCCTCCCGGTCGCGGCTCGTCATGCTTTCTCGTACAAGTTCTCAGTGCTTGGGAAACATCCCCGCCTACTCATCCGAGATCGGCGCGGAGAACTGCGCCCAGAGCGATTGGTATCGGCCGTCAAAGGTCAGGCGGAAGCCCTGCAACAGCTGTCCGCCGATCCGGCCCACCGGCAGGCCGCCCGGGCCGTGACTGATCGGCTGCTGCTCGAAAGTCACCGGCACATTCGCCAGCGTAAAGCCGAAAACATCAAGCCGACTCAGCCAGCCGCTCTGCGTCTGGATGTGCCCGCCCACGCCGGTGGAGATGCCCGCGCCCGAAGCGCCGGTCGCGAGGATGCCCGGTTGATCCGCCATCTCCATCGGCAGCGACACCGCGTTGTCCGCGCCGGTGTCGATCAGCAGCAGCACCCGACGCCCGTTGGCCAGCGTCGCCTGCACCGCGGGCAGCCCGCTGTAGGACAGCAGCTTCACGCGCTCGGCGTCGGCCGGCGGAACGAACGTGCTGCGGTTGTACACCACCAGCTCGCGCCGGGTGTAGTCGATCGTGAAGGGCTGGGGCAATAGCGACACCGAGCCGATCAGACCGGCCGGGCTCATCTGGATCCCGCGGGTGAGCTTGTACATGCTCAGCGCAGCCGCGCGCTTGGCGCCAAGGTCCAGGTCTCCGATCGCCAGCGAGCTCAGGGCATGGAAAGTAAAAGCCTCGGTGCCCGCGATGCCGCGCGTCTGACCCGCGCCGACCTGCGCCAGCCGCAGGCGGTGGACCACGCCCTTGTCGATGATGTTGATCGTGCTGCCGGTGTCGAGCATCATCGCGCCAACACGCTGGCCATCGACCGAGGCGTCGACAAAGAGGTAGCCCTTCTCAAAGCGCAGCGGCACACGCAGGGCTTTGGGCAATTGATCGGGCAGGGAAAGCGAGTGGGCAGCGGCCGACTGCGAGACCAGCGTGCGCTGCGTCGCGCTGGTGCATGCGGCCAGCAGCATCATCAAAAGCAGTAATCCGGCATAACGCATGAACACATCCTACCCCATGCGTAGCGGGCGACACGCAGCGTCCCGTGCGAACCCTTTTATTCTCACGGCCAGGGGTTGAACTCCACCTGCTTGAGCATCGGCGCACACTCAATCAGTTCCGAATCGACCCGCCCGTCATCGTGCAGTGTGTGCAGAAAGAACCCGGTCTTCTCGGGCATCGGCGGATTCGGCAGCTCCGGAGCATGCACCCATGTCCCCGACGCAGGTGGGGCCCAGGCGAAACGTATGCCTTCGATGTCTTGGATTCGACTCTGGTGGACATGGCCTGAACAGACTAAACGGGTTTGGCTGTTTTGCATCCTGCTCAGAACTTTCAGCCTGGGCTGAATTGGTCCCAGCCAGTAGTCTCGCGCAGGCTGCGAAGATTCATCGAATGAATCGATAAAAAGCGGCGTATGCAGGCTAAGCACGGTGAATATGTCGCCATTTCGATCCAACTGGAGGCGCTGTGTCAGCCAATCATCCTGAATCTGTTCGTATTCAAGACCTGAGCCAAACAGCATGCTGGTGACAAAATGAATTTGCCAAAGATCGCCGGCGAATAGTCTTGTACACCCGCCGAACGTATTGAACCATTGCTCCCATTGGACTCGATCAATCACGCCATCTGGCAGCGTTAGGAAATTGCCCACATCGTGATTGCCTGCAACCGCATGCCAAGGGTTCGTAATACGATCATTCAGCCAGGACTTTGCCCATTGCAACTCTTGCAATGAATCCCACCCATCATCCGTGATATCACCGCTGATGACGACCAGATCAGGATTCAATTGATTGATCTTGTGAAGGATCGGCTCGACCTGAGCTTGCCGCGCTGGCACGCCGGATTGCAGGTGCAGGTCCGAGATGTGGGCGATGGTGGGCATGTTGCCAATCCAATTGGACCACGGAGGCGCGGAGTGCGCGGAGGAATGTCGCGACAAACCGCCCATACATTAAATGGACTTGTCTTCCTCCGCGTTCTCTGTGCCTCTGTGGTTCAAAATCGAACCTCTCTCAGACTCACTCCCACTCGATCGTCGCCGGGGGCTTACTCGAGATGTCGTAGACCACGCGGTTCACGCCACGCACCTCGTTGATGATGCGGTTGCTGATGGTCGCCAGCACATCGAACGGGATGCGGGCCCAGTCGGCGGTCATGAAGTCCTGGCTCTCCACCGCACGCACCGCGACGACCTGCTCGTGGGTTCGGCCGTCGCCCATCACGCCCACCGCCTTGACCGGCAGCAGCACGGCAAAGACCTGCGCGGTCTTGCGGTAGAGGTTGTTGGCCACGATCTCTTCGAGGAGGATCTCGTCGCAGTCGCGGAGGATGTCCAGCTGCGGCCGTGTGACTTCGCCCAGCACGCGCACCGCCAGGCCCGGGCCGGGGAACGGGTGGCGCCAGACCATCGACTCGGGCAGGCCGAGCACCATGCCCAGCTGTCGCACTTCGTCCTTGAAGAGGTTGCGCAGAGGCTCGACGAGGTCGAAGCCCAGCTCGGCGGGCAGGCCGCCGACGTTGTGGTGGAGCTTGATGTTCGCGGCGGTGCCTGCGTAGCCGTGGCCCGACTCGATGACGTCGGGGTAGAGCGTGCCCTGCGCGAGGTACTGCACGCCCTTGATGTCGGCCGAGGCCTCCTTGAAGACGTCGATGAAGCGGTGTCCGATGCGCCTGCGTTTTTCCTGCGGGTCGCTGATGCCCTTGAGGTCGCCAAGGAACTGCTTCTCGGCATCGATGACGCGCAGGTCGATGTCGAAGTGGTCGCGGAACATGTGCTCGACCATCTGTCGTTCGCCCTTGCGCAGCAGGCCGTTGTCGACGAAGATGCAGGTGAGCTGCTTTCCGATGGCGCGGTGGAGCATTGCGGCGACGACGGAGGAGTCCACGCCGCCGGAGAGCCCGCAGATGACCTGTGCATCGCCGACACGGTCGCGGATTGCTGCGGACTCGTGCTCGAGGAAGTCGGCCATGCGCCATGTGCCTTCGCACTTGCAGGCCTGGAAGAGGAAGTTGCTCAGGATGTCGTTGTCGTGGGGCGTGTGCGTGACTTCGGGGTGGAACTGCACGCCGAAGAAGGGCTTTTGCTTGTGCCGGACCGCGGCGTAGGGGCAGGTGGGCGTGGTGGCGAGGGGTACGAAGTCCTCGGGCAGGGAGTTGACCTGGTCGCCGTGGCTCATCCACGCGGTGGTGTGTTCGGGGACGCCGCGCATGAGGTCGGTGCGGTCGGTGATGTGCAGCTTGACGCCGCCGTACTCGCGTGCCTGCGCGTTCTTGACTTCGGCGCCGAGGAGTGAGCAGCCGATCTGCATGCCGTAGCAGATGCCCAGGATCGGCACGCCGAGGTCGAAGAGGCGCGGGTCGCAGGTGGGCGCGCCATCTTCATAGACCGACGACGGTCCGCCGGAGAGGATGATGCCCTTGGGCTTGAGCGCGGCGAGCTGCTCGACGGTGACGTTGGGGCCCACGAGCATCGAGAACACGCCGGCCTCACGGACGCGACGGGCGATGAGCTGGACGTACTGGCTTCCGAAGTCGACGATCGGCACGACCTGGCCACGGACCGAGGCGGGGATGTCGGCGAGGGCTTGTTCGGTGGCGTTGGCGGTGGTCATGGGCAGGGCCTAATCCGGGGTGAACACAGGCAAAGCGGCAAACCGCAGATGATAACGGATGGATTTGGGCGGTGTCAGCGGGGTTGTTTCCTGCGGGCCGCACGGCCTGCGTCCTGCGGTAAGTCTTTTAGACGGCGTCTTGCCGCAGGGCGTGCCTATAGAATGCATCGATGCCAAGCCGAGGCCTGCAGATCGTGTTGTTGATGATGTTGGCGGTGCCGGTGTTTGCTGCGCCGCAGTTGTCCGAGTCCGATCGCCAGCGGCTGGCCGATGGCACGACCGACAGGGACGATGTGCTCGACGAGCAGGACGGCTTGTATGTTCTGCTGCGTAATGCTTCGACGTGGCAGGGCGGGGACTTTGGCGGTGATGCCGGTGCCGCGGTCGCGCCGCCGCCGGACTACGACTTTTTCAAGGCCGACCCGCAGGCGGCGCGCGGCAACGTGTACCTCATCGAGGGCTGGCTCGCGCAGGCCGACCGCTACCCGACGACCGACAACCATGATCGCAATGCGCTGGTGCGTTCGGGCGACCCGACCTGGGGCGATCAGGTCACGCGCTGGACGCTGGTGACGAATGAGAAGGACCCCGGCGCGACGATCATCGTGCTGTTCAACGACCCGCGAGCGCAGATGACGGTGCCGGGCGCGGAGTCGAAGGTGCGTGTCGCGGCAAGGTTCTACAAGCTCTGGACGGTCAACGCGGTGAACGGCAAGCCCTTCACGTACCCGGTATTTGTCGGCGGCGCCGCAGAGGTTGTCGTGGAACAGAACGCAGGCGCCACGTCCAAGGCGCCGTCGCAAAAAACGATCATGACCCTCGCGATTGTGCTGGTTGCAGGCGCTTTTCTTGTGATCCGCTACATGCTCAACCGGCGTGGCGGGGCCGGCGGCTCGCAGCTCAGGGATCAGCTCGAAGCGATCCGCCGCGAGCGAGAGTACTACGAGCACGAAGAAGAATTAAATGCCGAGGCGAACGGCGAGGTGCTGCCCGAAGACCCGGCCGCGGCGCTGGACGTGCTGCGTAAGAAACACGAGAAGGACTGATCGGGCTGATGCGGCCTCGGGTCGATCCAGCGACCGAGACCGGCCATCCGTTAGAATGACCGCCATGCCCACGGTATCGCTGAACATCCCCGGCCAGTCCCACGGGTACTCCATCATTATCGAGCCCGGCGCGATCGACGCGCTGGGCGAACATGTCCACGCGGTTGCGCCGCACGCCAGGGCCGCGGTCATCCTGGACCAGCAGATCGAGGCCTCGCACGGCCGGGTCGCGCTACGCTCGATGAAACGAGCGGCGTACGACACCAGCGTCGGCGTCATGCCCGCGACTGAAAAGCTCAAGTCGCTGACGACGGTCAAGCAGCTGCTTGATGTGCTGCTGGACGCCAAGCTCGAGCGCAGGAGCCCGGTGGTCGCGGTAGGCGGGGGGATCGTGGGCGACACGACCGGCTTTGTCGCGGCGAGCTACTTGCGCGGCGTACCGTTTGTGCAGGTGCCGACGACGCTGCTGTCGATGGTCGATGCATCGGTGGGCGGCAAGGTCGGTGTGAACGTACCGCAGGGCAAGAACCTCATCGGCGCGTTCCATCAGCCGGTGCTGGTGCTGATCGATACGGACACGCTCAAGACGCTGCCGGACCGTGACCTCAGGTGCGGATTGGCCGAGTGCGTGAAGCACGGCGTGATCCGCGACGCGGCGCTGTTCAAGTGGATCGAAGACAACGTCGAGCGCGTGCTGAGCCTGGAGAGCGCGGCGCTCGTCGAGCTGGTCGAGCGCAACGTGAGGATCAAGGCCGCGGTGGTGATGGAGGATGAAAAGGAGCAGGGCGTCCGGGCGCACCTGAACTTCGGGCACACGTTCGCGCACGCGATCGAGGCGAGCCCGGCCGCGGTGGCTGCCGCCGCGGTCAAGCCGCGCAGCCGATTCGCTCCTCCGCAGCGCTTCGGCAAGGTCGAGCCTAAGCCCGATGCGCAGTCCTACGAAGGGCCTTACGCGCACGGCGAAGCGGTCGCGCTGGGCATGGTCGCGGCGACGAAGCTCGCGGTGGCGTCGGGGCGATGCGACGGCTCTGTGCTGGATCGACTGGTGACGCTCTTGGACCGCATCGGCCTGCCGACCAAGAGCGACAAGCTGGCCGATACCGACATCCTCATGGGCATCATGCAGGCGGACAAGAAGGTCAAGGACGGCAGGGTGCGCCTGGTGCTGCCCGACCGCCTCGGCGCGGTGAGCGTGGTCAATGACACGCCGGCCGAAGCGATCGCCGCGGCGTGGGACGCGATCCGGGGTTCATAGGTCAATTCGATTCCGCGTTTTACTTGACCAGCCGGATGTTGACGGGGTAGCGGTAGTATTGGCCTTCGTTGGCTTTGAGTAGTCCAATGACGACAAAGACCAGGCAGGCAATAAGCACCCCGATGAGCAGGGGGATCGTGATGCACGCGGCAAACGGGACAAGACTCAGGACGCCAAGGCAAACGACCACGATCATCACGGTGATCTGGAAGTTGATCGATTCCTTTCCCTGGTCATCGACAAAGGGGATCGTGTTCTTGTAGATCAGCCAAAAGATCAGCGGCCCTAAAATGTTGCCGCCGGGGATGCCGAGCAGCCCGCAGAACGAAAGCAGGTGACAGAGCATGCCCATGGTGCGTTGGTTCTGCGGGACCTCGCCCGGATTTCCCTGTGCCGGCGGGTCTGATTGCGGTTGTTCGTTGGGATCTGACATCGGGCCCCCTATCGGAGAGTTTGTTGATGAGAGTTGGGAATGCAGACCCGCTCAGTATCGCGTGGCTTAGCGAATAGTCAAGGCTTAGGGCGTTGTTGGCGGTAGAATAGGGCGATGCTGCCTATCCGCCGACATGACCACACGCCGCGCGTTGAGATGATGCCGCTGATCGACGTCGTCTTTCTGCTTCTGACGTTTTTTATCTACGCGATGGTGGTGATGGTCGAGCTCAAGTCCAGCGGGGTCGAGCTGATCTCGGTGGAGGGCGCTGGGGCGTCGGTCAGCGATCGCGTGGTGCTGGTCGAGGTGGACGGCCGGGGCGGGGTGCTGATCGACGGCCGAGCGGTGGCGGACGATGAGCTGGACGCGGCGCTGCGTGAGCTGGCGGGTCGAGCGGATGCCCCGCCGGTGGTGGTGGCGATGCAGGATGTAAAAGCAGATGTGGACCGCGGGCCGATCCACCAGTCGCTGCTCGCGCGGATCAGCCGTGCGGGCGTGAAGCGGGTGAGTTTCCCGAAACTCGAGGCCGGCTCGGGCGTCTCAAGGTAGTAGATGACTGCTGCGGCTTTCCGGGAGGGCGAGGCTCCTGCCGAGCCGACAGACACAATAGACTCGCGGCTCGGCTGGAGCCTCGCCCTCCCCCGACACAACACCATGTCGAACCGACGTGACCAACTCGTGCTCGGCTTCGCGTTCGCGGCGGCGGTCCTGCTGCACGCGGCGGCGCTGCCGTTCGTCGGCGCAGCGGTGGGGCGGCAGGCGTCATCTGTTCATATCGATCTGAGCGTAACTCTCTTAAAAGCGCCGGAAGTCGCAAACGCGGGCGATACGGTGCCGGTGCATGTTTACATTGAACAGGCAAATGAAGTCTCAACAAGTGAAGGCAAGCTCAGTCGCCGTGATGTGCTCTGGCTTTCGCGTGACAGTCAGTGGGATGAGGCGGATCGGCTTCTGGCGGATATCGGTGTCACAAACCCGCTTGGCAAGGACGCGGTATCGGATAATTTCGATATAGACATAGATCTCTTTGATGATTCAGACGGGCCGTATTGGTTGATTTATCAGCTTGATGTCGATTATCAGGTGCCCGATCGGAATCGCGCGAACAACACCCTCGCTACACCGATCTACATCGACGGCACTTATCACCCCGAGCTCATGCTCGAACACTTCGACGCGCCGCAGCGCGGCACGCCCGGCGGGTCGATCCTCATCGACTTCGCAGTGCGCAACATCGGCAAGGGCTGGGCCCACGGCGGGATCACCGGCGATCAGCTCGGCCCCGCAGGCTGGGCCGACCGCGTCTACCTCTCACGCAACGAAAGGCTCGATGAGTCGGACCTCTTGCTGCGCAGCTTCGAGCGCCACGCGCCCCTGGGCCCGGACGACAGCTACCGCCACGACCGCGTCGAGCTGGAACTGCCGCGCGATGCGACGGGCCGGCTGTACCTCATCGCGATGGCCGACGCCGACCAGCGGCTGGATCAGCCCTCGTTCAGCGCCGGCATGGTCGTCAGGCCGATCGACCTGATCGAGACCGGTCAGCCGGACCTCATCGTCGCCAGCATCCAGGAGCCCGAGCGGATGGTGATCGGTCGGCCTTCTTCGCTGACGTACTCGGTGATGAACGTGGGCAGCTCGCCGACGCTGGGCAGCGCGTGGGTCGATGTGGTCTACCTCTCGCACACGCCCGAGCTTGGCGCGGACGCGATCGAGCTCGCGGTGGCGCCCGCCGACCAGCCGCTGCAGCCACGCAGCAGATACGACGCGACAGCAACCCTGACGCTGCCCGAGTCGGTCGAGCCCGGGCCTTGGTTCCTGGTGGTGAAGGCCGATGCGCGTGAGGCGATAGACGAGGCGGAGTTTGAAGACAACAACACTTTTGCCGTGCCGGTGACGGTGCTGACCCAGGCACAGGCGGATGCGGAGATCCAGCTCGGCGCGCCCGATCACCCTGAGCGACTCGTGGTGCAGTGGATCGAGCACGACCGCGTCGAAGAGCACCGCGCCCAACTCTCGCGCACCGTCCAGCCCGCGCTGCAGGCCAAGGCCCAGCTTACGCCCGATGCGCCGCTGGAGTTTGATCCCACCCCGCCCGCCGTCGTCTCTAAAGAAAGTCTTGCCGCCGGCGACCCGCTGAGTCCAGGTCAGCCCGGCGACCCGTCTCAAAAAAACCAGGCCCGCCCTCGCCCGACACCCACCGACGCCTCCGCCACCGATCTCGCGCCGAGACCCCAGCAGCCCTTCAGCCCAACGCAGCAGAAAGTTGACGGCTTCGCCGGCGACAACGGCAGCCTCCCGCCCAAGCGCCCCGGCATCGACCTGCCCCTGCCACCAACCAAGCCCGCGCCCAGCGACCCGACCCCCGACCAGCAGGACAAGCCCTCGCCCCTCCCAGGCCAGCGCCCCGTCGATTCGCCCGCGCCGCCCACCAATCCCGACACCGAAAACCCCAACCCCTCGCAGACCCCTGCACCCAAACCCTCCGAAACCGACTCGAACAACCCCGACGCCAGCCCGAACAAGTCACCCACCGATCAGCCCAAACCCGTGAAGGCCGACCAGCCCAGCGACAAGCCTGCGGACCAGCCCAGCGAAGAAGACGGCAGCGGCGATACGCAGGACAAAAACAAAAAACCCACCACCACGCCCAGCCCCGCCAGGCCCGACACCTCCAAGCCCGAGGGTGAAGAGGCCCAGCCCGCAAGCCCGAACAAGGAAACCAAGCCCACGCGTGTACCCAAGGACGACAGCGAGGCCCCGCCGACGAATAATCGCCTGATCGAGGTCGCGCTGCAGGAAGGCCGGGTGCTCGTAGGCGAAGGCATCAAGGTGACGACCAAGCTGCCGACGGTGCCGGGCACAGGCGCTCGCCGATTGAGCCTGCCGCGCAACGCGCGCGTGCGTGTGATCTTCGACAAGCAGGGCAAGGTGCACGAAGCCAAGGTCATCCGCTCGACGACCTACCCCGAGTGGGACGCGGCGATCGAGGCCTCGCTCTACCGCTGGCGCGCACAGGGCAAGGCCGTCGAAGAGGCGAACCCCTACATCTCGATCGAGTGGAACTACCTGATCAACGAGCTGTTCGACGACGAGTAGTCAACGGATTGAGAGTAGCGCCGCCCTTCGCGCCCTCCGCTTTGCGCCCGATGTTAGCGCCCGCCCCTTAGCGCCCGCCCGACAGGGCGGGGCCGCCATTGGTATCCATCGCATACCCCCGCCCTGGCGGGCGGGCGCTAAGACCGGCGCAATTAACCCGCAAGTTGGCGCTAAAGCGCACGAAATTAATCGCTATCCTTAGTCACCCATGCAACGCACCACACCCGACGGCATCGTGATCTCCTGCGACTTCTGCGGCATCGACTGGGATGCCTACGATGAAACGCAGTCCAACCCCATGACCGAGGGCCACCACGGCTCGGTCATCTGCCTTTCCTGCACCCAGCGTGGCCTGGTCGAAGCGGCGCCCTCAACGACCGCCTTCAAGTGCTCGCTCGGCCTGACCGACCACGACGCCGGCGAAGTCTGCTGGCGCCACCCCGCGCCGCCGGACCCCAATGCCCCGGGCCTGAACAAACACGCCGTCGCACACTGGGACAACCTCCGCCAGGCCGGCCGCGCATTTGGCAAAGACCCCGACGTTCAGTTCACCTGGGAGCCGGGCAAGTACCCGAGGATTAAGCCGGGCGTCTAAAGGGTGATTTCAGCACTCGCTCGGCATCCGCTGTCTTCGCAAGAAAGCCCATCCGCCCCAGATTACGCAGTCGCTGCGTTCGGGCATCTATCGACCGAGTTCGGCTGCCGACAAGGTCGAACGCGTGGGTCTACAAAAACAAAATGGCCCGAACAGTGATAGCGGGGTATTTTTTCAGGCCGGATTCAAACGGTCAGTAGATTGGATTTCTTGAAAGAAAATGCAGGGGACAGGCTAAAATACACCGGGATCCTGAGGGACTGTTTTAACCAGTAAGTCACTGCAGGCCCGGGGCGTGTGCATCATGTTTCGCGAAATGATTAAAGCGAGATGGGACATGCCAATAGAGGGAGATCAATGAATCGGCAAACTTTGACGAGCCTGCGGGGCTGTTTGGCGGTCGTGCCGGCCATGCTTTTGTGCGCCGCGGATGCGGGCGCCCTTGTTCTCCACCCCTCGGCCGACCCGCCTACGCTTTTAAGTACGCCTGCAAATGACGTCATCGCGCGGTGGCAGAGCAGCGCCACGGCGGTCGCGATCTCGCCGGCGCACGTGCTGCTGACCCAGCACCAGGGCAGCAGCGTGGGCGCGAGCGTGAGGATCGGCGGGGTCGTCTACACCGTTGCTGAAATCAACGTGGTCCACGACTCCTCTACGCCCTCGAATAACCTTGACCTGCGTGTAGCGAGGCTTGTGAACGCTAACGGCAGCCCCGCGCACCTCTTAAGTTACTACGACATCTACGCCGGCAGCGCCGAATCCGGAAAGACAATGGTCATCGGCGGCTTCGGCGAAGGACGCGGCGCAAATATCTATGCAACAACCGGCAATCCCAACACCGTCGTCGGCTACGAATGGGACGGCGTCCAGGGATTCAACCGTGTCCAGCGCTGGGGCGCCAACGTCGTCACAGGTACACTGGATGACGTCCAAGTTTTCAATAACACCTATCAAAACGACGCGCTGGTCGCGTATTTCAATTCTTCCTCCGCAGGGACCTACGCCGAAGCAACCCTCGCAAACGGTGACTCGGGCGGCGGCTGGTTTGTCTTCGACAACGGCCAGTGGAAACTCGCGGGCCTAAGCCAGGGCGTGCAGAACCCCGATATGGCGATCTTCAGCCCCGCTGAATACATCCAGGCAATCCGCCTGCGAAGCTACCGTACCGATATCTACAACCTCGTCTACTCGCTGCCCGGCGATGCGAACTTTGATGGAAAGGTTGACGGCACCGACCTCGCGCTGCTCGCGGCCAACTTCGGCGCAATCTCGGGCAAGCTGTGGGGCGACGGCGATTTCAGCCTCGACGGCGCTGTCAACGGCACCGACCTCGCGCTGCTCGCGGCGAACTTCGGCGTCGGTACATCGAGTTCCGAGGTCGCCGGGATCACTCTCGAAGAGGCCTACATCATGATGCAGGTGCCCGAGCCCTCCTCGCTGGTGCTGCTCGCCTTGGGCGGACTCTTGATCTCCCGTCGCCGGCGCTGATCAGTCCGGCCGCGCGTTGGGCAAAGACCCCGATTTCGATTTCACATGCGAGCCGGGCAAGTACCCGCGCGTGAAGCAATCCGATTGAACTTCATCTTGGCGATCACACGCCAAGAACGACCAGGTTGTCTCGGTGGATCACCGCGGCGTAGCCCTCGCGGCCCAGCAGCTTGCCGAACTGGTCGGATCGCTTGCCCTTGATCAGCGCGAGTTCCTCGGCCGAGTAGTTGGTCAGACCGCGTGCGAGCTCCTTGCCGTGGCCGTCACGGACCAGGAGCACGTCGCCTCGGCTGAAGCGCCCGGTGACCTCGACGACCCCCGAGGCCAGCAGCGACTTGCCGTTGTCGCGCAGCGCGCGTGCCGCGCCGTCGTCGACGGTGACGGTGCCCGCCGGCCGCGCGGTCAGGCCGATCCATCGCTGCCGGCTGTCGAGCTTGCGGCTCGCCGGGGCGCAGACCGTTCCGATCTTCTCGCCGGCCATCAGCTTGAGCAGCACATCTTTCTTCTTGCCGGGGGCGATCACCGCGACCTCGCCCGCCTCGGTCACCAGCCGCGCTGCTTCGAGCTTGGTCTTCATCCCGCCGCTGCCCCAGCTGGTCTTGCTCGACCTCGCGTGCTGCTGCGCATCGACCACCGAATCCACGCGGTCGATCACATGGTCGTTCTCATCCAGGAGCCCGTCGGCGCTGGTCAGCAGGATCAGCGCGTCGGCGCGCACGGCGTTGGCCATCATCGCCGCAAGCAGGTCGTTGTCGCCAAAGCGCAGCTCCTCGACCGCGACCGTGTCGTTCTCATTAAGCACCGGGATCGCGCCCAGCTCGTGCAGCTTGGCCGCGCAGTTGCGGATGTTGAGGAAGCGCACGCGGTCGTCGAAGTCGCCGCGCGTCAGCAGCATCTGCCCGGCCGCGTGGCCTCGCTTCTTCGCCGCGGCGTGGACGTGCGACATCAGCCTGCGCTGACCGATCGCCGCGACCGCCTGAAGCTCGGCCGTGTCCGTCGGACGAGAGCTCAGCCCCAGCTCCGAGCAGCCCGCGGCCACCGCGCCGCTGCACACCACCACGACCTCCCGGCCCTGCTCGCGCAACGCGATCACCTGGGCCATCAGACGGTTGATCGCCGCGGTGTCTATGCTCGGCCCCGCGTCGGTCTTCTTGGTCACCAGCGCGCTGCCGACCTTGACCACCAGGCGGCGGGCGTTCTTGAGTATTTCCTGTCGGATCGCGGTGGAGGGCATAGGTAGGGTCTGGCGTATAGGGTCTGGGGTCCAGCGTCTAGGGTCTAGCGTCGAACATCAAGCCTCAGGCCTCCGATGGTCGGCGAGCATAGCCATTATCAAGTCTGCGTGGCGCTTCGTCGAGCCCTGACGCTGCGCGATCACCGCGCGCCCCGCCCGGGCGATCTGCCGGGCCTTGTCGCGGTCGTTCAGGAGCTCGCGCATCGCCTTGCCCGGGTCGTGGGTGACGATGATCCCGCCGGCAACCCGCATCGCGTCGACGGTGTCCTGGAAGTCGCTGTGGTGCGGGCCGATGATCACAGGCTTACCCAGCCCCGCCGGCTCCATCACGTCCGAGCCGTAGAGCCCAAGGAAGCTGCGACCGACCACCACCACATCCGCCAGCGCATACGCCTTGCGCAGCTCGCCGATCGTGTCGATCAAGAAAACGCGCTTATCGTCCGCACCCCAGGACCGCTGCGTCGGCACAGACGATGCCGCGGGGTCGTCTTGCCGCTCTGCACGAACGCTCGTCAACCTCACCGCCCCCGGGCACGCCTTCATCACCGCATCAAACCACTCGGGCTTGCGCGGCGCGATGATCAGTTGAACACCTTCAGGCAGTTCCTCGATCAGCAGCCGGTCTTCGCCCGGCCCGGTCGAGCCCGCCACCACGATCGGCTTCGTGAGGTCCACCCCAAGCTCCGCCGCGAGTTCGGCCGAGCCTTGCACATCATCCTCGATCTTCGCGTTGTCCCACTTCATCGTGTCGACCACGCGCACATCCTTCGCGCCCAGCTGCTCGAATCGCGCCGCATAGTCCTGGGTCTGCACCGCCGCGAAGGCGACCCTGCCGAACGTCGGCCCGATCAGAGCTCTGACCCTGCGGTAGCGGCGGAACGACCGCGCGCTCAGCCGGCCGTTGACGACGCAGAGCGGTATGCCTCGCCTGGCGCAGGCCTCCACAAAGTTGGGCCAGAGCTCGAGCTCGACCGTCGCCACCGCGTCGGGCCTGACGCGGCCGAGGAAGCGCGAGACGGCCCAGGAGAAATCCAGCGGGTAGCGCACGACGGTGTAGCGCGGGCCGTAGATCTCGACCGCGCGCTGGTAGCCGGTGTTGGTGGTCGAGGCGACGACGATGCGCAGCGACGGGTCGCGTTCGGTCAGCTCGGCGATCAGGCCGCGGAGGATGTTGACCTCGCCGACGCTGACGGCGTTAAAGAGCAGGGTCTTGCCGGGGTGATCTGCTAGCTGTTTGGCGTGCCCGTAGCGACCCCTCCAGTCCGTCCGCCACTTGCCCGTCCGCCAGAGCGACAGCCCCCAGACCGGGCTGGTCAACGTCGCGCCGATGGCATAAGCAAGGTCGAGAAGGTTGGGCACGCGGGCATTGTAGGTTTTCGCGACTTGGCGTATGGGATTCGCTTGCTCAACATACATTTCACCCGTACCCCGAACCCCGAACCCCAAACCCCGAACCCCAACTGCTTCCCTTACAATCTCTGTCCCATGACTACGCCCTTGGACAAAACCTTCTACGTCACCACCCCGATCTACTACGTCAACGACAAGCCCCACCTCGGGCACGTCTATACGACGATGGTCGCCGACGTCGTCGCGCGCTACCACCGGCTCAGGGGCGACGACACCTTCTTCCTCACCGGCGTCGACGAGCACGCGGCCAAGGTCTCCGACAAGGCCGCCGAGCACGGGCTGAGCCCCCAGCAGTGGGCCGACCAGAACGCCGCCGCCTTCCGCGAGACGTTTGAAAAACTGGAGATGACGAACAACGACTTCGTCCGCACCTCCAGCGACCGCCACAAGCAGAAGGTGACCGAGTACGTCGCGGCGCTGCTGAAGTCCGGCGACGTCTACGAGGGACAGTACGTCGGCTGGTACGACGCGGGGCAGGAGGAATACGTCCCCGAAAACAAGGCCAAGGACTACGACTACAAGTCACCGGTCAACGGCAAGCCGCTGGTCAAAAAGACAGAGAAGAACTACTTCTTCAAGCTCGAAAAATACCGCGACGACCTGCTGGCGTTCTACGACTTGCGCGACAAGCAGGGCAAAGGCTACGTCCAGCCCGAGGCGCGCAAGAACGAGATCGTCAACCGCATCAAGGAGATGAAGGACATCCCGATCAGCCGAACCGGGGCCAGCGGATGGGGGATCCCCGTGCCCGGCGACGCTTCCGGGGGGCAGACGATCTACGTCTGGATCGACGCGCTGTTCAACTACCTGACGTACGTCGATGACGATGCTCGCCGCAAGTACTGGGAGAGCGGGGCGTGTCACTTCATCGCGAAGGATATTCTGTGGTTCCACGCGGCGATCTGGCCGGCGCTGCAGATGGCGTTGAGCAAGTGCCCGGGCTACGGCTGGGTCTGGGGCGAGGGCGTCCGCGCGAACCAGTTGGTTTATTCGCACAGCTACTGGGTCAGCGAGTCCGGCGAGAAGATGTCTAAGAGCCTGGGCAACTTTCTGGACCCCAAGGCCATCGACAACTACGTCAGCGAGTTCGGCCTCGACGCCCTGCGCTACTTCCTCGCCACCCGCGGCCCCTTGGGCACGACCGACAGCGCGTTCTCGCCCGACCTGTTCGTCGAGGTCTACAACAGCGACCTGGCGAACACGTTCGGCAACTCCTGCTCGCGCGTGACGAACATGATCGGCAAGTATTTTGAGGGTTTAACGCCTCAGAGCACGACATTTCCTGAGCTACCCAAGGTCGGGCCGTGGGCAGGTGTTGAGGCGCTGCTGGCTCTGTTCGGAGGCAACAAGGAAACCAAGCGGGGGTACAACGCTTCCTTTGGTGAGCTGGACCTCAAGTTCTCCGCCGAGTTTGCGATCGAGTCTGTGCAGAAGACGGATTCATATATTGAGATGACCGCGCCGTTCAAGCTCGCCAAGGACCCCGAGAAGATGCCGGAGGTCGGGACGATTCTTTACAACTGTGCCGAGGCGTTGCGGATCGCGTCGGTGCTGCTCTGGCCGTTCATCCCGGACAAGTGCGAGCTGTTCTGGAAGCGGATCGGTTTCGGGCACTACGCGGATCAATTGAAGGACAAGGGCCGGGGCGACCTGAACGCGTGGGTGCAGTGGGGTCAGTTAAAACCCGGCACACCGATCGAGAAGGGCGAGGCGCTGTTCCCTCGCTATCAGGTCGAGAAGAAGTAGCGCATGGGTTAGCGCCGGGCCGAGAGGCCCGGGCGGCATCCCATCACGTTTTCACGACCCGGGCCTTTCGGCCCGGCGCTAAGTTGTCTGCGCGTGTGTGCGCTAAGGGTTTGGGGGTTGTACGAATTTCCAGTTCTGGGGTTTGAGGCCTGCGTTGATGGGGTTTTGCTGCACGTAGCGGATCGTGTGGTGGAGTTGTCGTTCGCTCTGGATGAAGACTTTCCATTGGCCGACGGCCCATGGGGACGGGGTTTTGCCGTGTTTGTCGGCGAAGTTGGCGAGGGGGTGGAGGTTGTCGCGGGTGAGTTGTCGCGTGGCGGCGCCTTTGAGCTGGTTGCTGATGAGTTCGATGCGAGTTGGGTGTTGGGCGATGACCATGTGTGCGTGATCGGGCATGATGGCGCAGGCGAGGATGCGGTAGTGTGAGCGTGCGGCGCGCAGTGCAAAGCCGACGGCGACGGATCGGGCCTGCTGGCCGGTGAACTGGACGGGCGGGAATTGAAGTGAATGTTTGGCGTCGAGTCGGAGCTGATGGTTGTGGGGTCGATGTGCGACGGAGCGGTGGGTGTGGACTTGGGTGGCGTTGCCGAAGGGTTGGAGGGTTGGGTTTCGGACGTAGTCAGACCAGGAGCCGCGTGGGTCGTTGGGCAGCCAGAAGCCGTAGCAACTGAGGATGAGGTGATAGGCGAGGGGCATGATTCATGAGTGTAGAGATGGGTTTTGTGGATTGGAATTGGGTTAGCCTGTTTAAGTCAGATGTATTGTGTTTTAAAGTCAGAGAAGTGGCGTTAGCGCCGGGCCGAGAGGCCCGGGCGTGAAACCGTGATGGGAGGTAGCCCGGGCCTTTCGGCCCGGCGCTAAGGCGGCCCGGCGTGAAGGGTGAGGTGGGGTGTTCGGCGGAGATGGGGTTCGGGGGTCAGTTGACCGGCGCGGCGCCGCCCTTGAGTTTGTCGATCTCGATGCGGTCGGTGGTCAGGTCCCACGTGAGCTTGTTGGTCAGCGAGGTGACGTCGCGGACGAGGTCCTCGATGGCGACGTTGCGTTCATCATCGGACCAGAGCTCGACGAGGTTGGTCGCGGCCTCGAACTTGAGGTGGTCGCTGCTCATCGAACGTCGGTTGGCCTGGAGGATGCGGACGTTGTCGTCGGCGGTGATGAGCGTGACCTTCGCGTCGGGCGCGTCGTTGCGCATCCACACGCTCAGCCCGCCGGTGTCGGCCATGTCGGCCAGCAGCCTGCTGCAGTCGAGCTGGACCGGCTCGCCGGCGTTGCCCTTCTCGTCCTTGGCGATGTGAACCATCTGCACGCTTTCCAGCAGCGTCGCGGTGTTGGTGAGCGCATCGAGCGACATCGAGTCGTTCCAGGTAAAGAGCGTCGCGCCCCGGCCGGTCATCGCGGCGGAGCGGTTGTTGCCGGCGGCGTTGGCCTTGCTCGTGTCGGGCTTGTCGCCATCGGGCTTGCGGTAGTCTTCGAGGACCATGCGGCCCTTGCCCTGGACGACGAGGGTCTCGACGGGCTTGCTGCCGAGCGAGACCGCGGGCTTGTTGGTGAAGACCATGCGTGGGCCTTCGAGACGCATGCGGTTGGTGATCTTTTCTGCGTCTTCGGGCTCCCACGCGGAGGCGGAGAACTTGACTTCGCCGGTCGCGACGGCGTAGCGGACCTGGCGGTTGTGGTTGTCTTTGCCCGGGTCGTCGACGAGTCGTGCGGGGTCGTACTCGTAGTCGGGCGAGAAGAGCATGGACAGCGTGTCGCAGAGCATCTCGCTGGCGTCGGTGGACCGGCGTGACTCGCTGCGGACCTTGCCCTCGAACTCGGCCTGGCCGGTGACGTTGTTGAACTTCATGGCGTCGGCCCATGCGATAGAGAGGAAGGCGTCCTCGATCGATGCGTCGGGCTTATTGCGGTCGTCGATGCGTGTCGCCAGCGAGCCTGGGCCGGAGATGGTCAGTTCCTTGGCCTGGTCGTCCATGATGACGAGCTTGCCGGTGAGCCGGCGCTGGTTGATACGGTCGAAGACCTCTGCGGGTTTGAGTCGGTTGCTTGACGAGAGTGTGAGGCGGTCACGCTCGACATCACCGATCAGTTCGTCTGCGACAAGGTCGACCTCGCGTCCCTCGTAGTCGAGGCTGGCGCGGACGTCGCCGATGGCGAGGATGTTGCGGACCTGTGCGTAGGGCTTTTCTTTGTTTTTATCGGATTTTTCAGCCGAAGCGGCCTTGTCGCGTTCGGGCGCGTTGAGTTCGACCTCGATGCGGTTGCAGGTGATCTGAGAGCCGGGGCGTTTGACGCTGACACCGTCGAGCGCACGGATGGCTGAAGCGTAGGGCTCGCGCTGTGCGTCGAGGGAGAGGTCGATGCTCAGTCGCTTGGCGCTGATGTCGAAGCGTTCGTCCTCGGCGTCGCCGCGGGCGAGGACCTTGACCCCGCCGGTGGCGTTGATGGCGGTGGGGGTGCTTTCGATGTCGCGGCTCTTGTCGGGCCTGGCGAAGGCGATGGTGAGTTTGCCGGCGTCGAGGTCGAAGTCGGTGTGTCGTGCGGTGACCTCGCCGTCGAAGGTGGCGGACTTCACGCCGACGATGCGTGTCTGGCCGTACTTGCGGTTCACGTCACTGTCGTTGTTTGTCGCGACGGATTTTTCTTGAGGCGCTTCGCTGTAGAGCTCGAGGTCGAGGCGGTCTTTCCAGTCGATGACGAGCTGCTTGTTGTCCTTGGGCGAGGTGTAGGTGAGTTTGCCCGGGCCGACGACGGTGGCGGTGGATTCCTTCTGGCGCAGGATGATCTGCTGCCCGGCGACTTCGCCGCCCATCGCGACGGAGAGGATGCGTGCCGAGCCGTCGTCACGTGCGAAGGCGGTGACACGTTCTTTGGAGCGGAGGTATTCGAGGCGTGAGGTTTCGAGTCGTTCGAGCTTGCCGTTGCGCGTGGTCTGCGCGTAGGCCTGTGGGCCGGCGAGGGTGAGGCGGACGTCTTTATCGTCGGCGAGGGCTTGGGGTTTCTCGGCGTGCGGGTAGACCTGCATCCGGCCGTCCCAGGTGACGACGATGTCTCGCTTGGGGTCGTGGCTCAAGAGCGAGCGTGCGGCGTTTTCTTTGGGTATTTCAACGACCGGCAGGACGGGCGTTTGTCCGCCAGCGGCGTTTGCCTGCGCGAGGCGCTCGTTGGGCAGGGTGATGAAGCGGGGCAGGCGGCCGGCAGCCGGTGCGTTATCGCGCTTGATGGGGCGAGGCTTGACCACCTCTGTGCCGAGCGAGAAGTCGAGGGTCATGGTTTGGCCGGCGAGTTCGGAGGTCAGGCCGTCGCGGATGACGACGTTGTCGAAGAAGTCGACGGCGTAGAACTGGCTGGGAGTTGCGGGCTTGTCGCCGGCGGGCTTGTCGTTGCCGGGCTTGTCGTCGTTTTCTTTTTGAGGCTCGGTGCTGAAGCCCGCTGCCTTCGCGTCGGGGTTGTAGATGAGGTACTTGCCTTTATCGATGACCAGTTGTTCGATGCGTTGGCGCTGGGTGTTGTAGGCCAGTCGCAGGCCGATGCCGTAGAAGTCGACCTGCGGCGAGGTGAGGTGGACCGGGCCGGCGGTGTTGATGGTGTCGTCCTCGATGCTGAACTCGGTGGCCTGATCGAGGTAGATGCGCTGCTGTACAAAATGCTGCTGAGCTGGGTCGTCGGGCTCGATGCTCAGGGCTGTGCCGTCGGGCGCCTGGAGGAGGGTGACGACGACGTTGCCTGAGAAAGTGCCCTCGCGGGGCTTGCTGTCCTCCATGAACATGTCGGCCTTGTCGGCGGTGATGAGGATGGCGCGTTGCGAACCGAGGCGGATTTCGGCGCGGGGCTTGGTGAGCCCGGTGATGCCCATGGGTTTGATGCTGGTGTTCTTGGCCTGGATTCGGACGCCGCGGAGTTGGCCGTCATCGCCGACTTCGAAGGTGGTGTAGTCGAAGCCTGTGACTTTGACGTTGAATTCGCCGGGGTTGTCGTTGGGTTCGGTGACGCCGGGGGCCTGGATATTGGTGGGCAGGGTGGGAGTGCTGCGTCTGCCGGCGGCGGGGCCGAAGTAAATGGACGCCCCCAGGACAAGCCCGGCAAGGACGGTCGCGCCACCGACAACGACGATCCGCTTATTCATGGGTTTATTGTAGTTGTTTGGATTAGGTGCTGTCGGTCGCGGGGCGAGGCTCGGGGGTTTATGATCTACGCCCCTGCTCGCCGCAAACCATCGATCAAACGAGGAAAACGATGATCTCCAAAGTGTTCAAGGCCTACGACGTCCGCGCGATCTACCCCGACCCCCTGGGCGAGGACGATGCATGGAAGGTCGGCTACGCGACGGCGCAGCTCTTGAAGCAGGAGAACGGCGGGCCGGGCAAGGTCGTGGTGTCGCGTGACCACCGTCCGGCGGCGCCTTCGATGGCCGGGGCGCTGATCGCGGGGATCCGTTCGGCGGGCATGGACGTGATCGACCTGGGTCGGTGCGACACGTCGGTGCAGTACTTCGCGATCCCGCACCTAGGCGCGTGCGGGGGTGTGCAGTGCACGGCCAGCCACAACCCGATCAAGTACATCGGCTTCAAGATCAGCCGGGCCGGCGCCAAGCCGGTGGGCAAGGGAAGCGGGCTCGACGAGATCCAGGCGATCGCGCAGAAGCTCGAGGACGAGAACGCGAGTTGCGGCCAGCCGATTGGCAAGCTCGAAGAACACGACATCTGGGACGCGTACGCGGCGAAGATCCGTTCTTTCCTCAAGCCCGCGCTACAGAAGCCGGTGAAGCTATACGTGGACTGCTCCAACGGCATGGGCACGACGCTGCTGGAGAAAGTTTTCAACGGCATCAGGAACCTCGAGATCGTTGCGATCAACAACGTGTACACCGACAAGTGGGCGCACGAGCCCAACCCGCTGGTCGAGGAGAACATGCTGCCCACCGTGGAGGGTGTGAAGTCGACCGGCAGCGACCTGGGCGCGTGCTTCGACGGTGACGCGGACCGCTGCATGCTTGTCGATGAGAAGGGCGTGCCCTGCGGCTGCGACCACCTCACGGCCTGGCTCGCGGACACGTTCGTCAAGTCCCACCCCGGCAGCGCGATCGTGTACGACCTGCGCAGCTCCAAGGTCGTCGAGGAAACCATCAAGTCACTGGGCGTCAAGCCCGTCCGCGCGATGGTCGGACACGTCAACATCAAGAAGTCGCTGCGCGACAGCGACGGCAGCTTCGGCGGCGAGCTGTCGGGGCACTTCTACTTCAAGGACAACAGCTTCGCCGACTCGGGCGCGATCCTGCTGGCGGTGGCGCTGGGCGTGATCGGCGCGAGCGACAAGCCGCTGAGCGAATTGATCAAGCCCTACCGCAAGTATCCGCAGTCGGGCGAGCGCAACTTCGAGAACGAAGACAAGGCCGGCACGATGGCCAAGTGCAAGAAGATCTTCGGCGCCGGCGCGGACCTGGTGGACGATCTCGATGGCGTGACGGTGGACTGCTGGTCGGGCAGGGGCGGCGCGGTGCCGGGCGGCTGGTGGTTTAACGTCCGCGCGAGCAATACCGAGCCGCTGCTGCGTTTGAACGCCGAGGCGAAGGACAAGGCGACGCTCGATGCGCTGCTGGCCAAGCTCACGCCGATGCTCGGCCACCCGGCGGTGGGGCACTGAGTTCGGCCTGCGTGCTAGAATTTAAGACAATTCAATTGAAGGAGGCCGTATGCGTAAAATCGGTGTTTTCTTGCTGGCGATCTGCCTTTGTGGCCTGACCGCGTGCGGGGGAGGCACTACGAACTCCAGGCCCGGTGACGAGGTGGTCAACGAAGTCGACCCGGCCAATTTTGGCAAGATCAAGGTCGGCATGACCAAGGACCAGGTCGAGGCACTCATCGGCCCGGCCTACTCTTACGACCCTCAGGATAACGGCGTCATCGGCTTGTGGAACAAGCCCGGCGGGATCAAGCTCCTGCTGTTCATCGACAAGTCGGGCAAGGTCGCTTCCATCGACGGGCCACCCAAGGGCCTGGCCTACTGACCGGCACGGCAACGAGGTGTACGCGCCCGGGCTTCGCGCCGCCGGGCAATCGGTATCATGGGGCCTCCAATCCGGAATATGCCCATGACCCCGCAAGAAGTGCTTCAACTGGTCCGCGAAAAAAACATCGCCTACATCGACTGCTGTTTTCAGGAATTCGGCGGGCCCTGGCAGCACTGCACCTACTCGGCGGCGGAGCTGTCGGAAGAGAGCTTTAGCCACGGCTTCGGGTTCGACGGCTCGGTGATCCGCGGCTGGCAGGCGATCAACGAGTCGGACCTGCTGCTGGTGCCCGTGGCCGAGACCGCGGCGATCGACCCGTTCCGTGACCGCCCGACGCTGCAGCTGATCTGCGACATCAAGGACCCGCTGACCAAGAAGACCTACTCACGCGACCCGCGATCGATCGCGCGCAAGGCGCAGGCCTACATGGTCGAGACGGGCATCGCCGACACCGCGCTGTTCTCGCCCGAGGTCGAGTTTTTTGTTTTCGACCGTGCGCGTTTTGATCAGCAGAAGGAAAAGGGCTACTACGAGGTCGACTCGGTCGAGGGCAAGTGGAACCGAGGCAGCGACAGCCCGGTGAACAACGGCTACCAGATCCGCGGGTACGAGGGCTACTTCCCTGTTTCACCGGTGGACTCGCTGGTGGACCTGCGGGCGCACATGGTGGACCTCTTGCAGGGCATGGGCGTGCCGATCGAGTGCCACCACCACGAGGTGGCGACGGGCGGCCAGTGCGAGATCGACCCGCGTCACATGCCGCTGCTGCCCGCGGCCGACGCGATGATGCGCGTGAAGTACATCGTGAAGAACGCTGCGGTGCGCCACGGCAAGACGGCCACCTTCATGCCCAAGCCCATCCACGAGGACAACGGCAGCGGACTGCACCTGCACTTCTCGCTCAAGCAGGACGGCGAGTCGATCTTCGCGGGCAAGAAATACGCCGGCCTCTCGCAGCTTGGCCTCTGGGCCATCGGCGGCATCCTCAAGCACGCTCCGTCGCTCATGGCCTTCACCAACCCCACGACCAACTCCTACAAGCGCCTCGTGCCCGGCTACGAAGCGCCCATCAACCTCATCTACTCCTCTCGCAACCGCAGCGCCGCCATCCGCGTCCCGGTCTACTCCACCAACCAGGAGTCCAAGCGCCTGGAGATCCGGTTCCCCGATCCCTCGGGCAACCCGTACCTGGCTTTCTCGGCCATCGTCATGGCCGCGCTCGACGGGATCCAGAAGCAGATCGACCCGCCGGACCCCGTGGACAACGACGTGCAGCTCATGGACGCCACCGAGCGCCACGCCATCACGCGCACCCCGCAGGGCCTGGACGGCGCGCTCACCGCGCTGCGCGACGACCACGACTACCTCCTGCAGGGCGAGGTCTTCAACAAGGAAACCATCCAGCACTGGATCGATTACAAGATCGAGAGCGAGATCGTCCCGCTGGCCGCACGCCCGCACCCTTACGAGTACTGCATGTACTACGACTGCTGATCGCGGGCCTTAGAACGTGCACGAAAAGATTAAACGAGCCGCGACCGTCAGGGAGCGGGTTGTCTTGAAGCCGTTTCCATTCGTTAAGCGATGCCTCACGGTCGCGGCTCGTTCAAGAAAACGTCTTTTCAAATACGTTCTTACCGCCGCTTGCCGCGCCAGTCCTCGGCGTTGATGGGCTTGTTGTCCTTGTACTCTTCGCGCAGGTCGGTGAGCTGGATCTTCAGGTCGCTGGCGAGCTCTTTGTACGCGGGGTCGTCATAGACGTTGTGCATCTGCTGCGGGTCCTTCTCCAGGTCGTAGAGCTCGTAGTAGTTGTAGTTGGACTCGTAGAAGTGCATCAGCGAATACTTCGCCGTGCGGATGCCGTAGTGCGCCGGCACGTTGTGCACGACCTGCGACTCGTAGTAGCGGTAGTACACCGCGTCACGCCAGGGCTCGGCGTCCTTACGCCAGAGGTCCAGGAGCGAGCGGCCCTGCATCGGCGTCTCCGGCTCGACCCCCGCGATGTCTAAGAACGTCGGCGCGTAGTCGATGTTCTGCACCAGCTGCGTCAGCCTCGTCCCCGGCTCGATCACGCCCGGCCAGCGCATCATCAGCGGCATCTTCAGCGACTGCTCGTACATCCATCGCTTGTCATACCACCCGTGCTCGCCAAGGAAAAAGCCCTGGTCCGAGCTGTAGATCACGATCGTGTTCTCCTTGAGCTGCGGGTTTGCGTCGAGGTAGTCCAGCACCCGGCCGACGTTGCGGTCCACCCCCGCGATGCAGCGCAGGTAGTTCTTGATGTAACGCTGGTACTTCCACTGAACAATCTGCTTGTCCGTCATCTTCTCCATCTTCGCGAGGAAGGCCTTGTTCTCCGGCTCAAAGGCAGCGTCCCAGTCGGCGCGCTGCTCGGGGGTCATGCGCCCGACGTTTTCTTCGTAGTAGGAGAAAAGAAATTCGTCGTTGCGCACCGGGCAGTACAGGTCGTACGCGAAGTACATATGCCGGTCGATCTGCATTTCCGTCTTTGCTGCGCCGGGGCCTCGGCCCTTGTAGTCGTCAAAGAGGGTGTCGGGCTCGGGGATGTCCTTGTCGCGGTAGAGGCTCAGCTCCTGCGGGCCGGGCATCCAGGTGCGGTGCGGGGCCTTGTGCTGGAGCATGAGCATGAAGGGCTTGTCCTTATCGCGCTCTTGATCGATCCACTGAAGCCCGAAGTCGGTGATGACGTCTGTGACGTAGCCCTGGACCTGGATGAGTTCCTGGTTCTGGGTCTTGAACTGGGGGTTGTAGTACTCGCCTTGTCCGGGGAGGATCATCCACTTGTCAAAGCCCTGGGGGTCGTTCCAGAGGTGGTACTTTCCGATCATGGCGGTGGCGTAGCCGGCCTTCTGGAGGAGCTTGGGGAAGGTCTGCTGCGAGGAGTCGAAGCGGGAGGTGTTGTCCTTGAACCCGTTCATGTGCGAGTGCAGGCCGGTGAGGATGGTGGCTCGTGAGGGCCCGCAGATGGAGTTGGCGCAGAAGCTGTTGAGGAAGATGGCGCCCTCGCTGGCGATGCGGTCGAGGTTGGGGGTCTGGTTGATCTTGCTGCCGTAGGCGCCGATGGACTGTGAGGCGTGGTCATCGGTGAAGATGAAGATGATGTTGGGCTTGGGTGCGTCGGGCCCGGGGAGCGTTGCCTGGGCGTGGGCGGGCGGTGTGGTAACGAGCACGGCCAACAGGCAGAACGCGACCTTGATCATCAGACGAGCTAACATGGAGTACTCCGTTGCTGGGTACGCGGGAGGGCATTGAGCCCGATAATGGTAGATGGGCCCAAGCGCGGGTTGCCGCTCGGGTCGCCACCTCATACAGACGATAACACCTCCATCATGGTACACCGCTCTACAACTTGTTTAAGTGTTTTCCTGCTCGCACTTTCCCTGCTTGTCGGCTGCGGCACGACGCGAGACGCTTCCACGGGCTCGCAATCGAGCAAGCCCGCCGAACTGAGGCCCGAGGACTGGTCGGCGCAGGGCGCGACGCTCAAAGAAAAGGGTTTCCCCGCGCAGGCGCTTGCGGCTTTCAATCGGGCGATCGAAGAGAACCCCAAGCTCACCGAGGCGTACCTGGGGATCGGGAGCATCTACCGTGAGCGTGCGTTGTACGACCAGGCCGACCAGGCCTATCGCCGCGCCGTGATTTCCGACCCGAACAATTTTGATGCGCGCTACTACCTGGGCCTGACCAATCAACTGCAGGGCAAGCTCACGCAGGCGGTCGCGTCGTACCAGCGTGCGCTGCGCATCAACCCCAACAGCTTCGAAGCGAACCGCGACATGGGCACCGCCGTCCTCCAGATGGGGCGGCCCGATGAGGCGATCGCATTCGCCAAGCGTGCGGTCGAACTCAACCCCGCTTCGCAGTCGTGCTGGGCGAACCTCGCTGCCGCATACTCCGTGGCCGGCGACTACAAAAAGGCTGTCGATGCCTACCGTCAGACGATGGAGCTTGGCGATGCAGAAGTCCCCGTTCTGATCGGGCTGGCCAACGCGCACATCAAGCTGGGCAACTATCAGCGGGCGGAAAACGTGCTGCGCGCGATCGAGCGCGAGGGCGGCGACCCGCTTGCACGCGAACGCCTGGGGCACGTCCTCTTCAAGCTCGGCAAGTACGAAGAATCTTCCGCTTCCTACAAACTCGCGCTGACCCAGATGCCCAACGACACCGCCTCGCTCAACGGCCTGGGCGTCTGTCTCATGGCCATCTACCTGCGCGACGGCGGAGAAGACGAGAAGCAGCGCATGGAAGCGCTGAGCCTTTGGCGCAAGTCGCTGAGCCTGAATGAAGATCAAAACGTGCTCATCGACCTCATCTCACGCTACACCAAGGAGTAGCGGCTCCGGGGGGCTCGGGCCCGCGTCATTCTCGGACCTCGCCCGGCCGCCGCACGCATGCTTCAAGACGATCTCTCGACTTATCCGACCTTATCAGGTCTGGAATGTTTTCTGTCGTTCGCAGGAGCCTGCCGATGTCCGAAGCCCGATCCCGTTCGAACAAAACCCTAGGCCAGCGCATCGATGCGGTGCTCCAGCCGCTGTACGAAGAAGCCGACCAGCACCGCGCGAGCCTGGACCTGATCAAGGCCCAGATGCAGTCGCTGCAGGAGCAGGCGGATCAGGCAAACGCGGGCCTGGCGTTAATCGAGTCCCGCATGGCCGAGGTTGTACGCGCTCTGGCGACACAGGAGCCGGTGATCGCCGCGGCGTTCTCATCCGCGCCTGCCACCAAGCAGGCGGAGACGACGCCCGCACCTGCTGCCAAATCTTCACCGGCGCCCGCTGCTGTCGCGCTTCCTGCTTCTACGCCCGCACCTGCTGCCGTAGTAGCGCCTGTGATCGAGCCGGCAACCGTGGCCTTAAGTGAGGTCGTGCCGCTGGACCTGGAACCCGAAATCGATCAGGCGATGGTGGACGAGGCGTCGCAACTGCTGGCCTCCGCGCCGAGCGATCAAGCGGAGCCCGAAGTTGAATCGGCAGCTGCTGCGTTGCAATCGCCGTCGGCCCAGGACCCCGCGGAAGAAAGTGTCGAAGGGCTCGCGGATGAAACAGTCGCCGTGGAGGCCCCGCCGGTCGATATCGCCTCGGTCGCCCAGCGTGCCGCCGCGGCCGCGAAGCTGCTGCGAGAAAAGTCCGCGATGCCCAGTAAGTAGTTCTCGCGAGTTGAACCGCAGTCATATCGTTTGTCGGCGAGTGAAATAGCGGGGCTGAAGCTAAAGCCGTGCCCTCTGTTGCGCCGATCCTGCATCAGTTCCCTCTCGCGGTAGGACCTGATGACCAAGCCCGCAGATCACAAGAAGCTGCCCGACACAGATCATGAACCGATCAGGCTCGGTCGTGCGCGTGGGTCGCTGATCGTCTATCGCTACACGGGTGATCAGCTCTGCTTCCTTCTTGTATCCAGCAGGCGCAGGCCCGACCGCCTCACGCTGCCCGGCGGCAAGACCCGCAGCGACGAAGACACCCGGCAGGCCGCGATCCGTGAAACCCTCGAAGAGTCGGGCGTCTATACCGCGCCCAACGTCCACAGCCTCGATCAGTACCTCCACCGAAAGCGCGGCCCGCGCATCCACCCGACCGACACCTACCTCGGCTACTACGCCGGCCGAATCACGCCCCGCGAGCCCCGCGAGATCTACTGGCTTTCCCTGGAGGATATCGAGTCCTCCCAGCGGAACATCCCCAAGCCCATCCGCAAGCAGCTACGCCAGGCGGCGCAGGCCATCCGCGACCGCGCTGTGCGCGTGGGCTGAGCGGCACGGATTCGAGTAGGCCCCATTGCTCTGTCCTGCAATCGATAGAAAACTCCACCCCGGGGGTGGAGCTCGAATGACACTTTTAATTATTAAGAACGTGTATGAGAAGGTATGACGAGCCGCGGCCGTGAGGGAGCGGGCTGTCTTCATATGCACGACCATTGCTCGACACCCGCTCCCTCTCGGTCGCGGGTCGTTGAGGCAAGACAGCTTCTGATACAAATACTTAGGCAGCGGGCTTAGCCCATCAGGTGTCAAGCTCGCGCGGTGGCGTGTGGGGCGTGCCCGGCTAAATCCGCTTTTCAGTCCGGGTCTGTGTCCGGCTGGTCTTTGATCGAGTCCGGGAACAGCTCGCGCTTGGTCTTCTTGGTCTGACGCCAGAGCTCTTTGACCTTGTAGTACGCCTCCTCCGCCTTGAGGTGCCCGCCTTCCAGCAGGCTCGTGAGCAGGTGTACCTCGTCGCCAAGGTGTGCGAGCATCTTTGCCAGTTTCTTTTCGTTCTCGTCGAGTTTCATGACCTTCTGACCGATTATCGAGCCTGTGATTGCCAAAGTTTATGCCCCCCTTATATGTCATAAAGCTTTCTCACGCGATCGGCAAACTGACGTACGCGAGCGGTTTTCACTTATTTCGGCCAAACCGACCTCATCTGAACACTTCTATCGGCACGAATTGACTGCGATTTTACGGCCGGAGGATAGGCGATCCGTCTTTGATCCAAAGGACGGGGCGCCCGATGAGCCGGGGAACAGAGGCAGCGCGGGGTCGTGCTGGAACCTGATCGTCCCGACAACCGCACTTCTTAAGCGATTAGTTCTTGCCGCTCAAAGGCCAGTTCGGGTCGTCCACCCGGGCGCTCTTCATCAGAGCCTCTGCCTTCTTGACAAGCTCGGGGTTCTTGTCGGCGAGGTCGTTTGACTCGGTGACGTCGGTCTTGAGGTTGTAGAGCTCGATCGGTTTGTCGATGCCGTTGCGGACGGCCTTCCAGTCCCCGAATCGGATGGCCTGGATGGGTTTTTTCTCGTGCAGTTCCCAGTAGAAGTACTCGCGCTGGGGCGCGGGCCCGCCCTTGAGGAAGGACACCAGCGACAGGCCGTCGGGCTCAAAGCCCTTGGGCATCTTCGCGCCCGCGATTTCAGCGGCGGTCGGCAGGAAATCCCAGAAGGCCCAGGGCTCGTCGCTGACCCGGCCCGCGGGCACGACGCCGGGCCAGTACGCGATCGCCGCCTGGCGCAGCCCGCCCTCGTACATATCACGCTTGTACCCCCGCATGCCGTTGTAGGCCTGGCTGAATCGCTTGCCTACTGCGGAGCTGGGCGAGAACGACGAGCCGTTGTCACCCGCGAAGATCACCAGCGTGTTGTCCTCGAGCTTGAGTTCCTTGAGCAGGTCCATCAGTCGGCCCATGTCGCTGTCCATCCGCGTGACCATCGCCGCGTAGGTCTTCTCCTGCTCGGACCAGGGCTTGTCCTTGTAGATGCCCTGGTCGTCGATCTCGTACTTCGCGTGCGGCAGCGTCAGGGCATAGAACAGAAAGAAAGGCCCGCCCTTGTTCTGCCTCACCCATTTTTCGACGTCGTCCTGGATCAGGTCCTGTGCGTAGGTTTTCTTGGCGTTCTTGCCGCTGTTGCCTTCGAGATCGAAGCGCTGGTCGTCGTTGTAGAGGTAGCTGGGGAAGTAGCTGTGGGCGTGGCGCTGGTCGTTGTAGCCGAAGAAATGGTCAAAGCCTTTATTGAACGGGCTGCCGGTGGTGTCGAACATGCCCATGCCCCATTTGCCCATGCACGCGGTCTTGTAGCCGGCGGACTTGAGGATCTGCGCGACAGTCACGGTCTCTTTGGGCAGCGGGAACTGGCCCTCGGGCTTGGCCTCGCGGTTGCCGCGCACCGGCGAGTGGCCCATGTGCAGGCCGGTCATCAGCGACGTCCGAGAGGGCGCGCACACCGTCGTCCCGCAGTAGGCCTGCTGATAAAGCGTTCCCTGCGCGGCGAGTCGATCCAGATTCGGCGTCTTGATCAGCTCCTGCCCGTAGCAGCCCAGGTCGCCCTGCGCCACGTCGTCAGCCAGGATGAAAATGATATTCGGCTTGCCCGCCTGAGCGCACAGCGCCACAGATGCGTGAAGCAGAAGGAGGATAACGGTGAGTAAGCGCAGCATAAAGGCTCCTGAACAGGTCGTTGTATTGAAAGATTAGATGAAAATGCGGCGAACAGCATAAATTGCATCATGCCCCGTACAGCCGCACCGTCGGGTCGTCCGGCGACTCCACGTACCGCCAAGCCAGCTTCACATAATGCTCCGCCAGCCAGCCCAGGTACTGCTTCTCCTTCTCGTTCGTCTCTCGCATCACCTTCCCCGGCACGCCCATCACCACGTGATCATCCGGCACCTCCAGCCCCGGCACCACCAGCGCCCCGGCCGCGATCAGGCACCTCTTGCCGATCACCGTCCCCCCCAGCACCGTCGCGTGCATCCCGATCAGGCTCCCGTCCCCCACCGACAAGCCGTGCACCACCGCGTTGTGCCCGATCGTCACGCTCCGCCCGATCGTGTTGGGCCTGCCCGAATCACAGTGCACTGTCGCGTTGTCCTGGATGTTCGTCCCCGCGCCGATCGTCACCTTCGCCACATCCCCGCGGATCACCGCGCCGGGCCAAACACTCACCCCCTCGCCCAGCTCCACCTCACCCGTCACCCGCGACGTGTCCGCCAGGTACGCCGACCGACCTTCCACATGGATACATCTAAACAGCATCATCCCATTCTACTGCCCCGCCCCACGACGCTTCTTCCTTAACACCTCCGGCGACTGGCCGTAACGCAAACGCAGACACCGCCGACAACGCAGCGCCCGCACCCCCATGATCGGCCCGTACCGATCCACCAGCGCGCTCACCTCCGCCGAGCCGCGCGACAACTGGCCACTGCTGAGCCCCGCGATCCACCGCTCCGCCACCAACGCATCACGCACCTCCTCCTCCCGCGCCAGCACCCAGAAAAGCTTGTACACCCGCTCCCCACACACCCACCCCTTACCATGCGCCCCACGCGAACCATCCCCGCAGTTGCTCGTCGTCCCCGTCATCCCCCTCAGGCCCTTCGCATCGACCCGCGACAACCGCGCCGAAACCCGCAGCCCCTCCAGCGATGCCTCCTCCTCGTCGCCACCCCCCGCGCACGGCCGAACCTCCCCCGTCACCTCCCCCGGCCCCGGACACAACAAAAAATACTGCACCCCCGATGTGCTCGCGTGCTCCCACTGCTCCAGCATCAACCGCTGACACCACCAGCCATCGAGCCCAAACTTCTTCTCCCGACACGCCCCGCGGTTGGGGTTACCCCCCAGCCCCGCGTCCAGCCCATCGATCAGGTCCGACTCCCGAAGTTCATACGCTTGCGACCCCGGCCCATACCCGCCTTGTTCAAGCGTCATCCCTCTCGCAGCCGCCGGGCCACGCCTCGGCGGGGCGGCATGAACCCCATCTCCCGCCGTGACGTCGCCCGGCGGCTGCGAAACCTTGCGCCGCATCGCAGGCGAGCGCTCGGTGCGCCAGTCGCCCATCAGCCCGCGCGGGCTGCGCCCGTCGAGCACCCACTGCATCGTGAACGCATCGATGTCCCACCACCCCGCGAGCCGTCGGCCCTTGCCATTCACCGCCCGCCGTGCATGTGGCAGGTCCGCCACGCCGAACTTCTCGCGTCCCTTGAGCCGGGTGGGCTTACCCTTCTTCGTCGTCCCCATCGGCACACAGCCCGCCAGCCGACGCACCTCCGAGACTTTGAGCTCAAAACACGCCGACCGGTCCAGGTTCCCCCGAGCATTCAACCAGCTGGGCCAGTGCAAAAACGTCTCCAATGTCGGCGGCAAAAGCGTCTTCATACCAAGGGGCCAATTCGCGCAAAAATGCGCACAAGTGCATTTTTAACAGCCGCCGAGCGACGCCTCGGCGGACGAATAAAAAACAGCAGCCGCCGAGCGACGCCTCGGCGGTCAAAGCCACATCAAATAATCACGAAGCATCTCCCCGCCCATCCACGCAACACGACTCGGCCCCAGTGACGTTGCGCGGGGGCTAATAAACAAAACCCGTGGGTTTTGCATGGCGCAGCAGACCCGCAAGAACCCGCCAGCGTTGGGTCTGGACTGGATCAAGGCGGCTTAAAACCCAGCGAAGAAAGCAGACGAGGGGGATGGGTCTGCTATGCGCAGTGGTTTACGATTTGGGCACGCTGATCTTGAGGCGTACGACGACTTCATCGCGGATCGCGGCGTTGGTCAGGCCGTAGTTCATTTCGAACTGGCTGCGGTTGATGTCGAACACGGCGTTGAGCTCGTAGGCCGCGTCGCCTGCGGTGATCTTGGCGGGGAAGGTGATTGACTTGGTGATGCCCCTGAGCGTGAGGTTGCCGGTCACCCAGTGTGTTGCGTCGGCGGCGTCGCCGGTCTGCTCGGCCTGTGTCGCCTCGCGGATTTCGGTCGAGACGAACTTGCTCTCGGGGAAGTTTTCGGAGTCAAAAAAGTCTTTATTGAGAAGGTGCTTGGTCAGCTTATCGTTGTCTGACCACATGCTCAGGATGTCGATGGTTGCTTCGACGGAGGCGAGTTTCTCTTCCGCGAGGGTTGCGGCGCCGGCGAGGGTCTTGAACCCGCCGCTGTGAGATGCGCCGGTGGGCTTGCTGCCGGTCCACTCGACGGTGGTGTTCTCGCCGTTGAGTTCGAGGGTGACGGCTTCTGCCGGCGGCGTGGCGACGGTGGTTTCCTTGGCTTCGGTGGCCACGGTGGTGTAGGTCGAGTCGGCGGGGTTGTCGCAAGCGGTCATGCCGGCGGCGAGGAGGATGAGGGCGGCGAGGGTGGTTGGCTTGGTCATGGTGGCGTCTCTTAGTTGGGCCGGAAGGATGAATGCGGGTGAGTGAGTATTCGCAGTCGGCTGCGGCAAGTCAACCGGCTGGGCGGTTTTTATTCAGGCCTGAGATTCTATGGTGCTCAGCTCTTGGCCATTTTGCGAAGGACGGTGTGGAGGATGCCGCCGTTGCGGTAGTACTCAACCTCAACCGGGGTGTCGATGCGGCACAGCGCGGCGAACCTGATCTGCGAGCCGTCACCTTTGGTGGCGGTGACTTGGATGTCCTGTCGGGGCTGGACGTTGTCGGTGATGTCGATGTTGAAGGTTTCGGTGCCGTCCAGGCCCAGGGACTTGGCGTCCTGTCCGTCCTTGAAGGTGAGCGGGAGTACGCCCATGCCCACGAGGTTTGATCGGTGGATGCGTTCGAAGGACTTGGCGATGACGGCCTTGACGTTGAGCAGGTAGGTTCCCTTGGCGGCCCAGTCGCGTGAGGAGCCCATGCCGTAGTCGATGCCTGCGAGTACGACGAGTGGGGTGTTGGCCTTTTTGTAGTTTTCGACGGCGTCGTAGATGTAGCGGACGGGGGCGTTGCCCAGGCCGGTCTTTGGCGCGGCGTCGGGGATGGCGGTAAAGGAGGATTGTGCGGGGAGGTTGGTGAAGTCGACGGTGAAGCCGCCCTCGGTTCCGGGGGCGAGCTGGTTCTTGACGCGGATGTTGGCGAAGGTTCCGCGGGTCATGACGCGGTCGTTGCCGCGGCGTGAGCCGTAGGAGTTGTAGAGGGATTTCGGTACGCCGTTAGCGTCGAGGTAGCGTGCGGCGGGTGTGCCGGACTTGATGGAACCTGCGGGGGAGATGTGGTCTGTGGTGACGGAGTCGGCGAGCTTTGCCAGGCACCGAGCGCCGGTGATGGGCTTGATGGGGGAGGGCTCGGGGGAGAGGTCGACGAAGAAGGGGGGCTCCTGGACGTAGGTTGATTTGTCGTCCCATGCGAAGAGTTCGCCGGTGGGCGCGTCGATGGCCTGCCACTCGGGCGAGCCCTTGAAGACGTCGGCGTACTCGGAGGTGAACTGCTCGCGTGTGACGCAGGAGGCGACGAGTTCGTTGACTTCCTGCTGGGTGGGCCAGATGTCCTTGAGGTAGACGGGCTTGCCGTCCTTGCTGGTGGCGATGACGTCGTTCTGCAGGTCGATGTTGACCGTGCCCGCGATCGCATAGGCGACAACAAGCGGCGGGGAGGCGAGATAATTTGCGCGCACATCGGGTGAAACTCGGCCTTCGAAGTTGCGATTGCCGCTGAGTACGGATGCTGCGACGACGTCGTTTTCATTGATCGCCTTGCTGATCGGGTCGGGCAGCGGTCCGGAGTTGCCGATACAGGTGGTGCAGCCGTAGCCGACGGTCTGGAAGCCCAGCGCGTCGAGGTCCTTGGAGAGGTTTGCCTTGTTGTAGTACTCGGTGACGACCTTCGAGCCGGGTGCGAGAGAGGTCTTGACCCATGGCTTGCGGGTGAGGCCGAGCTTATTGGCTTTTCGTGCAACGAGTCCTGCGGCGATCATGACCTCGGGGTTGGAGGTGTTGGTGCAGGAGGTGATGGCGGCGATGACGACGTGGCCGTGCTTGAGCTTGAAGGTTTGGTTGTCGTAGTTGACGTTGACGCCTTCGGTCGCGGGATCGGCTTTTACGGCGGTGGCGAGCCCGCCTTCGCTGGTCATCGAAGCGGGGGTGGAGTCTTTGGCGCCGCCGTTCTTGCCGAAGGAGGTGGAGAGGTCGTTCTGCCACTGGGGTTTCATGGCGGAGAGGTCGATGCGGTCCTGCGGGCGCTTGGGGCCGGCGAGGGCGGGCTCGATCTCGGAGAGCTCGAGGTGAAGCTCGTCGGTGTAGACGATCTTCTCTGCGGCGTTGCGCCAGAACTTGTTGGCCTTGCAGTACTGCTCGACGGTCTGGACGAGTTTTTCGTCGCGTCCGGTGAGGCGCATGTACTTGAGGGTTTCATCGTCGACGGGGAAGAAGCCGATGGTTGCGCCGTATTCGGGCGCCATGTTGGCGATGGTGGCGCGGTTAGCCAGCGGCATGGCGTCGAGGCCGGGGCCGAAGAACTCGACGAACTTGTTGACCACGCCGTGCTTGCGGAGCATCTCGGTGACGCGTAGGACCATGTCGGTGGCGGTGACGCCTTCGCGGAGCTTGCCGGTGAGTTTCACGCCGACGACTTCGGGGATGAGCATGTAGATGGGCTGGCCGAGCATGACGGCTTCGGCCTCGATGCCGCCGACGCCCCAGCCGACGACGCCCAGGCCGTTGATCATGGTGGTGTGCGAGTCGGTGCCGACCAGCGAGTCGGGGTAGAGCTGCGAGCCGTTGTCCCAGACGGTCTTGGCGAGGTATTCGAGGTTGACCTGGTGGACGATGCCTGTGGCGGGGGGGACTACGGAGAAGTTGTTGAAGGCCTGCTGGCCCCACTTGAGGAAGGTGTAGCGTTCGGTGTTGCGTTCGAACTCTTTTTCGGAGTTGATGGTGAGCGCGGCGGCGGAGCCGAAGGCGTCGACCTGCACGGAGTGGTCGATGACCAGGTCGCAGGGCACGAGCGGGTTGACCTTGTCGGGGTTGCCGCCCATGCGGACCATGGCTGAGCGCATCGCCGCGAGGTCCACGACACAGGGCACGCCGGTGAAGTCCTGGAGGACGACGCGTCCGGGCATGAAGGGGATCTCGACTTCGCCGACGGACTTGGCGTTGTAGGAAGCCAGGGCCTTGACGTGTTCCTCGGTGTAGACGTAGTTGTCGAGGTTGCGGAGCACGGCCTCAAGCAGCACGCGTATCGACACGGGCAACGAACTGACATCGCCCATCGCGTCGAGCCTGTAGATGGTGCGCTTGCCCAGGGGGGTGTCGAGGGTGGTCTTTGCGTTGAAGGGGTCGGCGGGGGTGGTCATGGGAGGCTTTCTTCTCGGTTCTTTCAGGGAGGCGTTACCTGGCGCTTAACTCAAATGAGCGTCGGCAGGTGGTGACTGTTCGGCGTGTTTTGGTGCGGCGCATACAATCGCGTCGTGCTTGAGTATAAACCCATCGTGATCCTCGGTCCCACGGCGGGGGGTAAGAGCGCGCTGGCTGTGGATTTGGCCGAGCGTTTGCCGGGTCTTGAGGCCGGTGGCGTTGGCGGCGGTGAGGTCGTGGGGGCCGACGCCTTCCAGGTCTACCGCCACCTGGATGCGGGCACGGCCAAGCCCGAGCCTGCGCTGCGTAACCGGGTGCCTCACCACCTGATTGATATTGTCCAGCCGACCGAGCGGTTCACGGTTCATGATTGGCTTAAGCGGGCACACGCCGCGATCGCGGACATCAAGTCTCGCGGCAGGCGGCCGGTGATCGTTGGCGGAACCAACCTCTACTTAAAGGCTTTACTCGATGGCATGTTCGACGGCCCGGGTCAGGACATGGAGTTCCGCGCCTCGCTGGAGGGTATCGACACGCCCCTCTTGCACGATCGGCTAAGCCGGGTCGATGGCGAATCGGCTGCACGCATCAAGCCCGCGGACCGCCAGCGCATCGTACGGGCGCTGGAAGTCTATGAGTTGACGGGTCAGCCCATCAGCACCATGCAGACCCAGTGGGGGGGCGAAACCTCACAGGGCCTGGACGCGACGCTCGTCGGCCTGCGGTGGAGCCCCGAGGAGATCAATCCGCGCATCAACCTCCGCGTCAAGGCGATGTTCTACCCGGAGAAGGTCGATCCGCAGCTTGCTGCCGCGGTGTGTATCAACAATGAGTCGCTGGTGGACGAGGTCAGGCGACTCAAGAAGGATGGCCTATTCGAGCCTGTCAAGGATCATCAATCATCAATCAACCATCAACAATCAACCTCCCCCAACCAGGCGCGCGAGGGGCTGGGCTACAAGCAGGTGCTCGCGTGGCTGGAGGGCACGGACCCGCAGATAAAGACGCTTGAGGACGCGTTCGAAAAAACCAAGGTGTTGACGAGGCGCTTTGCCAAGCAGCAGCGGACCTGGCTCAAGCGGTTTACCAAGACGAAGTGGATCGACTGCGAGGGCAAGCACGCAGGAGAGATCGCGGAGCGTGCCTGCGAATTGCTGACCCGTGCGAGCTAATCGGCCGCTCTATTTCACGGCTTGTTTGCGATTTACTTGAGCCAGGGACCCGCCGGGCCACTGGGATCGAGTACGGGTTTGAGGTCCTTCCAGGGGATACGGACGGTGATTGCGCCGCGAGCAAACGAGCCGTACTGGTAGGGCCCGAAATAGAAGGTCGGCCCGTGCGGCGCGATCGTGAAGGACTCAAACAGCTTGGGGTCCATGTTTTTTTCGTAGTCTTCATCTGAAGGGTTGGGGATCCACTCGGCTTTTGCAGCCTTGAGCCCGATCAGCATTTGAGCTTGCAGTAATTTGATCCAGTCCGTGTCATTACGGAACAGGTCCGCGAGTTGGATTTCATTGACCTTGCCGTTCTTGATCACGTAGTTGCGAGTCGAGTAGCCGTAGTTGCCGTGGGCTCCGCCGCTGTAGTCGTAGTACATGATGTTGAGTGAGGCGACGCGGTCATCGAGGTGATCGATGTGGGTGGTGCTGGCGCTGTAGTAGTGTTGTCGCTCGACATATTCTGCTTCTCCCTCAGCGGCCATGCGTTGGAGGTCTTTTCGGGTTTCGTCGAGGTATTGTGCCGTACCGCTGACATGCTCGTCTGCCAGGGCGTCGATCGCTTGGGTCAGGAGGGGGTTTTGCAGGAGCAGCCGGGGTGTCTGTGCTTCAGCCGTCGCGCTGCGGATCGTGCGGGAGAGCAGGTCGTACTCCGCGACACGCTTGAGTTGGACGGGATAGGTTTTTTCTCCGTCGGCCTTGGTCCATGTGCCGGTCCATTGGTTGCCGTCTCGACTGGGTTTGATGGACCATTGACCGGTTTGTTTTGAGTCGCCGTCGTCGCCCTTGTCACCGATGTGCTCGGACTCGATTAACGTGCACAGGCCCTCGGCCTCGGGGTTGCGTTTACCGGTGACTGAGAGGGGGACGCCGACGGATTGGTAGAAATAATCTCCATTGACGCTCTCATCTTTAAATTGAAGGGTCATCAGGACGGCGTACTTCCCGTCGATGGTGCCTTGCAGGACGATCGCTCGGTCGGGCATTCCGCCCCAGTGCCAGGTCTCGTTGCCAGCATTTGCGGTGGAGGCGAAAGCGGCGGTCAGAACTAACAGCGTGATCAAGCGGCGTAGCATGTTCGGCCCCTCGCGAAGCGATGGTGATATGGATGTTCAGCCCGAGACAAGATTTATCGGAAGCGAATCATCTGTACCAGTAACCAGCTTTACAGCATTTGCGGGCCGCTTTCGTAAGTACTTGCAAATATGAATTTTACGCGTGGCACTTGACAATCGCCTGTAATCCGGTTCAAGTGTCGCCCCCTCACGAGGCGATAGACGGCAATACCATCAACCTAAACTCTCCATGGGTGTACGCCCGCAGCGGGTGCGGAATAAATGCCCTCCCGGCTAGGATTGAACGCGAATCACATGGCCAAGAAAACGACTAAGAAGAAGAGTGCTCCGCGTGCCGGGTCTGCCGGCGGGCGGCGGTCGTCGTTTGATCCTAAGAACGCTGAGGGTAAGCACTTAGTGATCGTCGAATCGCCCACCAAGGCCAAGACGATCAACAAATATCTGGGCAAGGACTACTGCGTGATGGCCAGCGTGGGCCACATCCGCGACCTGCCGCCTCGCAACCCGACAGGGGTCAAGGCGCCGGTGCCGGGGGTGGACCTGGACAACGATTTTGAGCCGACCTACGAGGTCATGGCCGACTCGAAGAAGACGGTCAGTGAACTGAAGAAGGCGGCGAAGCTGGCGGAGGATGTGTGGTTCGCGACCGACTTGGACCGTGAGGGCGAAGCGATCGCCTGGCACGTGGCCCACGCGCTGGACTACCCCATCGACAAGGCCAAGCGTGTCGTGTTCAACGCGATCACCAAGACGGAGATCGAGAACGCGTTCTCGCACCCGCGTCCGATCGAGACCAACCGTGTCGATGCCCAGCAGGCGCGGCGGATCCTCGACCGCATCGTGGGCTACCAGGTCTCGCCGCTGCTCTGGAAGAAAGTCGCCGGGGGCCTGAGTGCCGGTCGTGTGCAGTCGGTGGCGACGCGTCTGGTGGTCGAGCGTGAGCGTGAGATCGAGGCGTTCATGCCCGAGGAGTACTGGCGTCTGGGCGCGGTGTTTGCCACCGACGCGGCGCAGGCTCAGCAGCTGGGCAAGGCGTGGCGCGACTTTTTCTACGTCGGCGCGGAAGAGAACCCGCGCACGGTCAAGGACCAGAACGCCTGGCTGAGCGAGCGTAAGTGCCTGCGGGCCGAGCTCGTGGAGCTGGCGGGTAAGCCGTTCAAGCCGACGACGCGCGACGCGGCGCTCAAGGCGGCGCAGTCGCTGGGCTTCAAGCTCGAGGACAGCGTCGAGTCGTTCGTCGAGGACGCCAAGGGCCCGCAGCAGAACCAGGTGAAGTACCTCGGCGGTATCGCTAACGCGCCGCAGTACAAGATCCGCTCGATCGAGACCAAGCGCACGACCTCGCGCCCCAGTCCGCCGTTCATCACCTCGACGCTGCAGCAGCAGGCCTCGACGCGCCTGGGCTTCCAGCTCAAGCGCACGATGCGCGTCGCCCAGCAGCTCTACGAAGGCATCGACCTCAAGGGCGCACGCGGGCAGACCGGCCTGATCACCTACATGCGTACCGACTCGACGCACCTCTCCGGCGAGGCGCTCGCGTCCGTCCGCTCGCACATCGAGTCACGCCACGGCAAAGAGTACCTGCCCGAGAAGCCCAACTTCTACAAGTCCTCCAACAAGGACGCGCAGGAAGCCCACGAAGCCATCCGCCCGACCGACGTGTCCATCACGCCCGAGTCGATCCGCGGCCAGCTCAACGACGAACAGTACAAGCTCTACGACCTCATCTGGCGTCGCTTCGTCTCCTGCCAGATGACGCCTGCGCAGTGGGACTCGACGGCTATCGAGATCCAGTCGGCGGGGATCGACGCGGCCTTCCGCGCGACGGGGCGCACGCTCGTGTTCGACGGCTTCCTGAAGGTGATGGGCCTGCCGACCGCGGACGATGTGATCCTGCCGGCACTCAAGGAAAACCAGCCCGTGGGGCCTGTCGACCTGACGCCGACCCAGCACTTCACCAGCCCGCCGCCGCGCTACAACGAGGCGTCGCTGCAGAAGAAGCTCGAAGAAGAAGGCATCGGCCGGCCGTCGACCTACGCCGCGATCATCGGCACGATCCAGGACCGCAAGTACGTCGAGACCGTCACGCCGCGCGACAAGCGTCTGCAGGCGACCGACCTGGGCAAGGTCGTCACCGACATGCTTGTTGCCGCGTTCCCCAAGATCCTTGATGTAGGCTACACGCGCGAGATGGAAGCGCACCTGGACGAGATCGAGTCGGAAAACAAGGACTGGCGCAAGACCCTGCACGAGTTTTACGACCCGTTCAAGATCGCGCTGGACCACGCGCACGAGAACCTGCGCCACGCCAAGGCCGAGACCGAGCCCGCGCCCGACGAGCTGCGGTGCCCCAAGTGCGGCAGCGCGACCGAGTACAAGTTCGGACGCAACGGCCGGTTCCTCTCCTGCACGGCCTTCAACGTCCCGCCCCGCAAGGTCACGGTCGAAGGGCACCGCGGCGAGTGGTACCTGCACAAGGCCAAGGGCAAGGCGAAGCCCAGGATCACCAACCAGGACCAGAGCGACAAGGTCAACTGGACCAAGCTGACCAAGAGCGATCAGCAGAAGTTCCTCAAGCTCTCGGACCAGATGCCCGAGCCTTGTACGTATGCCGCGCCGATCGACAAGCAAGGCCGACCGATGGAGCCCGAGCAGACCGACATCCTCTGCCCCGAGCCGCCGGTGGGCGATGGTAGGCCGATGATCAAGCGCACCGGGCGCTTCGGACCGTTCCTCGCGGCGCAGAGCTACCCGGCGGTGCAGTACATCGTGAAGCTCAACGCCAAGACCGGCGCGGTCGAGCTGCCCAAGCCCCCGCCGATGCCGACCGACATCGTCTGCGAGAAGTGCAACGCGCAGACGTACTACGTGCGCGACTCCAAGCGGGGCCTGTGGCTGAGCTGTTCGGGCTTCCCCAAGTGCCGCGGCCGGGGCAACTTCAACAAGCTCGACGAGGCCAAGCAGAAAGAGCTGGAGGCGGCCTGGGCGGCGCACCTCGAGGCCAACCCGATCCCGCAGATCCGCACGACCTCCGGCCGGGTGCTGGAAGAAGGCGACGAGTACGTGCCGGTGGTGGCGGGCGAGGGCGAAGCGGCCGAGGCGATGAGCGACGCGGCGTAAGGATTTGACTCTGTCGTGAGCGGGCAAGCCCCCGCGACACGTTGCCGGGAACTTATTTACAATCCGGCTTCATCAGTCTCCAATTCAATCAAGACATGAGGCCGGACGTGAACGCTCGCGAAATCCGTAAACTTATTTCCTGCGACGAGATCCTTGAGTGGGCCAAGCCTGTTCGCGGCGGCTGCTGGCAGTGGCAGGGCTCTAATCACAACGACGGCTACGCGGCATGGAATGTCGGTACTCAGCAGGTCAAGGTCCACCGTGCTTCTTATCTCTTGTATGTCGGGCCGATCCCACGCGGTAAATTTGTTGTACACACCTGCGGCAAGCGCAGCTGCGTCAACCCCGACCACCTCAAGCTTGTCGACTACAAAGGCCTCTACCAGCACAACCTCAAGAACGGCAACGTTGCACGCGGAGAGCGCAACGGATTTTCAACGCTTACCACCAGGAAAATCCGACGCATCCGCCAGCTCGCCGACTCGGGCAAGTACACCCACCGGCAGATCGGTGTCGTCATGGGCTGCCACCAGTCCAACATCTCGCGCATCCTGAGCGGCCACTACTGGGCCCACGTCAAGTAGAACACGCATAATTCCCAAGCGCTGCCCGGGGTTGGCGCACGGCCTGCGCCCTTTATTAGCGGAATGACGTTGTCGCTCCAAGCCCCTTGAAGAGCTCGGGGTCTTCCGGCGAGGCGGGCCAGAGTTCGGGGTCGAGCAGGCGAAGCGCCGTATTCTGATCCGTGAATGTTTCCAGGTAACGCTGCCACGCCGCGGCGGTGTCGATGGGCGGTGTATTCAGCCGTGCGTTGCGGTTTTTCTCACGCACCGATTCGATCGCACGCACGATCGCGGGCATGTCCCAGCCCGCGGCCCGGGCCTGCTCCTGCATCACGCCCAGCGACTGATGGATATTTTTTTGCTGCTCGGCGCTGAGCGACTCGGTCTTGAGCATCTGGCTGATGATGCTGACCTGGAACCCGGCGTGGTAGCAGGCCTGCACCGCGCGGTCGTGCCGCTGGGCGATCGCGTCGCGCGCAGTGTTGACCAGTTCCTGGGCCGAGCTGGCGAAGTCCGCCTTATCGCCGACCGGCAGCGGCGTGGCCGGGTTTTTCGTCAGGCCCAGGCGGTCGTAGAGGTTGATCAAGGCGTCGCGTTTCTGGGCATCGACACCGTCGCCGCTCGCGATGGCCAGCAGCAGCGCCGATGCTTCCTGCCCCGCCTGGTAGGCGTAGAGCTTGCGGTAGCGTGCGTGCTCGGCCGCTTGCTCGGCCTCGTCCAGCGCCGTAGTCGCATCAAGGTAGGCGTGCTCCGCGTCTTTGAATCGCAGTTCGTTGAGGGCCGCCGCTGCCTCCTGGCGTTTTTGCTTCATCCGATCGAGCGCCTCAGCCGCGTGCTTGCGAAGCAGTTCTTCGCTGTAGCCCGACTTCATCCGCTCGGTGAGCTGGTTGAGCGCATCGGTTGCCAGCTTGGCGCTCTCCGCTTCGTCGCACGCGCTCCGATAGGCGAGGCCCGCGTCAGCAAGGGCCTGTATCGCCTGCTCGTACTTCGCTTGCGTTGCGAGGGACTTGGACAGTGCCCACGCCGACTCGCCCTGCGTCCAGGCCTTGGGCGACCAGCGCGGGGCCAGTGCAGTTTCGGCCCGGACCCGTAGCGCACCGACTTCATCGCTGACTTTTGCAAGCTCATCGCGCAGCTCTTGATCCGCATTCCACTGCGCGAGCTCGGTTTCGAGCGGCTGGATCAGCAGCCGCGCCTCGTGGTAGGCCGAGTAGGCCTCGGTGTATTTCTGGCCCTGCTCGGCGGCCTTGGCCCGCTCGATCAGCGCGGTGATTTGTTCAAAACGAGTCGTGAACGGCTCGGCGATCTGCTGGCCTAGCAGGTGTTCGTAGGCGCCGAGCGTGGGGACGCTCATGGTGGCGAGCTGTGCGGCGGTGCGCTCGATGGCCTCTGGCTTTTGTACGGGGTCTTCGCTGGGCGGCGAAGGCTCGTTTTGGTTTTCACCGTAGCGGAGCGTGCCGAACCCGCCCTTTCTATTGACGATAAAAAGCAGCAGAGCGACCTGGCTGAGGAAGATCAGGCTCAGCGTGAGGATGAGGGTGGTGGAGGGCTTGCGTATGCGTCGTCGGCGGACTGTTGCGGGCCCGGAGTGGGATACGAATACACCGCCGCACGAATCGCACTGGTTGGCGTCGTTGGATAGAAGGTTGTGGCCGCAGTAAGGGCAGGTCGGATCTGACACCGGGGGGCTCCGGGGGCGGTCGGCCGTCGCGTGGTCAGGCCCTGGCGGGTCGGCGACAAGACCGAAAAACCGCTGGGTTCAGCGGCAGGTGGCTGGTATTATAGATCGAACGGATGTGTTTCCGCGTCCACGTTTTGTATTACGGGGATCAAAAATGATGAGCACCTGTATCGATCTTAAGAGTTGGGCGGGCGTGTGCCTGGTGCTGCTGAGTCTTGCGGGCGGGGTGTATGCGCAGGACTCACGTGAGGTCGATCTGATTGCTCAGCTCGGTCGTGAGGAGATACTCCGCCGCGAGGCCGCCGCCGCCGCCGAGGCCGAGGCAGAGCACCGCGCGTTGCTTGAAGAGCAGTCGCGGCTGAAAGAGGCGTACCGCAAGTACCTTGGCGTTGCCCGACGAAGCGCTCAGAAGCTGGTCCAGAGCAAGCAATCAAAGGTCTCGGCCGAGCGTGTCGAGTCGCTGCGTCGGCAGGCGCGCCTGGTCATTGATGAAGTCGATGACCAGAACAAGCAGCGTGTCCATGATGAACTGGACCCGATCTACGCCCAGCTCGAGCAGGCCATCGCAATCACACCCGAAGAACTCTACGCCTCCGATCCGCAGCTCAGGACGCTCCGTCAGCAGTTGCTGCCGGGCAGCGACGGCGGGCTCGACTGGGTCGATGATGCCGCGATCCTCTACGCGTTGTGTCCGGACAATCGGCAGGGCGAGGTGATTGCCGGCAACGTCCCTCTGCGGGATCGGCTGTCCAAGGATGAAGCCGCCGCGATCGACGCGTGCAACCGGCGTCGGCTGATCCTGGGCCTACAGCCGCTGGCGATCGACCTGAAACTCGTGGCCTGCGGGCGCGACCACAGCTCGGACATGATCAAGCACAACTTTTTCGCGCACGAGTCGCCGGTGCCGGGCAAGACGACGCCGTGGGACCGCGCGAAGAACTTCGGCACCATCGCAACGGGCGAGAACATCGCCGCGGGCTACAAGAACGGAGAGGCGGTCACGATGGGCTGGTGGTACAGCCCGGGCCACCTCAAGAACATGATGGCCCGCGGCCACAAGCGCATCGGCGTGGGCCAGGAGCAGCAGCACTACACGCAGATGTTCGGGCAGTGAGCGGCGAAGCAAACCGCGTCACCTCGTAATGGGATGAAGATTCGACGTAACCGAATGAAGATTCGGCTTTGTTCAGTTACGCTCGCAGCTCGGCGCCGACCTTCGCGCCCAGCGCCTGGACCACCGCCGCGACCTGCGGGTCCACCTGCTCGTGGCGCAGCGTCGTCTCGGGGTCGCGGAACTGCATGCGGAGGGTGACGCTCTTTTTGCCCGCGCCGACCTGCTTGCCGCGGTACGTGCCGACAAAGCGTGTGGACTCGAGCATCGCGGGGTTGGTCTGCACCACGGCGTCGGCGATCGACTGCCACGGCGTCGCTTCATCAACCACCACCGACAGGTCGCGCTCGATCGCCGGGTACTTGGGCAGCGCACCGGCGGCATGCGTCGGCGGGTACAGCGTCAACAGCGGTTCAAGATCAAGCTGAGCCGCGACGACCTGTGATTGCAGGCCGAAGTGATCGGTTAGTTTGCCGCTGATCAGGCCGTAGTTACCCAGGCTCTTGCCCTCAAGCTTGACCTCGCCCGCCACGGCAAAATCCGCGTGCTCACTCGGGCTGACGGTGCAACGATCGGCCAACTCTCCAGCCAAGGCCTGCAGCAGCTCCTCGATCGTCCCGCGCACCTCGCGCAGCGACGGCTGGGCATCTTCCGCGTCACAGAGCAGCGTCAGCCGGCGACGCTCGACGATCTTGCCCGAGCCGTCCTTCGTCCAGCCGCCCGCCAGCTCGAACAGCTTCACGCTGCGGTTGCCCGCGTCCTGGTTGAGCTTTCGGCAGCTCAGCAGGCTCGGCAGCGGCGAGGGGCGCAGCGTGTTGTCCGCGCGGCGCATGTCGCCGACCAGCCTGGCCGCCTGCGTTTCATCGACGAATGCCCCGGCATCGGCGGCGGTGATCAGCGAGGGCGTGACCGTCTCGTGGTAGCCGTGCGAGACAAGGGTTTGGACGATGGTGCGTTTCGCCTCGACCTTGTTCTGCGGGTGGTGGGCGATGATGTTGATCTTGGTCTGCGTGGGGATGTTGGCCAGGCCGTGCTGCCGCGCGATCTCTTCGATCAGGTCGATCTCGCGCACGAGGTCCAGGCGGAAGCTGGGCACGGTCGTTGTCAGCGTCTTGCCGTCGAGGTCCAGCGTGCTAACGATGCCCAGCGCGCCGAGCAGCTTGGCCTGCTGCTGCGGCGAGAGTTCGATCCCCAGCAGCTCGCATGTCCGGCGGGTACGCAGCTTGAGCACCCTCGGCTCGGGCTCGTCACGGCCGGCACGGATCACGCCCCGGGCCAGCGTCCCGCCGGCGACTTTCAGGATCAGCTCGCAGCACCGCCGGCTCGCCGCCTCCACGCCGAGCGGGTCCACGCCGCGCTCGAATCGGAAGCTCGAATCGCTGAACAGCTTGAGCTTTCGGCTGGCGCGTCGCACCGTCAACTCATCGAACATCGCCGACTCGATGAGCAGGTCGGTCGTTTTGCTTGTTACCTCTGAATCGGCCCCGCCCATCACGCCCGCCAGCGCGACCGGCGACCTGCCGTCGGCGATGACCAGCATGTCGTCCTGCAGCGTGTGCTTAGAGTGGTCGATAGCCTCGAAGCGCTCGCCCTGGGTTGCGCGGCGGACGATGATCTTCTTGTCCGCGAGGCGGGCGAGGTCGAAGGCGTGCATCGGCTGGCCCAGCTCGAGCAGCACGTAGTTGGTGACATCGACGACGTTGTTGACGCTGCGCTGGCCGACGGTTTGCAGGGCCTGGACCAGCCAGTCCGGGCTCGGGCCGATCTTCACGCCGGTGATGACGCGCGCGGTATAGAGCGGGCAGAGTTCGCCCGCACGGTTTTCGATGTTGATCAGGGAGCTGACGAAGGGGCCGGTCTCATTGGGCGGGGCACAGGCCGGGGCCTTGAGCGCGCGCGGGCTGCGTGCGGCGATCTCTCGCGCGACCCCGACGTGGCTGAGCACGTCCGGGCGGTTGGAGGTCACCTCGACGTCGAGCATCGTGTCATTACCGACCGGCAGGGTGTTCTCGACAGGGAAGCCGCCGACGCTCAGCAGGCGTGCAGCCTCGCGGGCGTCGACCGCCGGTTCCAGCATGGTATTGAGCCAACGGAGACTGACTTTCATGCCGCACAGGGTATCGGCACAGCCGGTCTAAGCAAGTATCGACCCCCCGCAAATCCCCCAGGGTCTCGGTTTGCAGGCTTGCAAGCCCGGTTCAGTTCTCCGCCATTTCCTTGAATGCCGCCTTCATGCCCTCGATCGTAATGACGGGCTGTGCGGCAAGCTGGGCGCGGTAGGCCTCGATGTCGCGGGTCCGGATCATGCGGAACACACGGCCGTCGGCGGCGCGGAAGGTGTGCAGCGGCACCCGGCCGGTGCGGACGGCCTTGAGGATCTGCATCGAGGGCATCCCGGTCTTGGTCGGCGCTTCCTCCAGGGTTACCGCCTCGCCGAGTTTTGCCCGCCACTGCCCCATGCTGATCTTTGCCATCGCGGTGCCTCCGTGCTGGGTCTGTCCGCAAGCAGAATCGGCAAACGGCCGCTTGTGTCCACAGTCTTAAAGGCACACGCCGGCCAGGGGCGCGGATCGATGTTCACAATGGTCATCTTGATTTTGGTGCATTCTGGAGGATCGGCCGGGCCCGTTTTCATAAGTGTGATTATGATCCCCGCCTTGATGCTCGCCTACACCATCCCTGCTTCGTCTTTGGGCCTGATCGCGGCGACCACCGCGTCGCTGTTCTGGGCGTTTTCGGTGGTGATGCATCGGCGGGTGGGGCGCGTGCTCCCGCCGGTCCGGCTGAACACGATCAAGGTGATGTTTGCGACGACGCTCCTTGGGCTGGTCGTGCTCGTGCAGTGGTACCTGGGCGAGCTGCCTTGGTCGATGCCGACGGGTAAGCTCGCGCTCATGGCGGTCAGCGGTGTGATCGGCATCGCGGTGGGGGACACGCTGTTTTACGCCGGGCTCAACCGCATGGGCGCGCGGCGGGTGCTCATGGTCTACACCATCAACCCCGTGATCACGCTGGTGCTCGCCTGGTTCCTGCTCGATGAGCCGCTGACCCCGGTGCAGCTTATGGGCATCGCCGTGACCTGCGGCGGCGTGTCGTGGGTCATCGCTGAACGCAACCACGCTAAGTCCGACGGGCACGTCGACCTGCTCGGCGTCCTCTTCGGCATCGGCGCCGCGACGTGCCAGTCGATCGGCTACCTCATCTCGCACAGCCTGCTCAAGCAGTACGAGATGACGGCGGTTGCCAGTGCTTTCCTCAGGCTCGCCTCCTGCATCCCGGTGCTGCTTGCTTTCTTCTGGCTGGACCGTGTCCTGCGCGACCCCGGCGGTCAGGAGCACAACCACCCCGCAAGGCCCTCACGCAAGCAGACGGTCGTGATGTTCCTGATCGCCGTGATGCTCGGCACCGTCGGCGGGATCACGCTCATGCAAATCTCGGCCAAGTACGCCGAGAAATCAGGCGTCGCCAGCACGCTCCTCTCGATCACGCCTCTGTTTGTCCTCCCGATCACCGCGGTCCTTGGCGAGCACGTCTCCCGCCGAGCGGTGCTGGGCGCGATTATCGCGATCGCCGGTGTCGCGATGCTGTTTATCGCTGCGGGGTAGCGCTACGCTCAATCGGCCTCGTTGTACCTTCTCGTACACGTTCTTATCCATCAAAGCCATCGAGCTTGATGTGCACCGCTTCTAGTGTCAGGCCGCCGACGACCTCGGCTCGGTGGCCGTGAAGCGTCGGGTCAAAACACTGTCCAGGTGGTAGCCGGTCCGCAGCAATGAATACATCGCCCGCAGCGAAGTCTTTCACGCTGCCGTCTTGCAGCCCGATCCTCAGCGTGCCTCGCCTCACGATGATCAGCACCGGCTCGCCTGATACGTGCCAGTCGGTGCTGTAGCCCGGCTCACTCTTGCGTAGTCGCAGCGAGCTGCAGCCGATCCGCGGGCTCAGCAGCATCCCGCCCCGCGACTCCACCGGCCAGGCACGCTCTACCCACACGGATCGGCCTTGGGGATCGCTCAATAGGGCAGGCACCGTCTGCGTTTTTTCGTCGTCTGTCATTGGCGTTATGCTAACGAGTGTGTCAGGCCCCGTAATCCATCCCAAGCGACGCGGCTTGCCGCGTGACCCAGCGTAAAAGGCGCGTCACGAGGCACAGCCGCGTCGCTTTGTTTTTTCCATTTTTACCCGCCGCCATCGCTCCATGCCCGATCCTACGACCCGCCGCATCATCAACGTCTCCAATCGCCTGCCGGTTCGCATCGAGGGCGACAAGCTTGTCAAGTCCTCAGGCGGCCTGGTCTCCGCGCTCGAGGGCATCGCGGGCGAGATGCAGCTGCAGTGGATCGGCTGGCCCGGCGGCGCAGCGGAAGACCGGCAGGACCAGGCCCGGCTCGTAGAACGCCTCCGCTCCGAGTTCGGGTACCACCCCATCTTCCTCGCCGAGGAAGAGATCGATGAGTTTTATCACGGCCTGTCCAACTCCTCGCTCTGGCCCATCCTCCATTACAACCCAACCTACTTCCGATACCAGTACAACTGGTGGCAGACCTACGAGCGCATCAACCGCTGCTTCGCCGACGCAGTTGATGATGTCGCGGAGCAGGGCGACATGGTCTGGGTGCATGACTACCACCTGATGCTGCTGCCGAGGATGCTTCGCCAGCGGCGGCCGGACCTGCGCATCGGCTTCTTCCTGCACACCCCATTTCCTTCATACGAGGTGTTCCGCTGCCACCCCAAGCGGCAGGAGCTCTTGGAGGGCGTGCTGGGCGCGGACCTCGTCGGGTTCCACACCTTTGGCTACATGCGCCACTTCCGCTCGGCCGTGCTGCGGCTGACCGGACGCGAGTCGGACGTGTACACCATCCGCCACGACGACGCGCAGACTCACATCGGCGTGTTCCCGATCGGCATCAACTGGGCCGGTTTCGAGAAAGAGCTCGGGTCGGACCGCTACCGTGTCTGCCGCGACCGTTTTGCCAGGGATTACAGGGACTGCCGCATCGTTCTGTCGGTCGAGCGGCTGGACTACACCAAGGGCATCCCGCAGAAGCTCGAGGCGATCGAGAAGTTTCTCGAGTCCAACCCGGATCGGCGGGATAACCTCGTGTTCATCCTCATCGCCGTGCCCTCAAGAGAGGATGTCGGGGAGTACGCTCATCTCAAGGCGAATATCGAGCTGGCCGTCAGCCGGATCAACGGCAAGTACGCAACGATCAGCAGCATCCCGGTGCACTTCATCAACCGGGGCGTGAAGTTCGAGGAGCTCTGCGCGCTCTACGCGATGGCGGACGTCGCGATGGTCACCCCGCTGATCGACGGGATGAACCTCGTGGCCAAGGAATACATCGCCTGCCAGGAGGACCACGGCGGGGTGCTGATCCTCAGCGAGTTTGCCGGCGCGGCGCAGGAGCTGTTCAACGCGGTGCAGGTCAACCCTTACGACGTGGACGGGATGGCCTGGGCGCTGGGCGAGGCGCTGGACATGCCCGACGACCGCAAGCGGTCGCTGATGGAGCCGATGCGTCAGAAGGTGATGGAGCAGGACAGCAAGTGGTGGGCGCGCCTGTTTGTGTCGGCCCTCGATACGGCGACAAGCCAGTCGCCGCGCGACGCGGCCAAGCGGCTGGACGGGCAGACCCTGATGCGTTTTGCGCCGTCGGCGAATAAAAAGGCGATGTTCCTGGACTACGACGGCACGCTGCGTGGCTTTGTCAACGACCCGGACAAGGCTACGCCCGAGCCCGAGCTGCTGAAGGTGCTTGCCGAGCTTAAGAAACGCGGCGACCTGGACATCTACATCGTCAGCGGGCGCAAGTGCGAGTTTCTTGATCAGCACCTGGGGCAGTTTGGTTTCACGCTCATCGGTGAGCATGGGTACACGTTCAAGCAGCCCGGCGGAGCATTCGAGCTGCTCAACCCCGACGCCGATCTCTCGTGGATGCCAACCGTGCGCGAGGTGTTTGATTTGTACGCGGCCTCCACGCCCGGCACGCACGTTGAGCAGAAGCGGTCGGCCGTGGTCTGGCACTACCGCGCGGCCGACCCGGAATTCGGCCACTGGAAGGCCATCGAACTCATCGGACACCTCAAGGAGGCGATCGCGAACGTGCCGGCTGCGATCGCTCACGGCAAGAAGATCGTCGAGGTCTCCAGCCAGCAGATCAACAAGGGCATGGCCGTCGAACGCTTTATGCATACAAAAAAATACGACGCGGTCATGTGCGTCGGCGACGACCAGACCGACGAGGCGATGTTCCGCCACCGCCAGAACGGCGTGGTGACGGTCAAGGTCGGCGCGGGCACGACGGACGCCGAGTACCGCCTTCCCGGCACCGAGCAGGTGCTCCACACGCTCGACACGATCGCGCGCATGAAGCCTCAGACGCGGGCTTAGCGCACGATCTTTGCGCGATTAACGTTGTTCTTTCTTGCCCCAGATGTGGCCCAGCTGCATCGTGCCGCTCAACTGCGACGTGCTTCGATCGCCTGCCTCGCGGACGGTATGCATCGAGGCGTGATCGCGCAGGCGATTGAGGTAGGGCTCATACTCTTTTTCGCAGGTGTCCAGGAACGGGGTGACGGGGTTGTTTGCATCAAAGACCACGCGGACAAATACGATCAGGGAGTAGCCGACCTGAACGATGTCGCCATCGTTAAGTTCATGAGAGTGCAGCAGGTGTTTGTTGTTGATCATGGCCCCATTGCGAGACTTCAGGTCGACGACGATGCACTTGCCGTCGTGCTTCTGGTGGATGAATTCAAGGTGCTGGCGGGATACGCTCGGGTCGTTCAGCCGGTAGGGCAGGTCATGGCTGCGGCCGATGACCAGCTTGTTGCCGCGGGGCAGGGCGAAGACCCGGCCGCGGTCACGTCCAAAGATGACAACCAGGGAAGGCAAGCGGGCCCCCTTTCAGAGATGAAGCCTCGGCAGCTTCGGCGTAGCTGTGATGGCCGAGGGTCTGCCTTGAGCGTAACACGACAAGCCTTTTTTTCCAAGAAAAGTTTGACGATTTGGCGGGCAGGGCGGGTGATGGGCGTTGGTTATAATCGCCCCATGCCCGATCCCAGCCCAAGCAAGCAGGGCCAGCCGCTGCCGCCCACACGCCCCGCAGAATCGAACATCCACACCCACGCCAGCCGCCGATCCCACCGCGGCAGTATGCGTCGGCCGATGCTCGAATGGTGTTTCTATGCGTTGGGGCTGGGCGCCCTGGTCGCGCTCGTGGCCGGCAAATTTATTGGCGATGCGGTCGCGAACGACCTCAATCAGGCTAAGCAATCCCACGGGACCTACGTCTCCATCATCATCCTGGCGCTCTTCGGCTTCGCGGTGGTCAAGAACTTCTTCGACATGCGATTTATCAACCGCCAGGCCCGGCTGACCGACCAGCAGATCGACACGCTGCGTCAGACCAACAACATCTATGTCTTCCTGCAGAGCTCCGAGCCGAGCCTGTTCCGCGACCACATCGACAACCTGCACGAGATCTTCCGCCGGGACTGCAACATCTCGCAGGACAACCTGGTGACGCTGCTTCAGTCGAGGCTGCTGGCCAAGTCCCGGCTGGTTGAGTTCTGCTCATCGATCCTGGTCACGCTGGGGCTGGTGGGCACGATCATCGGCCTGATCCAGTCGTCGGGCGGGCTGAGCGAGGTCATCACCGCGATGGCCGGCAAAGAAGGCACCGTCATGGACGGCGTATACAAGGCGCTCAGCGGCATGGGCGTGGCCTTCTACACCACGCTCATGGGCGCGATCCTCGGCGGCGTGTGCCTGCGGCTGCTTTCAAACCTGGTCGATGCCAACACCGAGCACATCGTCAGCCACATCGCCGAGCTGACCGAGATCTACATCCTGCCGATCCTCCGCCGCGCAGGCCGGATCAACGAAGAACACCAGCGCAAGCTGCGAGAGAAGGGCATCGGCCTGCCGCCGGGCGTGCCCGTGCCCGGCACGGTGTCCGCCGGCCAGGGCCCGGAAGAATCGCTGATGCCCGCCAGTGGGCCGGAGGAACTCAACCCGTCCTGATCTGCAATGCTGATCCTCCCGAAGCGCAAGTCGACGTTTAACTTCTACGAGTCGTTCTCCGACCTGGTGTTCTGTACGCTCGTGATGTTCCTGGTGCTGGTGCTGTTCCTGGCGATGAACGTGAACCAGAAGCAGGAGCAGGTCGAGGTGGACCGTCAGGTGGTGGTGGAGACGCGGGCGCAGATCGAGCAGGAGGCGGTGCTGCTCAAGGGCGAGCTGGCCGAGCAGCAGCGGATCCGTCAAGAGGCGCAGGCGGAGCTGGACAAGGAGCTGGCGAAGATCGAAGAGCAGCGCCGTGCGGTGATCGATAAGGCCGAGCGAGAGATGCAGCGTGAGCGTGAACGGATCGCGGCCGAGCTATCGACAAGGCGCCTGGCGCTGGAGACGATGGAGCGCGAGGTCGATCGCCAGCGTCGGGTCTACGAGCAGGCGCTGGGCACGCGTCGGTTCACGGGCCTGCCGGCGAGGCCGCGGCTGGTGGTGGCGTACGACTGGCAGCCCAACCGCATCGGGATCCACCCCGTGCCCGCGTGGCTGGTTGATGAGCTGAACACGACGCCGCCGGGCCTGGAGGGTCAGCCTTTGGCCGACTACTACACAAAGCTGCGCGCGCGGTTTGTGGAGCTTGCATCGGAGGCCGAGGCGCTTAATCCGCGGCAGTACCGTGCGTTGATCCGCGCAATCTCGGTCGGGCTTGAGCCTGTGCCGCGCGTCGGCGATCAGCGCCGTGTGTCGCTGGATGTCGAATTTGTGATCGGCGAAGACGGCCTGGCGACTACGCAGGTCGGCGTCGCGGTGCCCGGGGGCAATGCCGAGCAGGCGGGGATCAAGCCCGGCGACGCGCTGATCGCCATCGACGACCAGCCGATCACGCCGGTGAACATACCGAGCCTGATCGCCGCCTACGAGCCGGGCGACCGTGCGCGTGTGCTGGTGCGCCGCGCGGGCAAGCCGGTGGCGGTGGAGGTGCTGTTCCACGAGCTGCGTGTCGTGGACTTGCTGGAGGCGTACCGCACGGACCTGAGCATGGTGGTGAGCGGCGCGCTGGACACGGACTACACCTACCTGTGGGAGCCGACGCTGGCCGACGGTTTGCGTACGCGTCTGCAGCAGGGCGAGGCCTATCAGGCTGTCTGGCAGGGCCAGAGCCGGTGGGATCAGCGTGGGTCGGTATCGGGTCGTCCGGTGCTGCAGTTCGACGCGGTGCCCGGCAGTGAGGAGGTGGCGATCGGCGACCAGCGTTTCAGCGTCGCGCAGTTCCGTCGGATCCTCGAAGCGCTCGGCGGCGGGGGCGTTGTTGTTGAATATCAGGCGAAGGCCGGCCCGCGCGATCTGCCCGACAAACTCTACGAGCAGGCCCTGCGCCCGACGGGCTTTGTCATCCGAGCGCCGCAGCTGGACAAGCTTATCGAGCAGGTGGAGTAGTTCACGGATTCAGGCAAGTGTGTTCTGCCCGTCGCGACCCCAGGCTTCTTGCGGTTGAATGCCCGGGCCCTGTTGCCGGGCCAGTGATCGGGTTAGGGCCTTTGACTTATTCAAGACTTAAAGACCGAAAAGTACTGTAAACTGTGCTCGGACGATCGTATTAAATCGCGCGTAATGGAAACCGGCAATGATGTACTCGACGACCTGTGCGTATGCGATCCGTGCGATGAGCCGGCTAGCGTTGATCCGCCCCGACGGCTACGCGCGAATCAATGAGATCACCCAGGGGACGGACCTGCCGGCGTATTTCCTGGCGAAGATCTTCCGTGACCTGACGCGTGCGGGGCTTTTGCGCAGCGCCAAGGGGCGGGGCGGAGGGTTCGCGCTTGCCAAGCGACCCGAGCAGATCCGCCTGTTCGACATCGTCGAGGCGATCGACGGCGAGAAGCCCTACACCAACTGCGTGGTCGGCCTGGCGCGGTGCGATGACACCCAGCCCTGCCCCCAGCACGACGCGTTCAAGCCGGTGCGTTTGCAGATCCTCAGCTACCTGCATTCGACGACGCTCGACCAGATGAGCGAGGCATTGGCCCGCAAGCTCGAGCTGATCGGCCGGGCCACGACCTGCACGACCCACGGCAAGCTGCCCGGCCCGGCGAATTGAACGATCTTTGTCAGAGCGATTGATCTGAATGACTGGATTGAAAATGAAAAACCGCGGCGCTTGAGACGCCGCGGTTTTTGTTATCTGAGATTGTTTCTTGATCAGGCCTGATTGACGCCGCCGAGGCCCGGTGCCAGCGGGGCGAACGGGTCGTAGTCGCCGGCCTTGGGGATGTCGTAGGCGCCGTTGGCGTCCTTGACGGCTGGGGGCATGGTGTTCCAGTTCCAGTTGTCGATACCGGGGGTCCAGTTCTTGCCCTTGGCCAGCAGCTCGTCCCAGGTGAGCTCCTTGCCGGAGTAGCAGGCTTCGCGGCCGAGGATCGAGGTGAAGGTGGAGTGCGCGCCGTACTCGCCTTCGTTGTAGATCTTGCCGGCCATGAGGGACTCGATCAGGTCGTGCTGTTCCTGCTGGTGGCCGTGGCCCGACTTGCCGTCGATCTTCTTGCGTTCGCCGCCGACTTCGAGCACGCCGGGGAAATAGGCCCGGCCCTTGGTGCCCTGGGCAAACTCGCTCACGCTGGTGAAGGAGTTCTTGAGGTGCCGGCCCTGGCTGTGCATCGTGGAGCCGTCGGCGAAGGTGAATTCGACGAAGGTGTGGTCATAGATCTGCGATTCCTTACCGTCGCCGTTGAGGCGTCGGCCCCAGCCGCCCATGCCGTTGGCCTTGACGGGGTAGGCGTTCTTGGCCCAGCAGCCCACGTCGAGGTTGTGGATGTGCTGTTCGCAGATCTGGTCGCCGCAGGACCAGATGAAGTGGTACCAGTTGTTGCACTGGTCCTGCATGTCCGTCCAGCCGGGCGAGCGGTCGCGGAACCAGATGCTCGAGCCGTTCCAGTAGACGCGCTGGTTGACGATGTCGCCGATCGCGCCGCCGTGGATCTCGGCCATGATGTTCTGGTACTGGTTTTCATGTCGGCGCTGCAGGCCGATGCCGACCATCAGGTTCTTCTTCTTGGATTCTTCAACGGCGGCCAGGAAGCGGCGGACGCCGGGGGCATCAACAGCAACGGGCTTCTCGCAGAAGATGTGCTTGCCCTTGTTGACCGCGTACTCGAACTGCTGGGGCTTGAAGCCCGGAGGCGTTGCGATGACGACCAGGTCGCAGTCGGTGTCGATCGCCTTCTTGTAGGCGTCCAGGCCTTCGAAGATGGTGTCGGGGGTGACCTTGACCTTGTCGGGGAACTGCTTCTTGAGGCCCTCGATCGTCTTGAGGGATTTTTCCTTGAACGCGTCGGCGATCGCGACGAGCTTGACGTTGCCCTTGGTGTTGAAGAGCTGGTTCACAGCACCCGAGCCGCGGCCGCCGGAACCGACCAGAGCAACCTTGATCTCGTCGCTGCCCTGGGCGTAGGCGCGTGAGGCCAGTCCTCCGGACAGAGCGATAGCGCTGCCGACGGCGGCGCTGGTCTTGATGAATTGACGGCGGGAAGTTCCGGTGGGCAGGGTCATCACTTGTCTCCGATATAGATTGGGAGGATTCAGCAAAACTAAACGGTCCGTTAGTGTAGCGTCTAAAAGTCAATCCCACATCAGGCGCTTGGGATCGGGCATAGTTTGATTAAATATCTCACAAAGGACGCGATCCCGTCCCGCGGGATTACACCGCATCGCTGCAGGGCTGAGCTAATAGTGCAGCGAGTGAAGATAAATGACACCAGTTGCTCTAGGTGCAAATGGTGCATGAGTATCCGGGCGAGGGTCTCGCCATGATGCCATGCTGCGATATTGAGTAACGGATCAGGGCTGTTCGGCGAGGATGAGGACCGGGTTGCACCAGGCCGCGCGGTCGCCGACGTCCTGCCCCTGTCCAAAGTCGACCTCGAGGATGATGCGCTGGGCCTGTTTAAGGTCGACATCGACGGGGATCGCACGTGATTGGGCATTAATATCGGTTTGTTCCCAGAGCACCTTGCCGTCGCCAAGGACGCGGGCGGTGACGTTGCCGAGTTTTGCGCCATCCTGCATCAGGCCGAAGGTCGCGCGGAAGCGTTCGCCGGGCTGGTCGAGTTTGTAGTAGAGCCGGCTCTTGCTGTGGACCGCCAGCCCGCGCTCGTAGGTCTTGTTGTCGAACAGGCGGATCGGCTCCCCGCTGAACGACTGGTTGACGCGGTGGGGGATCTTCATCGAGAAGTAGGGGATGGCGTCCTCGGCGGTCGGCTCGACGCGTGTGAGATCGATCAACCGTCCATTGACGCATCGCATGGCCACGAGTTGATCGCGCGACACGCTGACCTGTGCCTCGCCGGGGAGTTGCAGGTCGGCCTGAGCCTCAGTCAACTGCTTGAGCGAGCAGGGCAGCAGCTGACCGCCGGCAAGCTCCATCATCTGATAGAAGCTGATTTTGGCCGGCGCGGGCCGGTCGGCGTGTGCGAAGACCATGCCGACCAGTCGATCGAGGCTGATGGTCCGTGCCTCTTCACGGAAGACAAAGCTCAGCGACTGGTCGGAAAGCGATTGGATCCGGCCGTTGACCGAGACGATCTTGTCCGGCTGATTTTTGTCACGGATGTAGACGCTGTCCATGCCCTCCGCCTCGCCGCCGCGATCGATCTTGTCCATCTGCACCTGGTCGCTCCAGATCGCATGGACTTGATTGACGGGCAGGGAGAACTCACCCAGTTGCGCCGACTGCAAGGCGAGGCTGTCGTCGGCGATCGCGGTCATGACGCAGCGGAGCTTGCCCTGCAGTCTCAGCTCGATCTGCCATTTATCTGCGGCTTCGGCGGGGTGTTTGGGGGCAGTGTTGTCGTGCGCCAGGGGCGAGAAGCGTAATTCGACGACGTCCTGTAGCGGGATGGACAGCGGCTCGCCCTGCGCCCCGCCGACGGGGGCGAGCTTGATGGCGTCTGCCGCCTGGGCGAGGGTCGCGACGCCTTCGTGCTGCTCATCGTTGATCGTGCGGACCTGATCGGCGAGGCTGGGCAGGCTTGCGGCGACACACGCCAGGCCGAGGAAGGTCAGGCCCAATTGGCGAAGTGTCCGGTGCTGTTGTCGTGAAATCATGTGTCAGTCGCGATCAGAATCGTGCGCGGGAGAGGGATTACTGTTCTTCAGTAGCGGCGTCGCCGCCGGTGCGTAGCGCCTGCTCGGAGGCGAGGCGCTGGAAGTATTCCGCCAGCAGCGCGTCGTAGTCTCCGGGCAGTCCCTGGTTTTCATTCTGGGCGCGGAGGATAGCTTCGCGTTGGGCGGGGTCGAGGTCTTCGAAGCGGTTGTTGCCGTTGCCCGCGGCGTTCAGTTCGCCGCTGCCGCCGGGGCCCGCGGCAAGGGTTGAATCGTTCGCGGGGTTGTTGCCGTTGGCCTGGCCGTTCTGTCCATTGCCCTGTCCGCCGCCGCCGGCGGCGCTGGAGCTGGCGCTGCTCGCCTTTTCCAGCAGCGCGATGAGCGCGTCCATCTTGCGGACGACCTCTTCGCCCCGTTCCTGTGTCGGCTTGGCGGTTTCGCTGCCGTCGATGTCGAGCACAAGCTCCTTCATACGGCCTTCGAGGTGGCCCAGCGGGTCTTCCTGCATCCAGTTCTGGTCCTCCTGCTCCTTGTTCTGATCGGCCAGCGCCTGCTGCTGTTCACTGAGCACTTTGTTTGATAGCTCGATCAGTTCCTGAACCGAAAGCGGCGTCTCTGACTCCATGATCCGGGCTTTGAGCTCGGGGTTGACCGGGATGCCGTTGATCACTTCGATGTCGGTCTCGGACTCGCTGGGTAGAGCGGCGGAGTCTTCGGCAAGCGCGGGGCCGGTGACGCAAAGGCCCAGCGCGATCAGCAGTGCAGGTGTGTATTTCATATCAAAGGCTCCCAAGGTTCTATCCCTCAGACGTATTTTAAGGCGGCGGGGTTCCGCCAAACAGGGCATGGTCACCATTTCCATGGCCGATTACTGCCCGCCCTGCATGGCCTGCTCGCGTAGTTTTTCGGTTGCGGAGCGCACCTTTTCCTGCTGGTCGCGGACCATGACCTCGCGATCACGCAGCGCGGTCGCCGACAGGTCGCCAACGACCCTTGCCCCCTCAAGCCGGACGACGTTTTCATTGGTCGCCACCTGCATGATCCGCAGCATGCGCAGCTCGGCGAGCATCTGGTTGATCTCCCGCTGCTCCTGCTCGCGCGGGTTCTGCGGCTGCTGAGGCTGCTGGGGCTTCTGGTTCTGGTTGCTCAATTCCATCGCGTCGATCAGCGCCTTGAGGTCTTCCTCCACGTGCACCGTCGATGCCACGACCATCGGCCCGCCCCGGCCCGCGTCGTAGTCGTCCACCAGGTACACCATCCGGCCACGCACCGCGGACAACGCCGCGGGCATCGCCACGCTGAACTCCGTCAGCTCGCACAGGTCGATCGTGTCCGCCGCGAGCACAACGATCTCCTGCTCCGGCGAGGACAGGCCCTGAACCTGCACCACCGCACGGCTATCGCCCAGCTCCGCACGGTCCGACACCAGCTCCAGCTGTTCGCGGATCTGTGTCTGCTGGGTCAGCATCGCACGCAGGTTGTCAAGCACCTGCTCACGGATCTTGCGTTCGAGCTGTTTCTGGATCTTGTCACGAGCCGCTTCGAGCTCACGCTTGGCATCGTCCAGCTTTTTACGCGCGTTGCCCTGGCTCTTGGACGCTTCGCCGGGGCTTTGGCCCTGCTGGAGCTGCTGGCCGGCCTGGCCCATCTGGCCGCTCGCCTCGCCCAGCGCGCCCTTCGCTTTGCTGAGGTTGGGGTCCTGTGGGTTGATTTCGCCGACCTTGTCCAGCAGCCGATCGGTCGCCTCCTTGTTCTGCCCCTCCGCGTCGCCGACGCCCTTCATCGCCTGAGGGTTGGGGGCTCCCTCGGCCGCGAGCTTGTCCGACTGGCCCTGGTTGTTCTTTTCCTGCTCGGCGATCTTTTCAAGCTCTTTGAGCGCCGCGTTGATCTTGCGGAGCTGTTCGAGCTTGAGGGCCGTCTCCAGGTCCGCGGTGAGCAGCAGCTTCTTGATCGCCTGCAGCTCGCCGATGATCGCCTCGACCTTCGTGCTGGCTTCGCTGAGCTTGAGCCCGCCGATCAGCTCGGATACGCCCTCCATCCGTTGGACGACGAACTGCTCGCGTGAGCGCTCGACCCCCATGATCAGTCGCTGGGCGTCTTCGGGCTGGCTTTCCTTGAGCAGGTCGGCCAGACGGAACATGCGCTGCTCAAGCTCGAGCATGTGCTGGCGGGAGCGGTCGTTCTGGAACACAGCCCCGTCGGCGGGCGTGACGTCTTCGCCGCGGATCGCCTGGCCCGGCGTGGGAAGCGCCACCAGCAGCGTAAAGAGCATCAGCACCAGGCGGGCGAGCATGTTTCCGCGGTGATTCAGGGTCTTGAGCATCATCCGTGCCCCCTTTCAGGAAGCGTTGTCAGCCGTCTATCTTACTAATCGGCGCTTTTATTCAAACAGGTTGTCGATCTCATTTTCGATCAATTCGTTGAGCTTTTCCATCAGCTGTTCCTGCTGGTCGATCACCTCGGTGAGCTGGTTGATGGCGTCAAGCAGCTCGTCCCAGCGGTTCATCCGCAGCAGCAGGTCGGTCATTTCGTCAACCACGGCCTGCTGATCGGCCGCGAGGTTCTTCAGGCCGTTTGCGTCCAGAACGCCCGCCCGCTCGATCGCGTCCCGCTGGCGGCTCATGGTCTGGTCGTGCAGGTGCTCGAGCGGGTCGAGGATCGTGGCCTTCATCGATTCATAGGTCTGGTTGCCCTCTTCCTTGCTGCCCCCCAGGCGGTTTAGACGCATTTCCTCGGCCGAGCGTTCCAACTCCCGGCCGACTTTCCAGACCTCTCGCTGGATGGCCCGGAACCGGCGGGACTGGGCGGCGGCCAGGCTGCCGTTCTCCGCCTTGAGCAGGTCGACATGGACGTCTTTGCTGTCCTCGATCGCCTGTCGGAAGGCGGCGCGGGCCTGCTGCTGGCGGGCGATGATCTCGCGGAACAGTTCCTTGTGCGTGACGATGCGGAAGGTGAGCACGGTGGATTCGCCGGTCTGCGACCCGACGTAGCGGTTGTCGCTCGCCAGGCCGGTGAGGCGGATGACATCGTTGGGCACGACTTCGAGCGAGTCGACTTCGAGCTGGTGCTTGCCGCGGAACTCGAGTTCTCTTGCCTTTTCGTCGGCGTAGAGGCTGACGGTGTCGAAAGTCTTTTCGCCGGCCTGCTCTTCGCCGGTGCGGACACGAACGGGCGTGATGTCCGCCGACAACAGGCCAAAGTCATCACGCGCCTCGATGTTCAGCGGGATCAACGCGTTGGGCGTGATGCGCGGGCCGACACCCTCCGAGCGCAGGCGCACGGAAGGCTTACGGTCGGTCTTGAGCCCGACGGTGATGGGGATCGGCTGGCTGACCAGGCCGGCCTCTTCGCTGATCAGTTCCAGCCGCAGGCGCTGGCGGTCGTGCTGGGTCCAGCGGAGAGTGAATGTGTTGGGCCCGGAGCGCTCGATCGGCGGGAGCTTGGCTAGATCTTCTGCGCTTTCGACGGCGTCAACGGCGTAGCGTGCCTGGGCGATGGGCACGTTGGCGGTCAGCAGCAGCTCGACCTCACTGAGTTCAAGCAGCGACAGCTCGCCCTCGGCCGCGCTCAAGTCGATCTGCTGAGGCGCGGTGCCGGGCGCGTCGGCGGGGTGGCTGTAGCGGATCCGGACGCCGGTGAGCCTCGGACGGGCGCTGGGCACGATCTCGAAGCGCAGCGTCTGATCGCCGGCGCGAAGTATTGCGCTGGCCGGGTCGGTCATCGGCGCGAGGTCGATCCGGAAGTCGGCGGCGTCGAAGCGGGTCATCGGCTCCGTGCCCGGCTTGCCGACCTGCGGGCGAAGCAGCAAGCGTGCCTCTTCGATCTCCCGGCCGTCCTTGGTCGTGATGCGGGCGCGGAGGGTTGCGTTTTCGCCTGCGGGGATGATGAGCTTGCCCTCTTCGCTGAGCCCGAGGATTTCGATGCGGGTGTTGCGCGGGTAGGGGACGTCGTTGAGCATGAGCCAGCGCTGGGCCCAGGTGCCGACGACCGCCTCGCCGACACCGCTCATCGCGCCGCCGACGATGCCGGGCACGATCAGCGCTGCGAGCAGCAGGCCGATGCACTGCATGCGGTGCTTGCCGCTGAGCGCGGCGGCGAAGTCGGTCTGTTCGAGGCTGGCGAAGCTGCGTCCGACCGCGTCACGGATCATCTGCCCCGAGAGCACGCCGTCGTCCCCGATCATGTCGGGCAGCTGCAACACCGTCGCGACGCGAGGGGCGAGTCTTTTCTCACCGGTGTTGCCCTGCGCGATGTCCACGGCGTGGGCCAGCGCGATGGGCTCAAGCCTGGTGCGCAGCGGCTTGTATCCGAAGTGGTAGAGGAAGTGCGCCCCGCCCGCGATGGTCAGCAGCCAATAGAACCCGCGCATCGCCCGGCTGAGCTCGAGCCAGTAGTCCAGCACCAGCGAAACGCTGAGCATCACCAGCATCACCAGCAGCGCCCGAGCGATCGCGTCCAGCGCGATGCGCAGCCGGACCCGCGAGCGTAGGCGCATCAGCCTGCTGCCGAGGCTCTGCTGCATGCCCTTGAGGTCGGGCGCGTTGCCGGGTGGGGTCTGGAGTGTGGTCATGAGCGTTTATCGTGGGCGTTGCTTGTTTTGTCTCTAGGTAGATCCGTATCCGTTGAATCCTGTTACACCAGCCTGCACCGCTTGCGGATGATCCACTCGGCGATGATGGCGGCGAGGAACATCAGCAGCACGAGCGGGGCGTTCCACACCTCGTCGGAGTGGATGAGTTTGTGGTCCACAAGCCCGATGGTCAGCGTGCTCGGGAGCTTGTCGGCGGTGGCGAGGGAGAAGTAGGCGCCCCCGCTGAGCTTGGCCATGTCCATGAGCTCGGCCTCGGCGAGCGTGGGGTTGCGCGTTTCAAAGTCGGGCACCGCGGCGCTGAAGCCCAGCGTGTTGGGCTTGGCGGCGCGCTGTGTGGCGCTATCGCCCGGCCAGACGCGGACCAGGTAGTCGCCCGCCTGTTCGGCAACGAAGCGCGCCTGGTACGTCACGCCGTCGCCCGTGGGTGACAGGGCCAGCTCGATCGCCTCGTCCTGGCCGGTCTGGACCTGCGCGAAGAGCGAGACCAGGCCCGCATCGACCTGGCTGGGGTCGATGAAGGTCGCGGTGAGGGTGACTTCATCGCCCGGCTCGTACTGCGACTTGTCGGTGGTGACGCGGTAGGGGTGCTGGCCGCCGAGCTGTTTCATCAGGCCGGCGCGGTCGACAACCCGTGCCCAGAAGCCGTCGAATATTTTTTCGCCGGAGAAGCGCCAGCGATAAGTCGAGTCAAAGCCGATCCACAGCACGCGCCCGGGCCCGACGAGCTGCGTGGCCATGAGCACTTCCTGCTCCTGCCTTCCGCCGATGTCCACGGTCATGCCCGGGTGTGCGTGGCGAGCGAGGACGGTGGCGCCGGGCTTTTCGCGCGAGACGGGCATGTGCCACATCATGCCGGGCAGCTGGTCGAGCACCTTTCGGTTGATCTCCGCGTTGCGTGAGAAGGCGAAGACCGGGTCGCGCATCCCCGCGTCGGTGATCTTGAGCTTCCACGGCCGAGACATCGAGAGCTGCATCTGTGTGGCGGTGCGGAACAGGCCTTGCTCGCGCACGACCGGCAGCAGGTCCATGTACGCCGTCGCGGGGTCGCCCTTGCGCTCGAACATGCTCTGCGTGTAGCGCTCGCCGGCGATGTAGACCAGCCCGCCGCCTCGCTCGGTGACGAACTTCGACAGCAGCTCGCCGAATCCCGAGGGCCATTTCTCCGGCGTGGGGTCGTAGAGCACCACGCAGTCATAGCCCGGGTACACCCGCCCGTTCTTCACGCCCCCGGCCAACTCGATCAGGTCCATCGGCAGACGGCGGATGGGGTCGTTGCCCGGCTGGCGGAAGTCGCTGCTGGCCGTCTGCAGCCAGCTCGAAAGCTCGACCGTCTCGTCGCGGATGAGCGCGTTGCGGACGAACTGCACCTCGGGGAAGGTGTAGCCGGCGATGAAGAGCACGCGCGTCTTGTCGTAGATGACGTTGACCTGCTTGAGCGCGGCGTTGTCGTCGGGGTTGACCTCGCCCTCGACCTTTTCCAGGCGGGCGCGGTAGACGATGGTTTCCTTGGCCTTTGGAGTCAGGTCGAACTTGACGGTGCGCGGCGAGGCGTCCGGGCCCAGCTCGATCTGTTTCACATCGACCTGCTGCCAGGTTTCGTCGTTGGGGTCCGCGGCGGCTCCGGTCAGGCGCTCGAGCACGAGTGTTGCGGATTCGCCTTCGAGGCCGCGTGCGCTGATGGTCGCGGTGAGGGTGGCCGCGTCGTTGATGAAGAGCACGTCGTTGCCCTCGAGCTTGACGACCTGTGCGTTGCGCGGGCCCTGGACCGTACCGACGGCGACGGGGAACAGCGGCACGCCGAGCTCGCTGGCGAGCAGGGCCGAGGCCCGCGTGGAGAGCGAGCTGGGCGTGGTGTTCTGGCCGTCGGTGAGCATCACGACGCCTGCGAGGTCCTTGCCCTGATAGGCCTGGAGTAGTTGCTGGAGCGCCTCGCCCAGCGCGGTGCTCTTGCCGCCCAGACGCAGCGCGTTTTCGGGGGTGGTCAGGTCCAGCTCGGCGCCGCCGAGCTGCTCGTCGAAGCGGTGGATGTGGATGATGCGCTTGCCGTTGTCGGCCAGCTCACTGATGAGCGGGCTTGTGAGCAGTTTCTGCACGAGGTTGATGCGGGCCTGGCCGGTGAGCTCGTCGGCAGTTGCAAGCCCGGTCACACGCGCGGTGTCTGCGGCCAGCTGGGGGTCCATCCACGCGTCGCTCAGTCCCATGGACTGCGACGTGTCGACCAGGACCAGCAGCTCGCTGGGGCGCTCTTCGATGCGTGTCAGCACGAGCGCGGGCTCGAGCAGCATGAGTACGACGATCGCCGTTGCGATGACCCGCAGCGACAGAAGCACATGTCGCGCTGCCGCGCTCATCTGCCCGCCCTCACGCCGGTACAGCCACCAGAACAGCACCGCCACCGCGGCGCAGCCCAGCAGGATGAGGAACGCGGTGTCGCCCCCGCGCGGCGCAGCGAGCCAGCGCAGCGACCAGTCGCTGCCCTGCGCCCACTCCTCGGGCTCGACCCCAATCAGCCAGTAGAACGCATCACGCATCGATTAGTGTTCCCTGCCGACCCACGCGGCAAACGCGCTCTCGAAGATCACAAAGCCCAGCAGCATCATCGCCAGCGTCCGCCAAAGCTCACGCTGCGCTCCGCCCGTGCCCGCCTGTGCCGGATCGATCAGCGTCAGGTCCACGTTCGGCAGCATCTGTTTCAGTTCGTCTTCCGACAGCCGGCGGAGCTCGCTCTCACGCGCGTCGGGGCTGACCGCAAAGCTCTGCTTGCGCGGCTCGTCCTGGCCCGGCACGTCCCAGGTCAGCTTGTAGAGGCCGGCGTGGCGCGTGTCGGCGTAGCGGATCACCGGTCGGCTGGGCTCTTCACGGTCGATCGTCGCAGCGAGTGCGGTGTCGCTGCCGGGGCGCACCACTTCCGCGCGGCTCGGCGGGTTGCTCGGCGAGACACGCTGGATAATCGGCCAGCCCGCGGTCAGATTCCCCGCCGCGGTACTCACGCCCGCGATCGACAGCGCCGACTCGCGCATACCGATTAGGTACGTGCCCTCGGTCGGCCAGTCGCTCCAGCCCCGGTCGGCCGTCACCGTCCACAGGATCACGCGCCCCTTGCCCAGCCGCTTCTCGATCGCGGCCGGCGGAAGGCCCGGCGAGTTCCAACGCGCCAGCACGCGCGTGTCCGAGCGATCGGTGAGGTCCGGCAGCATCGCACGCGACACCTTCCACGGCGCAACACGCGCCAGCAGCGACGGCCGCTCCGCCTGCACCTGTGTCAGCACCGGGATCGGCGAGTGATCGATCGGCTCGACGACCAGCCCCTGCACCTCGATCGTCTCCCCAAGCTCGATCGCCGCGGGCATCAGGCCTCGGCCGCCCTCGTACATCAGCGTGTTGTACGCCGACGGATCGACCTGGTCGCCGGTGAAGATCATCAGCCCGCAGCCCGCCTCGACCATCGCGCGGAGCTGATCGATGCGCTCGGCCGGGAGCTTCTCGACGTTCGCCAGCACGACCAGGTCGTAGTTGCCGACCGACGGCTGCTGCAGCCACTCGGCGTCGGTCGTAACGGTCGTGCGGATCGGCGTGCTGCCGCTGTAGAAAACCTGCGCGAGGAAGAAGACTTCGCTGTCACGCGGCGCGATGCCCGGCTCGCCGTCCACCAGCAGCACACGCACCGACTCGGCGACCTCGACCACCAGCGAGCGCGCGTTGTCGCCGGGCATCGTGTCATCGGGCAGCCGCAGCTCGACGGTGTGCTGGCCGGGCGTGTCGAAGGTGTGGCTGGCCTTGAGTTCGATGCCGCGCTGGCCCGCGGCGATGTCGGGCAGCTTGACGGTGGTTTCGGCGCCGTCGACGACGAGGGTCGCGTAGTCGGCCTTGAACTGCGGGTCGCCGTCGGTATCGATCTTCGCGACGAAGTGGATGGGCGTGTTGACCAGCGCGACGCCGGCGGACTGATCGAATGAAGCGAGCGAGGCGTTGCCCTCCGAGCCCTGACCGACGTCCACGATGACCAGCCGAACGCCCAGGGACACGAGGCGGTTGGCCTGCTCGGCGGCCTCGGCGGACCAGCCCACGGCGCGGCGGTCGGTGAAGAGGCGCACTTCCTTGTTGCTGTGTGCTGCGCCCTCCAGCAGGTCGCCCAGCGAGGCCAGTGTTGCCGCCCAGTTGTTCGCCGACTCGGTGGGCGTGAGGTCGCGGACCTGCTTTGCCAATGCTGCGGCTTCGTCGCTGCTCATGACGCTGTCGCGCCGCATCGGTGCGGTGAGGGTGGAGGTCGTGGCGACGGTCAGCGCGTCCTGCGTGCCGAGGGTTTCGATGAGCTGGCCCGCCTGATCGGTCGCGCGGTCGAGTGCCGACTGCCCGGCGGTCTTCAGGCCCATCGACAGCGAGTCGTCGATGAGGATGACCCGGCTGGTGCGCCCGCCCAGCGAGAGCCAGGCCGCCGCCGCGTTGCCTGTGAGGTAGAACCTTGCTGCGGCGAAGATCAGCAGGAGGATGACCAGCGTGCGGATCGCCAGCAGGATCCACTGCTCGAGCTGCAGACGCCGGCGGTTGGTGCGCAGCGTGAGCTTGAGGTACCGCATCGGTGCCCACTCGACGAGCTTGAAGCGTCGGCGGTTGAGCAGGTGGATGATGATCGGCGCTGATGCGAAGACCAGGCCGCCGAGCAGTAGGGGGGCTAGGAACGGCAAGCGGGCCCCCCATCAATGATGACGTGACTGCTCATACCACCGACCCCCCGATGCGGCCGCGGCCGGCGGTGGTCGCCGACATGCGCTGGCGGCGGTGCAGGTACTGCGCGAGGGCTTGGCCGAGGTCCTGGTCGGTGCGGATCAGGACATGGTCGATCCCGGTGGACTGGCAGCGCGTGGTGACTTCGCCGATGAAGGTGTTCATCGCTTTCTGGTAGGCCTTTCGGAAGGCCCAGGGCTCGCCGAAGATTTCCTCGCTGCCCTCGATGTCCTTGAAGATGATCGAGTCGTTGAAGGGCAGGTCGATCTCTTCGCCATCGAGGATGTGGAAGACGACGATCTCGTGCCCGTTGTGCTGGAGCTTGCCCAGCGACTGGTAGAGCGTGTCCAGGTCGCAGAGCAGGTCGGAGAGCACGAGCACCATGCCGCGGCGACGCAGCTGGTCGGCGGCGCGGACGATGACCGGGCCCAGCTCGGTCTCGCCGCCGGGCCTGGTGGATTCGAGCGTGTCGAGGATCTGCGCGGCCTGGCGGCTGGTGGCCTTGGGCTGGAGCACGGCGCGCGGCTTGGTGTCGATGGTGATCAGCCCGACCGCGTCGCGCTGCTTCATCAGCAGCTGCATCATGCACGCGGCGATGGTCGAGGCGGCCTCGAACTTGCTGCGCCCGCCCTGCGCGTCCTTGCCGGCGTACTGCATCGAGCGTGACGCGTCGAGCAGGATCGTGCAGCGGAGGTTCGACTCCTCTTCATATCGCTTGATCACGTAGCGGTCGGACTTGGCCCAGACCTTCCAGTCGAGGTTCTTGACGTCGTCGCCGGGCGCGTACTCGCGGTGTTCGGCGAACTCGGGCGAGACGCCGTGCATCGGCGAGCGGTGCTGGCCGGTGATCGAGCCCTCGACGACGCGCGCGGCCTTGAACCCCAGCGGCGTGATGCGCGCGAGGACGGCGGGGTCGAGGAGTTTGGAGGGTTGGGCCATGTGTGGATGTTTATTGCGTATAGAGGTGCTTAGCGTCGCCGCTTGCGGCGAAATCCGCGCAGGCGCGGTCGCTAAACAGCATGGATTTATTAAGGTATTACGCCGTCAGCGTGCGCTGCACCGCCTTGTCGCTCGATGCCGCGTCGCCGCCGACTGGGATCGCATCGACCAGGCGACGGATCACGCTGTCGGCGTTCTCGCCCTCGGCCTCGGCGTTGTAGTTCACGACGATGCGGTGACGCAGCACCGGCACGATCATCGCGTGCAGGTCCTCGACGCTCACCTCGGGTCGGCCACGCAGCGCCGCGCGGGTCTTGGCCGCCATGATGAGCGCCTGACCACCGCGCGGGCCCGCGCCCCACAAGAGCCAGCGCTTGATGAACTCCGGTGCCTCGGGCTCTCCGTGACGTGTCGCACGGATCAGCCGCATCACGTAATCCAGCAAGAGGTCGCTGATCGGCACGCGGCGCACCGTCGCCTGCAGGCGCAGCAGTTCTTCGCCGCTGATCACCGGCTGGGGCTCGGACACCGCGGCACCGGTCATCATCTTGTAGATCGCCTTTTCTTCCTCGGGCGTGGGGTAGTTCACGAACACCTTCATGAAGAAGCGGTCGAGCTGCGCTTCGGGCAGCGGGTACGTGCCTTCCTGCTCGATGGGGTTCTGCGTCGCGAGGACGAAGAACGGGTCGGGCAGCGGGTAGCGCTTGCCGCCGGCGGAGACCTGACGCTCCTGCATGCCTTCGAGCAGCGCCGCCTGGGTCTTGGGGGGCGTACGGTTGATCTCGTCGGCCAGCAGGACGTTGGTGAATACCGGGCCGTGCACGAACTTGAACTCGCGCTGGCCGGTGGTGCGGTTTTCTTCGATGATTTCCGTGCCGGTGATGTCCGAGGGCATCAGGTCGGGGGTGAACTGGATGCGTGTGAACTTGAGGCTCAGCGACTTGGCGAGCGTGGAGACCAGCAGCGTCTTGGCCAGGCCGGGCACACCCTCGAGGATGCAGTGGCCTCGTGCGAAGATCGAGACGATGAGCTGCTCGATGACTTCGTTCTGGCCGACGATGACCTTGCCGATCTGCTGCCTGACGCTGTCGTAGGCGGCCTTGAGGGTCTGCAGGTCCTGGATGTCGGGTGCGTTGGGGTCGGACAAGGTAGGCTCCGTGTTGAGGCGCACGGAGTGAGATCCGTGGGCAGGGGTTGTATCGGTTCAGCGTTGATAGATCGGCAGGTACTTATAAGGGAGCTGGAGGATGGTCAGCGCCATGGCGGTGCCGTAGATATCGCCCACGCCGTCGCCGTTCCACGATCCCCTGTCGCTCTGTTGCATGTTGAGCAGTTGATCGCGAGCGATGGGGAAGTAGGTGTCCCAGTACTTGTCTCCGGCCTGGTAGAAGGCCTGTGACGCGTAGTAGTGGCCGTAGAAATCGTGCCCGCCGGACTTGTCCCACTGGTTGCGGTTGTTGCCCTCGCAGAAGGACTTGAAGACGTAGGCCAGGCAGGCCTTCGCCATCTCCGATTCATAGTCGCCGGCCGAGTAAAGACAGGGCAGCGCCGCGGCCGAGATGGGCAGTCGTGTATCACCGCCGCTGTTAAAGGAGTAACGGATGCCTCCCTCGACGGTCCTGCACATCTCCAGGTACTCGATGGACTTTTTGATCGTGTCCTCGGGGACGACAAAGCCCGCGTCGTGCGCCGCGCGCAGGGCCTGGAGCTGGGTCACGGTGACCGAGCCCTCGTCGCCGGAGTTGGGCGTGTAGTACCAGCCGCCCAAAGGGGATTGGGCCGAGGCGATGAGCTTGATGCCTTTTTCGATGACGCCCTTCATGCGCTCTCGGACCGCGTCGTCGCTCTCCATGCCGTAGGCGGTGGAGAGGAAGAGCATCGCGAAGCCGTGGGGGTACATGGTCCGGCCGTTCTCTTTGCCCGCGGAGATGATGCCGGTGTTGGGGTCGGCCTGTTCGAGGAGGTAGCGGACCACGCGCTTGACGTTCGCGGCGTAGGGCCCGCGGCTGGTCGTGTTGCCCCCGGCCAGGAAGGCCATGCCCGCCAGGGATGTCATCGTCACCGGGTAGGTCGAGCCGTCGTTCGAGTTACGCCAGTCACCGTCGGGCGTCTGCGTCTTGGCGAGGTAGGCCAGCCCACGCTCGATCGCTTCCTGGGTCCGCTGGTTGAAGTGCTTGGGAAGAAGGTTTCCGTCGGCGTCGAAGACCAGGTCCGTGTCGTCTGAAGCCGCGGCAGCGGGGGTGGCAGCCGGCTGATCCTGTGCCCAAACAGCGGGCGCGGCGACTAGACATGCCGCGGCGGCCAGGGCACCGATCAAAGGTAGGGCTGCTTTCATGACCACTCCATACCGCGTAGGCGAGCACACTACTGACGCACAGGGGGGCACTTGGGTTCTCACCAATTCCTTCCTGTTCCAACTCCAGGCACCCACCGATGATACCGTCCGCCACGGATTCTACGAATTGAATAGTTTCGTGACTTGATCTTCATATTTGAAACCGCCCTTGGCCTATGATGTTGCCATGCAATGGACTGATCGATTTGAATCCCACCCGCGCTTTGGACAGGCTGTTCGCTTCGCCACCGCCCGCCCGTCCTGGGTCCTGCGGGCCACCGGCCTGGTGGCGGGCATCACCCTGATCCTCCCCGCGATCGCGCTGATCCTGCTCCTGGCCTCTGCCGCGGTCATTATTTTTCTCGCCTGGATCGCCTTTAGCGCCCTCGACCGCCTGCTCCGGGCCCTGACCCCGGGCGGGGCGACTCCACGGCCCAACGAGTCGGCCCCCTGCGACGACGGCCGGGATAACGTCCGGGTCATTCAACGGGTCTAATTCGTATTGCTTATAGATGTTCTTGCCTTCCACGCGGTCGCGGTCTCTGGGACTGGGCGATTCAGATCAATATGCCTGCTGGTTAACTGCGTTACGATGCACGCATGCTCACCCACCGCGTCATCCCGTGCCTTGATGTCAACGCCGGCCGTGTGGTCAAGGGGGTCAACTTTGTCGACCTGCGGGATGCGGGCGACCCGGTCGAGATTGCGCGGCAGTACGACGCCGCCGGCGCGGACGAGCTGGTGTTTCTCGATATCACCGCCAGCCACGAGTCGCGCGACATCACGTACGACATGGTCCGTCGCGTGGCCGAGCAGTGCTTTATGCCGTTTACCGTCGGCGGGGGGATCCGCACGATCGAGGACGTCACCAAGCTGATCCAGGCCGGGGCCGAGAAGGTCAGCATCAACACCGCCGCGATCGTCGACCCTCAGATCGTCGCGCAGACGGCGAGGCGTTTTGGCACCTGCGCGACGGTGGTCAACATCGACCCCAAGCGCGTGCCGATCGATCAGGCGCTGCCCCGCATGCGCGAGCGCTACGGCCCGCGCTTTGAGCCTTCAGCCATCAGCTATCGCCATGATGAAAAAGGCAACAAGATCGAATGCGTGTTCGAGGTCCACACCCACGGCGGCCGCAAGCCCGCAGGCGTCGAAGCCATCACCTACGCAAAGCAGGTCGTCGAGCTCGGCGCAGGCGAGATCGTGCTTACTTCAATGGACGGCGACGGCACGAAGTCGGGCTACGACATCGAGGTGACCCGCTGGGTTTCGGACGCGGTGGATGTGCCTGTGGTTGCGTCGGGCGGTTGCGGCAGCCCGCAGCACATGATCGACGTGCTCAGGCAGACGCGCGCCGATGCCGTGCTGGCCGCGAGCATCTTCCACTTCGGCGAGTACTCGATTGCTCAAACCAAGCAGGCGCTGGCCGACGCGGGCCTGCCGGTGCGGGCCGTAGAGCCGGTCTGAGGGATCGCATGACGCTGCCGCGCTATTTCCCTTTCATGCACGGCGTGTACGACGTCAAGGCGGGCATCAGTGCGCTGGGCAGGGACTTTGGCCACGGCGCAGTTGATTCAAACGTTTTCCAGATCGACGGTCAGTACGAGTCCTACCGCGCCGCAAAGCTCGACGCGCTACGGCAAGCTCATCGTCACGCGCTTCGGGACGGGCTCAGTGACGCGGCGCACCGCACGATCGCGGCTTGGATGGCCGGGCGCCTGCAGGCCGAGTACCCGGCTCGTTTTCTCGGCCTATCGAGCGATGAGGCGACGCTTGAAAGTCTGGCACTGGAGATTCAGGAAGATACCGCGGTCGTCATGCTCGATGAGCAGGCGGGCAACCGCATGGTCTACTTGAACGTCACGATGCCCAGCGGCTGGGCGCCGGAAGAAAAAATCGGCAGGCCCTTTGATGTCGTGCACGCGCCGGTGCCGCACTTCGAGCCGATCAGTGCGAAGCAGGATGCGATCGCCAAGCTGATGGTGAACGCGACGAAGGGCGCGGTGCGCTTTGCGTGGACGGTCACGACCGACGGCGCGCTCAATCACCACCCCTTGCGTGATCTTTCGGCGGTCCACCCCTCGCCGCTGCCCAACCACCCCGTCGGCGAGCCGCTGCTGCGAGTCGAGCGGCAGGTCATCTGGGGTTTCCCGGAGCACCGCGCGGCGCTGTTCCTGATCCGCACGTACCTCTATCCCTTCAGCTCGCTCGACGATGCGACGCGCTCGGCCCTGGCTTCAGCGGTGTCGGGGATGAGCGGGGCGAGCCTGCGCTATAAAAACATGGACCGGGGCCAGATCCTTGATCGTCTCGCGTGAGATCACGGGTTCGCTGACCGGACCCCGACCGATGTTGCCGGCGAGCCGTTATCTGAGGTGAGAGGGCAGGGGGTGTGAAGGCTTTTTTGCTGTTTGAGTCAGTTTGAGGCCGCCGCCCGAGAACGGTTGGATAGCTTGGGGGGCGGTCCGGGGCGCTGGTGAAAGAAGTGGAATCTGGTACATTAAACGGACGTGCGTGCTACTGCATGTGTAAGTCCGGCCCAGATCAAGGCCTAGACACATGCGGGGCTGGGAAAGTTTGTATTTTGGCCGATCCGGGGCCGGCCTTCAGGGCAAGGCATCATCATGAGCGGCGCAAGCGAAGCAGAAAGCAACCCGATCGGTCACATCGATATTGACCAGGCCCGCCACAAGACCCTGGCCGACACCAAGCTTTATAAGTACTTCCAGGCCGCGGTCCGTCACAAGACCTCTGACCTTCTGATGCGTGGCGGCGAACCGCCCAAGCTGCGCCTGCGTGGCGAGCTCAAGGCGCTGGACGTCGAGCCGCCGACGGTCGAGCAGTTCAACGCGATGATCTTCGAGGGGATTACCGAAGAGCAGCGTGTGGAGTTCGGTAAGAAAGGTTCGCTGGACCTGGGCATCGACTTTATCGTCGACGGCGACAAGCACCGCTTCCGCGTCAACATCTTCCTGACGCGTGGCCGATGCGCGATCGCCGCCCGCCGCGTGAGCAACGAGATCCTCAAGTTCGACCAGCTCTACCTCCCGCCGGTGATGAAGAAGATCGCCGAAGAAACGCACCAGGGCCTGATCCTTTTGTGCGGCGTCACGGGCTCGGGCAAGTCGACCACGATCGCGTCGATGCTCCAGCACATCAACGAGACCCGCAAGTGCCACATCCTCACGATCGAGGACCCGATCGAGTATCTGTTTTCGGATGCCAAGGCGATGTTCAACCAGCGCGAGGTCGGCATCGACGTGCCCAACTTCGCCACCGCGCTGCGAGCGATGGTGCGTGAAAACCCGGACGTGGTGCTGATCGGGGAGATGCGTGACCGCGAGACTTTTGAGGCCGCGCTGCAGGCCGCAGAAACCGGCCACCTGGTCTTCGGTACGATCCACGCCTCCTCTGCAACGCAGGCGTTTTCGCGTATTTATGACCTGTTCCCCCACGAAGAGCGTGAGCAGGTGCGTTCGCTGCTGGCGTACCAGATGCAGGCGTTCATCTACCAGAAGCTGCTGCCGACGCTGATGCCCGATGTCCCGCGTGTGCCGGCGATCGAGGTCCTGCTGCAGAGCCCGCCGACGCGCAACTACATCCTCGAAGGCCGCGAGGGCGAGCTTGAAAAAGTGATCTCCGACAACCGTGAAGCAGGGATGCAGTCGTACGTCGACTCGCTGGTGGACCTGGTTGAGAAGAACTATGTGCACCCGAAGGTTGCGCAGGCCGCCGCCCCGAGCCCCGAAGAAATCAAGATGCGTCTGCGCGGCATCAAGACGCGCTGAGCCCCAATGAACCGTGAGTACTCCCGCCACCGTGTAGGCACAGGATCCGACGTATGCTCCAGCTGATCGCCCAACTACAGGCCGAGCCGCTCTACCTGATGAGCCTGGCCAAGCCCATCATCACCTTGGCCGTGCTCGGCCCCTGGGCATGGATCGTCGGCAGGCTCGACAAGGACGCGGGCTACTACTACCTCAAGCAGCAGCTGTGGTCGATGGCCCATATCGGTGCAGGCCTGGTGGGGTTCGCGTTCATCGTGCTGTTCCCGATTTTCTGGGTCGGGCTTGTGCTGGGCCTGATGGTCCTCGCCGGTGAGTCCGCGGGCTACGTCCTCTACCGCAACAGGGAGGTTGACGAAGCGGAGCGGTGGAGCGGCATGGACATCATCCGCAAGGTCCAGCGTGAGCGCGAGCAGAAGGCGGCCGAGCGAGCGATCGAGCGTTCGGGCGTCAAGCTGATGGACAAGAACGAATCGCGGATCGAGATCCCGCACGGCAGCGACCCGCGTACCCCGGCGTTCGACTACTTCCAGGACATGCTTTCCTTCGGCGTGCCGCGGGGTGCCGAGCTGCTCGAGATCAACGTCGATGCCGAGAAGGCCGCGTTCTCCGCAAAAATCGACGGCGTGCGCTACCCGCTCGAAGCGCCGGAAAACGCGCTCTGCGTCCAGCTCATCGATTTCATCAAAGAGCACGCGGGCATGGACGTCAACGATCGTCGGCGCAAACAGACCGGCAAGATCTGGGTCGAGATCGAGGGCATGGGCAAGCACACCCTGCAGGTTACCGTCGCCGGTTCTACACGCGCACTGCAGATGCAGATCGAGATCGACCCGCAGGCCAGAACAAACATCGCCGTCGAAAAGCTCGGCCTGCTGCCCAAGCAGCTTACGATCGTCAAGCAGCTTGTCCAGGAAACCAGCGGCGTGGTCCTTATTGCAAGCCCTCCCGGCACGGGGACCACGACGACGATCTACTCGCTGATGCAGGCCCACGATGCGTACACCGCGTCGGTTCTGACCTTCGAGAAAGAAGCCGTTTTCTCCCTCGAGGGCGTAAGCCACAACCTGTTCCCCGCTGGCGCAAGCAACGACCAGATCCAGGAACAGTTCGCTTCGCTGCTCCGCTCGGACCCGAACGTGATGATGGTCTCGCAGCTGGTGAGCACCGACATGGCGAAAATGGCCGCCCAGCAGGCCGAGGACACCCGCTTCTATATCCCGATGCCGGCCAAGGACACGCTCGCGGCGCTCAAGATCTGGCTGAAGGTCGTAGGCGACCGCCCCCTCGCGGCCCAATCGCTCAGCGCGATTATCAGCCAGCGGCTGGTGCGCAAGCTGTGCCCGACCTGCCGCGCGCCTTATCTGCCCGACGCCGCCGCCATGAAGCGGCTGAAAATCACCAACCCCGAGCAGCAGTTATTCAAGGCCTCGGGCAAGCTCGTGATAAAGAACACCGAGCTGCCCTGCACGCTTTGTCATGGGCTGGGCTACCGCGGCCGTGTCGCTGTTTTCGAGGTCATGCACATCGACCGCGAGGCCCGCTCACTCATCGCCTCGGGCGAGGGCGAGCGCCTGCGTTCACACCTGCGTAAAAATCACATGCTTTATCTCCAGGAGGCGGCGCTGGCCAATGTCGTCGAGGGGATCACCGACATCAAAGAAGTCACCCGCGTGCTGGGCGAGCAAAAGGACTGATCGGCATGTTCATTGTTTTCAACCTTATTATCCTGGGCTTCCTCGTCGGCATGGCTGCGCTCTGGGCCAGCTACGGGTTCTTCTCCTCTTTCCTGAACCTGATGATCGTGATTGCCGCGGGCGTGATCGCGCTGTCGGTTTGGGAGCCTCTCGCATACTGGCTTCTGGGGCGGATGCCGTTCTACGCGCACGGCGTGGGCCTGCTTGCTCCGTTTGCGCTGCTGCTCATCGTGCTGCGCGTGGTGTTTGATAAGTTCTGCACGATGAACCTCAAGATGCACCGGGTCGTCGACCAGATCGGCGGCGGGGCATGCGGCTACGCGGCGGGCGTGCTCGCGATGGGCTTGTTCCTGAACGGCGCGAATTTCCTGCCGATCGAGCGTGGGGCCATGGGTTGGCAGCCCTACGCTCAGAAAGGCGATGACTTTGACTACAACGACGAGGGGGGCCGGATCTGGTCCTTCCAGCGCGTCGATGAGTGGTCTTCCGATTTCTATAACACCCTGTCCGCGGGCTCGATGAGGCCCATGAGCGGACCGAGCCTCAGCGAGGCGAGGCCGAATCTCGCCAAGCGCGCGGCCCTGTACCGCATGCCGCTGGACTCCAACCAGCTCAAGTCGGCACACCCCGAATCGGTGAAGGTCGAGGGGATGTACAGCCTGCCCGCGACCCCGGAAACAATCAAGGCGATGGTCCAGCGCTCGATGATCTTGTCCTATATCTCGCTGGCCCACCTCAAGCCCCAGCAGATTGATTTTGGCAAAGACGGCATGGGTTTGGTCAATGCGATGCTCACTGAGCTTCGCGCACGTTTTGCCGACCCTGTAGCGAACGGCCGGCCCTCGCAGATGCTCGATATCGAAGCCGTTCAGCGCACGGCACGAACGGACATGCTGCGGTTCGATAACCCGATTGCGGCCGAAAACTTCGAAGAGTTCCTCAAGCTTTCGGTCGAAAAAATCGGCGACGAATTGGCCGAGCGTATGGCGCCGGTTCTCTCGCCGGACAAAAACCTTCTGCTGATCGATACGCACTGGAACAACACTAGGCCGGGCATCTACAACAAAGACGGGAAGCTGCGCGTCGACCACTCCCAGGTGCGCCTGCAGGTCCGCCAGGGTGACGAGCTCAAGTTACTCTCGCCCGTCGGCTTCTCGATCGAGCACAGCCAGAACAACGGCTCACGCACCTTCACCCCGACGATCGAGGTCCGTCCCGTCGCGTATGCAAGCTACACCGACTTCCACATCGGCTGGGTTTTTGCGGTCCCCAATGACGCGGAAGTGGTGCGCATGTTTGTCCGTGAGCTGCGTTTTGATCTCTCCGAACTTTTCAAGGCCGGTGCCGAAGCGGTGAATCAGAACCCCGGCGCGATGGCGTATGCCTTTGGTGTCCCGTCTCTGCCCAAGCCACGCGAAGGCGCAGGCGAAGGTGAGCAGGGCCCGGCGAAAAACGGCGTCGCGATCGCCGATACCGGCTCCTATGCCGAAGTCAACGAGGCGCTGCCCTCGCCCTTCTCGGGTTCATCGACCAGTGTGAAAGTCGATGAATCGACGAACCCGTGGACGCTGGAGCACGGCGCGACAGACAACGCCAGCCCCGGCCGTGGCGGACAGAAGAGCACCGTCCGCGATATCTGGGTTTTGCCGGGCAACCGCCTTGTCCGCATCAAGATCGACCTGCAGCAGGCCCAGTCGCTCTACGGCCGGGCACGCGCTCTGGCCCAGGCACTCAACGTGATCCGCATCAAGGACGAGGGGGGCAACGACATCGACGCGATCGGGTACGTGCTGCAGCGGGCCGACCAGTCGATGCAGTTCGACATCCGTGAGTCGGCCTATCAGGGCGGGATCAGCGCCAGCGAGTTGCCCGGGCTCCAGGAGGGCCAGGATATGTACCTCTACTTCCAGGTACCCGTGGGCACCAACGTGATCTCGTACACGCTGGGCAGCGAGGAGTACGTCTTCGAGAAGCCCCTGAAGATCGAGGAAAAGTCGGGACGCTAACACGCCTCGCCGCGTCGAGTGGATCCGCCCGCATATACTCGCGTCCTATGAGTCGACCCCAAGAGTTTGCCGGCAAGCGTGCTGTCGTGATGGGTCTTGGCCGGTTCGGCGGCGGGGTGGGTGTGACGCGCTTCCTGGTGTCGCGCGGCGCCCATGTCCTTGTCACGGATCAGGACCCGGCAGACAAGCTTAAGAAAAGTGTTGAGATGGTCCGCGACCTGATCGACGCGGGCTCAGTCTCGCTTCGGCTTGGCGAGCACGCTGAAGAAGATTTCAAGACATGCGATCTTGTCGTGGCCAACCCCGCGGTGAAACCGGGCAATGTGTATTTAAGCGCCGCCGAGAGCGCAGGCGTCGAGGTGACCACCGAGATGCGCCTGCTCGTCCAGCGCCTGCCCAACCGACAGCGAACCATCGGCGTGACGGGCAGCGCGGGCAAGTCCACGACGACCGCGATGATCGGGCACGTATTAACCAAAGTCTTCAGCGCCGCCCCGATTAGCGCCACCCCAATTAGCGCCACCCCAATTAGCGCCACCCCGTTTAGCGCCGCCCCGCAAGGGGCGGGCTCGCCCCCGCGCCAACCCCGCGTCTGGGTCGGCGGCAACATCGGCGGGTCGCTGCTGCAAAACCTCGATCAGATCGGCGAAAACGACTGGGTCGTGCTGGAACTGTCGAGCTTCATGCTCGATCGCCTGCGCAAGGACGCTCACTTCCCCGGCTGGTCGCCGCACATCGCGGTGATCACCAACATCAGCCCCAACCACCTGGACTGGCACGGGTCGATGGAGCAGTACGTCAGGGCGAAGATCGGTTTGTTTGAATATCAATCGAGCCCGGGAGCTGCTTATTTTGGTGAGTCAGTTGATCCTTATATTGGATACGTGGAACCAGTTGAAGGTCTTTCTCAACCCGATTACTGGTTTGAAGAAGAATTCAGCGTCTGCATGTTGAGTAACCCACCCTATGAGGGGGATTTCTCGCAAATGTGTTCATTGCCCGGCCAGCACAATCGGTTAAACGCGATGTTCGCCGAAGCAGTGTGTCAGCGCGTGTTAATTGATTCCAGTTCAATGACGGATGTGCGAATCGATCAGTTAATTGCCCAAATCGATGATGCCTTAATGTCTTTTCCCGGCCTCCCGCACCGCCTGCAACTCGTCGCCGAGCACAACGGCGTGCGCTACTTCAACGACAGCAAGTGCACGACGCCCGAGGCGGCGATGCTGGCGATCGACGCGTTTATCGAGGACGCCGGTGAAAAAGCTCCGTGCATCCACCTGATCCTCGGCGGGTACGACAAGGGCAGCGACTTCACGCAGCTCGCTTCGCTGGCATGGGAACAGTGCAAGGCGGTGTACACCATCGGCAAGACCGGCGACACGATCGCGGGGCTCTGCGAGCAGTCCGCGAGCCGGGCCGTGCCGGACCGGCCGAAGACCTGCGGCGGGGTGAGCTGGCCCGCACCCTGTGCAGAGGTCGTGCGCTGCGGTGATCTGGACACCGCGATGGATCAGATCCACAAGCGCATCAGGCCCGGCGACGTCGTTCTGCTCTCGCCGGCCTGCGCTTCGTGGGGCCAGTTCGAGAACTACGAGCATCGCGGCGCGAGGTTTATCGAGTTGGTAAATCAGCAGATCGGTTTGTGTTGAGCAGTAAAAAGCCCACGCCGAATCGGCGTGGGCTTCGAGTGAATCATATTGAGTGATTGCATCACGCCTGACGGAGTTTTTCGATGCGCTTGGCGGTGGGCGGGTGGGTGGAGAACAGGTTGGCGACGCCCTCGCCGCTGAGGGGCTTGATGATGAACAGGTGGTTTTGAGTCGGCGCGGTCTGGAGCGGGATGCGCTTGGAGTAGTTCTCGAGTTTCTGTAGCGCGCTGATCAGGCCTTGGGGTGAGCCGGCGATGGCGGCGCCGTCTGCGTCGGCGACGTACTCTCGGCTGCGGCTGATGGACATCTGGATCAGGCCCGCGGCGATGGGCGCGAGGATGAGCATGGCGATCTGGATGCCCGGGTGCACATCGCGGTTGCGCCCGCCGAACATGAACATGTAGGAGAGAAAGTTGATCGCGCCGGCGATGGTCGCGGCGATGGTGCTGGTGAGCGTGTCGCGGTTCTTGACGTGCGCAAGCTCGTGGGCCATGACGCCCTTGAGTTCTTCATAGGTCAGAAGCTCGAAGGCGCCCTGTGTGACGGCGACGGCGGCGCTGCGCGGGCTGCGGCCGGTGGCAAACGCGTTAGGCGCCTGGTGCGGGCAGACGTAGACGCGCGGGCGGGGGAGTCCTGCGTTGTCGGCAAGGCTGTTCACCATGTGGACCAGCTCGGCGTATTCGCCGCGGTCATCGACTTCCCGGCCGCGCATCGCGGCGATGGCGATCTTGTCGCTGAAGAAGAAGGCGACGAAGTTCATCGCCAGGCCGAGCATGAAGGCGACGATCAGCCCCTGCTGCCCGCCGATGGCAAAGCCCGCGGCAAGGACCACGCCAAAGAGCAGCCCGAGGAGCATGGCGGTCTTGATGTTGTTCACAAACTTGATCATGGATGTTTTCCGGAAGGGTTCGTGCCGGATTTACAACAAAGGATATGCCTTGGAATATGCCCGGGCTTGCGAAAAATCGTGGGTGTTGTTGCCGGTCTGGCGTGGCGGGTCTGGTGGGCTGTCAGAGCGGCAGGGCGGCCATTTTCCATGCCGCGGCGATCATCATGATGACGAACGCGGTGCGAACGACGCCCAGGGGCAGGGTGTGGGTGAGCTTGGCGCCCAGGCCGGCGCCGACGATCGCGGTGGGGGCCAGTACGGTGGCGAGCATCAGCGCGGTCTGCCAGGCGGGCCACTCGTCGCCGACGGGTTTGTAGTGCTGGCTGAGGGTGGCGAGCTTGAGGCCTGCTCCGATGAAGGCGCTGAAGACCATGACGCAGGACGAGTTTGCGATGGCTTTTCGAAGGGTCAGCTTGACCAGGGTCTGCTGCAGGGGCACGGCCAGCGCGCCGCCGCCGATGCCCAGCAGTCCCGCTGCTGAACCCATGATTGCGCCGACGCCTCCGCAGCGCAGCGGCGTGATCAACGGTTCGCGCTCGCGGTCGGCCTGTCGCTGGGCGTCGGATCGCATGAGCTTGCGGATGTTCACATAGATCACGTAGACAAGAAAGATCGCGAGGATGCGTCCGAGCCAGATGCCCCCCTCGTCGTTTTCGAAGATGGGCAGGTTGCTTGCGATTACGCCGAGCACGATGCAGATGACCGAGGTCGGCAGCATCCAGCGCAGGACCTGCGGAATCATTGCCCCGGCCTTACGGTGACGCAGGGCGGCGGGGATCGCGACGGCGATGTTCGCGGTCATCGCCGCGGCCTGGTAGAGGTGCTGGTTTTTGCCGGTGCCAAAGAGGATGGCCAGTCCGGGAATGATGATGACGCTGCCGCCGACCCCGAGCAGGCCGCCGAGGGTGCCCGCGATCATTCCGATAAGAAAGATCAGGCCGAGGGTCTGGGGGTGGAAAAGGTCGGGCATGGTGGTCTTGGGTCCGGTAGTCGGCACTACGATAATGCTGTCCGGGCCGGCTCGCTTTGTGGCGGCAGATGTGTAGAATCCTTCTACTGCGCGCCTGAGCAAAGCCAATGGCCGCTTTGTGCCGATGCCCATTACATCGGGCATGCACAGCCGCCTGCCCACCCACTTGCCGACCCTCGTGTCGGAGCCACCCCCGATGTCCGAAACGATCGACCTCTCGCCCGGCAACCTCGTCTACGTCGAATCCCAGTACGAACGCTATCTCTCGGACCCGCTGTCGGTGGACGAGGCATGGCGCAAGCTTTTCGACGCCTGGCGTGCCGAGATGAATGGCTCTGCCACACGCATCGGCCCGAGCTTTAGCCCCCGCAGCATCTTCGACCCCGCGGGCACCTCCAAGCCGACCAGCAACGGCCAGCACGTCCCCGCCCCGATGAACGCCGGCGATGCCCGCGCCCTGCAGCACCGCGTCGACATGCTCATCCGCAACTACCGGATGCTCGGCCACCACTACGCCCACTACAACCCCCTGCAGGACGCCCCGCCCACCCCGCAGGCCGAGCTTACGACCGATTACTACGGCTTCACCGAGGACGACCTCGACCAGCCCTTCGTCACCACCTCCACCGTCCCCGGCGACCGGACTCGCACCCTGCGCAGCCTGATCAACCAGCTGCACAACACCTACTGCCGACAGATCGGTGTCCAGTTCCTGCACATCGACGACCTGCCGACCCGCAGGTGGCTCCAGCTGCGCATGGAGGAAACCGAGAACTCGATCCAGCTCTCGCGCAAGGAGCAGATCCGCATCCTCACCCGACTGACCGACGCGACGCTCTTTGAAGAGTTCATCCAGCGCAAGTTCATCGGCGCGAAGTCTTTCTCCCTCGAGGGCGGCGAGACGCTGATCCCGCTGCTGGACCTGTGCTTCGAGCACGCCGGCGAGCAGGGCACACGCGAGATCGTCATCGGCATGGCCCACCGAGGCCGGCTCAACGTCCTGGCCAACATCCTGGGCAAGAGCCCGCAGAAGATCTTCCGTGAGTTCGAGGACCTCGACCCCGAGATGTACATGGGCGGCGGCGACGTGAAGTACCACATGGGCTACTCCGGCGACTGGCGTACCCGCTCGGGAAAGAACATCCACCTCTCGCTCTGCTTCAACCCCTCGCACCTGGAGTACGTCAACCCCGTCGCGCTGGGCCGAATGCGTGCCAAGCAGGACCTGGCCCACAAGGAAATCGAGAACAAGACCCGCGGCGAGCTGGGCTTCGCGCTGCTGATCCACGGCGACGCGGCGTTTGCCGGCGAAGGCATCGTGCAGGAGACGCTCAACCTCTCCGAGCTCAAGGGCTACCACACCGGCGGCACGATCCACGTCATCATCAACAACCAGATCGGCTTCACCACCGGGCCCAGCGACTCACGCTCGACCCAGTACTGCACGGACGTCGCGAAGATGTTGATGAGCCCGATCATCCACGTCAACGGCGAATCGCCCGAGGCCGTCGCGCAGGCCGTCCGCCTCGCGATGGAGTTCCGTTATGAGTTCAAGCGTGACGTGGTGATCGACATGTACTGCTACCGCAAGCGTGGGCACAACGAGGGCGACGAGCCGCGTTACACCCAGCCGCTGATGTACGAGAACATCGATAAGCGCCCGGGCGTGCGCGACGCCTACCTCAAGCAGCTGCTGGAGATGGGCGGGGTGACGCAGGAGGACGCCGACCGCATCGCAGAACGCCGGACTGAGCTGCTGGAGAAGGAGCTCAGCGCCGCGCAGTCCCCGGCTTACAAGCCGCGGTCCGAAGACCCGCGCGGGCTGTGGGCCGGCTACCACGGCGGCAAGGAAAACGTCGTAGACGACATCGACACCGGCGTGGACCGCAAAACCCTCGAAGCACTGCTGAAAAAACAGCTCGAACTGCCGCAGGACTTCCACCTGCATCCCAAGCACAAGCGCCTCATGCGCATGAAAGAGGAGCAGGTCACCGGCGAGAGGCCGCTGGACTGGTCCGCCGCCGAGTCGCTGGCCTTCGCGACCCTGGTCACCGCGGGCCACCCCGTCCGCCTCACCGGGCAGGACTGCCAGCGAGGCACCTTCAGCCACCGCCACGCCGTGCTGCACGACGTCAACGACGGCCACGAGTACTTCCCGCTCAAGCACCTCGCGCACGACCAGGCGACCATCGACATCTTCAACTCCCCGCTGTGCGAGGCCGGCGTGCTCGGGTTCGAGTACGGCTACTCGCTGGACCAGCCCGGCATGCTCTGCATGTGGGAGGCGCAGTTCGGCGACTTCATGAACTGTGCGCAGGTCATCATCGACCAGTTCATCGCCTCGGCCGAGGACAAGTGGCGCAGGCTCTCGGGCCTGGTCATGCTCCTGCCCCACGGCTTCGAGGGCCAAGGCCCCGAGCACTCGTCGGCCCGGCTTGAGCGATTCCTGACTTCCGCGGCAGAGGACAACTACCAGGTCTGCCAGCCCACGACCCCGGCGCAGATGTTCCACCTCCTGCGTCGCCAGGTGCTGCGCAAGTGGCGTAAGCCGCTGGTCGTGATGACCCCGAAGTCGCTGCTGCGCCACCCGCTGTGCATCTCGAGCTTCGAGGACCTTGAAAAGGGCAGCTACCAGCGCGTCATCGCCGACACGCAGGTCGAGCCCAAGAAGGTCAAGCGCATCCTGCTGTGCACCGGACGGGTGTACTTCGACCTGGTCGAACGCCGCGAAGAGATGAAGCGCGACGACGTCGCGATCGTCCGGCTGGAACAGCTCTACCCGCTGCCCCGCAAGATGCTCGCCCAGGCGATCTCGGCCTACGCGCAGGACACCCCGCTGGTCTGGGTCCAGGATGAGCCCCGCAACCAGGGCGCCTGGCCGTTCTTCCTCCAGCGATTCCTGCAGGAAAAATTCCTGGGCGACCGCGAACTGCTCGTCGCATCCCGCAAGCACTCGGCAAGCCCGGCCACCGGGTCCAAGGCCGCCCACAAGATCGAGCAGGAACTGCTCATGGCCGAGGCCTTCGGCGAGACGGTCACCAAGCCCCTGCCCGTCTCCACCGTCGCGAAATGACAGTGGTTACGAACCTGATAACATCTTCCATCCTGCACCCGACGCACGACAACGGCCGATCTGAGAGTACACCGAACCAGACGCCGCAGGAGTTTGAGACCCGATGCCCACTGAACTGAGAGTCCCCGAGGTCGGCGAATCCGTCACCGAAGTCGAGATCGGCCGCTGGCTGGTCAAGGAGGGGCAGGCGATCAGCGTCGACCAGCCCCTGGTTGAACTGGAGACGGACAAGGTCAACCAGGAACTGCCCTCGCCGGTTTCAGGCGCGATCGTGAAGATCCTCATGCAGGCCGGCGACACCGCACATGTCGGTGACGTGATCGCCCACATCGAGGAGGGCGCCGCAGGCACCGCACCGGCTGGCACCGGTCAGCCTCAGGCGAAGCAGGCCCAGCCCGCCGCCCCCGCTGCCAGCGTACCCGCACCGGCAACCGACAAGGTCATGCCCGCCGCCCAGGTCATGCTCGACCAGCACGGGCTCAAGGCCGGCGACGTGGCCGCCACCGGGCCCGGCGGACGCCTGCTCAAGGAAGACGTCATCAAGCACGTTGAATCCCCGGCAAAGGCCCCTCCGCCCGCAGCGGCAGCACCGGCCCCAGCGCCCGCCGCCACCCCCGCCCCCGTCGGCGATCGCGACGAGCAGGTCGTCAAGATGACCCCGCTCCGCCGCACCATCGCCAGGGCCCTGGTCAATGCCCAGCAGACCGCCGCCCTGCTGACGACCTTCAACGAAGTCGACATGTCCGCCGTCATGGACCTGCGCAAGAAGTACCAGGACGACTTTGTGAAGAAGCACGGCGTGAAGCTGGGCTTCATGTCCTTCTTCGTCAAGGCGACCATCGAGGCGCTCAAGGCCTTCCCCGCCGTCAACGCCGAGGTCCGCGAAGACCACATCGTCTATAAAAACTACTACGACATCGGCATCGCCATCGGCGGGGGCAAGGGCCTGGTCGTGCCGGTGCTGCGCGGTGCGGATCGACTGGGTTTTGCAGGTATCGAGAAGGCCATCGCCGACTACGCCGGCAAGGCCAAGGACAACAAGCTGGCCATGAGCGACCTGACCGGCGGCAGCTTCACAATCACCAACGGCGGGGTCTACGGCTCGCTGCTGTCCACCCCGATCGTCAACCCGCCGCAGTCCGGCGTGCTGGGCATGCACGGCATCGTCCGCCGGCCGATCGCCGTCGGCGAGGTCGGCAAGGAAACGGTCGAAGTCCGGCCGATGATGTACATCGCCCTGACCTACGACCACCGGATCGTCGACGGCCGCGAGGCGGTGACGTTCCTGAAGATGATCAAGGAAGGGGTCGAAGACCCCTCGCGCATGCTGATCGAGGCGTGAGCAGCGCGGCAGACGAGTCACAGCAAACAAGTCGATGTTGCTCGACCCCCCGAGGCGTTGCTCGGGGCTATGGCACGCCGCGCACGAAGCTTAAGAACGGCAACTCCCCCAGCCGCCGCGCGAAGTCGCGGCGGGCGACTTACAGCGATCGAGTCACGACGGACGGGTCGATGGTGTGTACACCCCGCCGTTGTTGACGCAAGAGGGCCTAGAGATAAAGGGCCCTGGATTGAGAGCGGGACATAAAAAAACCCGTGGCGTTTGCCACGGGTTTTTAGTATCAGGTTAAAGCTGCGAATTAGTTTTCGCGGCGACGGCGGATGCCGGCGAAGCCGAGCATCGCCAGACCGGCCAGGGCGGCGGTCGGGGTGGGGACGCCGGTGGCCAGTTCGTAGCACTGGGTGATGTCGCTCAGGCCGCCGAAGCCGTCACGGCCGGGGACGACGAAGGCGTCGTCACGGATGAGGTAGGCCTGGGCCGGGGGGAGGTCCTTGGACTCGGTCGAGTTGACGAAGGCTTCCAGGAAGATGTTCTTCAGGGAGGCGGTGTCTTCGACGACCTTGTAGACGCCTGCGGCACCGGTGCCGTCCGCATCGCCGGTCGACTTCATTTCGACGCCGACGATCTTGTAGCCTGCGGCGGCGGTGACGACGTACTCGATGGTCAGGTCGAGGTTCTTGTCGAAGCTGAAGAACGACGGGGTGGCGAAGGTGATGCAGTTGGCGTCGTTTGCGTTGTCGGTGGTCACGCCGATTTCGCTCGCATCAGGAGCGTTCAGGCCGCCGTAGTAGGAGAAGTCGGAGAAGGTCAGCAGGCCGTTGTAGCTGACGATGCTGCCGCCGCCCAGGAGGGTGTCCAGGGTGGTTGTGGCGGCCATAGCCGACGGAGCAACGATGGCAAGGATAGCTGCGGTTTTGAAGGTGAAGGCTTTCATTTTTCTAATCTTTCTTTCTAATTCGTTTAATCAAGCAGGCAAAAAACTAATTGCTTGGATCAATGCGAATCCCCTCGCTGGATCGTCAAGCAAACGATGTGAACATTGTACCCCGTATTATTGGCCGTACAAGTGCTGTTGAACAATTTTCAAAAGAGTTATCGGATGTTAACAACTTAACATTACCCATCTTCTCCAGACCTACTTATAGAGTAAAAGCAGACTCTTAAATCAATTCTGACTAGCATGTATTAACTATGCCAAACGCTGAACACGACCTTCTAGTCATTGGTGCCGGCCCCGCCGGGTATGTCGCCTCGATCCGGGCCGCCCAGCTCGGGCTCAATACCGCCATCGTCGACAAGGAAAAGGACCTCGGCGGGACCTGCCTGCGGGTGGGCTGTATCCCCTCCAAGGCCCTGCTCGAGTCCTCCCACAAGTACGAGGACGCGACCAAGAACTTCTTTGCCCACGGCATCGAGGTCTCGGCGGTCGAGCTCAACCTCAAGTCCCTGATGAAACGCAAGGAAAAGGTCGTCAAGACCCTGACCACCGGCGTCGCGGGCCTGATGAAGAAAAACAAGATCAAGGTCTACACCGGCCAGGCCAGCTTCAACAAGGACAAAACCGTCACCGTCGGAGCGGACACGATCAAGGCTAAAAACGTGCTGATCGCGACCGGCTCGGTGCCGGCGACTCTGCCCGGGGTCAACCTCGAGGACCCCCTTGTAGACACCTCGACGCAGGCGTTGTCTTACGACGCGGTGCCGGGCCACCTGGCGGTCATCGGCGCGGGCGTGATCGGGCTGGAACTGGGCAGCGTCTGGCGTCGGCTGGGCGCGAAGGTAACGGTGATCGAGTACCTGGACCGCATCATGCCCGGGATGGACGCGGAGCTGGCGAAGGCGGCGCACAAGGCCTACACCAGCCAGGGCATCGCGTTCATGCTCGGCTGCGCGGTGCAGGGCGTGACCAGCGATGGCAAGGGCGTGACGATCGACATCAAGGGCGCCGGCCCGGTGAAGGCCGACCGAGTGCTGGTGTCGGTCGGACGCAGGCCCAACACGCAGGGGCTTGGGCTTGAGAACATCGGCATCACGCCGAACAAGCGAGGCCAGATCGAGGTCAATGCGCGGTTCAAGACGAGTGCCGACGGCGTCTACGCTGTTGGGGACGTGATCCCCGGCCCGATGCTCGCGCACAAGGCGGAGGAAGAGGGCATCGCCTGCGTCGAGATGATCGCGACCGGACACGGACACATCGACTACAACACCATCCCGTCGATCGTCTACACCCACCCCGAGATCGCCAGCGTAGGCAAGAGCGAGGAGCAGCTCAAGGACGAGGGCGTGGACTACAGGAAGGGCTCGTTCCCGTTCATGGCCAACGGCCGGGCGCGTGCGAACGAAGAAGCCGAGGGCTGGGTGAAGGTGCTTGCCGACGCGGCGACCGACCGCGTGCTTGGCGTGCACATCATCGGCGACCGTGCGGGCGACCTGATCGCCGAGTGCGCGACGGCGATGGCGTTTGCCGCCAGCAGTGAGGACATCGCCCGGGCCTGCCACGCGCACCCGACGCTATCGGAGGCGGTGAAGGAAGCGGCACTGGGCGTTTCGGGCCGGGCGATACACATCTAACTTTTCAAAGTACCGTTCATCACCCCGTTAGACGACGCCTGCAAGGCGGCGCGTCCTATCTTCAAGAACCCCGCCCTCGCGCCGCCTTGCAGTCGGCGGCTAAGGGGGCTTGGCTGTAATCTGCGGCGGGATTGAGCATCGTTATGGTCCTGGCCGGTATGATCGGCCGGGATGTCTGAACCGGAGCAAACGATGAGCGGTGAGTTGACACGCCGACAGGTGATCGCGGGCGGGGCGGCGGCTTCGGCGGCGCTGCTTGGCTCCGGCCCCGCCGCCATCGCCGACAACGGCGATCGTGCAGCGCGGATCAAGTACCCCATGCCTTTGAACCACCGCTACCTTCTGTCATGCAAGCTATCGATGATTGCCAAGGGCGAGGGTATCCCGCTCTTCCGTCGGTTGATGCTGGCCAGCGAAGCGGGGTTTGACGGCGTCGACCTGGATGAGGCCGGAGACTTTACACCCGAGCAGGTTCGCGAAGACGTTGCAAGGACCGGCGTCTTCGTCCACAACGCGATCAACCACGATCACTGGAAGCTGCGTTTGACCAGCGCTAACGAAGGCGAACGCGCTCAGGCGCTGAAGAACCTCGAGCACTGTATCCGCATCAGCCACGCGGCCGGCGGCAGCGGTGTGCTGCTGGTGATCGGCAAAGGGAGCGACGGGCCCGAGTCGGTCATCGCCGATCGCGCCAGGCAAGAGATCAGAAAAGCGGTTCCGCTCGCCGCGGCGCTGGGCCAGCGCATCCTGTTTGAGAATGTCTGGAACCAGATGTTCTACGAACACGACAAGGGCCCGGAACAGTCGGCCGAGCGCTGGTGTGCTTTTGTCGACTCGTTCAACAGCCCGTGGGTTGGGATGTATCACGACATCGGCAACCACTGGAAGTACGCCAACCCCGCGGACTGGATCAGGCAGTTTGGCAGCCGCGCGGTGAAGTTCGACGTCAAGGGTTTTAGCCGGGCTGAGAACAAGTTCACCGACATCGACAAAGGCGACCTGCCCTGGCCGGATGTACGCAAGGCCCTGGACGAAGTTGGGTTTACCGGCTGGCTGACCGCGGAAGTCGGCGGCGGGGGCCTGGACCGGCTTAAACTTGTACGAGAACAGATGGCCAAGGCACTGGGCGTGGCCTGATAGACTTAAAGTCAGACAGACCGAAGGAAGCGCGGGGCAAAACCGTGCCGGTAACCAAGGGCTTCATGCCCGCATACAGGACAAGAGCAATGACGAATCCGCAAGGCAAGCAACTGACCCGCCGTGATTTTGTGAAGACCGGCTCGGTCGGGCTCGCAGCAGCCGCCGCCGCTGCAAACCTCGGGCTGATCACCTCGGTCGCCCGTGCGCAGGCCACCGACAAGGTCCTGGGCCTGGGCATCATCGGCTGCGGGGGACGCGGCACGGGGGCGATCGCGAATTGCCTCAATGCAGCCGCAGAGCTGGGCATCAAGGTCAAGCTCGTCGCCGTCGCAGATATCGCATCAGAGCGTGCCGAGCGCACCAAACAGACCATTGCTAAGGAGTGGAGCGAAAAGGGCGGCTACGCCGTCACCGACCAGACCACCTTCGTCGGCATGGACGCCTACAAACAGCTCTGCGCCCACCCCGATGTCGACATCGTCATCCAGACCACGCCGCCGGGACTGCGCTACCTCACGCTGCGTGAGGCGGTGAAGAACGGCAAGCACAGCTTCGTCGAAAAGCCCGTCTGCGTGGACTCGGACACCTACCGCGATGTCATTGCTACCGGCGCGATCGCCAAGGAAAAGGGCCTGTCCATCGTCACCGGCACGCAGTACCGCCGCGAGGTCTCCTACAACGACGCCATCAAGCACCTGCAGGACGGCGTCATCGGCGATATCACCGCCAGCTACCAGTACTACTGCTCGAAAACGCAGTGGCACCTGGGCAACGGTAAAACCGTCGACGCCGAGGGCAAGGTCCTCACCCCCGAGTGGGACCCGATGTACTACCAGATGCGCAACTGGCCCTACTTCACCTGGCTCTCGGGCGACATCATCGCCGAGCAGTCCATCCACAACATCGACGCCATCAACTGGTCCATGGGCGGCCCGCCGGTCAAGGCCTACGCCTCCGGCGGACGCATCGCTCGCACCCAGCCCGAGTACGGCACGATCTACGACCACTTCGATGTCCACTTCGAGTGGGCCAACGGCGTACGCAGCGCCTTCATGGGACGCCACTTCGACAACCCCGCCAAGAGCAAAGTCTCCAACCGCTGGATCGGCACCAAGGGAACCATGGAACTGATCCCCAACCCAGGCCGCTCGTCATGGGTCGCTAAGACGTTTGATAATCAGGTCATCGTTTTCAACGACGGCAAGCAGGGCAACAACCAGCCTTACGTCGAAGAACACAAGGCCCTGCTCGCGGGCATCACCGGCAACGAGCCGATCATGGAGATCCAGAGCGTCGCCGACTCGTCGCTGACCTGTATCCTCGGACGCGAAGCCGCTTACTCGGGTGAAGAACTCGAGTTTAAGTTCCTCGCCGAACAGGCCAAGCTCAAGCTCCGCCCCGAGGGCATCGACGACGGCCCGAAGCCAGGCCCGGTCAACCTCCAGTACCCCGACGTCCTCAAGCCCGGCAGCTACAAGGTCGTGTAACGATCTCATCTAATTTAAACAGCGAAGCCCACGCCGCCGCGGCGTGGGCTTGTTTTTTGCTGCGTGTCTGAGGCGATCAAATTTCGAAATCGTCCGCCTTGCGGTAGGCCGCGATGCACTTCTTTTCGCCTTCGATGCCGCCGACGCTCTGGCCGTGCTCCATGCCGATCACGCCGGTGTAGCCCTTCTTGTAGAGGTGCTTGAAGATGTTCTGGTAGTTGATTTCGCCGGAGTAGGGCTCTTTGCGTCCGGGGTTGTCGCCGACCTGGAAGTACGCGATCTCGCTCCACGCCTTGTCGATGTTGGGGATGAGGTTGCCCTCGCTGATCTGCTGGTGGTAGAGGTCGTCAAGGAGCTTGACGCTCGGGCTGTTCACGCCGCGGCAGATCAGGTAGCCCTGAGGCACCTTGGTCAGGAACAGGCCGGGGTGGTTGGCCCACCAGTTCAAATGCTCTAGCACGATCACCAGGCCCGAGGGCTCGCAGACCTCGGCGAGCACGCGCAGGTTGTCGATGCAGTTGGCGGTCTGGTAGTCCACCTCGATCTTCTGGCTGATGAGGCCGGGCACGAGGGTGGTCCACTTCGCGCCGGTGCGCTTGGCGACGTCGAGCATGCCGGTCATCATCTCGCGCAGCTTGGCCTGGTACTCCTTGGTGGTGTTGACCAGGAACTCCTCGGAGCCGAAGTCCGCCGAGCAGACGAACACGCCCATGGTCATGCCGTTGTCCGCCAGCTTCTTGCCGATGGCCTCCTGCAGCTTGGGGTCGCGCTTGGCCATGCCGTTGTCTTCCCAGGCGCTAAAGCCCTGGTCGGCGGCGAACTGGATCTGGTCGAGGATGTCTTCGCCGGCGTGGGCCTTGAACTGTCCGGGGTGCGGGGCGTACTTGAGCTTGAACTTGCCGCCGTTGTCCTGTGCGGCGTCGGGCGCGGGCTGTGCTTCCTGGGCATGGGCGAGTGTTACAGAACTCAGGGCCGCCGCAGCCGCAGCGCCGGTCGTCAGAAAATCACGTCGTTTCATGTCAGGCCTCCTGGTAGGTTGGGTTGATTTGTGTCGTTGAGTTTGAGTGCATCACGCCGGGGCGTCTTCGGGCAGCGCCTTAATCGCGTCGGCCTCGGTGACGTCGTCGGTCTTGACCTTGTCCCAGAACGCAAGGGTGAAGATCACCAGGATCACCGCGGCCATGCCGGCGGGGAACATCCAGTAGTTTTTCCAGTCGGTCATCGCGCTGGCGACGAGGTTCATGTCGATGCCATCGGGGTAGCCCTTGCCGAACATGCCGAGCATCGTGTCGACGAAGCTCAGCGCCGGCTGGTCGCCCTTGAGGGAGTTGATGTGGTTGATCAGTTCCTGGTGGTGCGCGGGCGCAACGCCGTACTCGTTAATGTGGTTGGGGATGCTTGTCTTGGTGAACGGGAATGTGCCTCCGAATGCCATGCGGAAGCCGAAGAACATGCCCAGCCCCTGGGTGAGGAAGACCAGCAGGGACTGCGCCTGGCCGCGGACCTGGGCGGGCGCCTTCTTGTCGGTGTAGATAAAGCCCGTGACAAAGAAAAAGTCGTAGCAGACCCCGTGCAGCGCGACGGCCAGGAGCAGCATCCACATGACCTGATCCGGAGCGCCCAGTGCGAACAGCGCGTAACGCACGACCCAGCAGGCCATGCCGACCATCAGCATGATCTTCACGCCCAGCTTCCGGAAGAAGAAGGGGATCAGGATCATGAAGATGATCTCGGACATCTGCCCGATGGTCATCGCGGCCCCGGCCTGCTCAAATCCCGCGGCCCCCAGGTACGCCGAGGTCTGCCCGTAGTAGTAGGCCAGCGGGATACAGATCAGCATCGAACAGATCGCAAAGACCAGGAACCCCGGCTGCTTGAGCAGCTTGAGCGCATCGACCATCAGCAGCGACCCGACGTTCAGCGGCTGGTTCTTGGCCGGCGGCGGGGTGTGCGGGAGCGTGAAGGCGTAGAGCCCCAGCGCCAGGCTGCTCACGGCACCGAGCCAGAAGATGTTGAGCGAGGCCGACCAGCCCCAGGCGCTCAGGCCCAGGCCCGCAGCGATCCAGCCGATCGTGCCCCACACGCGTGCCTTGGGGAACTGCTCCTGCGGCAGGTGCGTGAACACGATCGAGTTGCCCAGCCCCAGCGTCGGCATGTAGCAGAGCATGTAGGCGATCATCAGCCACACCACCAGTTCGCCCTTGGATTCGCCCTGAGGCGCGATGACCGCGACCGCGCACATGATCCCGCCGCCGATCAGCATCAGCACGCCGAGCACTTTCTCCGAGGCGAACAACCGGTCGGCGATCAGGCCCAGGAACAGCGGGGCGATGATCGCGGCGATCGGCGCGCTCTCGTAGGCCCCGCCGATGAATTTACCCAGCCCGTTAGACCCCATGGCTAGAGCCAGTGTTGCGAACCACGAACCCCACGCAAAAAACTGCAGGAACATCATCACACTCAACCGGGACAGGACGGCTGTGGGCTTACTTGCTGGGCTGCTCATTGCGATGTGCTCCGAGGGAGGTCTTCAGAAATGAACCATGTGTGGCAAAATATAACCCATGTGTGTGATTTGCGTGCCGTCTAGTCACATCTGGCCCCAAACAATTTTGCAGCCGGGCGGGCATTTATCTCAAATCAGTTAGCAAACTCCCTAGAATGTGTGATACTGATTGGTGCTAACGACGATGTTGGCTTTGCCCGCCTGGAATTGTCGACGCCCGCAACTGGACTGCACATCGTTCTGGGTGATCGGACTGCATAAAGCTGTAATGAGTGATTACAAAGCTACTTCCGCTGTCAGTCAGGCCGGCTCACCCTCGGGCCTGGCCTCTGTATTGGCCGAGCTGACGCGGACGCTCACCGACCCCGCGCGCAGCCTCGATCAGACCTTTGAACGCATCCTCGCGCTGGGCTGCCGAAGGCTTGGGCTGGACATCGGCGTCATCGCCCAGATCAAGGCAACGTCCTACGAGGTCCGCTCGCTCTGTTCGATGGCCGGCACCACGCTGCGCATAGGCCAGACCCTTGCGTTGGGCCAGACCTTCTGTGAGAAAACAATCGAGGCCGGCGAAACCTTCTCGGTCAGCCACGCGGCGCACACGCCACTGGCCGGGCACCCGTGCTACCACGCATTCGCATACGAGTCTTACATCGGCACGCCGATCCGCGTCGACGGCCTGGCGTGGGGGACCCTCAGCTTCGCCAGCCGTGACACACCTGGACGAGGCTTTGACCCGCAGGACCGCGACTTCGTCGAGCTGCTCGCCGCGGTGCTGAGCACGGAGATCCAGCGCGATCGCATGGGCGAGAAGATGCACGCCGCGATCGAAGAGGCCCGGCACGCCCGGCGCGAGGCGCAGCTGGTCCTGGACCGACTGCCCGCGATGGTCTGGCGCAGGGATAAAAACAATATTGTCCTGCAGGTCAACGAGGCCGCGGCAAGAGCGATCGGGAAAACGCCGGCAGAGATGGTCGGCCGGCCCATGTCCGACTTCTATCCCGACCGCGCGAAAGAAATTGAACGCGATGACCAGGAAGTGATCCGCTCGGGCAACCCCCGGCTGGGCGTCGTGGAATCTATCCGCACTCAGGCCGGCGAAACCCGCTACGTGCAGACCGACAAGATGCCCACGCTCAGCACGGCCGGTGAGATCGACGGCGTGGTGGTCGTCTCTACCGATATCACGCACCTCAAGCAGGCGGAAGACGAGCTGCGATCGATGAACGTGCGGTTTGGCGCGTTCATGCGCAACTCGCCGGCGATCAAGTGGGCGGTGGACAGCTTTGGCCGCTACGTCTTCATCAACGCCGCGTTCGAGCAGATGATGCGCGTGAAGGCGGAGCAGTGCGTCGGTAAAAGGCCCGAAGAAGTGCTCGCCCCCGCGACGGGCAGGGCTTTTGAATCGATCGCGTTTCAGGTGAATCAATGGGCGGAAAGCGGCTCTGAATCGCAGACGATCCGCGTGGACCTGCCGGTGGGCGATCGCGTGGTGCCCCTGATGGTGACGCGGTTTAACTACACCGACGCGAAGGGCGCGGTGTTCACCGGTGGATCGGCGGTAGACCTGACCGGCGTTGAAGCGGTTCAGCGCGAGCTGGCTCAGCGCAACAAGGACCTCAAGGCCCTGCTGTACGTGATCTCGCACGACCTGCGTGAGCCGCTGCGGGCGATCAGGAATTTTTCGGGGCTCGTGGTTGAGCGGGAGTACGCGTCGCTGGGCGAATCGAGCAGGGACATGCTCAGCCGCGTGATCCGCGGGGCCGAGCGTCTGGACCAGCTCCTGTCGGACGTGTTGACGCTCTCACGCGCCCAGCGTGCCGAGCCTGCGACCGGGCTGGTGTCCAGTGCTCAGATCGTCGGCGAAGTGCTCAGCGATCTTCAGGCCACGATCGATCAGTGCGAGGCAACGGTGGAGATCGACAGCAACTTGCCCATGCTCAAGGTTGACGCGTTCTGGCTTCGTCAGGCGGTGCACAACCTGGTGACCAACGCGTTGAAATTCCTGAAGGCGGGTGAAACCCCTCGCCTCAGAATTTATGCCTATCTCCACGAACCGTCGGTCGATGAAGCGGGGCGGACGGTGGGGGTCGATCGCCCGATGGTGGGGCTGGTCTTCGAGGACAAGGGCCCGGGCGTCGAAGTACACCAGCGTGAGCGGATCTTCGGCCTGTTCCAGCGCGGCGTGGGTCGGGATGTCCCGGGTACCGGCGCGGGCCTGGCGATCGTGGCCCAGGTTGCCGAGCGATACGACGGACGGGTGTGGGTTGACGACGCGCCCGGCGGCGGATCACGGTTTATTCTTGCTTTTTATTGAGATTCGAAAAATTATTTGGGTATGTTTAACTGAATTCATGGGCTCTTCGGGGTTTATCTGCAGCTTCAGGGGCTCATGTTTGAATCGTTATTTAACGGTAAGTACTTTTAAATTATGAACTTGCAAAAAACAGGCCTGTCATGGCTAGCTCTGCGCTGCATCCCCGAAACGATATAACCTCATTTAATTAATGAATTTGCATGCGCAAATTTAGCTTCTTTTCGTTATAGAAAGTCAACGAAAATCGACAATAATACTTGTACTCAATCGGGAGGTTCTTTTTTATGTCCAGTTGTGAAACACACATCCTACTTGTCGACGATAGTGACGACGATATCTTTCTGGTCAAGGAAGCTTTCCGTGAATCGGGCATGGCGCACCGTATCCATGCGATTTCTGACGGCGAAAAGGCCCTGGATTTTCTGAAAAAGAATATTGCGGATCGCCCTGACGTGGTTCTGCTGGACATCAATATGCCGCGTTTCAGCGGTTTTGATGTTCTTGAATGGGTGCAGTCCGACCCCGAGTTGCGTTCGATCCCGGTGGTCATGCTGACGACCAGTGAGCAGCCCGAAGATGTCCGCCGCGCGACCGAGGGCGGGGCTCGGGACTACTTCCGCAAGCCGGTCGAGTTTAATCACCTGCGTGATCTGGCCTGCCGAGTGCTAAAGCGCTGGGGCAATCACAAGGACGAGTCTCACTCGACCGCGGCGCCTCGCTAAGCAGGGCTTGGGGTACTCATTCCGGCGGAGCCAGCAGGCCCGGCTAAACTATCGCTATTCAGCGGATCGCTTGCAATTCCGTGTTGCAGGTGCTTATGATGTGTAACCACTCTAAACTGGTTAGTGACATACAATTATGCCTGAGCCCACACCTGTACTAGTGATTGACGACAATGAGGACGACATTGTCCTCCTGCGCGAGCGCTTAGCGACCCTTCCGGAGGGGCCGTTCGAACTTAGTTCGGAGACCAGTGCCGATAACGCGATCGCCAAGATCAAGCAGATCAACCCGGCCCTCATTTTCCTCGACTATCGTTTGAGCACGACGACAGGCCTCGAGGTGATTCGGGATATGCGTCGGATGGGCCTGCTCCAGCCGGTAGTCGTTTTGACGGGCCAGGGTGATGAATACCTCGCCGCCGAGATTACCCGTGCGGGTGCGAACGCCTATCTGGTGAAGGACGACCTCTCGACCTCGCGACTGCCCGAGACACTTAGCCGGGTCTTGTCGGAAGCTAGAAAAGATGCCCCCGGACGTGCCGAACGCTCAGAGACGCTCGCGCGTCTTGACAACCTGACGCCGCGTGAGAAGGAAGTGCTTGACGAGATCGTCAATGGCCTGACCAACAAGCAGATCGCCGCGAAGATGCACCGCTCGATCGAGACCATCAAGGTCCACCGGGCTCACATCATGTCCAAGCTCATGGCCGAGTCCACCGCCGACCTGGTCCGCCGCGTCACCAACGCCCGGATTCTCGGCTAAGCCGTCCGCGACGCCATAAAACAAGGGCCCGATGCCGGGGCGTGTATCTCACACGCCCTGTGCTGTAATATGCGGGCGCGAGTCGGTCTCCTTGAAGGTGTGTCAGACCTACGATTCCATCGGATGTCCCCGTCAATGAGGGTGGCCAGGGCAGTGGTCTGGTGATTGAACTGAGCTGATTTTCATGAACTGTCGCAACCACCTCCTTGTTGGATTTCTCGCCTGCGGAGCTTTGGCGGGCCTGCTCTTGCCCACACGGATGCATCGGGAGCCTGCGAGCCAACACTCGCCCGTTCAGGCCCGTGCCCAGGTTACGCCGGTCAAGGCGCTGGCAGGAACCCAGGCGGAGTCGCTAAAGCCCATTGACTACGCGAGGGAGGTGCTGCCGATCCTCTCTAACCAGTGCTTCCACTGCCACGGCCCGGACCAGGATTCCAAGGAAGCCAAGGCCGCGGGCTTCCGTCTGGACAAGCGCAAGGAAGCGGTCGATTTCGAGATGATCATCCCGGGCAAGGCGGACAAGAGCCCGGTGATTGCGCGGGTGACGACGAGCAACAACAAACTGCGTATGCCCCCGCTGGATTCGGGCAAGCCGCAGTTGACCGGCGAGCAGGTGGCGACGCTCAAGCGATGGATCGACCAGGGGGCGGAGTACAGCGAGCACTGGGCGTTCGTAAAGCCCCAGAAGCCCGAGCTGCCCGAGGTGAAGGACAAGGCCTGGCCGAGCAACGGCATCGACTACTTCGTGCTCGCGGGCTTAGAGAAGAACGGGCTTGAGCCTAATGCGCCCGCCGACCGTCATCGGCTGATCCGTCGTTTGTATCTGGACCTCATCGGCCTGCCGCCGACGCCCGAGCAGGCCGAGGCTTTTGCGTCAGATCCTTCGCCCGATGCTTATGCGAAGGTGGTTGACGAGCTGCTGTCATCGCCTCGCTACGGTGAGCACTGGGCGCGGCAGTGGCTGGACAAGGCGCGCTACGCCGACAGCCAGGGCTTTGCCGAGGACCGTCCGCGGACGATGTGGCGTTACCGCGACTGGGTCATCCAGGCCTACAACCGCGACATGCCGTTTGACCGGTTCACCCTCGAGCAGATCGCCGGCGACCTGCTGCCCGATCCGACGATGGATCAGCTGATCGCGACGGGCTTTCACCGCAACACGATGACCAACACCGAGGGCGGGACCGACGACGAGGAGTTCCGCGTCGCGGCGGTGATCGACCGTGTCAACACGACGATGGAAGTATGGATGGGCATCACGATGAATTGCGTGCAGTGCCACAGCCACAAGTACGACCCGATCTATCACGACGAGTACTACCAGTTTTTCGCGTTCTTCAATCAATCCCAGGACAGCGACCGCCACGACGACGCGCCCTTCATCAAAGCGCCGCTGCCCGATCAGCCCGCAGAGCTTGAGAAGCTCAGGCGGCAGGTAGATCAAGCCACGCAAGCGCTCAAGCAGGCGGGTCAGCAGCCCTTCGTTTTACCCAAGGACAAGAAAGCCAAGCCCGAGGTGGAGCCGACCCCCGAGCAGAAGCGGCTTTTGGATGCGCAGAAAAAATTTGAGGACTTCAACAGCCGCATCCCCAACGCGCTGGTGATGCGTGATCTGCCGGAGGACAAGCGTCGTGAGACGTACGTGTTTAAGGGAGGCAGTTTCCTTTCGCCTGACAAGGAGCACGGCGTCGTCGAGCCGGGCGTCCCCGCGGTGTTCCACAAGATGCCCGCCGACGCGCCCAGGAACCGCCTGGGCCTGGCGCAGTGGCTGGTTGCTCAGGACAACCCGCTCACCTCGCGTGTGCAGGTCAACCGTATCTGGGAACTGATCTGGGGCGTCGGGCTGGTTGATACAGGCGTGGACTTCGGCTTCCAGGGCAGCTACCCCCACGACAAGGCGCTGCTGGACTGGCTCGCGTACACCTACCAGCACGACCTGGCGTGGTCGACCAAGTCGCTGATCCGTTTGATCGTCACGTCTTCGGCGTATCGCCAGAGCGCGCTGCACACCGAGCTCAAGCAGGAGATCGACCCGTACAACCGCCTGATGTCGCGCGGGCCTCGCGTGCGATTGTCTGCGGAACAGGTGCGTGACCAGGCGCTGACGATCGCGGGCATCCTTAAGCTTGATCGGATCGGTGGGCCTTCGGTGACACCGTACCTGCCCGACGGGGTCATCGGGCAATCGTTCTCCGGCGTGAAGCAGCGCGAGAGCAGCGGGGCGGACCTGTATCGCCGCGGGGTGTACACCTACTGGCAGCGCGGCGCGCACTACGCATCGTTTGCGGTATTCGACGCGCCTTCCCGTGACGTCTGCACCTCGATGCGCTCGCGGACCAACACGCCGCTGCAGGCTTTTGTCACGCTCAATGACCGGGTCTACGTCGAGGCGGCGCAGATGCTGGCTCGGCGGATCATGGCTGAGGCAGGAAGCGATCCCCCGGCGAGGCTCAAGCGCGGGATCGCGCTTACGCTGCAGCGCGACGCGACGGCAACCGAGCTGGCTGCGCTGGGGAAGGTCTACGAGCAGTCGCTGGCCGGCTACCGCGCGGACCCCGACTCGGCGAACGCAATGGCGGTCGGACCCGCGGGCCCGCTGCCCGAGGGAATGGACGTGGCTCAAGCCGCGGCGATGACCGTGGTGAGCAACGTGCTGCTGAACCTGGATGAACTGATCAACAAGCCGTAAGACGGGTGAGAACCATGAACAGACACTACGTCAATCCGCTGCTTCACCAGGAGCGAGTCCGCGCGATCACCCGTCGGCACTTCCTGGGCAAGGCGACCAAGAGCTTCGGGGCCGCGGCACTGGCGGGGCTGCTCAACGACGGCTTCATGTCTCAGGCGATGGCGCAGGACGCGGTGCTTCGGCAGGCGACCCACTTCGCACCCAAGGCCAAGCGCATCATCTATCTGCACATGGCCGGCTCGCCGCCGCACCACGACTTGTTCGACTACAAGCCGCTCTTGAACCAGCGCAACGGCGAGGTCGCGCCGCAGGAGTGCTACGCCAAGCGCTCCGCATTCGTTAAACCCAGCGCCAAGATCCTGGGCACACCCTTTGACTTTGAACGCGTCGGCAAGTCCGGCGCGTGGATGAGTAATCTCATTCCCCACCTCAAGACCGTTGCGGATGACCTGTGCATCGTCAAGTCGATGCACACGACCCAGTTCAATCATGCACCGGCGCAGTTGTTCCTGTTCACCGGGCACTTCCTACAGGGCCGGCCTTCGATGGGCTCGTGGCTGACCTACGGGCTGGGCAGCGAGAGCAAGAACCTGCCCGCGTTCATGGTCCTGATCTCCGGCGGCAAGAGCCCCGATGCGGGCGGCGCGGCCTTCGGCTCGGGCTTCCTGCCCAGCGTCCACGCCGGCGTGCAGTGCCGCAGCGAGGGCGACCCCATCCTCTACGTCACCGACCCCCAGGGCATGGACCGCCAGACCCGCCGGCATACCATCGACGCGATCAACGCCATCAACCAGGATCAGGCCGATGAGTTCGGCGACCCCGAGACGCTCACTCGCATCGAGCAGTACGAGCTCGCATTCCGCATGCAGACGTCGGTGCCCGAGGTGATGGACATCAGCCACGAGTCCGCGGACATGCTTGAGATGTACGGCGCCAAGCCCGGCGAAGAATCGTTTGCCAACAACTGTCTGCTCGCGCGTCGGCTCAGCGAATCGGGCGTGCGATTCGTGCAGCTCTTTGACTGGGGCTGGGACGTGCACGGCACGGGGCCGGGGGACGACCTGATGAACAAGCTGCCGCTGAAGTGCCGCGAAACCGACCGACCGATCGCTGCGCTGATCAAGGACCTTAAACGACGAGGTCTTCTCGACGAGACGCTGGTGGTCTGGTCCGGTGAGTTCGGGCGCACGGTGATGAACGAGGAGCGGAACAAGGCCGGCTACAAGGGCCGGGACCACCACCCCAACTGCTTCACGATCTTCATGGCCGGCGGGGGTGTGAAGGCCGGTGCGGTGATCGGCGAGACCGACGAGTGGGGCGCTCACGTGGTGGACAATCCGATTGACGTGCACGACCTCCAGGCCTCGATTCTGTATCTGATGGGCGTGGACCACAAGCGCCTGACCTACCGCTTCCAGGGCCGGGACTACCGGCTGACCGACGTGCACGGCAACGTCAAACACGAGCTTTTCGCCTGAAAACCTGTACAAGAAGTCTTGTTGCCTTGACGAGCCGCGACGGTAAGGGAGCGGTTACGAGTCGGCGTTGATGTTTGAGGCAGACCGCTCCCTTACGGTCGCGGCTCTTAAGGTCCTTCTTGTACACGTTCCAAGTTCGTCCGAGGGTCTTGCCCCTTGAAATGGATGAGTTGATCCGCCCGTCATGTTCGGCGTGAAGTGGGTGCGTTTGTTACCTTGATTTGAGTTAATACCGACACAACACGGAGACTAATACGATGCGATACATGATCCTTGCTGCTACGCTCGCCTTCGCACCCTGTGCCCTGGCGCACGACTCGGCCGGCTCGCATGCGCACGACGCGCCCGACAGCCGGGCGATCACCGAACGCGTGGTGATGGGCAGCGGCGACTTCACCTTCGCCACCGTCCCGGGCTGGGCCAAGGTCCCCGTCGGCGAACACTTCGGCCCGACGCACGGCAGCGCCGCGGTCGACAAGCAGGGCAATATCTACATCACGCTCAACTCGCCCGATCAGGACGGCTTTGGCATCCTCGTCTACGACAAGGAAGGCAACGTCACCAAGAGCATCGCCAAGGGTGAGCACGGCCTGCACAGCCTGATCTGCATCGAGCAGGACGGCAAGGAATATCTCTACGGCGCGCAGAATGGTCAGGACGACAAGATGGGCGTCGTCAAGCTCACGCTCGATGGCGAAGTGGTCCAGCGCATCGGTAAGCCTGAGCAGTCAACCGAGAAGGGCTACCGACCCACCGCGGTTGCCGTCGGGCCTAACGGCGATATCTACCTCGCCGATGGTTACGCCTCCAACTTCATCTACCAGTTCGACAAGGACGGCAAGTTCATCCGTCAGTTCGGCGGGCCGGGCAGGGGAGACGGTAAGTTCTGGACCTGCCACGGCATCAGCGTGGACTACCGCGGCGAGAAGCCGTGCCTGCTCATCTGTGACCGTGAAGCCGGTCGCTTGCAGTATTTCACGCTCGATGGCGAGTTCATCAAGCTCGGCGCGACGGGCCTGCGTCGGCCATGTGCGGTTTCGTTCCGCGGCGAGTACGTCGCGATCGCCGAGCTCGCCGGCCGTGCAGTCATCCTGGATAAAGACGACAACATCGTCAGCATTCTTGGAGACAACCCCAACAACGGCCAGCGCGCCAACTACAAGCTGCCCCCCGACCAGTGGACCGAGGGCATCTTCAACGCCCCGCACGGACTGAGCTGGGACAACGACGGCAACCTCATCATCACCGAGTGGAACGCCAACGGACGCTTCGCCTTCCTGCAGCACATCGCGGCGCAGGAGCCTGTTCAGGTCCCCGCTAAAGCTGAATAATCGAACGACGATCGCTCCGCTCATGCGGGCAGGCCCTGATCGGCGATAAAACCCCTGGAAGCCCATGCGGCGGCCGGGGGTTTTTCTTTTATAGCCACCTGCATTTGAAATGGAATCTCTGTAACAGATCGATGCTAGGCACCGTTAGTATGAATGGTGAGCGTGAACGCTGATGCCCAAACCTGTGGGACAACCTGACTGGGCCGGGCGCGTCCGACGTAGTGTGCTGCGGATGGGCCTGTCGGTCTTGTTTGTGATCTGGGGCATGGCGGAGTTGGTCAACGACCACCCGATCGCGCGGGCCGATGGCAACACGCAGAAAAAAGACAGCAAGCCCGACCCGCTCGCGGCTGAGCTTGAAGAGCGCCTTGCAAGCGATATTCGGCCGCTTCTGGAAACCTACTGTTTTAAGTGTCACGCCGGGGGTGAGAAGAAAGGCGGGGTCACGCTCGATGGGCCGGGGGACATCGCGTCGATCATGGAGAAGACCAAGGATTGGCTGACCGTTGTCGAAGTGATGAACGCCCGGCTGATGCCGCCTGAAAAGCACCCCCAGCCCTCTGCCCACGAGGTCCTCACCGTCTACCAGTGGGTGCATGACGCGTCGCGCTACTACCCGCCTGACGCCAAGGCCGACCCCGGCTGGTACACGATCCACCGGCTTAACCGAAGCGAGTACCGCAACACGCTGCGCGATCTGCTTGGCATCGATCCGGCCGAGCACGACCTCGCCGCCGACCTGCCCGCGGACGACACCGGCTACGGCTTTGACAACATCGCCGAGGTTTTGTCGATGTCGCCCCTGCAACTCGAGAAGTACCTCGACTCTGCAGAGCGCGCGGTTGAGCTTGCATTCGGATCAGACGTCGACCCTGCCCCTCGACTGCTGCGCAATCTCAAACGCTCCAATGTCGGCGAGGAACTGGAGAACGGCGGGCAGGTGATCTGGGCCAACGGAGCTATCTCGGGCCGACACGAGTTTCCGCATGACGGAGAGTACGAACTGGTCGTGAGCGCCTACGGATCGAAGGTTCAGGGGCAGGGGCCAAGGGTCCGCGTGTCGGTCGGCGAGCAGGAACTGGGCACGATTGATATCACCGCCGGCCGGACCGATGCGCCGCAGGTCATCCGCCTCAAAGCCACAGTCAAGCGTGGCAGGCATGATGTCTCGGTGAGTTTTCTGAATGACGCGGTCCTCGGCAATGAAGACCGTAACCTCTGGGTGCCGTCGATGACCATCGCCGGCCCGCTCAAGGGCGAGGACCCAGGCGAAGTCTTTGATCAGGTTTTCTTTGTCCAGCCGACGGCCGATGATCGGGGCAACAAACTCCCAGATGCGCAGGGCACCAGGCGGATCACGCAGAGCAAGGCGGCGCGTGAAGTGATCGAGCGGTTTGCCACGCGTGCCTACCGTCGGCCGGTGGAGACGGGCGAACTCGGCGGGCTGATGCAGGTCTATCGTGATGCGCGCGAGCAGGGCGAAGACTACGAGCCTTCCGTCAAACTCGCTCTGACCGCGGCGCTGGTCTCGCCGAATTTTCTGTACAGGCCGATCGCTCACCCCGCTCCCAATGATCCGCAGGTGGTTTACACGCTCAGCGATCTGGAGCTTGCATCACGGCTGTCCTATTTTCTGTGGTCGAGTATGCCGGATGAGCGTCTGCTTGAGCTTGCAGAGCGTGGGGAGCTGAGTCGGCCTGAGGCGCTGCGTCAGGAGACCCGGCGGATGCTGATGGACGCGCGGGCCGATGCGCTGGTGGAGAACTTCGCGGGTCAGTGGCTGCTTCTGCGTAAGCTTGATGGTCTGGAGATGGATCAAGGGCTTTTCCCGGCGTTTAACGCGGGTTTGCGAGAGGCGATGCGCAAGGAAGTCGAGATGCTCTTTGCGGATGTGCTTCGTAATAATCGGAGCGTGCTTTCTTTCCTGGACAGCCGGTACACGTTTGTCAATGAAACGCTGGCCAGGCACTACGGGATCGAGGGTGTGGAGGGCGAGGACTTCCGTTTAGTTCGTCTGCCCGCCGACTCGCCGCGTGGCGGGGTGCTGACGATGGCCGCGACGCTCACGGTGACCAGCCACGCCACGCGCACCAGCCCGGTGAAGCGGGGTGACTATGTGCTCAGTCAGTTGATGGGCGCGGCGCCACCTCCTCCGCCGGCGGATGTGCCCCCGCTCGAGCAGGCCGGCGAAGCGCTCGGCGAGCAGGCGACGCTGCGTGAGCAACTGGCGGCGCACGTCGCCGACCCCAACTGCGCCGTCTGCCACAAACGGCTGGACCCGATCGGTCTTGCGATGGAAAACTTCACCGCCATCGGCGCCTGGCGCGACACGGAGCAGGGCAGGCCCATCGACGCCTCGGGAGAGTTGCCCGGCGGGGTCCGCTTCAATGGACCGGCCCAGCTCAAGAAGGTCATGCTCGATCGACACGAACAGTTTGTCGAGAACCTCAGTCAGAAGATGCTGACCTATGCGATCGGCCGTGGGACCGAACCGTTTGATCGGCCTACGATCCAGAAGATCGCGCAGGCGGTCGCGGATGATGAAAACCGGATGCAGGCATTGATCGAAGCGGTCGTGATGAGCGACGCGTTCCGCAAGGCCCGTGGCCGAGGAGAGAACCGATGAACAGACCCGTGAAAAGCGTGCGTGATACGAAGGTGGATTTCAGCATCCTCGGTCGGGTGAAGCCGGTATCAAGGCGCGCCGTGCTCAAGGGGCTTGGTGTGACGATGGCGCTGCCGATGCTGGAGGCGATGTTGCCGGGCGCCGGCGCGAGCGCGCTCGGTGCGGCGGCCGACGGGGCGCAGACCACCCCGATGCGCATGGCGATGATCTTCGCGCCCAACGGTGTGAACTACGAGCACTGGCTTCCGCAGGGCGAGGGGCGTGGCTACACGCTGTCTCCCACGCTAAAACCACTGGAAAAAGTGCGTGAGCACATCAACATCCTGACCGGGCTGACGCTGGACAAGGCGCGTGCCAACGGCGACGGTCCCGGCGACCACGCGCGATCGGCCTCCACGTTTCTCACCGGGCGGCAGGCCCGCAAGACCTCGGGCAACGATATCAAGATCGGCATCAGCATCGACCAGTTCGCCGCGCAGCAGGTGGGCAAGAGCACACGCCTGCCCTCGCTTGAGCTGGGCAACGAAGCAAGCCGCAGGGCGGGCGACTGCGACTCGGGCTACTCCTGTGCGTACACCCAGAACATCGCATGGGCCGACGAAGACACGCCCGTGCCGAAGATGACCGACCCGCTGGATGTATTCGAGCGGATGTTCGGCGACATGGGCAGCGTCGAGCAGGCGGCCTCGACGCAGGATCGGCTTCGTCGTCGCGCGAGTGTGCTCGACTATGTCATGCAGGACACGCAGAGGCTTGAGAAGCGGCTGGGTCAGGCCGACCGCAACAAGCTCGATGAGTTTCAGACTTCGGTGCGCGAGGTCGAGAGGCGCGTGAAGCATGCGCGCGAAGGCGACATCGTGCAGGCCCCGGACATGCCCGCGCCCGCCGTCCCTGCGAGCTACACCCAGCGGATCGACCTGATGTACGACCTGATGCTGCTGGCCTTCAGGATGGACATCACGCGGATCAGCACCTACATGCTCGGCAACGGCGGGAGCCAGAGCCGGTTCCCCGAGCTGGACATCAATGACGGCCACCACACCCTCAGCCACCACCGCGGCCAGGCCGACATGGTCGAGAAGATCCGCCGGATCGATCGCTTCTACACCGAGCGCTTTGCGCGCTTCGTCGAGAAGCTGTCGCAGACGCCCGACGGGCGCGGCACGCTGCTGGACCACTGCATGGTGATGTACGGCAGCGGGATCTGCGACGGCAACCGCCACAACCATGAGAACCTTCCGATCGTCATGGCCGGCCGGGCAGGGGGAACCCTCGATACGGGCCGGCTGATCCACTTTGGGCGGGAAATGCCGCTCTGTAACCTCTACAGGTCCATGCTCGATCGTATGGGCTGCGATGTCGCGGAGTTTGGCGACAGCACGGGCCTGCTCACGGGTCTGAGTGCATGATGCGTCAATAATCCTGTAATTTTTGCAGGATCATCATTATGATGTCTGCATGAGCCATAACTTTTCATTGCGGCGCACTTCGATGCTGAAGTTGTTTTTGGTTGCATTACTGGGTACTGCCGGGGCACTTCCTGCTCACGCCCAGGCGGACTGGTCCGCCAAAGTAATCGGCAACAAAGACGTCGATGAAAAGGAAACGATCACGGCGTTGGAGGCGCGTAAGTATGTGGACTCCAAGATTATTTCCAATCTGTTGGCGCGCGAGCGGCACACGCCCGCGGTCGCTTCGGCGATCGGTCAGTACTTCGAGGGCGGCCACGTCGATGCCGGCACACCGGAAGTGATGCGCGTGATGCTCAAGCGCCCCGACCTCGTTGCGCAGTCGATGGCCTACGCGGCGCTGAGCCCCAACGCCTCGGAACTGCTCAAGGGATTCGCGGCCTCGGGCAACGCCAGCGACAAGAAGATCGCCGCGCGGATGATGGCGGCCATGGCTGCGATGCGTCTGCCCCAGGAGCGAGCAGGGCGGGGCTCTTCCAGGAACGACGCCGGGAATGCGATTAGCCTGGACGTCGACTACACCGCCGAGCTCGAATCGATTCTGAAAGAAAGCAAGGACGCCGAGGCGTTGGAATATGCGCTGCTTGCGGCGGGTCTGGACCGGGTCGGGAAGGTCAAAGACGCGATCACGCCGCACCTGACGAACAAGGACGATGCGGTCGCGATGGCTGCGCAATTCGCTATGGCGAGCGTCGGTGGCGAGGTCGATGCGGACGCGATCATGAAGGCCGTCGAACGAGGCCCCAAGCGAGCGGAAAATCGCCCGGTCATCGGCTACGACCCGCGCCAGACGCCCCGCATCTACGCCATCCGCGCCGCGGGCGAAGCGAAGCTCGAACAGGCGGTCGAACCCCTGCTGGGCCTGGTGGTTGACAAGGACCTGCACACGGCGGTCGAGGCGGTGCGGGCCCTGGGGCTGATCGGCGGCAACGGGATCGCGATGAGGCTGCTTGAGCTGCTGGACACGCAGAAGACCCTCTGGCCGGTGCGGGTTGCGCTCTACGACGCGATCGGCGCCAACCCCGACAAGGCGGCGATCGAACCCCTGCGCGAAAAATTCATCGAAGAGACCGGACGCTTCCGCCAGGATGCGCTCTACGCGATCCTCTCGATCGTTGCGGGCGCGCCGAAGGAGATGTCCCTGGTGTCGTTCGATGAGTGGTGGAGCGAGAACAGCGAGGCGTTCAATGTGGACCTCGGGGACACCAAGTCCTGGCGCGATCAGCACATGCTCTGCGAGGTCAATATTGATCCGGTCGCTGGTTTTTACGAGAGCTCGATCATCAGCGATCGGCCTGTGTTCGTGCTCGACGCGTCCAACTCGATGAAGGGGGCACAGATCGAGTCGCTCAAGCAGACGCTTACCGAGATGGTCGATTCATTCCCCGAGCGCGTGAGATTCAACATCGTCGACTTCGGCGGCCACGTGCGCACGCTTGCGCCCGGCGAGATGATCCAGGCAAAAAACGGCGAGCGTGCCATGGAGTACTTCATTCAGGAAATGAACCTGACCCTCGGAACCCGGAGTTTCGACGCGATCGAACGAGCGATGTCGATCCCCGGCATGGACACGGTCCACTACCTCTCCGACGGAGCACCCATCGGCTCGCAGCTCAACGACTGGTCCCGGATCAACTACGCCCTGCGCCTGCTGGGGCAGACCGCCCCGGTCGCGGTGCACATGATCTACTTCCCCAATCCCGGGGGCAACCGGAATACGGAGCAGATCGCTCAGTCCAACTTAGCCAAGCAGATGCGGAATCTGGCCGAGACCCACGCGGGGCAGTTCTACGTCATCCTCGCCCAGAATAAATAGTCATCCAGTGAGGCCTGCCTATTGGTCGATTTTCGCTCGAGCGATATCATGAGTTCATGGAGATACAACCTCGCCCGACGACGGCCCGCCTCCCTGTCCTCTTGTTTGTCGGTCTTGTTTTGTTCGGCTGGACGCAGGACGCATGCGCTCAGGCCGACTGGTCTGCGAAAATAATAAACCAACGCGACCTGGAGAAGAAGGAGATCCTCGCGTTTCAAAACGCGATGCGCCAGGCCATCACGGATGACATCCTGCTCGCCCTGGCGGAGAAAGAGCGGCATGGCCCGGCGGTGGCGAGCGTCGCGGGGCAGTATTTCGAGAAGATGACACAGGTGCCCGCGTCACTGGTAGCCATGCGCGCGCTCTTCAAGCGCCAGGACATCGGTGACAAGGCGATCGCCTTCGCCGTGACGAGTCCGATGGCGGAGCAGCTTGTTGCCGCGATGGTTGTCTCGCGTGATGGGATTGATCAGCAAAACGCGGCGCGCATGATCGCGGCGCTGTCGGCGATGCGCCGGGGTGAGCACATCAAGCTTAAGCAGGCCACGCCCAATCCGCAGCCCGCGCCCGCAGACCCAAGCGCCCAGCAGCCCGCCTGGCTCACCGCCGATTACAGCGCGAGCCTCGCGGCGCTGATCGAGAACAGCAAGAGCAGGGACGCCCTGGAGTGTGCCTTTCTCGCGGCGGGGCTGGACCGCGTGCAGTCCCTCAAGGAGCAGGCCAAGGCGTATCAGACGCACCGGGTCGCGGAGGTCGCTTCCGCGGCAAGGTTTGCTTACGCGGCGCTCGGCGGTGAGATCGACGTGCAGAAGCTGCTCGTGGACCTGGCGGATACCGAGCCTCAGAAAGTCAGGGACCCGCTGAGCTACGACCCGAGGCAGACCCGGCGTGTCTACGCGATCATGGCGGCAGGTCAGGCGAAAGTCTCTGAGGCGGTCGAGCCCTTGATCGGTTTTGTCAATGACCCGGACCCGCACGTTGCGGTCGCCGCGGCCAGGGCGCTGGGCCAGATCGGGGGACAGGGCGCCTCGGTCCGTCTGCTCGAGGCGATGAACGACCAGACGACCTGGCCCGCGCGCATCGCGATGTACGAAGCGATCGGCGCTAACCCTGATGCGGCCGCGGTCCGGCCGCTGCTGGAGCGGATGAAGGCCGAGTCGGGCCGCCTGCGTCAGGACGCGTTGTACGCGCTGCTCTCGATCGCGGCGCAGAAGAACGACAACCTTTCGATCGATGGTTTTGACAGCTGGTGGATGGAGCACGGGCAGGGGTTCACCGCCGATCCGACCGCCACGCAGTCCTGGCGCAGCGAGCACCGCGTTGGGCAGGTGGACGTGCAGCCCTTCGCCGGGTTCTACGAGACCGCGGTGATCAGCGACCGGATGGTCTTCGCGATCGATGCGTCCAAGTCCATCAATGAGCAGCAGCTCCTCCAGCTGCAGCAGACGCTGACGGAGATTTTCGAGCAGTTCCCCGAATCGATCCAGTTCAACCTCGTGGACTTCGGCGGCCACGTCCGTGTGATGGGCAAGGGCCGGATGATCTCGGGCAAGGTCCGCGAGCGTGCGCTGGATGTGTTCCTCAAGCAGACCGAGCTCACCGGCGGCACGCGCATCTTCGATGCCATCGAGACCGCGATGAGCCTGCCCGATGTCGATACGATCCACTTCCTCTCCGACGGCGCACCCTACGGAAGCCAGCTCAATGACTGGAAGCGGATCGACTACGTGACAAGGCTGCGGACCTCTGACGTGCCGATCGCTGTCCACGTCGTCTTCCTGTCCAGGGCAGGCCAGCCGGAGAATCTCGCCAAGCAGGCCCTGCCCCGGGCGATCCGGGAGTTCGCCGACGCCCACAGCGGCCGGTTTAAGATTATGGTGGCTGATGTCCCGCAATGATTTGCCGCGGGGCCGGCTGATCAACACTTCCTCTGGCCTTAGTAGTCAATCATGTATCAAGCTAATCGACGCCTTCGTTTTATTGTTCTGTGCCTGGCCCTGCTCGTGTCTTATGCGTCTCACGCTGCGGATCGGCCCAACATCGTCTTCATCTTGGCGGACGACCTGGGGCTGACCGACCTGGCGTGCACCGGCAGCGATTATTACTTCACGCCGAACCTCGATTCGTTCGCGGCCCAGTCGATGATGTTTGTCAACGGCTACTCGAACTGCTCCAACTGTGCGCCGACGCGCGCCGCGCTCATGTCCGGGATGTACGCGCCGCGCACGGGCGTCTACACCGTCAGCCGGTCCGACCGCGGCGCAGCCAAGAACCGCGCCCTGATCCCCGCCACCAATAAAACCGAGCTCGCGCCGGAAATCGTCACCTTGGCGGAAACGCTCAAGGGGGCGGGCTACACCACCGCGATGGTCGGCAAGTGGCACCTGGGCGACAACGAATGTGCGCCGCAGAACCAGGGCTTTGAGCATGTCCCTTTCTATGCCCACGGCACGGCCTCGTTTTACGCGCCCTATGGCAAGGACAAACGGCTTCCTCAAGACGCGCCCGAAGGCGAGTACCTGACCGATCGTGTAACGCGTGAGGCGATCGGCTTCCTCAAGACCCAGAAGGATGCCGAGAAACCCTTCTTCCTGTACCTGCCGCTGTTCGCGGTGCATACCCCGATCAATCCCCAGCACGATTTCATGAAGAAGGTCAGCGCCCGGCAGAAGGGCGAGCACCACACGCATTCTCAGTACGCCGGGTTTGTCGAGGGCATGGACTACTACATCGGGAATGTACTGCACGCGATCCACGAACTGGGCATGGACGACAACACGATCGTGGTCTTCACCTCCGACAACGGCGGGAACGGAAGCGTGACCGACCAGCACCCGCTGCGCGGGAGCAAGGGGATGTTTTATGAAGGCGGTATCCGTGTGCCCTTGTTCGTGCGCTACCCCGGCGTGACGACGCCCAAGGCCGCGTGCTTTGAGCCGGTGATGCTGATGGATTTCTATCCGACCTTCGCCCAGCTCGCCGGCGCGCAGCTGCCCAAGGATCAGCCGATCGACGGGCTCTCGCTGCTGCCGCTGATGAAAGACCCGCAGGCCAGGCTCGAACGCGACGCGATCTACTTCCACTTCCCCGCCTACCTCGAGCTATACCCGGGCAAGGAGATGCAAGAGGCGCACAAACAGCCCTGGCGCGCGACCCCCTGCAGCGTGATCCGTACACGCACGCACAAGCTCATCGAGTACTTCGAAGACGACAGCGTCGAGCTGTTCGATCTGACCGGCGTCCCCGACGAACTGAAAGACATCTCCAAAGAACAGCCCGAGATCGCAAAAGAACTGCTGGATAAGCTCAAGGCCTGGCAGCAGGCCACGAACGCGCCGGTCCCGACCGAGCGAAACCCGCTGTACCAGCCCGAGTAGTCTGGACGCAGCCTTGAGCAACGCGGTCGTGTAGATGGAAGTATCTTACGGGCAACGCCCCAGAGCTTTACATCTTAAATATATTTCTTGTGGCACGCCGAAGCAATAGATATGATGCTATAGCATATGACTAGTTCTTATGGTTTTAGCTGTGTTCATAGATCATTCAGATTCGGGGTAATTGATGACAGTGTGTAAGGAGCGTTGTTACAGGGCGTCGATCGGTGAGGCCAAACTGCCTTTATTCTTGTTCCTGCTTTGTACATGCTTTGTTTCCCGTGCCCACGCCGATCCTCTGGCTTTGCCCACGGATGCCGAACAGGCGGAGGCGATCGCAAAGGTCCGTGAGGTCTACGCAGACCGGCTGGGGGCTACCGACGCTCAGCAGCTTCGGGTGCTGGTTGATGAGTTGATCGGGCAGGCTGCGTTGCTGGACGACTACGCCCTTTCAAGCCGTTACGCAATGCTGACTGCGGCGCTAGAGTTGGCCGAGCGATTGGGGGACCTGAGCCTGTGTGGGACAGTGATTAAAGTGACGGCCGGTCAATTCGCAGTCGATGGGCTGGAACTTAGGCGTGAGTCGATCCTGCGTGTGTCGGCCAAGAGGTCGGCGGAGCCCGAGGCGGTGGTCCAGGCCCTGCTGGAGCTGGGCGTTCAGGCGGTGGAGGCCGAGTCAATGGACACGGCCTCAACGGCGTTGGGCGCGGCGATGTCGGCGATATCGAAGGTCAAGGACAAGCAGCAGGCGACGGACCTGCGTGCCAAGGCGGTTGACGTGCGTGACCGGATCGACCAGTCGCGTGCGCTGATCGGTGCGCGGGCCAAGCTGAAAGAGGACCCGACGGACGCACGTGCGAATCACTTGGTGGGTCTATCACTGGTGTCGCAAAGGGGGGACTGGGAGGCGGCGTTGCCGCTGCTCAGTAAGAGCGCGGACAAGGACCTCAAGGCCCTGGCAGAGGCGGACCTTGCCGCGGTGGCAACGCGTGGGACCGCAACGTCACAGGCCGCGCTAGCGGACCGGTGGTGGAAGCTTGCAAGTGACAAGCGATTCGCGGCCTACAAGGCCGCGTTTATAGATCGAGCCGCGTACTGGTACGGGCAGGCGATGCCGGGGCTCAAGGGTTTGGACGTGAAATTGGCAGAGACAAGGATCAAGATGGCGGGGGAAACGGAATTCAAACTCGCGCTTCGAGACCGCAGCACGGATAATCCTGAGAGAATACAGCTGGCCGACAAGCCGGAAACTGTCGATCTTTTGAAGCTAGTCAAGATGGATCGAGATGTCGTTCAAGGTGAGTGGGAACAGGGTGCGAAAGGTCTTGAATCCAAAGGCGAAAGCTTTCAATATGCGCTTCGATTCGCTTATCTTCCGCCCGAAGAGTTTGATTATTCAGTTGAATTTACAGTGAACAATTTCAATGGTCCAAGAGATGTAGCACTTATCTACCCTATTCCCGGCGGTGTATCTGGGTTTATCGTCGGGTGTTTGCACAATACAAAGGTTTCGGCAAGCAGTGTCAATGACAATGAGCAATTCGTCCATCTAATGGAGTCAGACAAAATCGTAACACTCGGACAGCGCAATGTCGCGACCGTCAAGGTGAGACGGGATAGCATCACGTATGTGTTAAATGATCGCGAGATTAAGACATTAAAGCTTAATGGACCACAAAAATACCCCAATGGGTTATTTTTTAATCCCGGCGGAACTGGCGGTCTTGGGCTAAGTACTTTTAACAACATAACGATCCATCGTGCGGCAATTCGGGGAGTCAGTCAAAATGGTCGAAGCATTGTTCGTCTAGAAGACTACCTGGAGAAAACACAACGACGTGAGCCAGGAACTATAGTGGTTCCGTTACGGTTTGATACGTTGAAATCCTGGACCAATAAATTATTTGTAAATTATTTACCTCCCGAAGCCCATGTATTATTGCGTGGAGCAACCTGTAAGCGCTTTGTCTTTCAACAAGCGGCCAGCTCAGCAATCTTTGATATTCCTGAGAATGCCGCGTATTTCCGAGCGGTTGGAGTGTGCGCTCGGGGGCTCAATAGAGAACAAAACCCAAGCTTAAGTTGGAGGTACCTTGTTTATGTGGATGGAGATGAAGCTTACGTTTCAGAACCCTTAAGTCAGGTTCAAGGCGGCGAGTTAAAGCTCAATGTTCCCATCCCACCGGGTGCCAAGCGTATAGAGTTGCGGGTCGATCCAATGGGATCAAACGTAGCCGACTGGTGCGTCTGGGCCGAGCCTGAATTCATGATTGCGGAGGATGAGGAACCCACGGGTCAGCGTTCCGAGGCTCCTGCTGCGGGCTTGCCGAAGCCCGATTCGCCGGATTCGACGCAATTTGCGAAGTCCTTTGAGCCTTTTGTTGGCGTCTGGAACATTGGCAACCCCGCCTATGGTGGGGTCAGGTCCAGTCGTAAGGTCGTGATCACTGAAGAGGGGAAACTCTACGTGCTGCATCATGAAGTTCATGGGGTACGAGCAGACGAAGGCATGACTTATTCATGCGAGATTATGCAAGGGAAGCTGATCGTGAAAATGCCGCAGTGGAATCAAGCGGGCTTGCGGACTGATTATTCTTCAGGACGCATATACTGCATCTATCCAGCGTCTAGTGGCGCGATAATTGTGCATCACGACTCGATCGCGAGGTATGAGGCTGGTGAGAGACCGATGTATGCGTACGCCGTGTCCCAAACAGAGCGTAGTGATATCACCGACGAGATCAAGCGGCTGATCAAGGCAAAGGACGATAAAAAGGGCCAAGAGCCTTCTGAGAACAAAGTGCCGAAAGCCCAAGAGCCTGTCAATTATGAGCCTGAGCAAGATAATAAGCAGCCCTCGGGTCCATCTATATTTGATATCCCCGTCGACATCGATTAAATAGTAGTCCCGAGATATCCTCTTTGATTTACGGCTTGACAAAGAAGCGGTGCACCATCGTGTGCGAGTAGACCTCGCCGGGCCGGAGCACGGCGTTGGAAAGCCCGGGCTGATTGGGCGAGTCGGGGAAGGCCTGCGTTTCCAGGCAGAATCCGGTGCGCTGCTGGTGGGGCACGCCGCCCTTGCCGATGGATGAGCCGTTCATGTAGTTGCCCGTGTAGAGCTGGACGGCCGGCTGGTCGGTCTCGACGTGCATCACTCTTCCGGAGGCAGGGTCGTAGGCCACGGCCGCGAGTCGCAGCGTCCCGGGCTCGCCGTCTACGGCCCAGCTGTGGTCGTAGCCGCGGCCGTTCTTGAGCGCAATGAAATCGTTGTTGATGCGATCTCCGATGGCGGTGGCGCTGCGGAAGTCCATCGGGGTGCCCGCGACCGGCTGGATGCCGGCGTTTGGGATGCCCGTTTCATCGGTGGGCGCGTAGCCTTCTGCGTTGAGGATGAGTTTGTGGTCGAGGATGTTCCTGCTCGGGTCGCCGGTGAGGTTCCAGTAGGTGTGATGCACGAGGTTGACGACGGTGGGCTTGGAGGTGGTGGCCTGAAACTCGATGCGCAGCTCGTCGTTGTTGGTCATCGAATAGGTAACGCTGCAGTCGAGCTGGCCGGGGTACCCCTCTTCGCCGTCGGCGCTGACGTAGTTAAAGACGATGCCGGTGCTGTCTTTGCCTTGGATCGGCAGGGCGGACCATACTTTTTTGTTGAAGCCGACGATCCCGCCGTGCAGGTGGTTCGGGCCGTTGTTGGTCGCGAGGGTATAGGTTGTGCCGTCGAGCGTGAACTGTCCCTTGGCGATGCGGTTGCCGTAGCGACCGACGGTCGTGCCCATGTAGCTGCCGTCGTTGACCCAGCCCGCTAGCGTGTCGTAGCCGAGGGTGATGTCGGCGAGCCTGCCATTGCGGTCGGGGGTCTTGAGCGAGACGAGCGTCGCGCCGAAGTCGGTCAGCGTGGCGGTCAGGCCGTGGGCGTTGGTGAGGGTGTAGAGCCGCGCGGTCCGCCCGTCGGCGAGGGTTCCGTAGTTCTGGGTCACGATCGTTCCTTGTGGGGTGCAGGCGCCGGTGAAAAGAAGCAGGGCACTAACCAGTACAGCTTGAAACAGACGTGTGCTCATGGATGCGATCATTTGCTCAGGGCTTGAATGCAGTTTCATACTCATCGCTCGGATGGGGATATGAGTCGGTCTAAGCCTTCGTCACGCAATCACCATAAGATAAATCAGGCGACCGGCAAGCACACCCCGCACCTCCTCAGTCTGCGGGCCCGTCCTGCGAGATCGAGATAAACCGCCATGAAGCTAGGCCTTGTCCAACTCAACAGCGGCGACAACCCGCAGGCCAACCTCGACCAGGCCCAGGCCATGATCGAGCAGGCCGCGGCGGCGGGGGCCCAGCTGGTCGCGCTGCCGGAGGTGATGCACCTGCGTGTGGGCCCGTCGGGTGCGCAGCGGTTTCGGGACCACGCCCAGTCGATCCCCGGGCCGATCACCCTGCGGTTTGGTCAAGTCGCGCGTCGGCTTGGCGTGTACGTGCTGCTGGGCTCGATCGGCGAAACGAGCGCCGACCCGCTTCGGCCTTACAACAGCTCGGTGCTCATCGGCCCGGACGGGGAAGTCGTCGCCAGCTACCGCAAGGTCCACCTCTTTGACGCGGCCATCGACGCGCACACCGGCGACCGCGAGTCCGACCGCAGCATGCCCGGCAGCGAGATCGTTGTTGCCGACACCGCGATGGGCAGGCTCGGCCTGTCGATCTGCTACGACCTGCGCTTCCCCGAGATCTACCGCGCTCTGGCGCTGGCCGGCGCGCGGTTGATCTTTGTCCCGGCCAACTTCACGCGCGCCACCGGCGAGGCGCACTGGCTTACGCTGCTGCGCGCCCGCGCGATCGAGAACGGCCTGTTTATCGCGGCGCCGGCGCAGTGCGGCGCGTTCCCCGGCGGCTTCGAGGCTTTTGGCCACAGCGCGGTGATCGATCCGTGGGGCAACGTGCTCGCGCAGGCGGAGGATCGGCCGGGCGTGATGACGGTTGATTTTGACCTTGATCAGTGCGAGCAGGTGCGCGCCAAGCTGCCATCGCTGGCGCATCGTCGGCCCGATGTTTACATCAAGCCCGCGCGTAATTGAAATGATTTACATCTGAATTTATTGCACGGCCTGTCAAATAATTGCTGAAATAGGCTGGACAAATCGCGCCGATTTGTGTTCAATACATCGCCCACCTTTGTCTGTGTTTGCAACGTAATCCGTTCGATTTACCGTCCGGAGCTTGCACGCAGGAGCACAACATGAGCCAACGCCCGGCCCAATCATCGTCCAGTGCGAAGCGATTGTTCGTAGATGCCGAGTCTACGCCTCAAGATCAACGCGAGGATGTTCGTGAAGAAGTGCGTAGGACGCTCGCGGCGCTGATGCCCTGGGGTGTGTCGATCCTGGTGCACGTGGCGCTGGTGCTGCTGGCGTTCGTGCTGGTGTGGCAGACGCTGGTGCCACAAGACGATGCGCAGACGACCGTGCCGACGCTGCGCAATGCTCCCGAGGTCTTGGCCCCGTCCGCGATGGCGAACCCGAGTGAGCCGATCGCTGCGCCGACGCCGAGGATCCAGCCGGTGGTCTCGCCGGTGCGTCCGCTGATGCCGGGGTTTGATCAGGCGCAGGCCGAGCCGGTGGTGCGGGATTTTCAGTTGACGTGCATCCTTCCGGAGGTGCGGTTGACCCCGGACGCGGTGGCCAAGGGCGGGCCTGACTTTTTTGATATCCCGGGCTTGATGGGGCCGCCGGTGGGCCCGCCGACGGAGCCCGGACGCCCTGCCAAGCGGTTTGTATATCTGATCGATGCGTCGGGCTCGATGGTGGATGTGCTGCCGTTCGTGATGAGCGAGCTTAAGAAGACCCTTCCCCAGCACACGCCCGACCAGCGGGTTGCCGTGCTGATCTTCAGCGGCACGGGGGTTCATGAATTGCCGGGGGGCAAGGGACTGCGGGAGATGACCGCGGAGCAGATGGAGCGTTTTCGGGTTTGGCTGACGCTGGATAACCACGGTTTTGAAACCGGGGGCCGGGGCAGCAGTTATGTCCGCCAGGCCCTGACCCAGGGGCTGGGCTACAAGCCGGACGTGATGTTCCTGCTTTCAGATAACCTCACCGGCGGGGGGCAGGGCGCTACCCGGCACGAGATTTTTCAAGACGACCTGCTTGGGTTGATCGCCGATCACAACCGCTCTGCTCCGCGTGCTACAATTCATACCGTCCAGTTCCTTTACGACGACCCGCTGGTCCGTCATGGAATGGTCGGCACGCTTGAAAGGATCGCCAAGGATTACGGCGGAAAATACCGGTTCATTACCCAGAGAGAACTCAACCTGCGGTGATGACCCGCTCGGACGACCCCTGTAGCACGAGAGAGCCCATGATGCTTTTTGGATTCGCCGACAACCAGGACTCGCCTAACCCTCAGTCCGCCGTCAACCCCGAGGACGAGTTTCTCGAGGAAGAAGAGGACTCTGTTGGTGACGAGATCAGCAAGACCCTTGTCGCGCTGATGCCCTGGGGTATCTCGATCCTGTTCCACGTGGCGCTGGTGCTGCTGGCCTTCTTCCTGGTCTGGCAGACGATCATCAACGCGGAGGAAGAGCAGCCGGTGGTTCCCAACGCCAAGCTCAGCGATTCGCCGGGCGCCCCGATGGTGCTCGAAGAAGTTCAGGAGCAGTCGTCCGACTCGCCCAAGACGGTGCCCGTGGTCGATCCGACGGTCGTGAACCCCACCCCGACGGTGACCAACACGCCGATCCCCACGCAGCTCGTGGGCCTGACCTATCAGGGCGGATCACCCGGCGGCCCGCTGGGCAACTCCAACGGCAGCGGCGACTTCGGCGCCAACATGTTCGGCAGCGGCGGCAACGCCCGCGACATCGCCTTCATCGTCGACGCGTCCGGCTCCATGGTGGACGTCCTGCCCTTCGTGATCAACGAGCTTAAACGCGTGGTCAGCGAGCTCCAGCCTGCACAGCGTATCACCATCATCTTCTTCAGCGGCGATGGTGTTTTTGAAGTGCCCGGCGGCGACAAGCCCAAGGGCATGCGGGCCTGCACGCCCAAGTTCAAAGAGCAGATCCGCGAGTGGGTTTCGCTTGAAAACTTCCGCTTTGCCACCGGCGGCCGCGGCAGCCAGCACGTGGAAAACGCGATCGTCCAGGCCCTGAGCTACAAGCCCCAGCTGGTCTTCCTGCTGTCGGACAACCTCACAGGCGGGGGCCAGGGCGCTACCCAGCACGAGATTTTCCAGACCGACCTCATGTCCTCACTGCGTAAAGCCAACAGCTACCGCCCGCCAGCCAAATTCAACTCGATCCAGTTCCTCTACGAGGACCCGCTGATCAAGGCCGGCCTCACGGGAACCCTGCAGCTGATCGCAGATGAAACAGGTGGTCAGTACAAGTTCCTGAGTGCGAAAGAACTGAATCTGAAGTAGACCGATCGCTTCCGGGGCTGGAGACGACCGACCCATGAATCAAATGCCTTTGATCTTCCGCCGATGGTCCCGCTCCGCAGCCGTGTGTGCTGCGCTTGCGGTCGGCACGTCGGCTCTGGCCGACTCGCTCAAGTACGGCGACTTCCCGCTGGTCGATGGGGTCACGCTGATCGGCGTCGAGAACGGGAGCCTGAAGTTCCGCGCCCCCGCGGGCGAACGCATCGTCGCGCTGGAAGACATCAAAGAGCTGACGATCGACAGTGTCCCGCAGTTTGCCGCGGGCAAGAATGCGCTCGCGGCAGGTCAGCTGCGCGCGGCCCAGAAAGCCTTCGAAGAAGTCTGGAGCCAGTCGCGCACCGACTGGATCAAGCACTACGCGGGCTACTACCTGGTTCAGGTCTATGACGCCCGCAAGCTCCCGGTCGAGGCGTCGCAGGTGTACGCGACGCTGGCGTCTCAAAAAGCCGACATGTATTTCCTGTCCAAGCCGCCGATCGCTTCCCTGGCCGAAGCCGACGAGAGTCAGAAAAAGCGCATCGCCGACGAAGTGACCGCGATCGTCAAGCAGCTGCCCGAGGCGCACCGCAAGGTGATGGAGAATTACCTCGCCGCGGTGACCGGCGGGAAGGTCGAACTGCCCCCGGACAAAGCGACAGACCTCAACTCGGGCAACGCCGAACTGAACGCGCTCAAGTCCAAGTCCAAGGTCATCCTGCCCAACATGATCTGGTCATTGGTCGGGCGAAAGGGCGAGCCCGCGGACAAGTGGGAGTCGGTCCGGCTACTGAGCGCTGGCGAATACGAAAAAGCGCTTGCGGAAATCAAGAACAAGATCGAAACGCCAGGCGAACTGCCCGAAAAGCTTTTTATCATGGGCAAGGCCCAGCTCGCCCTGGCGGACGCGAAGAACGACCCCGACCTTTACCGTGACGCGGGCCTGACTTTCATGCGGATCGTCGTGCACTACAGCCGTGGCAGCTCGCCGCACAAGCTGGTCGTGCCCGCAAAGCTGGAAGTGGCTTACATCCATAAGCAGATCGGCCGGACGGAGATCTACGACAAGCTGCTCGAAGATGTCTTCCTGCAGATCGACGATGATCAGACCTACCCCGAGTACCGACTGCGCTACTACCAGATCCTCGGCGAAGAGCCGCCCAAGCCCGAAGAACCCCAGCCCTGAGCCCCGCCCCGCGTGGGCCCGCCCCTAGAGGCCGAAGAACGCCCACCCCCACGCTACCCCACGCCGGCGCGACGCCTGCGATAGCCCGCACAAGAGGCCAAGGAACACACAATCCAAGGCCGCGACGATACGATAACCAACTCCCCCCTCTGCAAGACGCCCCGTGATGAGGAACGCAAGACTATGCGATCGAAACTGACAATGACCTCCGCCGCGCTGATCACCGCCTGCTTCCCGCTCCTCGCGATGGCGCAGGATGACAAGCCCAAGAGCACCACGACCAATCTCTTCCAGGCATTCATCTGGCCCGAGACCCACGGCGTGGAAGTGCTGGGCAACCTCATCATCCTGCTGCTGCTGCTGATGTCGGCCGTGGTGATGGGCTTTAGCATCATGCTCATCTTCAAGTTCCGCAGGAACCAGGTCATCCCCGAGGAGACGCGCGACGAGATCGAGGCGCTCCTGGCTGAGAAGAAGTACCGCGAGGCCATCGAGTTCGCTCAGGAAGAAGAGTCCTACCTGGGCCAGGTCGTCAGCGCCGCACTGTCGGAAGCGGCGAACGGCTACGCCGCCATGGAGCGTGCCGTTGAAGAGTCCGGCGACGCCGAGGCCGTCAAGCTCCTCCGCCCCATCGAGTACCTCAACGTCATGGGCAACATCTCGCCCATGATCGGTCTGTTCGGCACGGTGTTCGGCATGATCGTCGCCTTCCAGACGCTGGTCGACGGCGGCGGCTCGGCCGACCCGGCAAAGCTGGCCGGTGGTATCTCCACCGCGCTGGTCACCACCTTCTGGGGCCTGGTCGTCGCGATCCCCGCACTGACCGCCTACTCGCTCATCCGTAACAAGGTCGACGCCCACTGCGCCGAAGGCCTCTTGATCGTCGAAGATCTCATCTCGCCGTTCAAGCCCAGCGGCAAGAAGAAGAAGCCCGCGTCCGCCGCGCCCGCTACTTCAGCCCGGCCCGAGAAGCCCAAGAGCGAGTAAGCCCCGCTGAGTTGATCGGCGGCACAGCGGTGTCGCCTCGTTGTACAGCTCCCCCCCGACCTCGACCCCCGGCCCAAGTTATGTCACAAGTCACAAAAAGAGGACCGGTCAAGCCGGCACTGAACATCACCCCGCTGATCGACGTGGTGTTCCTGCTGATCGTGTTCTTCATGCTGGTCAACAACATCGTGACCGATGAGGCCCCGCCGCTGCAGCTGCCGGACCTGATCGACCCGGTGACGCACGAGGCCGACGCTGACAGCCGCGTGGTGGTCAACATCATCCCGATGCAGGCCTTCGAGCCGCCCGAGGGTGAGAAGATTGGACCGGGCAAGAAGGAAATCCAGGTGCTCTCCCGCGCCGGCGAGGCCGAGGCTGTTCAGCTTGGCCCGACGAAGTGGAACCTGCTGGACCCCAACGGTCTCAAGGACTTCCAGGAAAAATGCAAGGATACGATCGCGGTGCGTTTCGCGGCCAGCCGCAAGACCCCGCCGCTGATCCTGCTCCGCGCCGACGCGGGGGTGTACTACAGCGCCGTGCTGCCGGTCATGAACGTGATGCAGGCGGCGATGGCCGAGGCGCTGGGCCCCGAGGCGGCAGCAAAGACCCCGATCCACCTGGTCGCGTACATGCCCCAGTAAAACCCCCGCCGGTTCAGCCCGGATTTAAGCCCTATGAGCGAACGCCCCGACAGCCCGATCCCCGACGAGCCGACAACATCGGAAGACGATCTGCTCGATCATGACGAAGAAGTCGTCCATCACGTCTCCCAGAGCAAGAAACGCCGCAAGGGCGTGGGCGGCGAAGCGATGGAGCTCCAGCTCACGTCGATGATCGACGTCATCTTCCAGCTGTTGATCTATTTCGTTATCACGGCCAACTTCATGATCGACGAGGGCACGATCCTCGCGACGTTGCCGGGCAACGCTGCGAACACGACGAAAATCCAGCCGCCCGACCCGCCGGTGGTCATCGAGCTGCGATCGGCCGACAGAGGCGTGACTTACGCGCTGACCGTGGACGGGAGGCGGATGGACGGCGTGACCGAGCTCTACGGCTTCCTGTCCGGGCAGGTCGCCTCGGGCCAGATGAAAGTCGATGACGTCGTGCAGATCAAACCCCAGGGCGAGGTGCGCTGGCAGCACGTGGTGAACGTGTTCAACGCCTGCGTCCGCGCCAAGCTTGAAGAGGTCGGCTTCGCGCCGTCCTGATCGACCCCGCCGCGACGCGGCCCGCCGGGCTGCGCGCTGCTTTGACGCTACACCTTTGATCCTGATTTGGAGACAGGACACGCGATGTTCAATGTGAAACCGTGGCTGGCACGAGTCCTGATCGCATCCCCGTTGGCGCTGATCGCGTCCGGCCCCGCGATGGCGCAGTACAAGGCTCTGCGCAACAACGACGACCAGTTCATCCAGGGCCTGCGCGAGCAGGGGATGTCCGACCTGCTCGAGCGCTTCGTCGAAGCCGACCCGCCCAGCGACCCGATCGCGCAGCTGGCGCTGCAGGTCGCGCTCAACGAATTCGTGGCCGACGACCTCCTGGCCCGCGCCTCGGCCGCTAGCCAGGCCGGCGACTTCGCCCAGGCCAACGAGCTGTTCCAGCAAAGCCGCAAGACCTTTCAGAGTGTCATCAGCGCCCAGCGACAGCTCATTAAGGAACACGCGGACGACGTGCGACTGGCGGTGTGGCAGACCGATTTCACCGAGATGGTGATCTTCCGTTACCTGCCTCGATACTTCCAGAACGCGGCGTGGGTCTATGAGTTCGGCCTGCCGTCGGAGGAGCAGAGGGCGGCCTACGAACAGTCGATGATCGAGTCGCTGGGGATGGGCCTCGAGGCACGATTTAATTTTGAAGAACTGCTCAGGCGGGTTGCCGCCGAGTCGGGGCTGCGTCCTCAGCTCGAAGAGATGGGCGTCTGGTACACCATCGAAGACTACCGTGTCATCAACGCGCCGTACTGGCTGGCGCACGCGGCGCACGGCGTCTCTCTTCTGCCGGATGATCACGCCTATTTCAAGACCAGGCAGGTCCGCAACCAGCTCGACTCGGTTGACGAAGAGCGTAAGCGCCTGCGCAACGTCGTGCTCGACTCGCTTGCGGGGAAACTTTCCAAGGACGAGCGGACCGCGATGACGGCCAAGCTGCTCAGCGGCCGGACGCTGGTGTGGTCCAAGAAGCTCGCCGACATCGACGACGGCGTTGATTATCTCGAGGCGGTGATCAAGGCCCAGCCCGATACGGAACGCGGCTATCTCGCGACGCTGGGCAAGGCCGTGGGCCGGTGGAACGGCGGCGAGCTCGATGTCGCGTTGGAGTTCCTCGGCGGGATGGATCGCAACGCTTACGTGAGATCAGACTCGGGCGTGCAGCCGCGGCTGCTTGCCTCGGACCTGATGTTCCGCATCCTGACCACCGAGGCCGCCAAGGCCCCGAAGGACAAGCAATCCGAAAAGATTGCGTATGCGTACGAGAAGGCCTACGTCCCGCTGATCGATCTGGAAGACCAGCGATTCCGTCAGTTCCTGTTCACGCGGTGGGCGGCGGAGGTCAAGCCCGGAGAGGACCCCGGCAAGTACCCCGCGACGGTGCGGATGGGCATCGGCGAGCAGCTCACGCAGCAGGGCGGCGGCGAGGCGCAGCTGGTGATCCAGATGATGGCCGCGGCTCCGCCTGCGATCCCCGCCGAGGCGGCGCAGTGGAAGCAGGACATCGAGACAAAGCAGGCCCAGGCAAAGGGAATCCTGGATCGCGCGGTGGATATTAATAAGACGCTTGTTGGCCAAGGCATGCAAGGCCCGATCCTGGCGCGCGGCCTCTACAACCTCGGCACGAACAAGTACTGGCTTGCCGAACTCAAGAAGGCGATGAACGGCGGGCAGATCGGGTGGCAGGATCACTTCGAAGTCGCTCGGCTCTGGCTGGGGATCGGCCAGCGCGCGCCGGAATGGGAGAAGGCCGAGGAGGCTCTGGGGTACACGATCAACCTGCTGCTGCCGATGGACATGTTCCTGAACAAGGAATCGATCGCGCAGCCGGAGGTGCGAAACGCATACCAGGCCGCGTTTGATCTGATGTGCGAGCGCTGGTCGAAGAACCCCGCGACGCAGAACAACCGCGTGTACGCCGCGTTCCACCTGTACGAACGCAGGGGCGACCTGGAGAAAGCGATCGCCATCTACCGAGACCTGCCGCCCGAGCACCCGGACTATTACCAGGCCCGCCGGCAGATGCTCTACGCGATGCTCAACCTCTACACCAAGAACTCGGACGAGCTGCTTCTGCTTCTGGCCACCGAGCCGCCGGCCATCGACCCGGTGGACGCGACGCCCGAGCAGAAGCAAAAGCTCGCGCAGCAGCGTGAAGAATGGGCGCAGAACAAGAGCGCCCTCGAAGAGAACATCACGCGCTCCCGTGAGGGCCTGGTCGAAGAAGCCGAACTGATCAGCCTCGACGCAAAAGACGAAATCAATGACGGCCAGACACCGAGCCGTCGATTCACGGCGGCTACAGCGCTGGGCGCTGCGCAGGTCGTGCTCGCCGGCATGGAAGCGGACCAGGGCAGTGCCGACAAGGGCATCAAGATGCTCGATGGGTTCGAGGCCCGGTTCGCGCCCGATGGTGAATTCGCACAGCTCGCGGCGCTACAGCTGAGCCCCGAGGGCGCGAAGGCGACGCTGCAGGGCCTGGTCCAGTCGGCGCAGGAACAGCGGATCATGATCCTGCTCAGTGCCCGCCGGGTGCAGGACATGGCCAGGCAGGCGCAGGCGATGATGGACAAGTCGCCGGACGTCGCGGCGTCGGTGGTCAACGGCGTGCTCAACCGGATCACGGCCTCGATCGAGATCCAGGAGCGCGCCCTGCGCGAGGCCGTGTTCAAGGCCCAGGAGGAAGACGCCAAGGCCAACATCAAGTTCTTCGCCGACGCGGCCGTCGCGCTCAGCGAGCTGCTGGTGCAGTGGGCCCAGGCGCAGGGCTTCCCGCCCGAGCGCATGGCGGCGTACCAGATGCCGCTGGCCGAAGCGCTCACGCTGGCCGGTCGCCACACGGACTCGCTGGCGATCATCAAGCCGATCCTTGAGCTGTTCCCCAACAACTTCCAGATCTGCATGCGCGCGGGCAAGACCTACCTCGCGGTCTACCGCACCTCCAAGCAGATCAACGACTTCAACAGCGCGATGGAGCAGTTCAGCAAAATCATCGGGTACTACAACCAGCGGCCCGAGAAGCCCGCGGCCTATTGGGAAGCCTGGCTGAGCGTGCTACAGCTCATGGAAATCGCAGGCGACGCTCAGGCCAAGCAGATCTCTGAAAAGGCTCGCATCCTTATGCGTGTGGATGAGAACCTCGGCGGCCCGGCGTACAAGAGCAAGTTCGAGGAGATCTTCTCCCGCAACGGCGGGGTAGAGCTGCTGCCCAATGTCCAGCCCAAGGCCAATCCGTAATCCACCGGGCTCGATATTTGTCTATCATCAGACAAGTCTGTCTCGTTTAAACAGGACCCCCTGATGGCGATCGCACAACGCAATATCCCCGGCACCGACCTCTCGGTTTCCCTGCTCGGCTTTGGCAACTTCACCTTCGGCGTGAACTGGTGGATCGATGCCACCGACGATCAGGCCGTCGCTGTCCAGAACACCGCATTCGACCTGGGTGTGACGTTCTTCGACACGGCCCCGGCCTACGGCAACTGGCGCGCGGAGAAGCTGATGAAGCCGACCATCGCCTACGCCGGACGCGACAACCTGGTCATCTCCACCAAGTTCGGCTACGACCTGGTCAGCGACCCCGGCGAAGAGGGAAGCCACCGCGAGCGCAAGCAGGACTTCTCGCGCAAGGCCATCCTCGCCGAGTGCGAGCGATCGCTTGAGAACATGGGCATCGACTGCATCGACCTGTACCAGGCCCACAACATCCGCTACTCGCACTACAACGACGAGCTCATTGCCACGATGGACCTGCTCAAGCAGCAGGGCAAGATCAGGGAGTGGGGCGTGGCGCTGGGCCCGGCGATCGGCTGGCGCGAAGAGGGCCACGACGGCCTGCTCAAGTACGGCGCAGCCACCGCGCAGACGGTCTACAACATGTACGAGCAGGAGCTGGGCCGCGAGCTCGGCGAGATCTGCGAACACCTGGGGCGCGGGGGCGTGATCAGCCGCGTGCCGACCAACTCGGGCATGCTCGACGACGAGTTCAAGAGCCCCAGCCATGTCTTTCACCCCAACGACCACCGCAAGTTCCGCGACCGCAACTGGCTGATCTACGGCCTGCAGAAGAACGACATGGTGCGCCCGCTGGCGGCGGACCTCGGGCTGAACCTGCGGCAGTTCGCGATGCGCTGGCTGGGCAGCCAGCCGGGCATGGTGTCGATCGAGCCGAACATTTTGAGTGTCGAGGACGTGAAGGACTACGCGGTCGGCTGCACCGGCGAGCCGCTACCCGCGGACGTGCTGCAGCAGATCAGCGCGTGGTACGAGAGCGACTTTGGTCTGGGCAAGGATGCACACCCCTGCGACCACAAGTCCACGTTCGCCCAGGGCGGCGCGGTGCGGAGCCAGTACATCGCACCGGCGCTGCAGGCGGCGAAGTAGGGGCGTTGCCCGCTGCAAGGCCCTACAATCCTGTGATGAATCAGGCGGGAAACGCTACACCTGATGTCAATGACGACCCGCTCCCGACGCTGCGGCAGTCGCCGGTGGTGCGATGGTTGATCGGGCTGAACATCATCATCTTCGCGCTGGACCAGGTCCTGCGTCTGTCGGTCAAGGGCGACCTTGAATTGCAGGGCGGGCTGCTGACCCGCTACGGCAACTTCAATGTGATGGAGGGGATCAACGGCCACGAATACTGGCGGCTGATCACCTATCAGTTCCTCCACGGCGGGTTTGTGCACCTGGGCATGAACATGATGGCGCTGTACGTGTTCGGCCCGATGGTCGAGAAGTGGTGGGGCTCGCGGCGCTTCATCGCGTTCTACCTGCTCTGCGGCGCTTGCGGCGCCTGGCTGATGGCGGTTTTCTCATACGTCCAGTCGCTGGTCGACGCGAATCAGGCGTGGCTGGTCGGCGCGTCGGGCTCGATCTTCGGCGTGCTCGTGGCGGTGGCGATGATCTACCCCAAGGTCGAGGTCAAGCTCATCCTCCCGCCGATCTGGATCACCGTTCGCAAGCTCGCGATCATCTTCCTGCTCTTGTCGTTCGGCTCGATGTTCGTCGGCGAGAATGTCGGGGGCAACGCGGCGCACATCGGCGGGGCGTTTTTCGGTTTCCTGCTGGTCCGCCGGCCGTGGTCGCTGGACTTCGCCGACCCCCGTGCCCCGAGGCTGGACCCGCCGGGCGGCGTGCCGCCGGAGAAGTAGGGTGTGATAAAGCGATTGAAAGCCCATGGATTGAATCCGTGGGCTTGACCGGGGGCGTTGTATGCAGAGGGGGTTGTGATCTGACCGACTTAGAAGATCATGAGCTGGCAGGACAGAGACTACAACCGGGAAAGCTACGGCGGCGGGGGCCTGAGCAGCAGGCTGCGTGGCGGCTCGGCCGTGATGTGGCTGATCATCATCAACTGTGTTGTTTTTGTGCTCGACTCGATTCTGAGAAGCGGCACCCGAGTACCCGAGTGGCTCGTGCCTTATTTGATAGGTGCCTTCTCAACCGAGAAGGCGGTCTATGGCGCACAGCTCTGGCGATTTGTCACCTATCAGTTTCTGCACGGCGATTTCTTGCACATCCTCTTTAACATGATCGGGCTCTACTTCTTCGGCCCGATGATGGAGCAGTGGTGGGGTAGCCGTCGGTTTATTGCGTTTTATCTGCTGTGTGGGGTTTGTGGTTCGTTGCCGATGATCGGTTTCACGCTGATTGGGTTGATTGATTCGAGAGTCAATCTGGTGGGTGCTTCGGGGGCGCTATACGGAATCCTCATCGGCGCGGCCGTGCTGTACCCCAACATGCGGGTGCAGTTGATGTTCCCGCCGATCCCCATGACGCTTAGGACGATGGCGCTGGTGTTCCTGGGGATCTCGGCGCTCTCGACGATCGCTGGCTCAAATGATGGCGGTAACGCGGCGCACCTGGCCGGGGCGGCGATGGGATTCTTATTCGTGAAAACCCCGTCGCTGTTGAACTGGGCGGACCGGCTGAACCCGTCGGCGATCCAGGCCGGCTACACCAAGGGACGGTACGAGAAGAAGCTTCAGAAGGAGCAGGCCACGCGCGAAGAGGTCGACCGCATCCTCGCCAAGGTCTCGGAGAAGGGCATCGCGTCGCTGACCGCGCGGGAGAAAAAACTCCTGCAGCAGGACACGGACCGTCTGCGCGGGTGAATGACACCTGCAAGCCGGGCCGGCGCTGTTTCGCGTCTCTAGGTGTTGGCGTGAGATATCATCCCCCTTCATGCCCGCCCTGACCTTTGAAATTAAGCACAGCGACAGCACGACCCACGCGCGCGTCGGCCGGGTCCAGACGCCGCACGGCGGGTTTGATACGCCGGCCTTCATGCCCGTCGGTACGCAGGGCACGGTCAAGGGCCTGACGCCCGACCAGGTCCGAGACACCGGCGCCCAGATCATCCTCGGCAACACCTACCACCTCATGCTCCGGCCCGGCAGCGGCCTGGTCGCGCGGCAGGGCGGGCTTCAGCACTGGTCGCGCTGGCAGGGGCCGATGCTCACCGACTCCGGCGGGTTCCAGGTCTTCTCGCTGGCGGAGATGAACAAGATCAACGACAACGGCGTGACCTTCAAGAGCCACCTCGACGGCTCGGTGATCGAGCTCACGCCCGAGCGGTCGATGCAGGTCCAGCACGAGCTGGGCGCGGACATCATCATGGCGTTTGATGACTGCCCGCCCGCGAGTAACGAGTACGTCGGCGACCCGGCGGGCTATGGCGAGCGTGTGCGTGTGGCCAACGAGCGGACGCTGCGCTGGCTGGACCGCTGCGTGGCGGCGCACCGGGGCAGCGGGCGTGACGCGGTGCAGGCGCTGTTCCCGATCGTGCAGGGGGGGACAGACCTGGACCAGCGGGCGTGGTGCGTCGAGCGGATCACGGCGGTGGACTGCCCGGGGTACGCGATCGGCGGGGTGGCGGTCGGGGAGGGGCCGGACGAGATCCAGCGGGTGGTCGATTTCACGGCCCCGCGTCTGCCGGTGGATCGTCCGCGCTACCTGATGGGGGTGGGGTACGAGCGGGACATTGTCCGGGCGGTGCGGGCGGGGGTGGATATGTTTGACTGCGTGCTGCCGACGCGCAACGGCCGAAAGGGCTACTGCTTTACGCCTACAGGGGTGGTCAAGCTGCGAAACGCCCTTCACAAGGACGATCCGGGGCCGATTGACCCGACCTGCGACTGCCCGGCCTGCGGGGGTGGCTACAGCCGGTCGTACCTTCACCACCTGTTCCGGGCCGAGGAAATGCTGGGGTCGGGGCTGGCGAGCCTGCACAACCTTCGGCACTTCCAGAGACTCATGTTGGACATCCGAGACGCGATCGCTCACAATGATTGGTCTTTGCTCGCCCGTGCCTGGCCGGTGGCCCAATTGGCTGCTGTGTCGGACTGAGCAGCCGCCGGGGCAGCGTGCCCTGACGACGTTAGACCCAACCCCAGAAGAGTCTGAAACGATGCTTAACGTGCTCGCCACGCTGGAAGGCCCGACGCTGCTGCTCGCACAGCCGGACACCACCCCTACCGAACAAACCACCCCCCAGTCCACGCAGGACGGCTCGCCCGCCGGCACCGGTGACACCACCGGCGGTGGCGAGAGCCCGTTCGGCGGCTGGTTCCTGCCGGTCATCCTGGGCATGATGGTCCTGTGGATCTTCCTGCTTGGCGGCGGCTCGCGCAAGCAGAAGAAGAAGCAGCAGGAGATGCTCGCCGCGATGTCCAAGGGCAGCAAGGTCATCACCATCGGCGGCATCAAGGGCTCGATCGTCGAAGTGCGTGACGATGAAGTCGTCGTCAAGGTCGACGAAAACACCAACACCCGCATGAAGTTCACACGCGATGCAATCCGTAGCGTCGTCAACGAAACCGAGAGCAAGGACTAATTCGCTCCCGTTCGATCATCCCCTGCAAACTCACACCCTCACCCTCCCGTAGACCTTACTCATGGCGATTCTCTTTATTGTCATTATCTTCGCGCTCCTGCTTGGCTCGGCGGTGCTCTACGCGATGAACGTGCACTGGTGGCGCGTATCCTTCATCGCCGGCATCATGTTCGGCGCGGTCGCCCTGCTCTGGATCCCCGGTGACGGAGATCCCAAGAAGGAAGGCTTCGACGGCTACGGCCCGGCGGACCGGCTCAAGCCCGGCATCGACCTGGCCGGCGGCACGCGCCTGGTCTACGACGTCGTCGTCCCCGCAGGCCAGCCCAAGAGCAAGGTCATCGAGGACACCATCAAGATCCTCTCCGACCGCGTCGACCCTTCGGCGACCCGCGGCCTGATCTGGCGCGAGATCGCCGGGCAGCGCATCGAGGTGACGATGGCCCTGGCCCCGGCCAAGGTCCGTGAGGCCCGCGTGGCCTACGAAGCCGCGCGTGATGCGCTGGTGCTGTCGAACCTGACCCCCGGTTCGCTTGACAAGGCGCTGCAGTCGACCGACGCAGAGGCGCTTAGCCGTTTAGCCTCGGGCAACGCGGACCTCGCTGCCGAGCTCGCTGCGCTCAAGGAAGCCTACGACAATCGCGATCAGGCCAAGCAGCGCTACGAAGCCGCTGACAAGGCATGGAACGCGATCCCCGAATCGGAGCAAGGCAAGCACAACGATGTCTATCAGAAGTTCACCCTTGCCGAGGACTTCTACTTCGACGCGAAGGACAAGTATGAGCGCTTGGAGCGTGGGCTACTCAGCGCCAACAGCTTCAGTCCCGCGGAGTTTGAGTTCCTGCGGGCGATCCCGCCGAAGAAGCTGAGCAAGGACCAGATCGCTGCGGGCGAGAAGACCCCGCGCGAGCAGCGGCTTGAAAAGCTCAAGGCCGACTACCCCAACCTTGCCAATAAGATCCAGGCCGCCTACGACGCGCTGATCGAGTACGAGGCGGTCAAGGGCCCGCTCGACGGCGCGGACGACCTGATCGCGCTGCTCAAGGGCTCGGGCGTGCTTGAGTTCCGCATCGCCGCGGACCCGGCCAACCTCGACACGCTGACCGAGTACCTGACCCAGCTCGACGAGCAGGGCCCGCGTGCTTCGCCGGACAAGCCCTACCGCTGGTTCGAGGTCGACGACCTTGAGCAGTACGTCGATGACCTCGACGAGCGCACGATGGTCGAGGGCTGGCTGACCGATTCATTAAGCGTCGACAGCGCCACGCTGGAGGCGGCGCGGCAGGCGACCCTGGCCCACTTCGGCCGCACCGCGGGCCGGACCCACGGCGTGATCGCCCGTCCGTACGCGGGCCGGCTGTACCTGCTGATGCACAACAGCCCGGGCCTGGCGATGACACGCAACGACGACTGGTCGGTCAGCGACGTGCAGCGTCACCAGGGAGAACTGGGTCGGCCCGTCGTTTCGTTCAGTCTCGACGGCAAGGGCGCGGTGCTGATGCGCACCATGACAGGCCCGAACGTGGACCGCCCGATGGCCGTCCTCATCGACGACAAGGTGCTCACGACCCCCGGCATCCGCCAGCAGCTGAGCAACGGCATCGAGATCAGCGGCGACTTCAGCGAGGCCGACGTGACCTACCTGCGCGACACGATGCGGGCCGGCGCGCTCGAGGGCCAGCTCTCCGAAGAGCCGGTCAGCCAGATCACCGTGAACGCGACGCTGGGCGCGGATAACGTGCGTGCGGGCCTGGAAGCGGCGATCATCTCGCTGATCATCGTCGCCGTCTTCATGGCGCTCTACTACTTCTACGCCGGCCTGGTCGCGGACTTCGCGCTCGTGGCCAACATGGTGCTGATCCTGGGCATCCTGGCGATGACGCAGGCGACCTTCACCCTCCCGGGTATTGCCGGCCTGGTGCTCACCATCGGTATGGCGGTGGACGCGAACGTGCTCATCTTCGAGCGTATCCGTGAAGAACTGGTGGACCGCAAGGTCAGCCTCGAGATCGCCACGCGGCTTGGCTTTGAGAAGGCGCTGTCGACCATCCTCGACGCCAACATCACCACGCTCATCACCTGCCTGATCCTCGGCTACACCGCGACCAGCGACGTCAAGGGATTCGCGGTGGTCCTGGGCATCGGCATCCTGGCGACGATGTTTACGGCCCTGTTCTGCACCCGCGTGCTGATCGACCTGTACAGCCGCTACCGCAAGCCTCGTACGCTTGAGATGCTCCCGACGGTCGTTCCCGCGATCCACCGCCTGTTCTCGCCGAACGTGGACTGGATCGCCAAGGCGAAGTTCTTTGTGCCCTTCAGCGCGATCCTCCTGGTGGCGGGCTTCCTCGAAGCCTACAGCCGAGGCGAAGACCTCCTGGATATCGAGTTCCGCTCGGGCTCGTCGGTGGGCTTCACGCTCAAGCCGACCGATGCGCTTGACGACAACGGTGAGCCGGTGCTGATGACCATGAACATCGGCGAGGCGCGTGAGCGGATCATCAAGGTGGCGGACGTCGCGGCGGCGGTGCAGGCGGCAAAGCTGGCCGGCACCAACTATCAGGCCAAGACGGCCGAGGAAGGTGATATCGTCGAAGCGGTCGAGTCGGCGTACAAGCGTCACGACGCCGCGATGGCCGAGTATGAAAAGATCCGCCAGAGCGGCGTGATCGAGAAGCCCGAGGACGTGCCCAACTTTGCCCTGCTTAGGGACGTGCAGGTCGTGACGACCGGGCAGAGCGAAAGCCCCGAGGTCGCCAGCGGGTTCAGTGTCGCGACGCTGATCACCGACAGCCGCGCGGTGACGGACCTGATGAAGATCGCCTTCGGTGACGTGCTGCAGACGACGCGTCCGGTGGACTTCAAGGGCTCGGAGCTCTCGGCCGAGGGCGCGAAGGGCATCGTCGAGCCGATGAAGACGGGTAACCTCAGCGACACGTTCGAGTCGCTCTCGGGCGATGCCGCCAAGCAGACGCTGCAGGACTTTACCGGCGGCGTTGCGATTTATCTCAACGAACTGAGCCCGCCGCTGAGTACCGAGCAGATCACCGAGCGGATCGACCGCATGAATCGCCAGCCCCCTTATGACGAGATGGGCCCGCGTGTGTTCAAGGTGATCGGGGTCCAGCGAGGCCAGGGTTTCGATGACTCGGGCAAAGAGCTCTACAACAGCGTCGTCGTCGTAGCGCACGACAACGGGCAGACCGACTACACCAGCGATTCCGGCAAGGCGTCGTTCGGCAACGTCGGCGGCCTTGCCGACACGCAGTGGAAGCTGGTCAGGGACGCACTCAAGCGTGATACGAGCTTTAGCAACGTCACCGTCTTCAACAGCCAGGTGTCGGGCACCATGCAGCAGCAGGCGGTGGTCGCGATCCTGCTGTCGCTCTTGGCGGTCATCGTCTACATCTGGGTGCGTTTCGGCAGCATCCGCTACGGCCTTGCGGCGATCGTCGCGCTGGTGCACGACGTGTCGGTGGCGCTGGGCCTGGTCGCGCTGGCCGGGCTTGCGTACAACAAGCTCGGTGCCGAATCGCCGATCGTGACCTTCCTGCAGCTCGAGCCGTTCAAGATCAACCTCGCGATGATCGCGGCGTTCCTGACGATCATCGGCTACTCGCTCAACGACACGATCGTTGTGTTCGACCGTATCCGTGAGAACCGAGGCCGACTGAGCCGGGCTACGCCGCAGATCATCAACGACTCGATCAACCAGACGATCAGCCGAACGGTGCTGACCTCAGGCACAACGATTATCGCGGTGGTGACGCTCTACGTGATCGGCGGCCCGGGCGTGCACGGGTTCGCGTTCGCGATGCTGCTGGGTATTTTCGTCGGTACGTACTCGTCGATCGCGATTGCCTCGCCGATCCTGCTCTATGGCTACAAGGACAAGGGCCCGACGTCAGGCACGCCGGAGTCGCGCCCCGCCAAGTCATCGAACGACGAGCCGGACATCGTCAGCGAACCCGCAGGCGTGTGATCGCCGGTGATGAAATAGCACCGCCCGGCAGGGTAGTGACCAGCAACATGATGACCCATCGACAGCACCGCCTTTTCGGGTGGTGCTGTTCATTACGGCAGTCAATTATTGATGTAAACGTCAAAGCGCACCGCCTTGCCCTTGTACACCACGTCGGGCCTGGTGCGGACAGGGTGCTCGATCGGCGGCGCGTGCAGCGGCCGCTTGACGCACACACGGTGGGCTTTTGTACGCAGCGCCGCGTCCAGCAGCGCCGGCGCATCAGCATCATCCCCCGCGAGCATGCGCAGCACGCGCATCGGCTTGCGTTCCTTGGCCCTGCGGCCGGTGGGGAACATGGTGTCGATCACGATCGCGTCGGGCGGGGATGGCATTTTCATCAACCCGCTCGTCTGTGTCAGCCAGTCGATCGCGTTGGCACGGTGCAGCGTGATGCCGTGAGCGATCCGGTCGTGGGTCCGCGCGGCGCGCTGCAGCGCGTCGGCCAGCAGCGTTGCGATCACGTGCTGGCGCTCGATCGCGTGGACCGTGCAGCCGTGCGCCGCGAGCAGCCAGGCGTCTTCGCCCAGCCCCGCGGTGCAATCGATCACGCAAGGGCGGTAGGCCTCGCCCTTGCGGATGCCCACGGCCTTGAGCAGCGGCATGTCCAGCCGACGCCCGGCGGGTGATGTCGTATCGATCGTGGTGAAGTCGGCAAACACCGGGTGCCCGCCGACCAGGTCCGCCTCGCCCCGCAGCACGCGCAGCTCATGCCGGTCCTCTGTCACCGCCAGCAGCAGATCGCTCTTCGCCTCTTGCGGCCGCACCATCTCGATGCCGATTGACTCGGCATGGGCCAGCGCACAGTCCCGCAGTGACTGCTTGTCCGGCGGATCGGCGCACACGGCAATGATTAGGGGCTGTTCGGCTGCCATCATGTCGCCGTCAGTGCAGCGGGGGGCTTGTACGCGTTTACGCTCTCTGCTCCGCCTGGGCAACCTGCCTGTCGTAGCGCGCCTTGTTCGTGCGGGCGTCCATCAGGATAAACAGCTTTTCGCGCAGTTTTTCCGGCACGTGCTGCTCGAGTGTCTTGCGCACGACCGACATGTTGGTGCGCCTGGAGAGGTGGGTCAGCACGACCGCCTCGCCCTTGAACATCTCCAGGAGCTGAATGATGTCGTCCAGGTGCAGGTGCTTGCCGACGCCCGCGCGCTTGCGGTGGCCCGGTTCAAGGAAGGTGCACTCGGTGATGAGGATGCGCGCGTCGGTGACCTCGGGCCTTTCAAAGTGCTTGCCCCAGAGGGTATCGCCCATGTACGTGACCTGCGGGATCTCGTGCATCTGCGTGATCTGCTCGCCCTGTTCCTTGAGCTGGACGAGCTTTTCCTGGGGCAGGCCGACCAGGTCCGCGCGCAGCTTGCTGCGCAGCTCGACGCACGAGTAGGCCAGCGAGGGCACGGTGTGGATCGTGCTGAAGGCGCGGAGCACGACGGTGCCCTTGAGCGGGATCTGCTGCTCGGGCTCGAGCGTGACGATTTCGTAGGGCGTCTTCTGGCGCTCGATATCCACCAGCGCGTTCATGAGGTTGTGGATCGGCTGGGCGAGCGAGGGGTGGCAGACGACCTTGCCGGTGCCCATGCCCTGGAACGAGCGCTGCGAGTAGTAGTAGATCAGCGAGGCGATGTGGTCCATGTGGCCGTGCGAGAGCGCGACGATGTTGCTCGACAGCATCGCGCGGGGGCACTCGCCGATGTCGAAGCAGATGTCCAGTTCGGGGACCTGCACGGCCGTGGCCTCGCCGGCGACGGAGACGCCCTGCACGCGGTAGGGCGGGAAATAGAGGAAGCCCAGTTGCGAGCGGCGGGTGGGTTCTTTGGGGAGCATGACGGGTGTGCCTGCGGTCGGCGTGCGTGGTGGAAGTGGGCTACGTCGCAGCACGCCGACCCTTGCGTTAAGGCTGCAGACCCGTAATAAAAACCAGCCAGCGCGGGAGTCGAACCCGCTGCGGTGCTTTCTTAATGCGCCGCCTCCCGGCCCGTTGGGGGTCTTGCTGACCCGTCGGGCCGATGGCCGATACGATGCCGCTTACGAATGCGGCAATTTATTATTGCATCCCCGGCCCCGCCCAGCAACAGGTAAGCCCATGCCCGCGATCCTCGAACAATGGCAATCCCTCACGCACCCGGTCATCGGCATGGTCCACCTGCGACCGCTGCCGGGCAGCCCAAGGTTTACCGGCAGGCTCGGGGCCGTGATCGACGCCGCGCTCGCCGACGCCGCGGCATGGCAAAAGGCCGGGGCGAACGGGCTCATGGTCGAAAACTTCGGCGACGTGCCTTTCTTCAAAGGCGATGTCCCGCGCGAGACGGTCGCGGCGATGACGGCGGTGGCGTGCGAGATCCGCCGCGCCGTGCCGGGGCTGGCTCTGGGGATCAACGTGCTGCGTAACGACGGCGCATCGGCGCTGGCGGTAGCGGCCGCGGTGGGCGCGAGCTACGTGCGGATCAACGTGCTCAGCGGCGCAGCGGTGACGGACCAGGGCATCATCGAGGGCCGGGCCGCGGACATCATGCGCTACCGCAGGGCGCTGGGGGCCGAGCACATCAAGGTGCTGGCGGACGTGCGTGTAAAGCACGCCGCGCCCCTTGCCGAGCGCCCGCTGCAGGACGAGGTCGAGGAGCTTGTGCACCGTGCGGGCGCAGACGCGGTGATCGTGAGCGGCACGGGCACGGGTAAGCCCACCGACCCCGCGCACGCCGCCGAGGTCAAGCGTTTTGCTGGCGATGTGCCTGTGCTGATCGGCAGCGGCGCGGACGCGAAGTCGATCCCTCTGCTCAAGCCCGCGTGCAGCGGCTTTATCATCGGCAGCGCGGCGAAGCCGGGGGGGATGATTGATGCGGCGGTAGACTCGAAGTTGGCAGAGATCATTTGTTCAACATCGCAATCGTAATACAATCATCAAGTCAGCAGTTCATTTATCAATGGTTTTTTGGCATGAATACGAACAAAATTACATTTTTCTGGTTTGTGTGGATGACGTTTTTTTGTCTCATTGGTTGTGCATCCAAGCCTTACGAAACGGTTGGTTTGAGAATCTTTGATGAGAACCAGCGCTTTTACAATGATAAAGTGACAATCGATTTGATCGGCTTATCAGACAACAAAGTTATTGCTGCGAACTTGAGGCCTGGCGCGAATTGGAGCCCCTTAGAGATTTACCGATTGCCTAAAGACGAACCGATTTTGCTTCGACTGCAGTATCAGGGAGCTCAGCCATCTGAGCGCTTTATCAAAACTAAGAGATTAGAACAAGTGATCGATATGGCGAACAACTATGACATACACATTCAATGGCTGCCCTTCATGGAACAGCCAAGCCAGTCAGATGAAGAGAATCCGGATTTTGACTGGACGCCGCATTGGTCTAGAGAACCCGAGTTATCCATTAGCGCTGGACACCCGGGGATATTCTGATTCGGATAATCATTGAGAATTGTATTCTTTTGCCGATGCCGTTGATGCTTGTGAACTGGCTGCCCATCCCGCCCGACAACGTCCCCGCGTGGTGGTTCTACACCGCCGTCATCGCGGCCGTGATTGTCATGGGTATCGCCAAGTCCGGCTTCGGCGGCGGGGTCGGCATCCTCGCGGTGCCGCTGATTGCCAACGCGATGCCGCCCGAGCGTGCGCTGGGGGTGATGCTGCCGATCCTGATCGTCGCGGACATGTTCGCGGTGGTTCAGCACCGTGGGCAGTGGAGTTGGTCGCACCTCAGGCCCGCGCTCTTGGGCGCGGTGGCGGGGATCGCGCTGGGCACGCTGCTGTTGTTCCTGCTCTTGGGCACGGGTTCGAAGAAGCATCTTGAAGCGTTGCTCTCGATCCTCGTCGGATCGATCTGTCTGATCATGGTCGGGGTGCAGGTTTACCGGCTCTGCGGCGGTCACGTGCCCAAGCTGCCGGGCAACAGGGCCACGGCGATCAGCGCCGGCGCGGCCGCGGGTTTTACATCCATGCTCGCGCACGCCGCCGGGCCGATCATGTCCATCTACTGGCTGGATCAGAAGCTGGGCAAGCGTGTGCTCACCGGCTCGCTCGTGCTCTTTTTCATCCTCGTCAACACCGCGAAGCTGCCGAGCTATATCTTCGGACTGCACTGGATCACGCTGGACACGCTGCGCGAGTCGGCGGTGTTCGCGCTGTTCGTGCCGGTCGGCTCGCTCCTGGGGATCGTCATGCACCACCGGATCCCCGAAAAGCCTTTCACGGCCGTGATGTACGCAGGCGCGGCGGCGGCGGGGGGCTGGCTGGTCATCAAGGCGCTGGTGTGAGGTTTTTACGCCACTGAGGTATCATGTTCGATTCAACGAAAGGATCTGGCGTGAGCGATTTGAAGCAATTTGAACTGACCGGTCGGGTGGCCGTGGTCATCGGCGGCACGGGCGTGCTCTGCGGGGTGATGGCGCGTGGCCTGGCGACGGCGGGGGCCAAGGTCGTGCTCGTCGGCCGGGACCAGACCAAGGCCAAGGCCAACATCGACATGATCGCCAGCGCAGGCGGCCAGGCGACCTTCGAAAAGTGCGACGCCACCAGCAAGGCCGGCCTCGAAGCCCTGCTCGCCAGCGTCCTCAAGCAGTTCGGCCGCGTCGATATCCTCATCAACGGCGCCGGCGTCAACTCCGCCACGCCCTTCCTCGACATCCCCGAGGACGAGATCGACCGCATCTTCACCGTCAACGTCAAGGGCGTCATGTTCGCCTGCCAGGTCTTTGCCAGGCACTGGCTTGACGCGGGCAAGCCCGGCTCGATCATCAACGTCGGCTCGGCCTCGGGCGTTACCCCGCTCAGCCGCGTCTTCACCTACTCGGCGACCAAGGCCGCGGTCCACAACCTCAGCAAGAACCTCGCGCGCGAGTGGGCGCAGCAGGGTATCCGCGTCAACGTGCTCGTCCCCGGCTTCATCCCCGCCGAGCAGAACCGCAAGGTCCTCACGCCCGAGCGCGTCGCGCAGATCATGGGGCACACCCCGATGAAACGCTTCGGCGAGCCCGACGAACTGGTCGGCGCGACGCTGCTGCTGGCCTCGGACGCCGGCAAGTTCATCACCGGCGCAGAGCTGATCGTCGACGGCGGCTTCAACGCGATGACGATCTAGGTCTGGCGTTTAGCGTCTAGGGCCTGGCGTCTAGGGCCTTGTTTCCTGGACGCTAAATTAAACCAAGCACGCTGATACACTTGATTCGTGACAGATTGAGCAAGACACATTTCTGAGGGCTTGACGCTGGACGCCAGGCCCAACACGCAAAACGCCATGAGATTCCTCGACGACAACTTCCTGCTGACCAGTGACACCGCACGCCGGCTTTACCACGAGGTCGCGGCGCATCAGCCTATCTACGACTACCACACGCACCTCTCGCCCGGCGACATCGCCAAGGACCGGGTCTACGACAACCTCACGGACATCTGGCTCGAGGGCGATCACTACAAGTGGCGCGCGATGCGTGCGTGCGCGATCGACGAGGTCTACATCACCGGCAACGCCGACCCGTACGACAAGTTCCTCGCCTGGGCCAGGTGCGTCCCGCAGACGCTGCGCAACCCGCTGTACCACTGGACCCACCTGGAGCTGCGCCGCTACTTCGGCATCGACGCGATCCTGAGCCAAGACACCGCGAAGGCGATCTGGGATCAGGCCAACGCCAAGCTCCCTTCGATGAACACGTGGTCGCTGTTTGACCGGATGAAGGTCGCGCTGGTCGGCACGACCGACGACCCCGCCGACGACCTCAAGCACCACAGCGCGATCAATAAGAGCGCGCTGGCGACGAAGGTCGTCCCGACCTGGCGTCCGGACACGCTGACCAAGATTTTTGACCCGGCGATCTTCAACGCCTACCTCGAAAAACTAGGCGTGAAGGGCGACGACCTGCAGACGCTTATCGATCGGCTTGGCCAGACGCACCAGGCCTTCCACGATGCGGGCGCACGCTTTTCTGACCACGGCGTCGCGAGCCTGCCCGACGTCGACTTCACGATGGATGACGTCAAGGCGGTCTACAAAAAAGCACGCAGCGGGCAGGCGCCTAGCAGGCACGAGACCGGCCAGTTCGTCGGCTGGCTCTTCCAGTTCTGCGGCAGACTCAACGCCGACAAGGGCTGGACGATGCAGCTGCACCTGGGCCCGATCCGCAACCTCAACCGCAAGCTCTTCCGCGAGGTCGGCCCGGACCTGGGCTGCGACTCGATGTGCGATGAGCCGCAGGGCCCCGGGCTCGTCCGCCTCTTCGGCCAGCTCTCGCAAGAGGGCAAGTTGCCCAAGACCGTCCTGTACAACCTCAACCCGGTCAACAACTACCTCTTCGCGACGATGCTCGGCAACTTCCAGGACAACACCGCAGGCATCAGGAGCAAGATGCAGTTCGGCTCGGGCTGGTGGTACAACGACCAGAAGGAGGGCATGGTCGCGCAGCTCAACGCGCTCTCGAGCCTCGGCCTGCTCTCGCACTTCGTCGGCATGCTCACCGACTCAAGGTCGATGCTCTCCTACATCCGACACGAGTACTTCCGCCGCATCCTCTGCAACCTCGTCGGCACCGACGCGGAGAACGGCGAGCTGCCCGACGACTTTGAAGTGCTCGGCAAGCTTGTCGCAGACGTCTGCTTCAACAACGCTAAAAACTACTTCGGGATTGAGCTGGATAAAAAATACAGCTAAGCAAGGGAGGGCGAGGCTCCTGCCGAGCCGCGAATAAAGGTGTGCCATCGGCTCGGCAGGAGCCTCGCCCTCCCGAAAAACTTTCAGCCCAAATCATCAAACCCCAACCCCATAACCCAACCCCTATAAACCCAACCCCTATAAACCCAACCCCTATAAACCCAACCCCTATAAACCCAACCCCTATAAACCCAACCCCCAACCATGATCGAACTGAAGAAAAACGCAAAGTACCACCTGGTCATCCCCACGAGCATGGGCATCCGCCTGACGCCGGAGAACGGCCAGCCGTTCCACTGCTCGGACACGTTCAAGATGCAGGCGACCAGCGCTGAGTCGAACGTGGGCAGCGTGGCGTCGTACCTGGGCATGAACGTGAAGATCCTCACGGCGTTCGTGAAGGGAAGCCCGATCTCGCGTTTCATCAAGGACAACCTGGGCCACCGTCACATGAGCTACGAGGGGCCCGAGTTCGAGCAGGACAGCCCGTGGGGGTATCGTCACCAGATCAACATGGCCGACAGCGGCGCGGGCTCGCGTGGTCCGCGGGTGGCCAATGACCGTGCGGGTGAAGTTGGGCGTGAGCTCAGTGCCGAGCATTTTGATCTGGATCGCCTGTTCGCGCAGGAAGGTGCGCAGCTCGTGCACCTGTCGGGCCTGATCGGTGCGCTGTCGCCCAAGACCAGCGCGTTCTGCCTGGACATCGCGCGCAAGGCCAAGGCCAACGGCTCGAAGATCGCTTTTGACCTCAACCACCGCGCCTCGTTCTGGAAGGGGCGGGACAAGGAGCTGCGTGCGACCTTCCGTGAGATCGCCTCGCTGACCGACATCCTGATTGGTAACGAAGAGGATTTCCAGCTGTGCCTGGGCGTCGAGGGTCCGGAGGCGGGGGGCAAGGGGATCGCCGACAAGATCGACGGCTTCAAGGCGATGATCGGCCGTGTACAGGCGGAGTTCCCGAGCGCGTCGGTGTATGCGACGACGCTGCGTGAGGTGGAGAGCGCGTCGGTCCACCACTGGGGCGCTATAGTGAGCTGTGGCAAGGACTGGGAAGTGATCCAGCCTCGGGCCATCGGCGTGGTCGACCGCATCGGCGGGGGCGACGGGTTTGTCGGCGGCCTGCTCTACGGCATCCTCAAGGGCTGGGGCGTCACCAAGTCCACCCAGTTCGGCTGGGCCAGCGGCGCGCTCGCCGCGACGCTGCTGACCGACTACGGCCAGCCGGCGGACGAAGAACAGGTCTGGTCGATCTGGCAGGGCAACGCGAGAGTGAGGCGCTAATGGCCATGTGGCTTGCAACCGGCGGACCGAAGAACGTCATCGACCAGGCGGCGCTGCGCGTTCACCTGGACGACTACATCGACACGCAGATCACCTCCGGGGGCGTGCGTCGGCTGCTCATCATCCCGCCGGACCACACGCGGCTGAACTCGATGGCCGGGCCGATCACCGCTTACCTCTGGGACAGGCTGCATGATCGGCTTCACATCGACGTCATGCCCGCGCTGGGTACGCACGTGCCGATGAAACAGCACCAGTGCGAACGCATGTTCGGCACGTCGATCCCCTTCGAGCGCATCCTCCCGCACCGCTGGCGCGACGACCTCAAGGCCCTGGGCGAGTTGCCGGCCTCTTTCCTTGGCGAATTGTCCGGCGGCAAGCTCGTGCAGCCCATGCAGGTCGCCATCAACAAGCAGCTTTTCGAGGGCAACTACGACCTGATCGTTTCCGTCGGGCAGGTCGTGCCGCACGAGGTCATCGGCCTGGCGAACTACACCAAGAACATCATGATCGGCGTGGGCGGCAAGGACACGATCGACAAGTCCCACTTCCTGGGCGCGGTCTGCGGCATGGAGTCGATCATGGGCCGGGTCGATACCCCGGTTCGCCGCGCGCTGAACACAGCCTTTGACCGCTACGTGCGCCCCGCGCTCAAGATCCACTTCCTACTGACGGTCATCGGCCCGGACGAGAAGTTCAACAACATCCTGCGCGGGCTCTACTTCGGCGACGACGACGCGACATTCGAGTCCGCCGGCGACCTGTCGCGCAAGGTCAACTTCGATGTGTTCGACAAGCCGCTGGACCGCTGCGTGGTGTATCTCGACCCCGAGGAGTTCCATACGACCTGGCTGGGCAACAAGGCGGTCTACCGCACGCGCATGGCCATGGCCGACAGGGGCGAATTGATCATCCTCGCGCCCGCGCTCAGCGGCTTTGGCGAAGACAAGCAGATCGACAAGCTCATCCGCCGTCATGGTTACCTGGGCACCGACCACACGCTCAAGGCGATCCAGGCCGACCCCGAACTGGCGGGCAACCTCAGCGCCGCGGCGCACCTGATCCACGGCACGTCTGAAGGCCGATTCAAGATCACCTACTGCCCCGGCCAGGAAGTGACGAAGCAGGAGATCGAGTCGGTGGGTTTTGGCTACCGGCCGTATGCCGATGCCGCGAAGCAGTACGACCCCGCGAAGCTGACGACGGGCTGGCACACCGACCGCGACGGCAAGCCGTTCTACTACATCGCCAACCCCGCCCTGGGCCTGTGGGCGAGCAGGCAGCGGCTGGGCTGAACCTGCGATTTGTGTAGTGCGCAGCCCCCGAGCAGTTGCAGGCCACGCCGCGTGCCCTACAATCTGCTGCTCGAAACCCTGTTTCGATCCCGGCCGCGTGCCCGAGTGGACTAAGGGAGCGGATTGCAAATC